>Ga0209515_10000024_pt1 | contig 316501 bp, 349 predicted proteins | sample Subgroupgradi54m_FD_187454 | JGI IMG/M metagenome (GOLD analysis project Ga0209515, IMG submission 187454) | Subsurface groundwater microbial communities from S. Glens Falls, New York, USA - GMW60B uncontaminated upgradient, 5.4 m (SPAdes)... ... | reverse complement strand
ATCGGCGAAGCCTTAACCCGAGGCCTAGGTTCCGGCGGTAAACCGGAAGTCGGCCGGCAAGCCGCTGAAGAGTCGGTAGAAAAACTGGAAGCAGTGTTAACCGGTTCAGATATGGTTTTTTTAACGGCTGGCATGGGCGGCGGAACAGGTTCTGGATCGATCGCTGTGGCCGCCTCGATCGCTAAAAAAGTCGGCGCCCTAACTGTAGCTGTAGTCACCAAACCGTTTAATTTTGAAGGCTCCAGACGTATGATTGTAGCCGAAGATGCGATTGAGGAACTAAAAGATAAGGTTGACGCTTTAATTATTATTCCTAATCAGAGATTAATTGAGGTAGTTGATAAAAGTATGACTCTGCAGGATGCTTTTCGGATGGCCGATAACGTTTTAGGTCAAGGTGTACAAGGCATCTCAGATCTAATTACCATGCCGGGGTTAATTAACGTCGATTTTGCTGATGTGCGTTCAATCATGTCTGAGGCTGGTTCAGCCCTCATGGGAATTGGTCAGGCCGGTGGTGAGAATCGAGCTGAAGTCGCGGCTCGTCAAGCCATCGCTTCACCTCTTCTTGAGATCTCAATTGAAGGGGCCAAAGGGGTGTTATTTAATATAGTCGGCGGAGCCGATTTAACCATGGAAGAGGTAGACAAAGCCGCTAAAGTCATCTCGGCGGCGGCTGATCCGGACGCCAATATTATCTTTGGTGCCACCATTAAAGACGATATGATTGATCAGTTAAAAATCTCGGTTATTGCCACCGGTTTTGATCAATCTAGAGCCAGACTCCGGGAATTTGTCTCCCAAGGATTAGGTGGGGCGAGCAATACCGGCACTATCGGCATCGGTTTTGGTACCCCGGTTATGCCACAAGCTTCTTTAGATGATACTTATCAAACTGCATCTGATGATAGTGATGATTCACCGACTGTTCAGGTTAGACCTAGTCAGGATGACGAGTCACAAGATGACGATCAGCATTGGGAAATTCCGGCTTTTTTAAGGAGAAATAATTAAATTAGACTCCCATAGTTGATTACTTATCGCGTTTTGATATAATTTCAGACATGAATGTTGAAAGAAGATCAAAAATACTGGCAGAATCTCATATCATCGATAATGGAGTAGGGAAATTATTTGAAGAAGAACAAGCGGAAATTGTACGATTAATAGGAGAACTAAAAGCAGTATCTCAGGGATTCTTGGCTGGTCAACCTGAAACGTCAAGATTAGATAGTTTAGGACATTCTATCTTAATTAAAACTCCGGAATCACTAGCAGGAACGGTATTCTCTAAAGTCGATCTATTAGTAAGAAGATATTTTCCGATTCAACACATAAATTCTTTAATCCAAACTGATTACTCGATCTTTTCTGACTACGTTGAGATTAGAGTATTAAACTCTAGATCTATGGCAATAGAAGTGAAACGAGAAAGAATTAACGGTGATGGAGTTAGGGAAAAATATTATCGAAAAGAAAATATTGAAGTTTATGATTTCAAAAATAACCTAGACCCAGACAATATTTTTCCAGGTAAACCAGATGAACTAGGAAAGTTACTATCTGATCTTAGAAATAGTACAGAACCCCAAAATAGATAAAATTCCGGTTTTTAGTCTTCTGCTTGCTCCAATATCATAGTCAGGATATAATTTCATCACATGTTTAAACCGGTGGATTCTAAAGTTAATTTTCCAGAATTGGATGAAAAAATCTTAAAATTTTGGAAAGAGAATCAGATTTTTGAGAAAAGTATTGACTCTCGCCCTCTAGATAAGAAGTGGACTTTTTTAGACGGCCCACCGTTTATCACTGGTCTGCCGCATTTTGGCACATTATTAGTTAGTGTTGCTAAGGACGTCTTTCCCAGATATTGGACCATGAAAGGCTACCGAGTAAGGAGAGTTTGGGGATGGGATGTCCACGGTTTGCCAGCTGAGAATAAAGTTGAGAATAAGCTCGGCATAAAAAGTAAAAAAGAGATTGAAGAAAAAGTTGGTATCAAGCGGTTTATTGAGGAATGTCGGGAGTATGTTAGTCGTTCATCTGCCGAATGGGAGTGGTATATCGATCATATCGGTCGTTGGGTCGATTTTAAAAATGCCTATAAAACCATGGATCTGTCTTATATGGAGACGGTGATGTGGGTATTTAAAAATATCTATGATAAGGGTTTAATTTATAAAGGCTTTCGGGTAATCTTGTATTGCCCACACTGCGCCACCCCGATCTCTAATTTCGAGGTGGCGATGGATAATAGTTATGTCGATGTCACTGAATCAGCCAGCACCTATAAATACCAGTTAGTCGGTCAAGATAAGACTTTTGTCTTGGCTTGGTCAACTACTCCTTGGAATAAAATTGTGACTTCCGCCCTGGCAGTTAACCCAAAACTAGATTACCTTAAAGTTCGTCAGGGAGATGAATATTATATCTTAGCCAAGTCAACCTTGAAGATGTTAAAAGGTGAGCCTAAATTTGAAACTCTGGAAGAGTTTAAAGGTTCGGAGTTAGTTGGGAAAAAATTTGAACCACACTATGATTATTACAAAATAGATGAAGATAAGAAGGCCTTTGAAATCTTGGCCGGCGATTTTGTTACAGCTGAAGAAGGGACAGGGGTGGTAACCATTGCGGCTTACGGAGAAGAAGATTTGAAACTAATGCAGAGTGAAAATATTCAGATTGTTTTGCATCTTGATGATGAGGGGATAATCAAATCTGATGTCCCGCTCTTTGGTGGACTGTATTATCTAAAAGCCAATAAGGCAATCAATCAAGATCTGGCTAAGCGTGGATTATTATATGAAGATAAATCCTATACCCATTCAGTTCCACAATGTTGGCGCTGTCAAACTCGGCTCTATTATGCCCCTAAGGATGCCTGGTATATTAATGTTCAGACATTAAAACCAGAATTATTTAAAAATAACCAGAATATAAATTGGTTCCCAAAGCACTTTAAGTACGGACGGTTCGCTAAAAGCATGGAAGCAGCACCAGATTGGAATATCTCGAGAAACCGTTATTGGGGATCACCGGTGCCTGTTTGGGAGTGTGATTGTGGTGAAAGATATGTTCCTGGATCGATTGCTGAACTGGAAGAACTATCCGGTCAAAAAATAACTGATTTACATCGGCCGGAGATAGATGAGATTTTTATTAAATGTTCAAAGTGTCATCAAGAAGCCAGACGAGTGGCAGAAGTATTGGATTCTTGGGTCGAGGCCGGGAGTGCACCATTTGCCGAACGACATTTCCCATTTAATAAGGAGTTTAAATTGGCAGAATTTTTTCCACCAGATTTTATCGTGGAATATACTGGACAGATTAGAGCCTGGTTTTATGTCTTACACGTTATTTCAACTGCTCTTTATGACTCAAATGCTTTTAAGAATGTGGCTGTGACTGGAGTCATCTTAGGCACTGACGGGCGGAAGATGAGTAAGAATTTTGGTAATTATCCTGACCCCAAAGAACTGATAGAAAAGTACGGTGGTGATGCACTCCGAATGTATCTCTTGAGTTCTCCGGTGATGCGGGGTGAAGATGTTAGTTTTTCAAATGAAGGAGTGCCGGAAGTGACACGCGGCTTTTTGCTGATACTTTGGAATTGTTACAAATATTTTGTCGATTATGCCACTATCTTTGGCTGGACATGTGAGTCTGGTGGACAGTTTGATAAAGCTAAATTAACTACCCTTGATCGCTGGATATTATCTCGTTTAACCCAACTGGCATTAGATATAAACCTCGCCTTTGAAAATTACGATTCTACGTCCATCACTAAGTTAATTCGCGAGTTTGTCACAGACGATCTCTCGACTTGGTATATTCGTCGAAGTCGGGATCGAATAAGTAGTAATGATAATCAACAAGAGCGGAATATAGCGATGGCGGTCTTATATGGAGTTTTGGTCACTACCTCAAAATTAACTGCTCCACTTTGTCCGTTTATATCTGAGGAGATCTTTCGGAATTTAACCGGAGAAAAATCAGTGCACTTGGAGGACTATCCGACGGGCGATAAATCACTGCTGGATCAAGAGTTAAATTTGCAGATGGCGGTCGTCCGTAAATTAGTTGAGCTAGGTCATGCCCAAAGAAAAACCGCCGACATGAAGTTAAGACAACCGCTAGCAAAATTTAATTACTCGGCGCCGGAAAAATTATCCGACCAGTTAGCTCAGATCCTGCAGGAAGAATTAAATGTCAAAGAGGTTGAATTTAAAGAAAAATCTGAGACGCTTTGGGGTGAGCTAGATGTAAGACTATCTGCTGAGCTAAAAATAGAAGGTCAAGTCAGGGACACAATCAGATCGATTCAGGCTTTAAGAAAAGTTCAGGGCTTAACACTGGCAGATCGTATTAAAGTTACTGTGCCGGTTGAGATTAACTCTAAATATCATAAGTTGATTTTAAAACAGACTAACGCTGTTAGTATAGATCTGGGTAAAAGTCTGTCGATTGAAGTCGAGTCATGATTAAGAAATTCTCCTTATTGCCTGATGTGGTAATCACGGTGTCAATTATCTTTATCATCTGTCTTAGTATTTTGGTTTTATATTCATCTGATCCAGAGTTAGCCCTTCAACAAGCAGTTTTCGCCTCCTTTGGACTCATAATTTATCTGTTTTTAACCATGATTAATTTCGAATATCTCGGCCGATTTTTTTACCCCAGCTATCTTATTATAATTGGACTCTTAGTTTTAACTTATCTAATTGGACTGGAAACCAGGGGATCCCTCCGGTGGATTCCGCTGGGAGTATTTCAATTTCAACCATCGGAGTTGGCTAAACCGATGATCGCCTTAGTCTTGGCCTATTTTTGGCAGACAAGATTAACCAGCTGGAGAAATTTATTTTTAAGTTTACTGATTATTTTACCGAGCCTATTTTTAATTTTCCAACAGCCGGACTTAGGCACTAGTTTAACCATTCTCGCCCTCTGGTTTTTCGGTTTGATTGGCGCCAATTTATCTAATTTTAAATTGGTTAGTCTGATAGGCCTAGGGGTGGTCATGGTGCCGATTTTAAATTTATTTTTACATGATTATCAAAAAACCAGATTACTAAATTTTCTATCGCCGACCCAAGACCCATTGGGTGCGGGTTATAACGTTATTCAATCAACCATTGCCGTCGGTTCCGGTGGAATTTTAGGTCGGGGTTTAGGCCACGGTACGCAATCTCGACTACGGTTTTTACCAGAGTTTCGGACTGATTTTATGTTTGCCTCAGTGGCTGAGGAATTTGGATTATTAGGAGGGGCTTTGATCCTGGTTTTATATGGGCTGATTATCTATCGAAGTCTGTTAGTCTTATGTAAAATAAAATCTCGCTTTTATCAGGTGTTAGTCTTTAGTTCTGTGGGCTTAATTTTTTTTCAAGTGACGGTTAATATCGGGATGAATATCGGGATTATGCCAGTGACCGGGATTACTTTACCACTTCTGTCTTACGGCGGTAGTTCTTTAATCTCAACTTTAATTTTACTAAGTTTCATCTCATCGGCAGCTAAAAATTCTTAAATCTTGAATCTTGATTTATAAATCGGATATAATTCGAGCTTGCGAGAATTTCAAGCTTCGCTTATAATTCCTTAATGCAGTACACAATTTTTGAACTTAGTGGTCGGCAATATTTAATTGAACCAGGCAAAACTATTGAGGTGGATTTACTGCAGGCTGAGAAAAGCCTAAAAGTTGAGAACGTTCTCTTAAAAGTGGATGGAGATAAAATTCAGATCGGTACTCCATATTTAAAAGACAGTTTAGAACTTGAAGTGGTGGGCAATGTTAAAAAAGATAAGATCAGGGTGGCTAAATTTCATGCTAAAGCTAATTACCGAAAAGTCATCGGGTCACGGCGTCAAATGACGGTCTTAAGGTTAAGTGAAAAGTTAAAAGTTCAAAGTGAAAAGTTGGAAAACGAAGTTAAAGCTGATAAGAAAGCGAGGAAAACTAGTAGCTAGTAATCTAGTATCTAGTTGTCTGGTATAGCCAGCAACCAGTGAACCAGCTACCAGATAACCAGGATGGCCCATAAAAAAGCCGGCGGGTCAGCCGCCACTAATCGAGATTCTAACCCCAAATATCTAGGGGTTAAAAGATATGGTGGACAATCGGTCATCAACGGTAATATTATAATCCGACAGAGGGGAACTCATTTTTTCTCTGGTCAGGGTACAAAACTCGGTAATGACCACACTATCTATGCGGTGACTTCTGGTAAAGTTAATTTTTTGCATAAGCGCGGCCGCCAAATCATTGAAGTCAAATAAATTTCCTCTAGACAAATTTTCACAAGTGTGTTAAAAATTAGCAACACTTACAATGGACGAGAATAATTTTCCAATTGAACAGGTATTTGAACTCGAGATAAACTTATTAGAGCCGAATCCGTTGCAACCACGGGGCCTGATTACCCCCGAGTCGCTAGCCGAGCTGGCTGAATCAATTAAAGAGCACGGGATATTGGAACCGTTGGTAGTAGCCAGAACTCCGGCCGGATTTCAAATTGTGGCTGGGGAACGTCGCTGGCGGGCCTCTAAGCTCGCTGGTTTAAAAAAAGTTCCGGTGGTTATCAAAGAGACTTCACCCCAAGGCATGCTAGAGATGGCGATCGTCGAGAACGTTCAGCGCCAAGACTTAAATCCGCTGGAGCGGGCTCAAGCGTATCGACGACTGATGGATGAGTTTGGTTTAGGCAACTCTGAGATCGCCACCCGGGTCGGAAAATCTCCGTCTTATATCTCTAATACTATTAGACTGCTAACCTTGCCGGACGCTTTGAAGGATGCTTTAATGCTCGGTCAAACCACTGAGGGACACGTCAGAGCCCTGGCGGCCTTGGAAGACCCACACCTAATTGTTAATGCCTATCGGGAGGTCTTAAAAAAGAATCTATCAGTTCGGGCGACTGAAGATCTGGTGCGCAAGCTCCGCTCCCAAAATAATCTGCCAATTAGATCGGCTGGATCGATGAAAATCGCCCATATCATAAACGATGAAGTTGAAGATATTCAAAAACGGCTAAGCTCATCTTTAATTATTGCTAACGGGGAAAGATCCTCGGTTAAATATATTTTGAGTTCAACTCAGGCCCAGCTCAGTTTTAAACTGTCTGGCCCGCCGGAAAAAACTAAAGACGTGATCGAAAAAATCACTGAAGCGGTTACAACATATTTTGAACAGCAAGCCTAGGATTTAAGAGGAAACCGAAGCAACTTTTATAATGGAAAACTTATTAATTGGCCAATATCTTAAAAACGCCTGACCGATAATTAATTCTTTGGGAATTGGTCCCAGCTCCCGGGAATCAGATGAGGCGCCCCGATTATCACCCATGACAAAGTAGGAATTATTTGGTACGACTGTCTCCTCATCATCGGCCAAAAAGGCCTCACCGTGAGATTTAACTCCGGTCGGCAGGTACGGTTCGTCTAATTGTTGATTATTAACAAACACCAAACCGTTGGATAACTTAACTCTTTCTCCTGGTAAACCGATGACTCTTTTAATAAAAACTTGGGATTTATCTCTTGGGTTAGTTAAAATAATTACCTCACCCCTCTCTAGAGAAGATAATTTAGTGGCCAGTTTATTGGTGATAATATAGTCCTGGTCATGAAAATTGGGAAACATGGATGAACCAGAGACTTTGTGTGGTTCGGCGATAAAAAAGCGGATGACGACTAGAATAGCTGCCATAATGGCGACAAATTCGATTAACTCGATAATATTGGATTTAATTTTAGAATCAGTCTGTGTAGTCTCTGCTTCAGGTGGAAGAGTGGGAATCGCTGTTGGCTCCATCTTAATATTATCCTAATAATTGGTTTGTAAGGCAAGAGTGAGAATGGTAAAATAGAGCAGACTGAGGACACTTAGCTCAGCGGTAGAGCGCTGCATTCACATTGCAGATGTCGGGGGTTCAAATCCCTCAGTGTCCACATTTAGAGCCAGAAGGGATTTTGTCCTTTTAAATTCCTCGTTTAGCTCGATACAAGGCTCCAATTGTGGTGTTCCAAAAATTAGATCATTGTAAGTAGGGGCTTTGGCAAAGAGTATCCCAAAATATGCAGCTCTTTTAAGGGGATCAGGGCTTCCTAGCAACAAATCCTCTATGTGTTCCAAGAAATAATCAATGTTATCCATGATAACTTCCATGTTTACGTATTCAGAATCCTTATTATCCTTCTCTTTTTCTAAGACTTTAATCTCGCCATTCAGTTTAATAATATCTGCCTCAATAGATTTAATAACACTTTCTACCGACACTACCTTAATCTTTTCAGTTAAACCATCGACAGTAAATTGAAGCCCTTGAATTTTATTATCAATACTCGATGAATCTTTTTGTAATTCCTCCATTCTGCTTTTCCACTTGGAAATAGCATGGTTTCTCAGCTCTTCCCGATATTGCTTGGTAATTTTTACATTTTTTACAAAGTTTGTAATAGTTCCCTCAAAATCTCTTTTCTTAATCCGTAGATATTTATGATTGCGACTGCAATGATAAGCAGGGAATCGTTGACCTGATCTACCTCGCGAAGCACTACCAGAGAATGGTTTATTACACTCGGGACACATTACGTATCTTTTATAGGGATAGTCAGGATTCTTAACTGATTTTTTTAGTTGCCATTCCTTAGGCTCTCTTTTTGCAATCCTAACCTCACCATTAACTTCAGAAATAACCAATTTACCCCTGTTTGCCAAGTTAAAGGTCTCATAGCTCACCAAACCATCAAATTGCCCCTTAATGGGCTTCCTGTCCGTCCATTTGTGTATAGAAACACCAGCATAGGTCGGATTTTCGATAAACTTTAAGAAATATTTGAGAGTGAGGGTCCTTCCACCCACAGTTCCTACTACCTGAGTTCTGTCTTGAGGATTACGTTTATGGCGTTTTCGACTTTTAAATCCCATTTTATTAATCTCATCTACAATTTGTTGATCAGTCATAGTTCCTCGTACTCGAAGATCAAACATTCGCTTAATCCATGGTGCTTCCTCTGGATTAGGTTTTAAACTTACCCGTTTTCCATGAACAGTTTCTATTTTTACGTTCTCATATCCAAATGGGGCAATGGCTATTCTATACCCCATTCGTACATATCTAATTTCTGCGCCAATCATCCTGGATAAAATATCCCGTATTTCATCCTTTGCCCGCTCTGCTTCTAAAATCTCAGACTTTTTAGTAGGCGAATAAACGCTCCAACTAAACTCCACTCCTAAATGTTCTAAAGTATTAACTTCTTGGTTACCAATAATGCCATAAATATCAACAAGTTTTACCCCATACTGGGTAAGTTGCATTTTAAGATGGTCATAAAAATATGAACCTCCTCGGGTAAATCTGTCTATAGATTTAATGATAAAAAGCTGAATGCCATTCTTTGGATCTTTGCAATAATTTACTACCTCCTGCATTGGCTGTTCATCTTTGGATGCAGACTCCATAAGAAAGAAGAACTTCTTAATGTTTAAATTGTGGCTTTTAGCAAACTGCTCGATCTGTTCTTTCTGTGCATCTGGGGAGTCTCCTTGCAACCCTTGTTTTAGTGAAGAAATTCTTATTGCTGCAACTGCGTTTGGGGTCTGGAATAAATTATTCATGGTTGATAATTTTGCTTAGTTCTTAATTTAAGAGAGCCATTTAGTTGGTCTTCTAAAATCCGGTCAACTATTAAATTTGCGATAACTTGGAGGCGTTCTTCGAGGGTTAAATTAGAGGTTATTTGTCTAGTGTCTTTTCTAATCTTGTTCTCAGGCTTATGTATTTGTTTCATGACATCATTTATTTATTACTATCCGTCCTACGGATATAGAATATACAATTTACGGATAGTTGTCAAGGGGTAAATGGAGTGAAAAATAGTCACTACGTAAGACACTTTTTGTCCCATCTTTCTGGGACAATTTCTGATATAATCTAGCCGTAATTAAGGGAACATAGCCGGTCTATTATCCTTTTATATATAAATTAGTGATTCTGTATTAAATCTTCTGTCTAATTAATCCTGTCCACTAAATAACTAACTGCCTTCAATTGAAAAATAACTAAATAAATTAATAAAACTAATCATCAATATGTCTAAAAAAATAATAACAAATAAACAAAATATAATACTAACCCTACTACTAACATTCAGATTCTTAAATAGTAAACAAATACAACAGTTTCTAAATCATAAAGATCATAGAAGAATAAATGGATGGCTTAAAGACTTAACAGAGAAGGGATATATTGAAAGAGATTTTAAACCAGTTTATGGAAATTTAACTAAACCAGCAGTATTTAATTTGTCACCTACTGGAAGAAAATATATTAGAGAAACTTATGATGATGTTTCAAGAAAGTACCTTACTAAATTAAGAGAGGATGACATTAGATCCAAAGGCTTCAGAATTAAGTGCCAAGTGTTAGCAGATTTCTACCTTGCATATTTCTCTGAAGATATTAAGAGAAACCTTGAAGAAATAAAAGATTATTTACTTAATGGAGCAGAAATTGAAAATGACAAGCTCCAATTCTTTACCTCTTTATTTTATGAAGATATCGCATGGATATTGCTTCCCAGACTTAAACCAGATGGATATATGCATGAGGTGATAAAAGGAAAAACGATCCATTCAGTAGTCTATATATTAGATGCATATATACCAAGATTAATGCTTCGGTATTTCTTAAAAAATATCTTTACCTCGTTAGATGAAGAATATTGGGAGAATGATGATATTCAAAATCTTCAAATATATGTAATCTGTCCTAACAACATGGTTATTATTTACCTGAGAAGAGCTTTAAAGCCCTACTTTGAAAGATATTACGGTAAAACTCTTCTTTTCCATTTTGCCACAAGGAATCAAGTATATAAGAAACTAAAAACTAAGTCTGAGAAAACTGGGTGGATTACTATTTCATCAGAAGATGAATTTAACGATTAGATTTATTGAAATAGATCACAATAAACGTTTTCCTTGAGTTTATCCTTGAGGATAAACTCTGGATTAGATTTTTTTACGACATCTCTGTCCCCAGATCGATCATGAAAAGGTATAGTCTCAGGATTTTTAGGAAATGTTGCAAGAACTTTTTGTATGTCATCATATCTTTGAACCAACTCTTTTAAGCTATTTACCTCAAATGGAAACCATTTTTTAAAGTCAGACTCTTTATCTAGCACTAGACCTCGGGTATAAGCATAATTGGTTTTTTTACCTTTGTTGTCAATATAGAAACACTCCCAAGATGAAGAGTATTTGTTTATTCGATCTATATGCGGTACACCATCAATCCCATACCAGAAATATACAGTCCCTTTATCTAACACCTCCGCCTCAACCATACTATCTCCCTCCCAAAGCTTAAAACTCTTAACTTTTAATTCTGGCACTTGAGAAGCTTCTTGGTGAAATTTTTGGTCAATAATTTTTTCTAATTTTTCATCTTCTAAGCCTTGTAGGCGAAAATAGATTACAAAACTAAGTAATGGAATAATAATTAATATTGTCAAAAAGACGCTAATTTTAACCCAAATGGGAAGCTTTTTGAAGTTCTGAAGCACAAACATATTCTATCATGAATTTGTGAAACAAATTAAATTCAAGCAACGAAATACATCCCATAGTTTGTGAATTGGTAGTATTTTTGATATAATTCACGCATATGAGACGAGAAGTTGAAATTTTTAAACCTTTGCCAAAAGACGCACTTGAGCAGAGCGTAATTAAAGCTGAAGGTATTCTAGGCAAGCACATAGCTCCTTCCTCTTTAGGTAAAGATATCTACACTGCCCCATTAGAAGAAATAAAAAGAGCTTACCCCTTTAGATACCAGCTATATTTAGATGCTTTAAGGGGTGCAAGAAACAACCGTCCTGGATCAATAGCTGACTTTGAATCGAGAGTTCAGCGTTTATCAATTTTGAATAATATTGATCGATCTAATTTGGCACATAGTGAGACCAGTGAAGTATTGTATGAAAGACAAAGAGATGTATACCAGGACATACATGAGTTTTTAGAAACTGGTGGTACTGAAGGGTATGTAAAATTACCAACAGGAACCGGAAAGACTGTTTTGTTTTCTAAAATAGTTGAGGCAGCAGGTGTAAAAACTCTAATAACTGTTCCGAGAGGCTACCTTATAGATCAGACTTCTGATAGGTTAGAGCAATTTACTGATTTAAAGGCAGGACAAGTTTCTAAGGTCGGAAAAGATTGGGGTCAAGATGTAACCATTATGACTTACGATTACCTGATAAAAGCCGTAAATGAAGGCTTGATAAATCCAGATGATTACGGATTGTTAATTCTTGATGAAGCTCACCGGGCATTGGGTAAAAAGACAAGAGATGCGGTTAAAGCTTTTAGCAATTCTATAAAACTAGGCTTTACAGCTACTCCAAATTACTCCGAGTTTAAAAAACTAGCTAACTTATTGCCAACAGAGATACATAATATGTCTATTCGTGAAGCTGTAGAGGAAGGATTACTATGTTCATTCTCTGTGATAATTGCTGAAACAGAAGCTAATATAAGTGAAGTTTCTGTAACTTCCGATGGAGAGTATAATTCTGCGGAGTTAGAAAGAGCAGTAAATATTGAGAGTCGTAATGAAGCTGCAGTTAACTTGTATGTTCAAGAGTTTTCTGGCCAATCAGGTGCGTTTTACTGTGCAGGAGTTGACCACGCGGAAGAAGTAGCCAATAAGTTAAATTCGCAAGGTATTACAGCTGCGGTTATTAGCGGAAGACAAAGTAGAAAAGTGCAACAAGATATTTTAGAGAAATATCAGAACGGAGAAATACAAGTATTGACTAATGCTGACATGTTGATTGAAGGATTCGACGCACCAAGGGCATCAGTATGTATCAACTTGCGTCCTACATTTTCTCCTGTAGTTGCCGAACAGCGAGGCGGTAGAGTTCTTAGAATTAACCCTCTTGATCCCGAAAAACACGCGTACATTGTTGATTTTATTGACCAAAATAAAAATACCAAAAACCAACCAATTTCTTTTGCACAAATTGCTGAAGCTGCTGTGATTTTAGGACGAACTCGTGTAGATTATGGAAATACTACGCCTCGGACTGGAGATCGCTCACCGCGAGCAGATATAAAAGTTGCAGGATTAAGAGTACACACTTCAACAGATGAGGTAATGAGGATCGTGGGGAAAATAGTAGAGCAAAAGTATGTTCGAGCACCAGAGGGTTGGCTTAATAATTTTGGAGTTAAGAAAATAACTGATCGCTCACCTCTTACAGTGCAAAGACATGCAGAAAAATACAGGGAAGAGCACCCGGAATGGTTTCAGTATTACCTTGATTCGGGTGGTAGAGTTGTTGAATTTTTCGATCCACGATTAGTAGATATTCTTGCAAATAGACTAGCTATTGCACATACAGCTCCCGAAGGCTGGTTAAATGTAAAAAATTTAGCAGATGCATCTAGTCGTTCTACTCAAACAGTCAAATTAATTACTGCCAGATTATTAAAGGAGCATCCTGAATGGCAAAAAAGATACTTAGATAGCGGTAAACAAGTAAGAGATTATTTTTCTCCTGAATTATCAGAATTAGCATTAAAAGAATTAACTCAATATCCTAAGGCTCCCGAAGGCTGGCGACACACAACCAGTTTAGTTAGATCTTTGCATGCACGGGACGAGATAATTAGAAGAATTGCTGGAAAATTCCAAGACGAGCACCCAGAATGGTTTGGTACTTATTTAGACAGTACAAATAACCCAATATTGCATTATTCTCCGGAATTAGTACAGCTTATTGCTGATGAAGCTATGAAACGTCAACCTGCACCAGAAGGCTGGTTAACACTGTCTGCTGTCTCTAAATTAGCAGGAAGAGACATCAGCACAATTCAAAGGCTGGCAGCGGCAAAAGAAGGTCAGCGGGGAATTTATCTAAATTCACAAGGCAAAGCTACTTCGCATCTTTCTCCTGAAGGAGTTAAGGAGATATTAGATCAGGTAAAACAATTTAAACCTGCGCCAGAGGGATGGCTAAGTGCAACTCAAATATCCGAAACAACACATAGATCTTGGCCCTCAATCAGAAAATTTATGAGACAACATATAAAAGAACATCCAGGGTGGTTTGCTACACATTTAGATACCTCAAATAACCCAACTACTTATTATTCTTCAGAAGCATCAACGATTATTATTCAGGATGCAAGTAAACACACACAACCTCCAGAAGGATGGATGAATGCTCAACAATTACGAGATGTACTATGGAAAAACAGTTCAATTACAAGAAACCGATTTAATAGGTATAAGGAAATCTATCCACAATGGTTTGGTGAACATTTAGATTCTGTAAATCGAGTTACTCAATACTATGCTCCAGAATTAATTGAGCTCGTCCTTAGAGAAAAATAAGCAAAAAACTTTGGAGAAGGTGTTATACTATCCGTATGGGTGATGCAAAACTTGGTAAGATTCTAAAAGCAGCAAGACTGAAAATGGATTTAACTCAAAAGCAGGTTGCTGAAAAAATTGGAAAAGATTCAAACTGGTATTCTCGGTTTGAAAGAGGAGAAGAAAATGCCCTCCAAGAGACCCGTGATGCAATCTTCAAAGTCCTTAAAATAAAAACTTCTTACAAGGTTAGTTAGTCTATCGTTTTTCCCAGAAAAAATCCGAATAATCAGATATAATCGGAATCGATGGCAACACGAGATAGCAAACTTTCAGAACATAAACGATTTAAGAAGCAGCTTAAACCACCTTTAGCCCAACTTGACATGAAGCCGGCTTCTTGGATTGATGACAGACTACCTGAAATGTTATGGGCAGTATTAGTGGTTGGAAATCTGGAAAGAGATAAAGCTCTTAAATTCTTTAGGTCTATTGCAAAGTTTGTACAAAACAATAAAGAGTGTGCAGATATAACCCTTAGCGGGATAGAAACGCTTCCTCTAGAAAAAAGGGGGGAATTTATCGCTCTATTAGTTTCTTGGTCTGATGAAGTGCGTGGAGCATTGCGACCCTTAGGGCTTTTACCTGACCTTCCTGCGTTCGACGACTGGAAAAACCTTTTAGATGAACCTGATCCTAAAGAAGATTGGAATAAGCTAGCGAACGGAGTTGCAAAAACAATTTGGCATCAATCTGAATTAGCAACTGACTGTCGTTGGATTAAATTTTTATGCGAAATAATAAGTGGTAAATTGAAATTTTCCAGAGGTATAAAAGACATAGAAGAAAGTCTTAGAGGTGTTTTTGAATATCCTAATTATGGAGATTTAAAGCATATAAGACCGTTTATTCGTGCGGGAGAAATATCTCAAGTTTTTAAAGAGAAAGATGCAGAGGATAGCAAATGGGCAAGTAAGTTTTGGGATTATTGCTATAACCACACTGGATGTGTTCCTGAAGAAGCAGTAAGCCAAAGACTCCAAAATAAACAAAAACAACTTTCAAGAGAAATAGAAGAGGCGAGAAAATACTATTTTATAGAAACATCAGAATTGCGCAACAAACTGATTAATCATTTTTTTGCAACATCTAAAGTATCCTCTATAGATTCCCGACACGAAGGAGCATTCGGTTTAGCTCTTTTTGGAGTAACTTTGTTTATTGAAATTATTTTTTATAGGGTTCCACTTTCCATTACTGGTCGTATTGCTTTGAGAATGTTAGTTGAGGCATGTATTACTTTTAAATATTTGGCCAAAAAGGAGAAATCTGAGCCTCAAATATGGGATGGATATCGAAGCTATGGCACTGGTCAACTGAAGTTAATCTATCTAAAACTAAAAGAATCAGGACAAGAAATAAATAGTATAGAGGTAGATCAATTGGATTTTCTTGCGAACGAAGATAGGTGGATTGAGTTTGCCCCAATTACGTTAGGACATTGGGATTCGGAAAATTTAAGAAAGATAAGTGAGGAAGTTGGATTAAAGAATATTTATGACAAGTATTATGATTACACTTCCGGATTTGTCCATGCAAATTGGGGCGCAGTCAGGGAATCAGTTTATCAAAAGTGCGTGAACCCACTACATCGCTATCATAGATTACCCACTTACGATTTGCCCCTAATGTCGAGTGTGACAAAAGATGCGGCGGAGATCGTAAATTCTATTTTAGATTGTTTGTCAGAAACCTATCCAAAATTTGATCCCAGAATTAATCTGGATATACCAAAGACACCTAAACCTAAGAAGCCAAAAAGTAAAAGAAAAGTCTAATTAAGAGTTGATTTCAATTTTCCAGATTTTTTGTCTTTCTCAATTTTTTTAACCACAATTCCAGTAAGACTTTGCATTGTACCCAGAAGTTTAATGGCTTGTTCGCGATTAGCCCGTTCTGGATGCTTTTTCTTAAGCTCCTCAATGGCTCTATTTATCTCTTCTTCTGTATATTTTGTGTCGTTCATAGTATTTGCATTATAGCAAGAATAAACCTAAGCTGCGAACCTCTCCAAAAACCTGTCTGTTTCCTGAAACGCCACTAATATTCTCCCCATCTCCACTCCTCTTTTCCCTCTTGGGTTATTTTCTCTAAAATCTTCTTCACTCCATGCTTTAACTGTATCAGGTAATAAAACTTCAAAGGTTCTGAATCCAAGCCGTTCAGTCAACCGTGCCATTTTTTCATATGTCATACCTAGTATATATTTAGTTCTTAGATTATGAAGTTGTATATAGTCAGCTGCCATTTCGAAGGTTTTGTGTGTTCTCCCAACAATTTGTGTTAATCCAAGATTAGCGATGTCATAGGGGATATGTACATCTAAGTATCTATCGTATTTCCTCATATCAAAGCCTGTTGCTTCATCTCTCCAGTCAAATCTGGCAACGACAGGAGAAAGAGTAATAACTCCTAACCGTTTAATTGGTTCAAAAATAGTATAGTCATCTTTATACTTATCTAAATTGCCTACTTCGGTTGAAAAATATCTTTTTGCGACCTCTCGCAACAGAGCTGCTCTAGTTCCTTCATCAAGTTCGTCAATATTGACATCTTTTAAATCGTCGTGAGTTTTTAAAAATTCCGCAATTGGATCTAGTACATGAGTCTTCTCTGGTAACGGAACATTAAATGAAGTATATCTGCACTCTTCTCCGTTGCAACAGGACTCACGGCAAACATTTACTGCGTAACTTCCCCACACATGGATTATCGGAGAACTGTCTTTTTGTATTTCTAATTTAAATTCATCTAATTCTTTGTTTGGGTTAATAACTACTTCAGAAGTTGTAACCCTACTCATAAATACTCCGCCGTCTTCTAGAGGAAAATCAAAGTGGCAGACAAATGGAGTTTCAGGAGTTGCAGAGTTTGGGTGATAAGTGACACCACTATTCCGTAACCTATATATACCAGGTTTTTCGGCTGTTAAGCGAACCAATTCCTGCATTGCAGGGTTTGTTTGCCTTGTGGCTACGTAATCGTTAGTAAAATGATACGAATGAGGAAATGGTATATCTGCCACAAGAGTATTACTGCCATAACGATCTTCTAAGCGCATACGCTGCCTGGCTATTTTGTTCATCTCGCGGTATGCCTGTGCTATTTGAAGATCATGAGAGCCTAATTCTTTACCCATGGCTGAATTGTACCAAATTAGAAGCTCAGAATCAAATGCTATAGGACTATTACACATATTTACTTAGCTTTAAAAAATTAAACATTTGCATTGCTAACTTTTTTCCTTCTATTCTTCTCATAATCTCTCTACTTCTAGTTTGACTTAAAATATTTAATGAACCTTCCCAAAGTAATTTTCTATCCAATATGGCCAGTTTTCTATGGTGATTGCCTGAACACATTAAAACTTGTACTCCCATGATCTCAAATTCGGATATTTCTCCTTCTGCTTGCACTGCTAATTTTTCATCATGTTCCTGAGGATGACGAGTAATAACATAGACTTTCACACCTCTATCTATTAAGCTCTGGAAGATTGGACGAAGCTGCTGTGATCTCGAGTTGGTAATATATGGGCTTTCTATAATAACTTCGCTTTCACAGGCATTCAAATCCCTCAGAAAGGCTTGGTAAAACGTCTTCTCGTCGTGAAGACTTGAGGAAATGAGCTCACTTTGATATGATCGTGATCGAAAAAGGAAGTTAAACATTGGATTCCTCCTCTTCGATATCTACGATGGTTACTTTGCCATCAATGTAGGTAAATCCAAGATTCTTTAATTTTTGATATAATCGGAGGAGACTATCGAAGACGGGGTTCCAAACACCGTCCAGATTGTCCACTGAATCTGTTAAAATATTAGGGTGGATCGGAAAATTTTAAAAAATTCCTCCTGGATTCTTCTAGCCCAGAGTTTAGTTAAAGTCGTCTCATTTTTTTATACACTTTTTTTAGCTAGGTCATTAGGTGTAGAAAATTTCGGTTACTTTGTGGCGGCCCTAGCTTATTTTTCCTTATTTTCATCGTTAGCCGATTTTGGTTTTAACCGCTTTTTAGTCCGCGTCGGTGCCCGCGAGTCTTTTAGACTACCAGAGATTCTGGCCTCAACATTATTATTAAGAGCAGTGCTATCTACTGGATTATTAGCAATATTTTCAGTTCTGATTTATCTGATAGATAAAGATATTACTCGAGTAAATTTATCCCTCTTGGCCGTCTTAGCGGTGATTCCGCAGTCGATGGCTTTAACTTTTGATGGAGTGTTGGTGGCGGTGCAGAAACTAAGTTACTCCGCACTTGGACTCTTAACTTTATCAGTCGCAACTACCGTAATCGGGATTTACTTAGTGTCCGGTGGCTACAGTACCTATGGTGCCGTTTCTGCCTTAATTTTAGGTCAAATGACCTATCTTTTGGTTAATTTTCTGCTTGTCTCTCACAGGAGAATTGGCTTAAATGTTAAAGTTAACCTCAAGATTCTAAAAGAGGTGACCCTTGGCTCATTACCGTATGGGATTTTGGGGGTGTTGGGGTTGTTATATTTCAGAATTGATTCACTCATGCTGTCATATTTAAAAGGGTCAATTGAAACTGGAATTTACGGTGTGGCCTACCGTTTTTTAGAGGCCATTATCTTTGTGCCGTCGGCTTTTGCCGCCGCCTTGTTCCCGGTCTTAGCCAAGTTAGAAGGTCAGACTCAAAATATAAAAATAATCTATTTGTCCGCCCTAAAAACATTTGGAGCGTTAGCAATTCTCGTAACCATAAGCTATTTTTTTGTGATACCGGAAGTTATTAAACAATTTTTACCAAGATATTCTGGTAGTGTTGAAGTAATTAAAATTTTAAGTTTAACCATACCGTTTATGTTTTTACATATTCCCGGAGCTATGGTCTTAATATCAACGGATAAATATTTAAGACCAGTGATTAAATTATCTTTGGTAACCCTATTTTTTAATGTTGTCTTAAATTTAATTTTAATTCCTAAGATGGGAGTCATCGGTGCCTCTTGGGTGACAGTTCTATCTGAAGCGTTATCATTTATAGTATTTTTTCTACTGCTCTACAAAAAAATCTTACGTCATGGTTAAAGTCTCAGTTATTATTCCAAATTGGAACGGTAAGCAGTTATTAGACGTGTGTCTTTCGTCATTAGTCAGGCAGAGTTTTAAAGATTTTGAGGTGATTGTGGTGGATAATGGATCAGTAGATGGTAGTCAAGAATTTATTCAAAAGAAATTTCCAGATATCAAACTAATTAACTTGGATAAAAATTACGGCTTTGCTTATGCTGTTAATCGAGGGGTAGAAAAAGCCAAAGGCAAGTTTATTGTCTTATTAAATAATGATACAAAGGCAGAAAAAAACTGTCTGAAGGAGTTGGTTATTTGTGTTGACAAAAATTTAGAGGTCGGGATGGTGGCAGCAAAGATGTTAAATTATTATAATCCTAAAATCATTGATAGTGCTGGCGACTTCATCGATGCCGTCGGACACGCCGATAATATCGGACAAGGTGAGCCGGATGGAGTAAAATTTCAAAAAGCGAAGGCAGTTTTTTTAGTCAGCGGCGGCGGCTGTTTAATAAAAAAAATCGTCTTTGAAAAAGTCGGACTGTTTGATGAAGATTTTTTTGCCTATTTTGAGGATGTAGATTTTGGTTTTCGAGCTCAACTTTTAGGTATTAAAGCCATCTTTTGTCCGAAGGCCATAATTTATCATATTCATAAAGCCACCTCGTCCAAAAATCCAGAATTATTAGAATATCTGCAGTTTAGAAATATGACGCAAACTGTTATTAAGAATTTTCCAACTAGACTACTGATAAAAAATCTTAACTGGCTAAGAATAATTTTGGTAAATTTAAATACCGTGAGATTTCTGGCCAAGCAGGGATATTTAAAAGAGGCCCTGTTGGCGGAGATATATATTTTGAAAAATATCATTTTATTGTTAAAAAAGAGACGACAGATTCAATCACAAAGGCAAGTTGATGTAGAGTATATAATTGACAATGTCTTACTTAAGAAAATTACTCTGTTTGGGTTAATAAAAAACGGTATATGAATCTTGTCAGATTTCTTTTTATTGGTTCACTTCTTTCACTAATTTTAGGTGAATTCGGTAAATATCCGTTCGGTTCATCCTCAGCCGGGGCGATCACGTTGACAGATATTTTAGCTACTGGAACGACACTAGCTTTTATTATTTGGAAAATTTCAGCTAAAAAAAGGATCAAATTAGGAAATATTAATAAATTATTATTGCTATTTTGGGGGGTTGGATTTCTAAGTCTGATCTCTTCTTTACAGCTTTTTCCGTGGTTTGAAGTTTTACAGGGAAGCTTATATTTATTTAGATTTATTATTTATTCATCACTATTAATTATGGTATCAAATTTAAAAAAAGACGGTCAACTAGATCTTAAACTGATGAAAAAGATATTAATTAGAATTGGCGTAGTTTTGGGAATTTTGGGCATCCTACAGTATTTTTTTATTTCAGATTTTGAAGGACTACCGTTTTATTTGACCGAATATGGTTTTGATCCACACAAATATCGCCTGACTTCAACTTTTTTAGATCCCAATTTTTTCGGAGTATTTTTAGTGATAATATTTTTTACAACACTCTTAAGCTTCTTGCAAAAAAAAGCCAAACTTACCGGATTACTACTCGGATTATTTTTAATTGAGATTATCGTAACTTACTCACGAACCGCCTATTTAATGTTTTTTATCACCGGGATCACTCTTTTTATTAAAAATTGGCAAAATTTAACTCAGGCACAGATTGTTAAAATTAGTTTAACGATATTTTTTAGCTTAACCATTTTATTTATCTTCTCACCTCGAACGCTTGATCGGGTGATTGGTGCTGTTAGAGTAGATCAATCTTCCAAAGAACGGATCGAATCCTGGAGCAAGGGCTGGGAGATTTTTAAATCGAGCCCAATCATAGGTGTCGGGTTTAATAATACTCGGCTGGCACTTAGTGAATATAATTTACTGAAAGTTTACTCGGAGGAAGGTGGACATTCAGGCAGCGGTATCGATTCCAGTTTTATTTTTGTCTTAGTCACCACTGGCATAATTGGCTTTTTGGTCTATCTGTTATTTTGGCTGGCAATTATAAAAAAAATTTGGCCAGTTAAAAATTTAGAAACTCAAATTTTAGTCAGTTTAATAATTGGACTTTTAATCTCCAGTCAGTTTATTAACGCCCTGTTTTTCCCGAGTATAATGGTGGTAATTTTTAGCCTGGTAGGAACTTTATATTTTTTACCATCTGAGTGATATTTCCGGCTGAATCTTTAGCCATAATAGTAATATGGTTATCACCCTCAGTTAATTCCACGATCTTGGAAAAACCGCCGTCCTGGTTAGTGACGACCTGAGTATTATTAATTAAGACTGAGACCTGATCGTTAGGGTCAATTAGACCGGAGACTGTGACTCTCTTATCACCTCCTTTAATTTCAGCGCCATCAGTTGGTGAGGACACCTCTAGTTTGGGCTTATCGTTGTCATAGATAATTTTAATCGCCTTTGAAGCTAGGCTTTTATGGGAGTTTTCATCGATAGTTTTACCGGAAAAAATATTACCGCCTAAGCTTAAATTAATGTCTGAAGTAATAAATTGTCCATCGGGGTCACTTAAAATGACCGATTTTAATTCATTATCTAAATAGATCTCAACTTTGGTATTGGGTTGAGAATAACCTTTAACTTTAATACTAGCGGTATTAGTCGCCTCAAAAGGGATATTTAAAACCGGAGGAGAGATAGTCGTGTCTTCAACCGCTTGGGTAACTTTGGGGTGTGATTTAAATTTATTAAAAATTGATAATCCGCTAATTAAGGTCGGTAAAATCCAGGCTAAAAGTCCGTAAGCTAAAAAAGCGATAATTAAAAAAGTTATGATAATCCGATTGCGATTTTTTCGCTCTGAGCGTCTGACAGAGAAAGGTTTATAGGATCTGGAATGCCGCCGGTGCATAAGAGTACTCTTCTCATTCTAACAGATTTATCTCTGAGCGGGGAAAGGGATTTGAACCCTCGACCTTCTCCTTGGGAAGGAGACATTCTACCACTGAACTACCCCCGCTTGTAAGGAAATTATACTCCGCACTTCAAATCATGTAAAATACAGCTAAGCCGATGTGGACCAGTGCGAAGCGCGAGACACAGAGGCTCTAGCCGATGTGGCTCAGTGGTAGAGCAACTCTTTCGTAAAGAGTGGGTCGTGAGTTCGATTCTCACCATCGGCTCTAATTTTATCTCGGAATTTTGAGGGTAGTACCGGGTTCAATTAGATCTGGGTTAGCAATATTATTGGCCTTAGTCAATTTGTCAAACTGCATTGGATCACCGTACGCTCGGCCGGCAATCTTGGATAACCAGTCATCTTGTATGACAACATAACTATCCGTGGTAATCTTTTCACCCCAAATCGTCTGATTTTCCGCGCCGCCAGTTCCGCCGGCAATTGTAGGGGTTTTAATGACGGGAATAGTTAGAACCTGTCCGATCGTAATAATATTCGGATTATCGAGTTTATTCTCCACCACTAGGTAACCGTACTGGTAGCCGTCTTGATAGTATTTATCCGCGATAGTAAATAACGTATCTCCATCTTTAACGGTATATTTTCCTGGCAAGCTATCTGGCTTTACATCCGGTGGGGTTGTCTGATTATTAGTAATCTGTTGAGCTGGTCCAAGATCTGAGGCAGAATTTTTAAAATAGTTCATGACTAAAACTCCAGCAATTAACACAATTAATAAACCGATAATTAAATTGAAGTAACTGCCGGGGGTTTTTAACTCTGACTGGTACCTTTCTAAAATAGAATGATCTGCGGTCGACTGGTTGCGAGGCATAACTTTTTAACTACTTTCTGTTTAACCCATAACAAATAATTTGTCAAGAGCTTTTTTTAGGTTGACTTCTTAAGCTATAATTCATACTCTTAAGTTATGCCTCAAGATGTAATTGAAAGAGTGTTTGAAGCCCCATCTGAGATTTTAGATAAAACCGTGACCACCTCTTCTGATCTAATTGACCGAGTTCATGGACATGGCTATATTCAAAAAGCTAAAAATTATTGGCGGACACTCGGTCCGGGTTTAACGACCGGGGCGGCGGATGATGATCCATCCGGAATTGCGACTTATTCTCAAACTGGGGCCCAATATGGCTTTCAATTACTTTGGCTAGCCATCTTTACTTTTCCGCTGATGGCAATTGTCCAAGAGATGTGTGCCCGGATCGGCCTGGTCACCGGCCGCGGCTTAGCTGGCAATATTCGAACCTATTTCCCTAGATGGGTACTCTATAGCTGTGCGGCTCTACTGTTTGGAGCTAATACTTTAAATTTAGGGGCGGATTTAGGGGCGATGGCTAAAGCCACCCAACTTTTATATCCGAAAATTAATTTTGAAGGCCTGGTGATTGCATTTGCTGTGGTTAGCTTGAGTTTGCAAATTTATACGACCTATGAACGATATGCCCGTTACTTAAAATGGCTGGCCTTAATTTTAATTACTTATATTTTTACCACCTTAAGTATTCCAGATCTGGATTGGCCGGGGATTTTAAAAAGTGGTCTAATTCCGTCTTTAACTTTTTCCCGAGACCAGATATTTTTAATTTGTGCCATTTTAGGTACCACCATCTCGCCTTACTTATTTTTCTGGCAGACCTCCCAAGAAGTGGAAGAACAGATCTTAGAAGGCAAAACCAATTTAAGTCTGCGCCGGGAAGAGACTTCAGATCAAGAAATTAAGGATATGCGAATTGACGTCTGGTCAGGTATGTTTTTATCTAATTTAGTCATGTTTTTCATTATTACCGCCTGCGCCGCCACACTCTTTAAAAATGGCATCACCAATATTCAAACTGCCGCTGATGCCGCCGCCGCTTTGAAACCGCTGGCCGGTCAAAACGCCTCACTGCTTTTTACCCTAGGTATTGTCGGTACCGGCATGCTGACCATTCCCATCTTAGCTGGATCGGCCGCTTATGCTCTGGCTGAAAGTTTCAGATGGAAACAGGGTCTATATCGCAAACTTAAAGATGCTAACGCTTTTTATGGAGTGATAATTTTTTCCATGTTAATCGGTATTGTTTTAAACTCGGTCGGATTTGATCCGATTAAAGCTTTGATCTATTCCGCCATTGCCAACGGCTTAATTGCCCCAATTATCTTAGCTTTAATCGTCTATATTAGCGCCAGTAAAAAGATTATGGGCACTCGAGTTAATACCTGGTGGGTAACTATTTTGGGTTGGTTGATTATTGGAGTCATGTTACTCGCCGGTCTTGCCACTATTGCTTCGTTTATAATTTAATATATAATTTATCCATGTGCTACAATTGCGGCTGTCGTATTTTAGAAGATGATATGGGAAATCCGGCTAATATTCATACCGCCATGTTAGAAGAGCTAAGTGAAAAATGGCAGCTAGATCTAGCTGAGGTAAAAAAATTATTTCTAGATTATACGGAGGGTAAGGAAATTGGTGAAAAACAAGTTGAACTGGAGATTATTTTTAATAAAGCTGCCGCCGCCTGGGGTCAACCGTTGGAAGATGCCAAGAAAAATACTGCCAAGATACTGGCCGAGGCTTAATGTCTGTCTTTACCAATATTCGTTTTTACGTTTTAGTCATAACTTTTTCGCTATCAGTAATCATCTTCTGGCAATCAACAGGTATTCCAGATCAGGTTGCTCAGATTTCCCAATTAACCCGGGTTTATGCTCTTTCGGCAATCACTTGTTTATATCTGGCCCTACTGGCCACCCCGCTAACCCGCATCTTTACCTTCCTACCGTATCGAGGATTATATATTAAAGCCCGGCGAGCGATCGGGGTATCGGCCTGTTATTTTGCCTTACTACACGGAAGCATTGCCTTTTTTTTACAATTGGGCGGTTTTTCCAGTTTAAGTCTGTTATCTGACAGATATTTATTGGCAATCTCACTTAGTTTTACCGCCCTGGTAATTTTAATCTTGATGGCTTCAACCTCATTTGATGTGATGGTACAGAAGTTGGGTTTTAAAAGCTGGAAAATATTACACCGCTTAGTTTATCTGGCCGCCACGTTGATTCTAATTCATGTTTTACTCATAGGCTCAGATTTTTCCAATCACTCAGGTCCAATTTTCAGAATCACCCTCGGAGCAGTAGCTTTTTTATTATTTTTGGAATCTATTAGATTTTATCAATACTTAAAACAGAAGTTGGTAAATTCAGTGTGATTGGTTTGTTAATCATCATATTTTTTATCATCTCAATCATAAAATTACCTCACCCTGGAGTTAATAACGATCAGTTAATGTTTGTGGATGCGGCTACCTTAAATTTAAGCGGTGAATTTATCTGGAAAAGCTGGCAGAAAATTCCAATCATGATCTTCCCATATATTGGCGCTTTAAAATCGTATCTATATCTGCCAATTTTTAAACTACTTGGAGTGAGTATCTGGTCTATTAGACTGCCACATATTTTAATTACTTGCTTTTCTCTTTATATTTTAGCTAAATCTTTACAGTTAAATCTAAGTTACCGGGCGGCCATTTTAACTATTTTATTTTTATCGATTGATCCGAGTTTGATCAGTTTTTTCCGGATTGATACCGGACCGAATGTCTTAGAATTTTTCTTAAAAGCCACCAGTTTATATTTATTTTTTAACTATTTAAAATCGCGCAATTTTTATTATCTTTTGTTAATCCCAATTGTTTTAATGCTAGGGATTTTTAATAAGTTAAATTTCTTCTGGTTTATAAATGCATTCTTAATTAGTTTAACTATTTGTAATGGTCGGCAGATACTCCATGGATTAGATAAAATTCAAAGGTCGAGGATTTTAATTTATACCGGGGTGTCATATCTTTTTTGCCTGTGGTTTTTTATGAAGATCTCCCGTGAAGTAGCCTTAAGTTATCAAGGTTTTTCTGACAGCGTCTCACTTTTAAATTTATCAACTAATCTACCGATTTTTATTAATAATCTGGCTGAAGTAGTGAGCGGCAGTGCTTTTTTTAAACTGGTCTATGGAGAAATGCCGACTTCGATTAGGGGAATCTATACTATTTTATGTATTGGATTAATTATTTATGGTAGTTATTTAATCATTAAAGAGAAAAATAAAGTGGAACAAAGACAACTCGGTTTTTACCTACTACTCTTTATTATTACAGGAATACAGATTCTGTTGACTAAGAAGGCCACTCAACCTTGGCATACTCTAGCACTCTACCCATTTTTAACTATCGTTTTATCTATCTCAATTTGTAAAATTTATCAAGGGATAAAGAAAAAATATATACTAATTATTTTATTTGGAATGATCATTTACCTAATTTCAGTCAATATAATCTATATCTTAAAATATTCTAGCCCAACAAAATTGGTGGCCTACTCATCCACTATTTATGAACTGATTAACTATACCAAAAAAGCTCCTCAAAAATTTATCTGTTTAGATACCGATATCTGTAATCAATTACGCAGTTTTGATCCAATAGATAATAAATATTTTCAACCGTTAAGTTTTTCTGATCAGACAACTTTTTTATATACCTTCAGTACCCTGTTGGGGAAATTTGAGAAACCAGATAATTACTTGTATATTACTCATTCAGATCTAAATTCCCATTTTCCAGAGTTTAAAAAATCATTGTTTAACTATATTGATCATAACAATTTAAACCGAGAAAATGTCCTGGAGATAAATGATGGGAGCGCTATTACTTTTGAAATCTGGAAAATCGGTTATTTTTCCAAATAAAATCAAGAATTTATCTGATTTGCGGGCTTGAGGTTTCAAATTTAGAACACCTCTACCAGAGTTTATTATACCAATATAAGACTTTGCAACAATTGGGATTAGCTGTATGTTAGTAGGAACTTTGATATAATTGTAATTAATGAGTGAACAAGCACCACCTTCTGAAATTCCTCACTATACCAGGGAACAAGTTATAGAAGCCTTTAGAAAATTTCCCAAAAGAGGTTTGGTCAATCCTGATACTTTACCAGTATCTGATCCAGAAGTAATAGAAGCTAATGGTATTTTATATGTTTGGACAAAGCAAGCTCAAAATGAAGCTACTAGAAAAGGAACAATAGAAGCCAATTTAGAATTTGCCATTGATAGAAGCACTATTTTTGTGGATGCTGGTTTTACAGATACTGATTATCTGGATGAAGTGGCTAATGATTGGCTAGCTCAGGATTTACAAGAAGCGGAAGATGCTGGATTAACAGAGGTTGTCTCAAGAATTCAAGCCAAAATAAATGAGATTGAATCTAAACTCGGGAGATAATCTGATCTCTCTATAGTTGATTTGAGTCTAAAAGGATTTGAACACTTTTAGCCTCAAAATATGCTAAATATTGAGTAACTTTTAACTTTTCGTGCCTATGCGGGGCCGACCGGATTCGAACCGGCGATCTTCTCCGTGACAGGGAGACGTGATAACCGCTACACTACGGCCCCAGACTTACTTAGTATATTTTACCAGTTTGGCCAGGCTATTTCCAGCAGATAGTTATCTATTGATTAGAAGAAAAATGTGGTATTTTTAGCTCCTCTGAAGGTTGTATTTCCAGTTTATCTTCAATAATATAAGCTCCCACTTATCAGGCTGAATTTTTTACAGTATAATCTGAGTAGATTTTAAATTATGAAACTTACATCTGATCAAGTTAAAAAAGTGGCAATGCTGGCCATTCTACCAGTTAATGATTCAGATTTGAAAAAATACTCCTTGGAGCTGTCTCAGATTTTAGATTATATCGATCAGTTAAATTCAGTCAATACCGAAAACGTTGAACCAACCTTTAATGTGACCGGTTTGGAAAATATTATGAGAGCTGATGAAATTAAAGACTCTCTCACCCAAAAAGCTGCCACTAGCAATTCACCATCGGTAAAAAACAGCTTATTTATGACTAAAGGAATTTTTGAAGATGAGTGATATAACGAAATTAAGTTTAATTGACACAAAAACTGGACTAGAAAGCAAACAATTTTCTGAAGCCGAATTAAATCAGGCCTATCGGGATCGGATCAGTGAAATTGATCCTAAAATTAAAGCATTTTTGAAGGTAAGTCCTTTAACTTCAGGAATTCCAACTGGAATCAAAGATATTATCTCGACTAAAGATATCGAAACGACGGCGTCATCCAAGATTTTAGAGGGTTATTTGCCGCCGTTTGATGCGACAGTTATTACTAAATTAAAAGAGCATAATATTTCAATTTTAGGTAAATTAAATTGTGATGAGTTTGCCTGTGGCTCTTCTGGTGAAAATTCTGCCTATCAGGTGACTAAGAATCCTTGGGACATAACTAAAGTTCCGGGTGGAAGTTCATCTGGATCAGTAGCGGCAGTGGCCTCAGATATGTGTGTCTTTGCATTAGGTACTGATACCGGTGGCTCAATCAGACAGCCAGCTAGTTTATGTGGAGTAGTGGGTTTGCGGCCAAGTTACGGTCGAGTATCCCGCTACGGCAGTCTGGCTATGGCATCCTCAATGGATCAGATCGGGCCAATTACCAAGACGGTCGGAGATGCCAGATTGGTATTGGAATGGATCTCGGGACAAGATGGCTATGATGCAAATAGTCAAAGTTCAAAGTTCAAAGTTCAAAGTTCAAAGTTTGAAAACCTGAAAGGGTTGAGAGTTGGGGTGCCACAGGAATATTTTTCAGAAGGATTAGACAAAGGGGTAGAAAATGTTATCAAAAATGCCATTAAAAAGTTAGAAACACTAGGAGCAGAAATAGTGGAAATATCTCTACCACATACTAGATATGCCATCGCTGCCTACTATATCTTAATGTCTGGAGAGGTGTCTTCCAACATGGGTCGTTTTGATGGGATTAGATATGGAGGTGATCGGTCAAAATTTGGGCAAGAGGTCAAGCGTCGAATTATGCTCGGGACTTTTGCCTTGTCGAGCGGATATTATGAAGATTATTTTATCAAAGCCGCTAAAGTTAGAACCTTGATAAAACAGGATTTTGATCAAGCTTTTGCCAAATGTGATGTGATCGTCGGTCCAGTGTCTCCAACAGTGGCTTGGAAGATCGGTGACAAGACAACCGATCCACTAACTATGTATTTATCAGATATCTATACCATTCCCTCATCTTTGGCCGGTTTACCGGGGTTATCTGTGCCTGGTGGTTTTTCTGACGGATTGCCAGTTGGTTTGCAGATTTTAGGAAAATATATGGATGAGGAAACTGTTTTAAATGTGGGAGAACTCTACGAGCAAGCCACCGATTGGCACACTATGAAACCGAAACTATGAAAAAATACCAGCCGATCATCGGTTTAGAAGTTCATATTGAGTTAAATACTAAATCTAAAATGTTTTGTGGGTGTAGCGCTGACTACTTCGGTAAGGCGCCAAATACCCATACCTGTCCAATCTGTCTGGGTTTGCCTGGAGCATTGCCTTTTATAAATCATGAAGCCATCAATAAATGTTTAATGATTGGACTGGCTTTAGGCTGTCAGGTCAACAAGAAATCTTTATTTGAACGAAAAAATTACTTTTATCCGGACTTACCCAAAGGTTATCAGATCTCGCAATACCGCTGGCCGCTATGTATAGGCGGTAGGCTGGAGGCTGGAGACACTAATATCAGAATTAATCGGGTGCATCAGGAAGAAGACACTGGTAAATTGATACATATAGGTAACCAAACGGGAGTTGATTTTAATCGCTCCGGTGTACCACTAGTGGAGATTGTGACTGAGCCAGATTTTAGTGATTCCACACAGGTAAAAGAGTTTGCCAAAAAACTTCAACAGTTATTTAGGTCAGTGGGGGTGTCAAATGCCGACATGGAACGCGGAGATATGCGTCTAGAAGCCAATGTAAGTGTCAGACCTGAGGGGAAAAGTGACTTACCAAATTATAGAGTCGAGTTAAAAAATATTAATTCATTTAAATTTATGGGTGAGGCCATTGATTATGAGATAGAACGACAAATTAAAGCCTTAGAATCTGGAGAAAAACTAACTCAAGAAACCAGAGGTTGGGATCAAGAAAAAAAGCAGACTTATCTCCAAAGATCTAAGGAAGAAGCTAATGATTATCGTTACTTTCCAGAACCGGATCTGCCGGAGTTAAGAGTTAAGAGTGAAGAGTTAAGAGTTAAGAGTGAGATGCCAGAGTTGCCATGGGATCTAGAGAGTAGATTAGTTAATGACTATCAGATAAATCAAGCGGTGGCTGTAACTTTAATTAATCAAGGTTTGGACAAATTATTTTTAAAAACCGTTAATAAAAGCCCAGCCATCACGCCAAAAGATATCGCTAATTTACTAGTCAACTCGACTATTAAATACACTTCACCAGATCAGATCTTGACTGATTTACAAACTCGAAGATCTAATTTAATTACCGATGAGACTGAACTGAAAAAAATAGTGGAACAGGTAATTTCAGAAAATCCAGACTTGGTTAGCATATATAAATCTGGCAAAGTTACAGTTTTACAAGTTTTTATTGGTGCAGTCATGAAAAAATCCTCCGGCAAAGCCGATGCCGGAAAGGTCAGTAAATTACTACTTGAAAGTCTCAAGTAAATAGCTGTTAAAATCAATACATGTCATTTGTACATCTTCACGGTCATAGTGAGTACTCTCTATTAGATGGCTTATCTGAAATTAAACAGATGGTAAAAAGAGTGAAGGAGCTCGGCATGTCCTCAGTGGCCATCACTGATCACGGTGCCATGTACGGGGTAGTTGAGTTTTATCAGGCTTGTCTGAATGAAAATATTAAACCGATTATCGGCTGTGAGTTATATGTAGCCAAACGTTCATATAAAGACAAAGAGGGCAAGCTTGACTCAGAACCGTACCATCTGACAGTCCTGGCCAAAAATTTTGCCGGTTATCGCAACTTGATGAAATTAGTTTCGCTGGGTTTCTTGGACGGCTATTATTATCGGCCACGGGTGGACCGAGAATTATTAAAGGAATTTCACGAAGGTCTAATTGTTCTATCTGGCTGTGGTGCCAGTGAGTTTGTTAGAAGTTTAAAAGATGGAGATTATAAAGAGGCGGAGCAGGTGGCCAAAGATTATCTGCAGATATTTGGTGAAGGTAACTATTTTTTTGAGCTGCAAAATCACCAGTATGATCAGATTTTAAAAACTGAGATTCTAGATCCGCAGATTAAACAAGAACTGGAGAATTTAAATCACTCACAAAGATTAATGTTCGATGCTATTAAAAAACTCTCACCCAAACTCGGCATTCCGATTGTCGCCACTAACGATTTCCATTATGTTAAACCGGATGATGCTCCAGCACAAGACGCTCTAGTTTGTGTTCAGACCGGCAAATATATTAAAGATATTAACCGTTTGCGAATGATTGATGTGCCGAATTTTTATATTAAGTCGCCCTCTGAAATGTCGGAACTTTTCCTAGATCTGCCGGAGGCAATAGCCACAACTGGCAAAATTGCCGATCAAATTGATGTCGAGATAATTTTAGGTAAAGCCAATTTCCCGGTCTTTGACGTCCCAACTAAGGAGACATCAATGGAGTATTTAAAAAGTCTAGTTTATGAGAAAGCCAACGGTCTAATTGAGATGACTGAGGAAGAGTCTAACCGGTTAGAACATGAACTGGAGGTGATTGAGAAAAAAAAGTACGCTGATTATTTTTTAGTTATCTATGACATTGTGCATTTTGCTCAGTCTCACGGCATTATTACCAACACTCGGGGATCGGCCGCTGGTTCACTGGTTTTATATTGTCTCGGGGTGACTAACTCCAATCCACTTACCTATATGTTACCGTTTGAGCGCTTCCTAACCGTTTTTCGACCCTCCTTGCCGGATATTGACTTGGATTTGGCCGACGACCGGCGGGATGAAGTTATCCGCTATGTCATGGATAAATATGGTCATGATAAAGTCGCCCATATTGTGACTTTTGGAACTATGATGGGCCGGGCGGCCATTCGGGATATCGGTCGAGTATTGGCCATGCCGTACGGTCAAGTTGACTCGATTGCCAAACTGGTCCCGCCACCCAAACAAGGTATTCATAAAACCTTAACTGATGCCCTAATTGAATCGCCAGATTTAAAAAGACTTTATGATGGAGATCCAGAAGTTAAGCATTTAATCGAGCTGGCTAAAAAAGTTGAAGGCACCGTTCGTCATGCCTCGGTTCATGCCGCTGGGGTGGTAATTGCCCCAACTGTTTTAACTGATTTTACCCCGTTACAAAGAGAGTCAAACGGCGATAAAATCGTCACTCAATACGATATGTTTGCCGTCGGTGAAGATGGGGTTGGGCTAGTTAAGATGGATCTCTTGGGAATTAGAAATCTGTCAATTTTAGGCCGGGCGGTCGAGATTGTTCGGCAAAACCAGGCAATTGATATCGATTTAAAGAATATTCCGTTGGATGATAAAAAAACTTTTGCACTACTCGGTCGTGGTGACACCATGGGTCTATTTCAAATTGAAGGCAGTGGGATGACCAGATACTTAACTGAGTTAAAGCCAACTACTATCTTTGATATTAGTGCCATGATTGCGCTCTACCGGCCTGGTCCGCTGGCGATTATTCCAGAGTATATCGCCCGCAAGCACGATCCGTCAAAGATTACCTACTTTGATCCGAGAATGAAAGAATATCTGGAGCGTTCTTTGGGTTTGTTGGTCTATCAAGATGATGTCTTATTAACGGCGATTAATATCGCCGGCTATACCTGGGAGGAGGCAGATAAATTTCGTAAAGCCATGGGTAAAAAGATTAAATCCGAGATGGACAAACAGAGAGATCATTTTGTAAAGGGTTGCGTTGATAACGGCATGACCGAGAGTCGCGCCAAGGAACTATTTGCCTTAATTGAGCCGTTTGCCGCCTACGGCTTTAATAAAGCTCACGCCGCCTCTTACTCGATGATTACTTATCAGACCGCTTATATGAAGGCTAATTTCCCGGTGGAATTTATGGCGGCAGTCATGACAGCTGAGTACGGTGATACTGAAAAAGTGGCGCGAGCGTTTGAGGAGTGTAAACAACTAGGTATTGTCGTACTACCGCCGGACGTCAATAAATCCGGTGTCGGTTTTTCAATTGAAAACCTGAAAGATTTATCCAAAGAGGAGCTAGATCGTCAAATCACCGAGGTTGAGAAAGCCGGTCACAAGCAGGCGATTAGGTTCGGTCTATCGGCCATAAAAAACGTTGGCATTTCGGCAATTGAATCAATTATTGACGCCCGCCAGAAGCATCAATTTAACTGCTTGGTTGATCTCTGTTCCAGGGTTGATAATCGCTTAGTTAATAAAAAGTCGCTCGAGAGTTTAATTAAAGCCGGAGCTATGGATGACTTTGGTAAAAGATCAGCCCACCTATTGATTTTAGACGAATGTATCGAAAAAATTCATAAGGCTGATAAAAAGACACTCAAGGGTCAAACTTCGCTTTTTGGTGAAGAAAAAAGTGACAAAATTATCCTCAATTTGCCGGCGGTGCCGGAATTAGAGCTTGATTTGCTGTTGGAATTTGAGAAAGAGTTATTGGGTTTTTATCTACACGAACCGCCATTTATCAAACTGTTAAAAGAACTGGACCGGTATTGTAAGTACCAAGTTTCAGATTTAACTGATGCCCTAATTGGCGAGAAAATCACTCTGGGGGGGGTAATATTGGAAGCTAAAAAAGTTATTACTAAAAAATCAGCCTCCGAGATGGCCTTTGTTAAATTATCTGATACCTTAGGTGAGTTAGAGGTGGTTGTTTTTCCTAAAATTTATGCCGAAACCAAGGCGCTTTTAATAAAAGATCAGGTAGTCATAATTACTGGGCGAATTGATAAACGGGAAGAACAACTTTCGATGATTGCCGAATCGATCAGCCAATTTGATCCTAAGCGGATGGATATTGATAATGAGCTGGAAATTACTTTACCAAAAGATGCTGATGCCTCAGTCTTAAAACAGATTAATAAAACATTGAGAGAATATCCCGGCCGAGCCAAAGTTTTCTTGATGATCCCGGGTATTAATAATTTAAAACGAATGGATCTGCCATATGGAGTGAAATCTGATCCGCTATTAATTGAGAATCTGGAGGGCATGTTAGGTAAGGGAGCGATCCGGTTGACCTGAAGGCCACTTTTGAGCTAAACTATACTTTATGTTAAATGCTCAGGTTAAAGATGTTGAAATAAAGATCGGTGATACTATCAGAGTTCACTCCAATATCGTTGAGGGCGCCAAAACCCGGGTTCAGGTGTTTGAAGGGATTTTAATCTCACTCAACGGTCGAGGAGAGAATAAAATGATGACTATTAGACGGATTGGGGCCAGCAGTGTCGGAGTGGAGAAAAAATGGCCATTAAACGGTCGATCTTTGGTTAAAGTTGAAGTGAAAAAATCAGGGTCTCCTAGACGAAGTAAATTGTATTATCTTAGAGGATTAATTGGTAAACAGGCCACCCGCGTCTAGATGATTTATCCAACACTTAAGTTTGAAGAAAAACTTTGGCGAGAGGGAAAAAAATTAATTGCTGGAGTAGATGAAGTCGGACGAGGCGCCTTTGCCGGACCGGTAGTGGTTGGGGCAGTGATTTTTTTTCCTGATTCTAAAATTCCCGCAGGTATTGCCGATTCAAAACTTCTAACCGCCAAGAAGCGTCAGGATCTGGAATCTAAAATAAAAAAGTGGGCCCTAGGTTGGGCAGTGGCTGAAATTTCAGTTGAGGTGATTAATAGAGTCGGCATCGGTAAAGCTACCCAGATGGCTTTTGTTAATGCGGTATCAGAGTTAAAGCCAAAACCAGAGCATATTTTAATTGACGGGTTTTTTATTCAATGCTTAGATAAAAATATTCAAACAGCAATTATTGATGGGGATAAATTATCAATTTCTATTGCGGCGGCCTCGATCTTGGCTAAAGTTTATCGAGACCAACTGATGGAAAGGCAAGATGCAAGTTACTCAGGGTATGGTTTTGGTAAACATAAAGGTTATGGCACAAAATTTCACCGAGAGATGATAAAAAAACACGGTCTTTGTAAATTACACCGAACCTCATTTAATATTATAAAATGACCACCACCCAAACCGGCCGTTCAGGCGAAGATCTGGCTATTAGATATTTGAAGGGTTTGGGTTATGAAATTTTAGAAAGAAATTATCGAATTAGAGGCGGTGAGATAGATATTATCGGCAGAGACGGTGAATTTTTAGTTTTTGTTGAGGTAAAAACCCGGCATTCCCATGATTACGGTTTACCGGTTGAAGCGATCTCACCATTTAAGATTAAACACTTACTTCGATGTGCGGAGTTTTATTTGATGGATATAAATTATGGCAATGGCCCCTATCGCTTAGATGCAGTCTTAATAGATTTTGTGCCAGATCAGGATAAGCCCAAATTTGAGTTAATTAAAAACATTACGGAGTTTTAGAAAGGCCATATTTGCCGTTACTGACAGCAAACGGAATTTCTTGGAACTTCCTTTTTTTATTAACTTTTAAATTATAAGTCCATTGTTCTAAAACAAATGATGGGTCTACTCCCAATGCAACCATGTGTCTAATTAAGGCAACTTTGTCTTTCGGTAAACATTTACCATCAGAACCTCTTGAACCATCTTCCTCATGCACATCTAGGTGATAGTCTCCAATCCTAAAATCACGAGCACCATATTTTTTTACCTCGGGATAACTGATTCCAAGAGCTTCACAATATTCATGATATATATTTGCCCAAGCTATTTTTAAATCCAAAAAACCGTTTCTAAAATACTTGACCGCCTCAGCTGTGGTTGGGCTCATTAATTCGATATTAGTGGCAGGAAACCTTTGTTCATAGAAACTTGCTAAGGTTCTTAAAGTCAGGTCCCTATTTGCACCTATAAATGTATCTGAAGCATTTAGAAAATCTTTTAAAGGATTTTTTTCAGTCAGAAACTCTGGATTAAAGGCAAAGTTCGTCCTAGGATATGCTTTTTCAAATTTTGCAGTAGTACCAGGGATCACCGTCGATTTAATAACCACTAATTTATCTGTACCATTGGTATAAGGTGTGAGATTCTCAACTGCTTCTTCTATTATAGAAAGATCTATTCCAGAATTTTCTGACAAGGCAGTGATATCTTCTTTCATTGGCGTTGGTAAGGTTATAAAAACCAAGTCACTTCTTTCAATTACTTCAGGTAAGGGTTTACTATGAATTTTTCTATAATCATTATCATGATAAATAATTTGATCTTGCCCTTGAGAAGTAATAGAGAAACCACGAGCTATAGCATTACCCACAACACCATAACCCAATATTCCGATTTTAACAGGTACTAGTAGATCCGGTGAGCTAAATCCTTGTCTTCGGTCAACTTCTGTAAGTCTTCTTTCCATTGAAAGTTGAGTATAGATGGCGAAATATATTGTGTCAAGTTTGACGAATAACTAGAGTCTATCTATAATCATGACGATGGCTGTGTCAGAACAATTAACCAGATATCTGCTTAAAATTACGGACTTGGCCAATGACGAGACATAGGATTTTCCAATCTAGTATAGTTTTCATCAGACAACATCAAGAAGTCTTATTTAGTCTGTCCTTGTTTCTCTTAATCTTAATTCTTCACTACGCTATCCTCCATCCAATTTTAGGTATGAGTTTACACGGTGATGATTGGAGATACCGACTCTATTCTAAATCACTGGATGGACATCATTTCGCCAGCATACTGGATAATCTCAAAAAAACTAATAACTCACTTTACCCAATTTATCATTTTTATTTCCTGGAAAAAATCTGGGGCTTTAATGTTCGAGATTTTCAGATAACTAACATCTTTATTAAATGCTTGGTGGGGGTATCGGCGTACTTACTAGCAAAGTTGTTATTTAAGGATCGTCTACTAGCAATAGTGACCGCCTTGTTATTCACCGTCGGCTTTACCGCCTCAGCCTCTTTGGAGTGGGTGATGTTAGGTTCAGATTATCTATCACTTTTAGCAATTAACTTCTTCTTTATAGTGTACTTCTTGCTAGCTAGAAGTGACAAGATTAACTGGAAATTAATGCCGCTATTACCAATATTTTTCTTTGCTTCAGTCTTTTTTTCCATGATTCGAGCTTATCCACTACTAGTAGTCCCAATTATTATTGAACTCTGCTTATTGGTTAAAAGACACTCTTTTACTTCGATCAAAGCTTCCTTAGCCAGATTGCTGATACTTTATCTACCCACACTTCCAACATTTTCCATACTAAATCAAACTTATTTCGGTATTTTGGATATTCCTATTTTAAAACAGATCATCAATGGCAATTGGCAACAGCTAACTCTGCCACTCCAGGGATTAGGGTTTATATTAGTTCCACTTTCAACTTTAGAAATTCTATTAGGTCCAGTTAATCTGAGTTCGTCTAATAATTACCTGCACTTTATTCTCCATATTCAAAAATGGCCCGTTTTACCGTTGTGTTTACTTTTGTCTTATGTCTTATCTAAAAAACCGCTACATTTTTTTATCGGACTGTCGTTACTCAATCTACTGCTCGAATTAGCACTATACCCACTGTTTACTCACTCAATGGTAATTAATCAGTCTTTAAGAGTAAGTAATGACCTATTTAAAATTTATCCGACTCTGGCCGGAGTACTTATAATCTCCATCTCAGTGCTGACTTTTCTTGAATGGCGGCTCTATCAGAGAAAAAATTTTAGTCTGATAGCGATCTGGTTGGGGCCGATTTTTTCTTTGTTATTTATTCTTTGCACCCTGATATTCGCTGATCGAAATACCGGTTTTATGCCGATACACCGCTATCTTACTATGCCGTCTCTCGGAATTTATCTTTTCTTAGCCGGAATTATCAGGAATATGGCAGTAGTGTTTAACCCGATCAAAAATAACCTACCGGTTGTTTTGGGGGGGCTTCTAATAACAGTCTTCTTGCTATTTTATCTCCAAATCAGTCGACTAGCCATCAGTGATTATTATAACCTCAAACTAATTCATGGCCGAAGTTTAATTGAGGAAGAGAAAATGTTAAATCAACTAAGAGGGAGTCTTAAGAAATATAATTATGACTCAAGTCAGAATAGTTTATTTGTGTATGATGATTCCGGTGATCCAAATAACGCGGAATTTTATGAACAGGGATTTTTAGCGGCGGTGACTGCATGGATCCATATACCGGATAATTATCTGGTTGAAAGTTGTGATGGACTCATCGTAAATAACACTGAGACTCTGTCAAAGTACTTGGTTAGAAAAGATGGTCAGCTGGGATTTTTATATCCAAGTCAGTGTACCCTCAATCACTACGATCCGCGTCTATTTAACGGGACTGAGAATAACGTGTTAGTTTTTTATCCCCTAAGCTCGGTCTACGTTTTTAAATTGGAAGATAAATCACTCTTCGATATCAAAGAACAGGTACTGGAGAAATTATTATCGACTAAAACAGAAATTTAACTTCAACTCTAAGTTAAAAAAACCTTGTTAGTAGCGCCAAGGGGAGTCGAACCCCTGATTCCTGGGATGAAAACCCAGTGTCCTAGGCCACTAGACGATGGCGCCGTATATTATTGGCGCTATCATCGTCTGCGAGTACCTAGTACTCTAATGCCGATGGCGCCGTATAATGAATTCTACCAAAAATTGATTTGACAAGAAAGATTTAACCTATTATCATCAAATTGAATTAATATGAAATACTTAGTAATAACTTTAACTGTCATATCGTTAATTAGTATTGGACTCTATCTTGGTCTAACATACTATAAATCTACACCAAAAGTATCAAATTCACCTGCTCCTACAAGCCAGCCAACTGTGGCTCAAAGCCAGACTGATAAGACGAATCCCAGTGATGATTTAACCACTCTGGATCGGGATTTAACTGAATCGGATAGTTTTGATGCCAGTTTTGAGGCGGAGCTGAAGAAACTATGAAAATAGATATTAGATTTCAGATGTCAGTAGTCAGACTAATTATTGGTTTCATATTACTAACTACCAGCTACCAGATACTAGCTACTAGCTCCTTGGCTCAAACTTCCTCATCTTCGGCCAAGATTAATCCTAAGTCTAGCGGCATTAGAAAAGTGGTAGATAATTATGAACAACAATTAGATCGAGTGGTTGATCGGGCTGATGCCTTATTGGATAATCTTCAGACTAAGATTATTACCGCTAAAGCCGGTGGCCGGGATACCACAGAAGCTGATAGTTTAATAAAAAAATCAAGAGCCAATATGACAGACGCTAAACAAAAGCTCAATCAGATTGAGAAAACTAAATTGTCCGCCAGTCAAAAAAACGATTGGGAGGTAGTTAAAAAAGATATATTAACTATTAAAAGTGATTTAAAAGCCGTGAGCCTCAGTGTCCAGAGAATTATTAAACTTCTGACTTGACAAGCTTTTAAGAACTGTTTTATAGTAATAGTGGTTTACGTAGATCCTATATATAGCCATAGTTAAGCTTAATAAGCTTTTCTGTCAAAGAAGCCCCGGTGAGCGGGGTTTTTTTGTGGTAAGATTTTCTTGCTCCTTTCGATAATCTTGCCTGTTTCCTATGGAAAAGGTAAAATATCAGCATCTATTTGGCCCGGTAGCTCAGTGGTAGAGCAGAAGCCTTTTAAGCTTTTGGTCCTCGGTCCGAATCCGAGTCGGGTCACCAACATGGATCCTCTCGCACGGGGTTCGAACTTTTAGCTTCGAGGTTTTTGCAAAATAGTTATTGTCTGTTTTTATTCCGCAGAATTTAGCTTCGTTTTGTTCGAGATGGACGTTCTGGTCAAACTTATTAAGTTAGATTATTCTTCAAATTCAACTCTTCCTTGTTCTACACTAACTTTTCTTCCGGTTAAGGCTTTAAGTGCTGATTCGGCAAAAGCTGCTGGGCCACCGTCAAATTGTTGACTTAGAGCAATCGAATATGGATTTACCCAGACTGGTTTATGTGCCTGTGATTGATCTCCTTCAAAAACATTTAATCTACAAGACAATGAGTCGGTGATAGATGTACCAGTAATATTCCACCTTTCTTTTGAGATCATTCTCTGGCAGGCAATCTCAGTTGCATCTCTTGGAGTTGCTGCCCAAATTTTCTCGCTTGCCTCAGCCATGTCTTTTGGGTCTTGATAAATATTACCTTCTTTATACCTTAAATCAAATATTTTTTTACCTGCTCTTTCTGCCTCAAGAGCTCTACATCTTTCTTTCTCTTCTAACTCTAATCTCCTTGTCTCTTCATTTCGTAAGCCAAAAAGCTCTTCTAGTTCTAAGAAGTTAAGGTACGCTTTACTTTTTAACTCATTTAATCTATCTGCTGACATTAGGCATATTATATTACTAATAGTTTAAATATCAAGTAAACTAGACATAACTTCATTTGGGAGCGGACAGGTGGTTCACCGGGAATTACATAAAAGGATTGAATGTTTTTACTTGAGTAAATTTTTTAAAGTCTCTTGTATTATCTGTAGCAATAACATTTATACCATTGCTTATAGCTGTGGCAGTTAGATAAGCATCAAAGATCTGATCTGCCATTAATTTATACTTTCTTATCAATTCTAATGTAATATTATGAGTACGGTAATCAGGAGAGATTATCTTACTTACTTTCAAGATTTCTTCAATTGCTTCCAGTGCTTTATCTATCCTCATGGGTGATGGGAATTTGGGGTGAGTAAGCACTCTGAGGGTTTCAAAGATATTTTGGTGAGCAATTTCAAGATTGTTTAAATTTTCCTGCAGAAAACGCTGAGCTTTGTTGTGTTTCGGGGAAGAAACATTAATTGAATAAACCAAAATATTGGAATCAATTAGCATTTATGGTTTTGGATAATAATCTGCTCGGCGCAAGTTGTTAAGAGGTTTACCTAGATTATGAGTTTTAAAAACGATTTTTTTAGCTTCTATCTTGGATTGCACTTCTAAATAATGACTTAGGGCACGGTTAAAAATATCCTGAAGGGTCATGTCATCTTGTAAGGCTTTATGTTCAGCAGTTTTCTTTAAATTTTCTTCTATTCGAAGAGTTGTTCTAACAAGCATAAAATGAGTATGACATATATATGACAAAATGTCAACAGGTCGATCTAGGGTTCGAATTCAGTTTGGCTCACCACAACATCTTGTAGGTTTACAATTTTTACGAAACCGCTTATTGTATTAATCTGATGAAAATATTAGTTATTTTAGGAAGCATCCGGCCTGGTAGGAATGGTGAGAAGGTTTACGAGTGGCTTAAAAATGAGCTTGAAAGCTTGGAAGATGTAGAGTATGAGTTTATTGATCTTAAAGATTGGGATTTACCACTGGAGATCGGGGCCAATAGCCCTAAAGAAGCTAAATATGATAACGCGGTTGTTAAAAAGTGGTCTACTAAGGTAGCCCCAGCTGACGGATTTATTATAGTCACACCAGAGTATAACCACGGTTATTCAGCTGTCCTGAAAAACGCCTTGGATAACCTCTATAACGAATGGAATAATAAACCTGTCGCGTTTGTGAGCTATGGAGGACTTGTTGGAGGATCTCGGGCGGTGGAGCAATTAAGGTTGGTAGCTATTGAGTTGCAGATGGCCCCAATTAGAGAAGCAGTCTATATCCCTCTGATTTGGTCAGCTTTTGATGAAGGTAACAAACCAAAAGAGGAGATTAATTTAACTGAGGGGGTTAAAAAGCTGATTGATCAACTCCTTTGGTGGACTAAAGCGCTCAAAGATGCAAGAGATAGCGAAATTTAAATTAATAGTCGGTTACTCAATCGGTGTAGTTTCTAATCCAACTCACAACTGGTATAACCTGGAGCCTTATTTATTAACCGAGGAGATTCGGTCTTTTATCGACTGAGGCATTTCCTGTGAAAGCCTCGTGCCTTTGGCACTAAAAATCCCCCTTGCGGGGGATCCTTAGAGAACTTACTCCCAAGTCAAAAACTTGCATTCCCAACCCTTTTGAAGACTTGCGCCTCCAAGAGGAATAAGTAATAGTATTGTAATCTTTTTATTATAAATTATCAAGTGTTGTTTTCCTCAAGAGTTCAATTAATTTAGTATAGGTTCGGAGGTTATGGATAGTGGATAATCTGCCGGCAGTAAATTCCTCAATTTTAAACAGATGTTGGAGGTAAGACAGGGAATAATTTTGACAGGTATAACAATCACAATACTTACTAATTGGCCCAGCATCCTTAGTATATTTCTCTCGTTCAATATTGATAAAACCAAATAGATTCTTATCATTTAAAATATCTATCTGCTGGGGGTCTTTGTTCCAAACATATAACCTTTTGTGTCTGGCATCTCTGGTTGGCAGGACGCAGTCAAATATATTGTAGCCCATTTTAAACCCATCGATAATATCCCCCGGCATACCAACACCGAGAGCAAATTTCGGCTTATCATTAGGAGTTAAATCAGCCACCAACTTTAAACTGTCAGTTCTAAAATTACCTTTTTGATCAATCGGAAAACCGCCGTAACCATAACCGTCAAAATTCATCTTAACCAATGCCTCGGCACATGTTTTTCTAAGCCTTGGAAAATCTCCACCCTGAACTACAGCCAAGAGAATCGGCCGATTTTTATCAGTTAATTTTCTGGATCTTATCTGTTTTTGAAACTCGTCCTGGCACCGTTTGGCCCAAGCGATGGTTCGATTAACTGAAGTCTCGATTTCTGATTCGGAGGCATTTAATCTGGGAACATCATCTAAACAGATGATAATATCACTGCCGATAGAAAATTGAGTTTGAATTGATTTTTCCGGAGTTAAATAATATTTTTTCTTGGCACCCTTTGAAGATCGGTAAAAAATAACTTCATTATCGGTAATTTTGCCGAACTTGGGATCTTGATATATTAGTGATAGTACCTGAAAACCGCCGGAATCAGAGACTATCAGACCGTCCCAATTCATAAATTCTTTAACCCCACCAATCGCATCTAAGATAGGTACACCAGGTTGACTCATCAAATGGTAAGTATTAACCACCATCCCTTCAACTTGGGATTTCTTCAGATCTTCTGAGTCCAAAGATCTGACCACTGCCCGAGTGGCATCCGGCAGATAGATCGGCAGATCATATGTTTTACCCCTAACGGTTAGATTTTTCATAATGCAGAGTATTATATAATAAAACCATGAATTGGGTGGATCTAGCGATCATTGGCATCTTAATCTGCTTTGCCTTAGAAGGATTGGCCCGGCCACTTATATATGAAATCATTGATCTATTTTCTTTTATAGCGGCTTTTTTATTATCACTGCGCTTTTATAACGATAGCGCAAAATTAATTGAGCATCAATTTAATATTGCACATTCTTTAGCTAATGTATTGGGTTTTATAACCATCTGGTATGGCATTGAGGTGGTGCTATTTATTTTAGCCCAAGGATTATTAAAACACCATAAACGGACTTTTTATATTACCGGCGGAAAAATGCTTAGTGTGATACCAGCTGTCTGTAAAGGAGTTGTTTTTGTGGCGATTTTACTAATATTATCTGCCACCTTTCCAATTTTACCCAGGTTTAAAGCTGAACTTAATTCTTCAGTCCTCGGTACCTTAATCCTAGCTAAATCCTACCAATTAGAAGCGCCGATTAAAGATGTCTTTGGTGGGCTAGCCAATGATACCCTAACTTTTTTAACCGTTAAACCTAAGACCACTGAGAGTGTGAATTTAGGTTTCAGAACCGAGGATTTTAACTTTGATGAAAAACTTGAACTGGCCATGATTGAGCTGGTCAATTATGAGAGGTTGCAGAAAGGCTTAGGCAAACTGACTTATGATGCTAAGTTAAAAGAGGTAGCTCGTCGACATTCGGCCGATATGTTTAGTCGGGGTTATTTTTCGCACTACTCACCAGAAGGTCAAGATGTGACTTATCGAGCCGATTTATTTAAGGTTGATTATCAAGTTATTGGTGAGAATTTAGCGTTTGCCCCAAGCTTAGATCTGGCACATAACGGTTTAATGAATTCACCTGGTCATCGTGCCAATATTTTATCGCCGGATTATCATAAAATTGGTGTCGGTTCTGCCAGGTCTTTAGACTTCGGTTTAATGTTCACCCAGGTTTTTACCAATTGACTAAGGTATTTATGTTATATTTATAAGAGCGATGAAGAAATTTTGGATTCAGATGACTTTATTATCTGTAGTTATTTTCGGCTCACTTTATCTGACTTTTGGTGGGACAGATTTTACTAATTTAATCAATTTAAAAAGCGCTGGTTCTATAACTCCTCTTGACAGAAAATCTCTCAAGGTTGGGAGCAATACTTTATCGGTGGAGTTGGCTGATAGCCCAGCAAAACGAGCTAAAGGTTTAGCTAATCGGGAATCTCTGCCGAATGATTCCGGCATGTTGTTTGTTTTTCCAACCGCCAAAAAATATCAATTCTGGATGAAGTCAGTTAAGATTCCGCTCGATTTTATTTTTATTCAAAAGGCAAAAGTAGTAGATATTTTAAAGAACATTGCTCCGCCAACTGCCGCCAATACTCCCGACTCTGATTTGACTTTATATGCTCCGGTAACCGAGGTGGATATGGTGCTTGAGGTGCCGTCCGGTTATATCACGGCCAAAAACGTCCAGGTTGGAGATAGTGTTTCACTAGTAAAATAAGATGATAATTCTGCCATTAAGACACCTAACTGATGAAGATCAACCGCTGTTTGGGACTAATTTTATTAATTTAGGTAAACTCCTGCGGGCCGGTCTACCGGTGGCAGAAGGTTTAGCCGTTTCTCCGGCTGAGATTGTGATTAATACTGTCCTAAAACATTTTAAAGATAAAAGTGGTGAGGTGTTTGAGCAGAGTTTTAATTTAGTCAAAGCTGATTTTAAAAAGAGCCCAATCCCAGATGAGTTATCACAAAAATTAGGTAGAAATCAGCTATTTTTGATGGGAGAAGAAATTATTCAAGGGCCACTCTATCTCTGGCAAAAATTACTGGAAAATTGGTTAGAGCAAATTAAAAGTCGATTATGGACAGAGGGTTTCTCACCTAATCTTAACTCAAGTCTCCTAGCACAAAATATTATCTACCTTGCTGGGATACCGGTTTTAATTAACTGTCATCTTGATTCTCATACCGAAAAATTGCTGTTTCAAACTGAGCAAAAATTAGAAATTGACACAATCAACCAGGTCGCAGACTTAGTCTGTTCAGCTAATAAGAAATTATTCTTGCCCCAGAAATACCTGTTTATTAGTCACAAAAAAACCGTAAAAATTGCCGGTATTAGTCCCTATACCGAGGAGATGCCAATTTTAAGTCAGGAGTACTTAATAGCTTCAGAAAAAAGTGAACGACTAATTTTAAAATCCGCGACTAAAATCTTTATTGAATCAATTGGTGCAATATTAAACTTGGATCATCTAGCCGGCATTATCTTAATGGCCGAAAAACTAGGTGATTTTGAAAGTACGGTATTTAAGCTCTCGCAAGCGGCATTATCTGTCCCAGGTAAGCCGGTCATCTATCGACTACCGGATATTCAAAACAGTGATATCAGAGGAATTTTGCGGTTAATCAACCAAAAATCTTTGTTAAATCCGGCAGTTGAGGCCTTTCTATTTGCCCGACATAAAAAAAACTTAACTAATCTGTCAATTGGTTTGCCTTTAACCCGCTCGGCGGGTGAACTATTAAATTTAAAAAAACAACTGTCAGTCCTCGGCATTCATAGATCCGCTTCATTAAAATTATGGTGGGAAATTACCGTACCGGAGAATATTTTAAATCTATCAGAATATCTAGATGTAGGTATTGATGGTGTAATTTTAAATTTAGATCAACTGCACCGGTCACTTTTGGGCTTAAATTTATTAAATGATAGCGCAAGCCTACAGGAGCTGGAGATCTATACCTATAAACATCAACTTCAAAGTCTCATTAAGCTACTAGAGCCATCACTTAAAATATTACATCAACAAGAAATTCCGGTCTTGGGATTGGGTGAAATAATTCTCCATCCAGAGATTTTAGATTTTTTAATTAAAAATGGTATCTATGGCCTAGTTATTAATAATATCTTGCAAACTGAAGGTCTGCCGGAGCACCTTCATTTAACTGAAAAAAGGTTACTACTTAGCTAAATTAAATAACATCACAAATTCTCCCTTGGGGGGGTTCTTGGAGAATTTATTTATCCACAGTGATACCTTTTCGGTCTTGACTGACTGATGGATTTTAGTTAACTCAGATGCTAAGCAAAGTGGAATATCTCCAAACACTTGACTTATATCCCCCAGAACTCTAATTAGCTTATGTGGGGAGACTAATGTGATGTATGTTGCTTTCATCCCGACACTTTGTTCACGATCGTAAACATTTTGTAGTAATTTTAGTCTATGACCAGGCTTTTCTGGCAGATATCCGAGATATAAGAATTTGTCTGGTGGCAATCCTGAGAGGGTTAAAGCCGTGATGATCGAGGATGGGCCAGGTAGTGAATCAATATCAACACCTGCTTCCAAACAGGCACGAACTAATTTATAGCCCGGATCAGAGATTAAAGGTGTGCCGGCATCGGACACTAGGGCTAGATTTTCTTGGTTAATTAATTTTTGCAAAATTTTGGGACATGCTGATGATTCATTAAAATCATTTAAGACTAGTAGTGGTTTTTTGATCTGATAATGGTTTAATAAAATAACAGTTCGACGGGTATCCTCACAGATTATCCCATCGACACTATGTAAAACTTCCAGAGCTCTTAAAGTAATATCTTTTAAATTTCCGATCGGTGTGGCAATAATAGATAACATGATTGAGAGTATATCTAACTTTATCATCAATGTCATCTCAAGTTTGGGTTATCCGGGGATTATTATGACTATGGCCATTGAATCTGCGCTCATCCCACTACCGTCCGAGATTATAATGCCCTTTTCAGGTTACTTAGTTTCTACTGGCAGATTTAACATCCATCTAGTAGCACTCAGCGGCGCAGTCGGAAACGTTTTAGGATCACTTCTGGCCTATGGCATTGGCTACTGGGGACATGAGCGTTTAGTCAGAAGATTTGTTAGGAAATTTGGCGGTTGGTTTTTATTATCTGAAGAAGAGTTAGATAAAGCTGAGATTTTACTGCATAAATATAAAGGCTGGGTGGTATTAGGATCCAGAGTCTTGCCGGGAATCAGGACGGTGATCTCACTGCCTTGTGGCTTTGCCAAGCTCCCCCTGGGCAGGTTCATAATTCTGACCTTTGTTGGTTCTTTAGTCTGGTCATATTTTTTAGCCTATATCGGACTAGTCTTGGGTGAGAATTGGGATACCTTAGGACCATATTTTCATGGAGCTGATGCTTTAATTATTGGAGTGATAGTTATAGCCATTGGCTTTTATGTCTATCGCAGATTAAAAAAATAGTTTCTTTTTGATATAATCTGGCCATGGACCAAGAAAAAAGTGTAAGTCATAGTTGTGAAATGTTGGATGTCTGGTGCTGGGCATTAAGTTGGTACATTAAACCTCCAATAAATGTTGAGAAACGAGCTAAACAAAGTGCACTAGTTTATGTTCTTAAGACTGAGTTATATGATATATCATCTAACCATGAACTGATTATTAGGTATAGATCAGATTCTCGTTGGACACTACATATGGCTAGGAAAACCTATCCCAGAGATTGGCCGACACTTGGTGTTCATGCAGTAACAGCCGCAACATTTGGGATTAGGCACGTTGAGATTATGACCAATAGAGTACTTGATCCAAGAAGACCTTTGCCAATGTGGATCGGTGAGTGGGCTATCTGGTAATTAAAACCGTCTAATCACCCCGACGCACTTTCCCTGAATCTTAACATTAGTGGCATAGATCGGCTCCATGGAGGTATTGGCTGGTTCAAGCCGGATTCGATTTGGTTCTTTAAAGTATTTTTTTAAGGTGGCCAGACCACTACCTAAAAGCGCTACCACAATTTCACCGTCATGGGCATAAGTTTGCTCTTCAATAATGACATAATCACCATTTAAAATTCCTTCTTCAATCATCGAGTCGCCCTTAACCTGCAAGACATAAGAGCGCTTTTTACCGGTCACCATGGAAGATGGGACATTAACTGTGGCATCTGGATCAGTGTAGGTCATAATCGGCTGACCGGCAGCGATAAATCCTAACACCGGCAGCTCAATACCTTTTAAACTGGCTGAGATATGATGATCTAATACCTCAATGCCTCGAACTGCCCCTTCAAATTTCTTAATCACCCCTTTTTGAACTAAAGATCCGAGATGTTCATGAACAGTAGCTAGCGATGACACGCCAATCGAATCAGCAATCTCACCTAAGGTCGGTGAGTAACCGTATTTTTCAATGTATTGTTTAATGAAATCTAAAATTTGCTTTTGACGTCGATATAAAGTAATTGGCATAATTTTTGTCCGTCTGCTTGACCACCATACCAAAGGTTACCCGAATAAGTCAACTAGGTCAAACTGGGTCAACCTGAAGAGGGAGATGAATTCCACCACAACTTCTCAATTTCCGATACCCAAGGACCTTCGTAAAAAACTGAAGCGCCAAACCAATTCTGACATTCAGATAAAGTAGAAACTCGCATTAACAGATATTCATTTTGGGAGTTAAAATCAGCTGAACTTTTAGGATAATAACAATAAGTATGAGCTACACCGCCTGAATCTGAAGAATGAGATAAGATGGTCCCGATGCGATTTCTTAAAGCCGGATATTCTGGCTGTTTTGGGTCATAAAAAAATAAACTATATGTTAGATAGAGATAAATAGATAATAATAAAGAGACAGCTACGATTAATTTATACATTTTTACTGCGTGTATTGTACCATAAAACAATAGTTTTCGGGTCTTATTAGTGTTAAAATATATCACTATGTCCAAGTTTAAAATCTCGTCATCTTTTAAGCCAACCGGTGATCAACCGGAAGCAATTGAAAAATTAGTGATTGGCTTAAAGAACAATCAAGCACATCAGGTTCTTTTAGGAGTGACAGGATCTGGTAAAACTTTTACTATGGCTAATGTGGTAGAGAGGGTCCAACGACCAACTCTAGTCATCTCACATAATAAAACCTTAGCTGGACAGCTCGCCCAAGAGTTTAAATCGATTTTTCCCAATAATGCCGTTGAATATTTTGTCTCTTATTATGATTATTATCAGCCAGAGGCTTATATCCCCTCAAGTGACACTTATATTGAAAAGGATGCTCAGATTAATGAAGAAATTGAGAAATTAAGACTATCCACCACCACTTCCCTTATGACTCGTAAAGACGTTTTAGTGGTGGCTTCAGTTTCCGCCATCTATAACTTAGGTTCACCCCTAGAATACGGTCAGGCTGTACTCGAACTAAAAAATGGTATGAAAGTAAATTTAGAGGCCATCTTAAAAATCTTAAATAAGATGTTTTATGAACGAAATGATATCGCCTTTGAACGAGGTAACTATCGCCTCAAGGGTGACACCTTAGATATCTTCCCAGCCTATAAAGATCAGGCTGTTCGGGTGGAAATCTTAGGCGATAATCTGGAGCGAGTATCCATCCTCGATCCGTTAACTGGCGATATGACCCCGTGCCAGGAGACCCAAATTATCTATCCGGCCAAACATTATATCACGCCGGAACAGAGATTAATTCCCGGTATGCAACAGATAGAAGAAGATTTAGGAATTAGGCTTAAGCAGTTAAGAAAGCTGGGAAAATTAGTGGAAGCCCAGCGTCTAGAACAGAGGACGAACTATGATTTAGAGATGATTCGGGAGTTTGGTTATTGTAACGGTATCGAAAATTATTCTCGGTATTTTGACGGCCGAAAGCCGGGCGAGCCGCCTTACTCTTTACTTAACTTTTTCCCTAAGGATTTTTTATTATTTATAGATGAATCACACATGAGCCTCCCACAGATCAGGGGTATGTATAACGGAGATCAGGCTAGAAAAGGCACGTTAATTAATTTCGGTTTTAGATTACCCAGTGCACTGGATAATCGTCCGTTAAAGTTTGATGAGTTTCAGCGTAAAATTAATCAGGTGATTTATGTGTCTGCGACACCGGATGAATATGAGCTAAGTTTGGCCGGTGAAAAAAACGTGGCTCAACAATTAGTTCGACCGACTGGAATTTTAGACCCGGGAGTCGAGATTCGACCAACGCAAGGTCAGATCAAAGATCTAGAAAATGAGATTGAAATCCGGGTAAAAAAAGGCCAGCGGGTTTTGGTAACGACTTTAACAAAACGAATGGCGGAGGACTTATCTGATTATCTACACGAGCATGGAGTGAAAGTTAATTATCTACATTCAGATATCGAGACGTTAAAGCGGGCCGATGTTTTACAAAGTCTTAGAATGGGAGAATATGATGTAATTGTCGGTATTAACTTACTGCGCGAAGGTTTGGATCTGCCAGAAGTGTCGCTGGTGGCGATTTTAGATGCTGATAAAGAAGGATTTTTACGCTCCCGGACTTCACTCATTCAAACCATGGGTCGGGCGGCTCGACATATTAGCGGTCAGGTTATTATGTACGCCGATAAAATAACAAGATCGATGCAAGCGGCCATTGATGAGGTTAATCGCCGGCGAGAATATCAAGAGGAATATAATATTAAGCATAAAATTACCCCAACCGGTATTGAAAAGCCAATGCGTGATCGGTTAATAGAGAAAATTGAAGAAGAGATCGGTGAGAAAGTCTTATCAGTTGATCAGATCCCGGTTTCTGAACGAGAGAGAATTATTAAACATCTGCAGAGCGAGATGAGTGAGGCCGCTAAACTACTTGACTTCGAAACCGCCGCCAGGTTAAGGGATCAGATTAAAGAGCTCACAATTTAATTATTACCCCATAGTCATTTAGCTAGGCATCTGTTAAAATTTCGATATGATTGAAGTTGTGCACTATGATCCTGAATTATTTGCCTTAGCTGGAGTTCATCAACCTGTTCATAAATTGGAAGTTCGGGAGGATGAATTATGCGTCGGTTATGCTGATTTAATTTATCGGCGTAACCCATTTCCGTATTTTTATATCGATTTTATTGAAGTCAAACCATCGTTTAGAGGTCTGGGTTATGGATCAATTTTAGTCAACACTTGTAATCAATTTATCCGCTCTAACAAAAAACCTGGACTACTCTATAACGGTATTGCCGACAACAGTCCAGTTTCAGGATTATATGAAAGACACGGCTGGACTAAGCTAGATGCTCCAGCCAGATGGTACGGTTTAGATATTCCAGATAGCTTTCCCAATCATAAGGTCATTGTTGCTGCCCGCAAAGCTTACCTCTCAATGCTAAGAAGTTAACTCTTTAAAAAATAAGTTGAATCTGCTAAAATCAAGTCCTTCTTTTGGGTTTAATATGTCCAGCGATAAAATAATTATTAAAGGGGCTCGGGAACACAATTTAAAAAATATTGATCTGGAGATCCCGAAAAATTCTTTAGTGGTTTTAACTGGGTTATCCGGTTCCGGTAAATCATCTTTGGCATTTGATACCCTCTATGCTGAAGGTCAAAGGCGTTATGTTGAGAGCTTATCAGCCTATGCTCGACAATTTTTAGGCGTCATGGACAAGCCCGATGTCGATTATATCGAGGGTTTATCACCAGCGATCTCGATTGATCAAAAAAGCGCTTCACATAACCCCAGATCCACTGTCGGTACGACCACCGAGATTTATGATTACTTACGACTGTTTTTTGCTCGGGCCGGTCATCCGCACTGTCCGGTCTGCAATCGAGAAGTCTCCCGCATGAGCGTTGAACAGATCGTGGAGCGAGTATTTGAACTTGGCAAAGGTACTGGTAAGATTGGTAAAAGAGTTATGATCTTAGCTCCAGTGGTTCAGGATCGAAAAGGTGAGTATTCTCAGTTGTTTGAAGATCTCAGAAAAAAAGGCTTCTCTAAAGTCAGAGTAGATGGACAGGTGCGAGACTTGGTGGAGGATTTTGTCTTAATTAAAACCAATAAACATACTATAGAGGCGGTAGTTGATCGATTAGTCATAGACACGAGTATGAGATCACGTTTGCATCAGTCCGTGGAGACGGCGGTTAAATTAGCTGAAGGTTTAGTGATTGCCTCGGTTATATTAGATAAATCACTGGAATTTCCATCCAATCCTAAAGTCATGGAAAACCACCTTTTTTCCGAGAAGTTTGCCTGTCCGGTTGATAATGTGGCTTTACCAGAGATTGAACCGAGATCGTTCTCATTTAATTCTCCACACGGGGCCTGTCCGAACTGCACTGGCTTGGGCAATTTATTAAAAGTTGATCCAAATTCGATCTTAAACCCGATTCTATCAATTGCTGAAGGTGGGGTCTTAGCTTGGAATAAATTGGGCGAGTCAGAAACTTGGTTTTCTCGATTAATTGAATCAGTTGGACGGGAGTATGACTTTGATTTAAATGCCCGAATTGAAAAATTTACTCCCAAGGCTAAAGAGGTATTATTATTTGGAGCCCAGAAGCAGGAATTTAGGGTTGAAGGTAAGAACCGTGAGGGTCGACTGACTCATTTTTATTCGACCTTTGAGGGCCTAGTGACTAATTTGGAGCGGCGATATAAAGAGACAGAGTCTGATTATGTCCGGCGTGAGATTGAGCGCTACATGTTAACCGAAGTCTGTCCGATCTGTTCAGGTACTCGCTTAAAACCGGAGGCCTTGTCGGTGACGATCGATAATTTAAATATATCCCAGGCCACCGCTTTTTCAATTCGGGAAGCGTTAACCTGGTTTAAAACGCTTAAGTTCCCAGTCTTAAACGAACGGGAGTTGACTATCGCCAGCCCAATTTTAAAAGAAATTATTAGCCGGTTGGAGTTTTTAATTGATGTTGGTTTAGATTATTTAACTCTAAATCGGTCATCGATGACTTTGGCTGGGGGGGAGTCACAAAGAATCAGACTGGCCTCTCAAATCGGTTCGGGTTTATCCGGTGTCTTGTATGTTTTAGATGAGCCGTCTATCGGTTTGCATCAGCGAGATAATAATAAATTAATTGAGACTTTAAAACGATTGAAGAATTTAGGTAATACAGTGGTGGTAGTTGAGCATGATCAGGAAACTATGGAAGCGGCTGATTTCTTGGTTGATTTTGGACCTGGGGCTGGTGAACACGGTGGTAGAATTGTGGCTTCCGGTACTCCAAACGATATCAAAAATAATCCTAATTCTTTAACCGGAAAATATCTGTCCGGTAAAAAACGAGTTGAGACTGACCCGACCCTTAAGCGAGAGTATGTTGAGATGGGGAAATTGAAAATTATCAATGCCAAGGAGCACAATTTAAAAGGCATCGACGTGGAGATTCCGCTCGGACAATTTATTGCGGTCACTGGTGTTTCCGGGTCGGGCAAATCGACGCTAATTCATGATGTCTTATATAAATCACTAGCTTCCAAGTTTTATCATTTAAAGGATAAACCGGGCTTACATGACAAAATTGAAGGCGCAGATTACATTGACAAGGTAGTCTTAGTGGATCAATCGCCGATCGGTCGAACTCCCAGATCTAACCCAGCCACTTATACTGGAGCTTTTACTTTTATTCGTGATCTCTATGCCACCTCACCTGAATCTAAAATTCGCGGTTACGGTCCGGGTCGGTTCTCATTTAATGTCAAAGGTGGGCGGTGTGAGGTTTGTGAGGGGGAGGGTCAGATCAAGATTGAGATGCAGTTTTTGCCGGATGTTTATGTGACTTGTGAGGCATGTAGCGGTAAAAGATATAACCGGGAAGCGCTAGAAATTAATTTTAAGGAGAAAAATATCGCCGAAGTTTTAGATATGACGGTCGAGGAATCACTTGATTTTTTTAAAAATATTCCTGGGGTAAAAAATAAACTCTCTGTTTTAAATGAAGTTGGACTCAGCTATATTCGACTCGGTCAACCAGCACCGACGCTTTCTGGCGGAGAAGCTCAAAGAATAAAGTTAGCCACCGAACTTTCTAAACGACCGACTGGACACACTCTTTATATCCTAGATGAACCGACGACTGGTCTGCATTTTGCCGATATTGAGAGACTTTTAACAATTCTGCGGAAGCTAGTTAACTTTGGCAATACTGTTATTATTATTGAACACAACTTAGATGTGATTAAAAACTCCGATTGGGTGATTGACTTAGGTCCAGAAGGTGGTGACGGTGGCGGTAGAGTTGTAGCTGAGGGCACACCGGAAAATCTGGTTAAAAATAAAAACTCAGTGACTGGGAAATATTTAGCTAAAGTCCTTTAGGATTTTTTTCTTAACTCATGCGCCACTGTTGGAGTAGATTCAATATTAGTAAGTCTCAACCTCATATCCTCATGTTCTAAGCTGTTGGCTTGGGAGTTCTCTTGAATAGGTCTTAACTCGCTCAAAATATAGTCAGCTCGATCATTGACAACCTTTATAATCATCTGTGAAAAATCTTCAAACATCTGTCTAACCTCAATCCTAGAAGGATAAATTTCATTTAGCTTTTTTAAATCATCAGTATTTAACATTTTCCTACTATATTACAAATTAGCCTTTGGTACAATATAAAGTATGCAATTTAAAAAACTTTGCATCTCTCTGTTTTTTCTCATCTTACTAGCTACTAGCAACCAGCTACTAGTTACTAGAGTCTTTGCTTCAGAATCTGATTTCTCTACTCGTTATGACACAACTTATGACGTCACGTCAGACGGATCAACCTTAGTAACTGAGAAAATCACTTTGAAAAATTTAACCTCACAATATTATGTCTCTAATTTCTCCCTCACCATCGGTTCCACAACGCTTTATGATGTTTCAGCTTCAGATCAACAGGGAGCAATGGAGGTTAAGACCGACGCTAACGGTCAAAAAACTACCATCACTATCAATTTTAATGCTCAGATTGCCGGTGCCGGCAAAGAACAGTTCTTTACCTTAAGATTTAAATCAAAGGATTTTGCTCAGAGTTTAGGTAAAACCTGGGAAGTTAACCTGCCGAAAATTCCCGGCTCAACTAATATTGACAGCTATAATCTAACTCTTTCGGTACCAGTGGCATTTGGTGATCCCACCTCAATCTCTCCTCACCCTAAATCTGAGTCCCAAGCTTACGACAAACTATTTTTTACCTTCGACAAGTCACAACTAGAAAAATCCGGCATTTCAGTCAATTTTGGCAATATCCAATACTTTGATTTTAGTATTAAGTATCCTTTAAAAAACCGTTCGTTATTCCCGGTCGTGACCTCAATTACCCTGCCGCCGGACACTGAGTATCAAGATATTAATATCAGCCGGATTGAACCAAAACCGGTCAATGTAACTATTGATGATGATGGTAACTACTTAGCCTGGTATAGATTACCCCGAGGCACAATTGAAGAGATTATGGTGACCGGATCTGCCAAATTATATATCAAAAAGAAACTAAAAGATCAGTCGACTATATCAGCTGATAAGCTAACAGTTTTAACTAAGTCTCAGAGATATTGGGAAAGTGATAATCCGAGTATTAAGGAAACTTTATCATCTATTTTTAAAGACAATCCGACTAATAATACTGCCCAAAAAGCCGAACTGATCTATCGTTACGTGGTCAATACCTTAAAATATTCCACCAAACGTTTAAATGATAACGATATCCAAAGATTAGGCGCTATTACCGCGCTTAATAATCCAGATTCGGCAGTCTGCATGGAGTTTACTGATCTATTTATTGCCTTGGCCCGAGCGGCTGGAATTCCAGCGCGAGAACTGGACGGCTTTGCTTATAGTGCCAATCAAAATTTAAGACCGTTATCACTGGCTCGGGATCTTTTACATGCCTGGCCGGAGTTTTACGATCCAGATCTTGGTTGGGTGATGGTTGATCCAACTTGGGAAAATACTTCCGGTGGGGTAGATTACTTTAATAAATTTGATTTAAATCATCTAGCGTTATCGATTAAAGGTGTCTCTTCCGAATATCCAACCATTAGTGATGATGTTAAAGTCTCACTATCAAAAGTCGAGTTTACTGCAAAATCAGAGCTGAATTTAAGTATCGAAACGCCCGATTCAATCTGGGCCGGTTTTCCGGTCAAGATTGCGGTCCGGGTGCTAAATCAAGGCCCGTCTATCCAAGCTCCGATTAATTTAACCATCTTGACTCAAAAATTAACTATTCAAGGTGCTAATACGGTTAATTTAGATGCGATTCCCGCGTTTGGCCAAACGACGTTACAATTTAACCTAAAAACGCCGTTAGTTTGGCAGAGTTTTGAGGATACTATCACAGTTGTGGTTGATGGGCAGATTATCAGTAAACAAATACAAATTAAGCCGTTTTTTCAAACCATTGAAGTGCAATATGTGGCGGGAGGATTAGCTTTTCTGTTAGTTGGAACCTATGCTGGGACTTTAGGACTACACTGGTATCAAAAAAGAAGATTAAGCGGTAGAAGAAGGAGTTAGTCTAGATGATCTTCTGCCACTGAGTATCTTACCCCAAAAAATAACTGCTCCAAATCCTCCCACTAATAACATAGCTACATCCCAGCCAAATATTGCATTTGATTCAGTAGTTACTCCTCTACATACATTATCTCTTCTATTTTTTAAATCTCCCCATCTTTCTATTCTTTGATCATTTGGCTTTCTAATCTCAGCGGAACCTTCACTGAGCAGAGTTCGAGAAGGAAAAGCAATTACACCGTCCTTAATAAGAATATCTTCGGATAAACTAACATCGGTTGTTAATTTACTGCACTCGATAGCCACCGGTCGAAGGATTTTGTCATACTCATAAAGATTGTAGGCTCCGCCAGCAAACAACAAACCACTGCCGATTGTTAGCGCGCCAAAAAATCTTGTAGAATGACTTCTTTCAGACATATTTGGATTCTATAGGACGTGAGTTTTGCTGTCAATAGGATATAATAGAGAAATTATGGTGCCTAAATTTATAACTCAAGATCAGATTCCGCATAAACCGGGGGTGTATCAGTTTAAAAATTCCCAGGATACTGTTATTTATGTTGGGAAAGCAATCGATTTACATTCTAGAGTGAGGTCATATTTTTCCGGTATCCATCTACCACGAACTATCGCCATGGTTAAAGAGATTACTGCTCTAGAAACCATCATTGTTGAATCAGAGTTGGAGGCGTTAATTTTAGAGGCCAATTTGATAAAAAAGTGTCTGCCCTTATATAATATCAAATTAACTGATGATAAGGATTATCTTTATATTGGCATAACAAAAGAGGACTATCCTAGAATTATTACTGCCAGAAGATCTGAGTTAAAGAATTTAAAAGCATATTTTGGCCCGTTTCCATCATCTAGCACAGTTAGATCAACCTTAAAGAGACTACGTAAAATCTTCCCTTGGTGTCAGTCACCTCCAAAAGAGATGAATCTAAAATTAAAGCCTTGCTTTTATTACCATCTAAAACTTTGTCCGGGCGCTTGTATAGGTGAGATTTCCCATGATGATTATTTAAAAATTATCAAGAGATTTTCTAAATTTATGGACGGTAAAAAAGACGAGTTAATTTCCGAGCTGACTCAAGAAATGAATTTATTAGCTAAGAACTTGGAGTTTGAAAAAGCTCAGAGTCTCAAGAAGACACTGGATGGGATCGGATATTTATTACAATCTAACCGAAGTCAAATTTATCTAGAAAACCCTAATTTTCTGTCAGATCAAACGAGCAATGCCTTAGCCGACCTGCAGAGAAACTTACAGCTTGCGGTTTTGCCAGTTAGAATTGAATGTTTTGATATCTCAAATCTTTCAGGTGAAAATGCCAGCGGTTCAATGGTGGTTTTAACTCACGGTGAAGTTGATAAATCCCAGTACCGAAAGTTTAAGATTAAAATATCTGGTAAACCGAATGATGTCGGTATGCATCAAGAGATGATGTTAAGGCGCATAAAACATTTGGAGTGGCCTCTGCCGGATCTGATGATTATTGACGGCGGCCGAGGGCAAGTCCGAGCAATAAAGGAGATTCTCGACACCAAAAGTTTAACTATCCCAGTTTTTGGTTTGGCCAAAAGATTGGAGTGGTTATATACGCCACAGGAGAAAATTATTAAACTACCAAAATCATCACCATCAATTCGTCTGTTGCAAAAAATCCGGGATGAGGCCCATAGATTCGCTCTGGCTTATCACCGAAAGCTTCGCTCCCGGGCAGTTGGAATTTAAGTGAAATAGGTGTAAGATTTTAATAGCATGCGGTCTATCATTCGTAATTTTTTAATCAACTTAATCGCCCTTATCTTAGTCTCCAGGCTAATTCCCTCTTTTTCGGTTGGCTCCAGTCCAGTTGATCTGGCTAAAGCCACAGTTATTTTTATGCTGGCTAATATTATTTTAGTCCCGTTAATTAAAATTTTACTACTACCGATTAATTTATTAACTTTTGGCCTGTTTGCCTGGCTAGCCAATGTCATTGCGCTGTATTTATTAGTTAGATTTGTGCCAAGTATTCAACTCTTACCGTATTTTTTCCCGGGATTAAATCTCAGCGGACTAATTTTACCCAGCATGGATTTAACCAGCTTTCAAACTGCCATTGTTGTCTCACTCATAATTGGCTTAATTATCCACTTCTTCCACTGGCTTAGCCACTAGTGTGATAAAATACACAGATGTCTAAAGAGAGTTTTTATCTAATTCAAATTATTCTGGCAGTACTATTAATTATTCTAGTCTTACTGCAGGTTAAAGGCGCCGGTATCGGCAGTACTTTTGGTGAAAGTTTTAATCTTTATCAAACCAGACGAGGAGTCGAGAAGATGATATTCTACCTGACAATTATTATCGCCGGACTGTTTTTAGTAGCCTCCGTTACTCGACTGCTAATTTAACTGTGAGAAAGATTAAAGTTTTAAGTCTTCTAATTTTAAAATATTTACAGCGCTATTTGACCAAATTTGTCCGGGAACCACATCTATTGCACTCCCAACATCATCTCCATAGCCGACGACTTCCTAAGTTAAATTATATTTATCAAAAATACAAAATTTATCTACTTTTAATCTCATGTTTTATTTTAGTCATTATTTATCGACGAGAAATTTTAAATCGATTGGTTTTAAATACTTTAAATGAAGGAGTGATCGGACTCTATCAGGAGCAAAAGTTGCCTGGGAGTGTGGCTGGCTTATTATCTAAACCGTTGATCAGCTTAGATAAATCTGGCAAATATAAAGGTGAACTCCTGGATAACTGGCAAGTAAATCAAAATGCCACGGTCTATACTCTTAAGTTAAAAGACTATCTGTTTTGGAGCGACGGCAGTCAGTTAATATCATCTGACATCAAATTAAACATTCCTAACTCCAAGGTTGTCTATCCAGATAATAAAACACTGGAGATTACCTTAAACGAAAGTTATAGTAGTTTGCCGACTCTCTTGACCAGCCCAATCTTCAAGGCTGATTCACTGATCGGTACCGGACCATATTTCATCACTAAACTGGAGAAATTTAATGAAGTAATTACTAAGATTAATTTATCGCCGAGTAATAACAGAGATTTACCTAATCTAAATATTAGATTTTATCCAGATGAAAAAACTACCAAAACGGCCTTTAATTTGGGCGAGATTGACGCAATTTTAGATGTCAGTGAGACTAGAGATTTTTTAAATCAGCCGAGCGTTGACCAAATAAATATTCCGGTGACCTCAAAAATTGTCGCTATTTTTTATAACACTAAAGATCCAACTTTATCAGACCGTAACCTCCGAAAATCTCTTAATTCGGCCACCGCTCGGGTTGAAGGTGAGGCCAGATCATTAACCTCTATCTCAACTTTCAGTTGGGTTTATAATGATGCTCTAAAAGATAATTTAGCTAACCCGGATCTAGCGCATGACTATTTAAATAAATTTTTGCAAAACTCTAAATTACAAAACATCTCGCTAATTACAACGCCGAATCTGTCGATCTTAGGTGAAAAAATAATCAGATCCTGGAAGGAGATCGGTATCTCCAGTGTATTGCGAGTTGAGAGCGGTATTCCACAAAATTTTCAAGCGCTTTTGATTACGGCGGATTTACCGCCGGATCCAGACCAGTATTTGCTCTGGCACTCATCTCAAACTCTGACTAATTTATCAAAATTAGCCTCTCCACGAATTGACCGTGACATAGAAGACGCTAGAAAAAGCAATGACAGTGAATTTAGAAGAGAAAGATATCTGGATTTTCAAAAATCCTTACTTGATGAGATGCCAGCCACTTTCCTATATTTTCCCAAAACTAACGTTATTTATAGAAAGAAGATTAAGAATCTATTGGAAAAAGTCCTGCCGCTGCAAAATTTATAATCCATTTGGGATTATGTTAGTTTTTAGGTATAATTGGCTTATCTGGCCCCATAGCTCAGTGGTAGAGCAGGAAGCTCTTAACTTCAAGGTCGTTGGTCCGAATCCAACTGGGGTCACCAAATTGACAAAATAATATACCTGTATTAATATCTCCATATGGCTAACGCTGAAAATATACCCTTTACCAAAGAAATTATGATCAAGGGAGAGAGGTATGTGTCAATTGCTGATGAACCCACGACTATAGCAAGAATTAATTTAATGAGACGGTATGGGGATGTAACATCAGCATTAGGGCTTGTTGTACCGTTAATTTCAGAGGCAGTGAGTTATTTTGCCGGAATTGATACAAAAACAATTACATTAACTGCTCTAGCGGGTGGAGCGATGGGATTAGGTATGAGCAAATTTCTTATATTTGTGGATCAAAACTCTTATCGTCCAGCTTCTGATCCATTCTGGGATATTATCCATTCTGGAAACAGAAACCTCAACAGGTAATTCAAGGTGAAACAGGGTTTCAGCACTGTTTGCCTGTTTTATCCGAAAAAGGTAAAATACCCATATGCGCCCGTAGCTCAATTGGATAGAGCGCTTCGCTTCGGACGAAGAGGTTTTTGGGGGTTCGAGTCCCTCCGGGCGTACAGAATTTAACCAAGGAATTTGGTTTTTTGAGGTTTAGTTTTTATCAATATGGCGGGGATAATGCCAAAGGATAAGCCAATTAATGTACCACCCACGACATCAGATAACCAGTGTTCACCTAGGTAAACTCGAGAAATAACCATTAAGCCCAAAAAAGTTAATAACCCTAAGGTAAAAATAAATTTAGTTATACCCTGGCCTTTTAAAATTAAGTAGGTTAAGCCAAAAGCGACTAAAAAAGCCGTTCTAGTTAAATGACCAGAAGGGTAGGAAAAGGCAGTCTGGACATAATTGGATGGGAAATTAAAATCCAACACTCCCCGATAAAATAAAAATGGTGGTGCCGGATGATTAACAAATAATTTACCATAAATCTCGATAAAAGAAGCAAGGAAAAAGAGTGGTAGAAAAAGTACGGCTTTAAAGTGCTTTTTTAAAATACATAACCCAAAAATTATCAGCCAAACGAGCCCAGTAATCTCAACTGAGCCAATTAAGGAAAAAACGGAGAATGGTAGATCCCAACGCCTGGATAGATGATCTTGTAATCTAACAGTAGAGTCAAAATCGATCTGGGTAAAAGTTTCTTTAGCGACCAAGTATGACAGATAAATAAATGTAAAAAACAGTAAAATTGAAAGCAAAAACAGTAACTTTTTGACAGACATGTATTTTTTATCATAGCATAAGCATGTGAGTATCTTATCCTTGGTCGAAGTCGGTTTAATCACTTTTTTCTTTAGCTTCGGCGTTCAATCTCTAGGCTATCTGTGGTATAAATTTATCGATCATGAGTTAATTAAATGTCACAAATGTGTCATTCATTACACCTCTGGTATGATTGGTGATGGCATCTTGGTTCCCTTAATCAACGTTATTTGTGTATTAACTATCTACTCCTTAAATCAAACTATTCACAATTATTCACTTTGGCCTGTAGCTTTCCTAATTGGGGTAATTGTGACTTTTATATTTCATTATTATCAGCAAAAATTAAAATTAACCAATTGGACTATGCCGGAGGTTGGTCGGTGGAATTTATTAGGAATCTATCACGCCACCTTTATGACTTTTGAAACCAGTTTTCTTGCCTTTACTCTACTCGTTATTATTCAGGTCTCACTCAATATGGGCCTAACATCTGTGCTTAATTCACCAGTTAAGTACGCGTTTTTAATATTGAGTATCTTTGCATCTACATTCCTTTATGATTACCGAAAGCTATTTATGCCGACTAGATAATTAGGTGAATTATTACAGGTTATTGACTGTAATTTTGATTTGTGACCATACTAGAGATACAAGGGGGGTGATTAGAAAATGGACAAAAAAACAGTACATATGGTCACCTTTACTTTGGCGATGGTTGGGGCCTTAAATTGGGGATTGGTTGGGCTACTAAAATATAATTTAGTCGAGAGTATCTTGGGCATGGGAACTATCACTCAGGTAGTTTATATCTTGGTTGGGTTATCGGCGGTCTATGTTTTTGCAACTCACGCCAGTGACTGCAAGCTTTGCGGAAAGAAATAATTTAGAAGTTAAGTTATTATTCAAGAGACAGGAAAGACTGCTTTTTTCCTGTCTCTTTCTTTACTCATACCTCAATGCTTGAATTGGGTTTAGTTTAGCCGCCCGGATAGCTGGAGTGACACCAAAAATCACACCAACAAGCATGGAAAAACTAAACGATAGTGCGACTGACCACCAAGTAATCACTGTTTGAAAGAAGTTATTGATAATTAAAGAAAATAAAATACCTAAAATTATACCGATAATACCGCCGAGTGAAGATAATGTCACGGCTTCAATTAGGAATTGATTACGAATATTATTTGGTTTGGCCCCCAGGGCTTTTCTGAGTCCGATCTCCCGGGTTCGTTCTGTGACTGAGACTAACATAATATTCATCACCCCGATACCTCCGACAATTAACGATATCGCCGCAATTCCGCCCAAGGCCAGAGTTAAAACATTGGTAATCTGGGAGATAGTTGATAGAGTTTGTTCTTGTGTCATGACTGAGAAGTCGTCCTCAGTTAATCTTTTTTTTAAGATATCCGTGGCTTTTTTTTGAACATCCTTGACTTCATCTGTTCGAAGAGCCGATAGATAAATGGTATTTAAATTAGTAATGCCAAATTGCTTGGAAGCCGAGGTTAAGGGAATAATAACCGAGTTGTCTTGATCAATGCCAAAGGTTGAGCCGCGAGAGCCAGCCACGCCTACAACTTGATATTTTAAGCCACCAATATCTAAGCTTAATCCGACCGGATTTTGAGTCGGAAAGAGGGTTGCGACCACACTTTTTCCGATGACCGCCACCCTTTTGCCAGAATCGACTTCAGCCGCATCAAAAAATTGGCCTTGCTCTAGTTTAATCGAGATTAATTTAGGGTAATTTGACCAAACACCGAAAATCGCTGCGCCTTTATCAATTCGGTTGGAATATTTTAAGCTGGCGGTCCTTTGTATGACCGGTGAGACCTCAGCTTCTCCCACTAATTTACTTCTTAAATTAACGGCGTCAGAAAAGACTAGCCGATTAGCCTGAATGCCGCCCGGAGATCTTGAACCACCGATTCGTCCAGGAATGACAAAGATTAAATTTGAACCTAAGCCCTGAATCTGATTAGTAATATAACTTTTTAAGCCAGTGACTAATGCCACCAGTAAAATAACCGAAGTCACGCCGATAACAATCCCCAAGATAGTCAGAATCGATCTTAATCGATTGGCTAAAATGGCGGTTAGACTGATATTAACGGTTTGAAATAGATCCATCTTTAAGCCTTACTACCCGCCCAGCAACCCTGGCAATCTCTGGCGAGTGAGTAATTAAAATAACTGTCTTACCCAAACGGTGTAAATCTTTAAACAGTCCGATAATCTCCGCCCCAGTCTTAGTATCTAAATTGCCGGTCGGTTCATCGGCCAGTAAGATATCAGGGTTCGTCACCAATGCTCGGGCAATCGCCACCCGTTGTTGTTGACCGCCAGAAAGTTGATTTGGTTTTGAGCTAAATTTATCCGCCAAACTGACCTGCGTTAAGGCTAAAACCGCTCTACGGTGACGCTCCGGCGGACTAACTCCTGCATAAAGTAATGGTAATTCCACATTAGCTAAGGCTGAGGTTCGATTTAATAAATTAAAATTTTGAAAAACGAACCCGATCTTTTTATTGCGAATCTCTGCTAGATGATTCTCACTCATCCGCGAGACATCAACTGAGTCCAACTGATAAGTCCCAGTGGTCGGCTGATCGAGTAGGCCTAAGATATTCATCATGGTTGATTTTCCGCTACCTGAAGGACCAACAATGGCGATAAATTCACCTCGCTTAAGTTCAAAATCGATATCTTTTAGCGCTTGAAAGGCTAAACCAGTGTCGCTAACAAAGATTTTATTAACTTTTTTTAACTCCACCACCAAGTTTTTACTCATCTTGGGCCAAATCGGAAAAATCTTAATATCGGATTATCGGTACGGGCGCGGTTCGGACTGTTTTGTCCTAATGTCTGAGGCGGATTTGTCACCACTTCATCGCCTGCATTTAAACCAGACTTAACCTCAATATCCGAGTCAGTTTTTAAGCCTGGAATTACTTTAACTGGCAGATATCTATTGCCAGACTTAAGCAAAACTGTGTCACCACTACCGAGACTACCTTGCGGAATGGCTAAAACACCCTTAACTTGCGATTCAATAATATTAACACTGCCGTTTAAGCCGTTAATCGATTTTATGTCTTTACTATCTAAATTGATCCGAACATTGATGGTCGTTGCCCCGTTAGAAGAAGTTTTGGTTTGTGATAATATCTGGCCCACACTACCGGTGAAGATTTGATCCGGATAAGCATTTAGACTAACTTCGGCTTTTTGGCTCAGATTAATTTTATTAATATCTGTCTCATCAACATCAGCACTAAATTGAAGATCTGAAAAATCGACTACGGTGGCAATTAAATCCGAGCTTGAGACATTTTGTCCGGAAACTAAATCTGACTGCGCCACAACTGTGCCAGATATAGGTGAAACTATTACCATATCAGTAAAGGCCCGCTGGGCCGCCTTAACGCTATCATAAGCATTATCTCGGGCTACCTCGGCCGACGTTCTGGTCTGTTTTTGGGTAAAACTCTCATCAGCACTGTGATTTTTAACTTCATCAATCGCTTTATCGACCGCCGCTTGTTTATCCCTGAAACTGTTTTGGGCTTGTTGGAGGGCGATATTTAAGTCCTGGACATCCAAACCGGCAATAACTTGTCCAGCATAAACTAAGTCTCCGGTTTTAACATTTAGATAGGCCAATTTGCCGGCGGATCTAAATTTTAAGCTAACGCTTAATTTTCCGGTCAATACTCCTGAAGCCGAGACCTGTAGAGCTAAATCTTTTTGGGCAACCTTAGCCGTTTGATACTGATTACTTGTAGTATTAGATTTACTAACCCAAAAATAGCTACCAGCTATAATTATCACAAGTAACAAAGCCAGATATTTTTTTGGCAGTCGGAAAAAATTCTTAATCCATCTCATAATTGTAGGCTATTTTACCCCCTTTTAGCCTAGAGAACAAGTTATCCTTCCAGTCAGACTAGACTTTATGGTTAAAAAGCAGTATAATTAGCGCACCTCAATGACAACAAATAAAAAAACCTGTGCTAAATGCGGTAGTCCGCTAATCGAATTGACCATGGCTGTGACTAAACCCGGCAACCCTAATTTTCCGCTAACCCGGATTACCTATAAATGTACTGATAAGACCTGTCAAGATGAGATTGATAAACATACCACTGATATGGAACAGCAAAGACTCGATCGTTTAGAAAAAGCGGCAGAAAGAAATCGCCAAAATATCCTCTCCAAGGCCACTGCCGCCGCCGGTAGTCAAACTCAAGCTAGATAAGATCTAACCTGGTTCATCAGTTCAGATAAAGTTTTAGCCATCATTAATTTTTCCCGATAGAATGTTGCCCCGTCAAAATTACCAATATAACATTTAACAAACTTTTTCATCATTTCAAAATGCTTGCCCTCACCTTTAATACTCTCATAAAGTTCCAGATGTTTTAATAATAAGCTAAATCTCTCATTTGGAGTAATTTTAGTCATATCAACACTCGGATTAAATAGATAAACGTTATCAAAAATTGCCCGACCGATCATGACGCCGTCGATCTGATATTTTTTGACCATGGCTTTAGCTTCATTTAGCGATTTAATATCGCCATTGCCGATAATTAAAGTTTCAGAGCCTAGTCTATTCCTGATGCCTACAGCCTTGCTAATCTCCTCCCAATGTGCCGGGACTTTGGACATCTCTTTGGCAGTTCGTAGGTGTAAAGTCAAAGCAGTAATTTTGGTCTGGAGTAAAGTTTTAACCCAAGTCTCAGTTTGGATCTTGCTAAATCCGATCCTGGTTTTAATACTGACTGGCAAGCCACCAGCACCTTTAATAGTCGCATTAATAATCTGCACCGCCAGATCTGGATTATTAATTAAAGCGCTACAGCTACCATTTTTTATAATATCCGGCACCGGACAACCCATATTAATATCGATACCGTCAAATTTTAATTTTTTAAGTAGTATAGCTACCTGGTAAAACTTATCTGGATCTGTACCCCAAATTTGAGCGACAATCGGTCTCTCTGACTCAGTGTATTTTAATGACCGTTCTATAACTATATCCTGTGCCTTAGATAAGATAGCCTCAACCGGGACAAACTCAGTCATTAAGACGTCCGGTTTACCCAGCGAGACAATAATCTGGCGAAAGACCGTATCGGTCACGCCATCCATCGGGGCTAAAATAAAAATCGGCTTTTTTAATTTACTCCAAAAGTTCACAATAGTGGATTATAACAAAATTTCTCACCTTGGAGTAACTGGCTGAAAGTTGATGGAAGTTATAAATTTCAATTAAGCTGAGGCAACTAATAATCTAGATTTCTGCTGACTTTTTACAGCGACTAATGGTTCTCTGAGTTTGTGTTGAAATGCAGAGTAATATTCTGCATTTGACTGCCAAATTTCTGCCCAATCTTTACCATTTCGAACTTGAAGAACTCCGTATTTATAGTTCCTTCTTGCCCCCTCATAACGTTCTCGAAAATCGCTCACTACTAACCCGAAAGCTAAATCAAATAAATATCTGACATATACTTGATGTATACCTTCAACTGCTAAAGCAGGTTCCTTGTTTAATATAGCAGACGCTACAGTCCATGAAACCCCTTCAGTAGAATTCCAGATACCTTTATTAATTTGTGATGTCATAGTAGCAAGGGCATTGTGAGCAAAAGACACCTCATCCCTTCCTGATACATGTTTTTGGTCTAATCCAGTTCGAAGAAGAGGTAAATATGTTCTAACCCAGGGCTTAAAAATCCCTTCCCACTGATAATCACGTAACTTTAATTTTCCTGATGCTAGTCTATCTATATATTCAGGACCCATCAATTCTTTTGCAACGGCTTCAACAGAGTATTTATATCCATCTTTTCTAATTTCCATGCAGATATATTATTCCAAACCCCACAAATTAACAATATAGTAAAAAATACCAAAGGGTGGACTGGCACGATTATTAACATTACTTCCTCAAAAAATTATTTTCCCCAACTCTGATTATTTATTTGAATAGTTCTTTTTTTTCGATACCAGCTTGTTTAAGAATTGATGATAATGTTCCGGGTTTTAGATCTTTGTTATGCATCGGTAGAGTTACTCTTTTTGTCTCGTCATTTCGGGATTTTAGAACTACATGGCTACCAACTTGGTGGTGAACATAAAAATCTCTATCTTTTAGAAATTTAAGTAATTTCTTAGAGGTTATTGAAGACATCTAAAATTTTATGCTGGAATAGAAGGCCTGACAACGGATACCTGTCCTATAAATATATTTGTATCCGCTTGAGAGATATCTTCTCCATCTTTGGCAAGACTTTCTAAATACGCAGTAATTGCTTCACCAATGTTTGTTTTTGCCTCCTCGAATGTATCACCTTCGCTTATACAACCAGGCAAAGAAGGAACAGTTACCGTATATCCGCCTACTTCCTGTTCCTCAAATACAATATCATATTTTAATACTGTTTGTTTCATGAATAAATTATATCACAATTTGTAAAGCTTGGTATTTTCCAAAACCGCATTTGTAAGTTTATAACTTCTTTTCCAAACTTATGTTGATTTCAGAGAAACCACTCTGCTTATAAAATGTAATAGCACCAGTATTCTTAAAATAAGAAGTTAGATACAACTTTTGATACCCATATTCTTTTGCCCAAGCAATACATTTCTCCATGAGCAGTGTCGCAACACCCTTTCTCCTATATGCTTTTGCTACTCCTAAATTATCAACCTCAAGGTATTTGCTATTACGATACTCGATTTCTTTGGGAGATGCGCCAATGTATCCAACGAGTTTTTCTTCATCTTCGGCGACAAGAAGCAAATCCCTTGGATTATTTATGGTATTTATAAAATAAGTTTTACCTAAATCCGATTGAGCCCAATCCAAGACTAAATCGGGATCAAGCATGGGATTACTTGAAAAAGCATCATCATTTAGGTCTTGTAGTTTTTTTACTTCATCAATTCTTGCTTTTCTAATAGCAATCATAATGTGATTATAGCAAAAAATACTAAAGGGTGGCTGACGGGTGACGCTCCCGCTACCTTCCCCTCCACAGGGGGACGTTCTACTGTTGAACTACAGCCACCATGTTAAATTCGATCTTTTAAAAATCTCCTGCCAAAACCTGTTTTAAAATATTTCTCCCTCTTAAAAGCTTTGACTTTATCCAGACAGGCTTCGTAATATATTAGCACCAAAGGTCGTCTGTTTTTAGTAGCAAATACCCTACCTTCTTGATGGTTTTTAAATCTATCGTCCATGTTAGATGTACAACCTACATACAAATTACCATCATTGGTGCTTTTTAATACGTAAGTATAATGCATTTTACAGAACTACTCGCCCGCTAACGCCTGAGCGTAGCGATGGCGGGCGAGGCAGCCACCATGAGAGTATTTTAGCAGTTTATAGTCTGAGATTCTACTTGCCCCAGGGTAAAAGTTTCCAGAGTTCTTTGGGATTCAATAAATTACCGATTAGATCCGGATCTAATTTGCCAAAATTCAAATAATTCTCGCCGGATATAACTTTTTGATGGATGGTTTTAGGTTTGTAGTAGGGCCTATTTAAGGTAAAATCAAATTCATAATCTGGTAAAAGATTTTTAGCCTCAATCGATCTTGACTGGCCGACTGAGTTTAAATCAATTGCAGTTTTAATTTGACCGATGGCTGAGGAAACACTTAATAAATATCCACCGGAGCTATCAGTTTTCCAATTTAGTGAGGAATTAATAATTAAGATCACAGGAGATTTAATCTCTGAGATATATTCAAACGGCGGTGACTCAAATTCTTGACCGGCATGAAAAAGCTGTAAACTGGTTTTAAGTGTACCGGAATATGGCAACTTATTCAGATAAACCTCGAATTGTAAACTCTGACCGGGTTCAATTTTTTTATCCGGCTCTAAATTAGTAGTTATTATTCCTAAATCACTCCTTACGGCCTTTAACTCGAGCGGTTTAGGATCATTCCAGATTGAGGAGCCGGTATTTTTAAAAGTTAGTTTGATTCGATATTCCTGACCACCGACTAAACTGGAGTAAATCTCACCCTCGGTAATTTCAGCCAGATTAACTAAAATTGGCGCTCCGGCTGTTTTAGTTAGAATTTGAATCTGGTGATATGAATCATAAAAAGGTGTATCAGACTCGGAAGTTAATTTTTTTAAAGAAAAATGATCAAATGGGGCAGTTTGATAGGTTAATAAGAATGGAGTTATCGCCACAATTCGTGATGAACTCCAGGCTGATTGAAAGGCCTGTTTATACAGATCAGCTGTTTGCTCAGCTGTTGGCAGTGACGAATCAAAATTAATCCCTTCAGCGTGTTTCCAGCCAGTCTCTGTGATAAAAACTGATAGATTTTTGGTCAAGCCGAGGCCTCTTAAAGTTTGCAGTTCCCAGTACCAGGTCCGCACTGTGCCCTGACCAACTCCGTTCGGTGAACCGACAAAACCAGGATTGGGATAAGAATGGGATACCCAGCCGTCTAGCTTATTAAAAATGCCCGGGGACGCTTGGTCCATCTCAATTAAGAAATTGACCTCTGACGCAAATTTGGGTAATTGATCAGGGGCTGAGGCATCAAAACCAGAATTCATAACGAAAAAATCTAGATCTTTAGCTTTTAAGCTACTAATAGTTTTGTCTAAAATTTGGGCGTAAACTTTTGGGTTAACTTGACCGCCCCATTCCTGGCCTTGGTTTGGCTCATTATAGACGATGACATAACGATTCTTGATCGGCCAATTTAACTTAGATAAAAAATCCGCCCACCGGTCTGGCTCAGCCTCATCCGGCACCTGCCAGTTATGGCCAATGGCATTAGTTGCCAACCTGACGATCGGTATCAGATGCCGGCGACGTAAAATATCAAAAAATGCTTGCCATTTATTTAAATTTCGATCATCACTCTGAATTAAAAAAGTGATATAACCCCAATCCCCACCATTGGAATTGACGAGCGACGCTGCTGGAGACGCCTCATCATCAGTCGGGGAGATAATATGAATCCCAAATCGGTTATTAGAAACGGCTAGTGGATCAACAACAGCGTAAACACTGGTAGCTAGTAGCTGGTAACTAGTAGCTAGTAATAAAAAACCAGCAACCAGATACCAGCAACCAGATACTAATTTTTTGATCCATTTAGTCATACTTTACATTCGTCTTTTATTCGGTTTATAATTCTGGCGAAGCAAGAATTTCAAGCTCTGCTTTAGACAAAGTCGCAAGCTCTGCTTATATTAGGTCTTAGATATGGTTGATATAAATGAACCAATTAATGTCTGGGTTCTGTTTAAGAAAAACACTATTTTACCCAACACTTTTTTCTGGAAAGACCGAACTATTAAAATCAGCCAAATTAATCTAGTTCACACCTCCAAATTCGGCGATGCGTTATTCTACCACTTCTCAGTTTCCTCTGGCAGTAACTTTTATCGACTTAAATTCGATACTAAATCTTTAAAGTGGCAACTGGAAGCAGTCGAGGAGGGGTGATGAATACTAAAATAATTTTACATATCGATTTAAACAGTTATTTTGCCACCATTGAACAGCAAGCTAATCCCAGACTGCGGGGTAAACCGATCGGGGTAACTGGTGGCGATCGGCTGGAACGGACAGTATTAGGTACTGCCTCGATCGAAGCTAAAAAACTCGGTATTAAAACCGGTACTCCAATCTGGCAGGCCTTAAAACTTTGTCCGCAGTTAATTTTAGTTAAAGGAGATTCAGACAAATACCTGTCTTGCACAAAAATATTTATCAATATTTTGAAAGACTACTCACCTAATCTGGAAATTTTTTCCATTGATGAAGCTTTCCTAGAACTAACCGATCCTAAATTAGACCCAATTAAAATTGCTCGAGAAATTAAGTCTAGAATTAAAAAAGAGTTAGGGGAGTGGGTCACATGTTCAATTGGTATTTCTTACAACAAATTAATGGCTAAATTAGGCTCTGATTTATATAAACCGAACGGCTTAGTGGTGATTAAGGATGAGACAGCCGCCCAGTGGATATTGAATCGAGTAAAATTAGATGATGTCTGCGGCATCGGTCATGCCATAAAACACCGGTTATATCAGATGGGAGTCAGAGATTTTCCCAGTCTAAGACGAGTTCCACTTGAGAGTTTAACTGCCAGTTTTAAATCTTATGGCTTAGTTTTATATAACATGGCTCGGGGAATTGATCATAATTTGGTCAATCCGTTCTACGAAAAGGCTGAGGTGAAATCAATCGGTCATCAACATACCCTGTCTTTTAATACTGACGATCCAGAAAAAATCCGACAGATCCTATTAAAACTGACTGAACTCATTGCTCGGCGATTGCGAGCGAAGCAATTAATCGGCAAGACGGTTAGTTTTTGGCTGAGAAGTGCGGATTTTTTAAGTTGCGGCCAACAATCCACCATCCATTTTAGTGATGGTGGTTTAGATATCTTTAATGCCGCCTGGAAGATATTCATGGAGATCTGGGATAGAAAACCCCTAAGATTGGTCGCGGTAACCGTCTCTAATTTAAAACCGCTTTATCCAACTAATTTAACTCTCCTCCCGAACGATTTAAAACAGCAGAAAATTACCCGTAGTATTGATCGAATCAATGACAAATATGGTGAGTTTATGTTAAAGCGAGCGGTACTCCTAAAAGTTCAACCGATGAGCAGAAAAGCTAATCCATACTTATCAGACCGAAGATTTAAAATTTAGAAGACAGCCAGGTCTTTGCGGAATTTAATTAAAAAAGCCGCACTGCCTAAAACTATCACACCAACAATGGCGGCCATAATCGGATGATCTTTGACCGCTTGAGCGACTGTAGCGGCTGGAGTTGGAGTGGCGGTTGGAGCTTCGGTTGGGGTAGCTTCAGCTGATAAAACATTAGTGTCACTAGGAGATGGGCTGGGACTGGTCATATCCCCAGTCGGGACCGGTGTGACAGTAGTTTTAACCCCTAGGGTAGTTCCTCCAGTAGGTACTTTGGTGGGAGTTGCAGTTGGGTTGGATGAGTTACCAGCTGGAGCATTACAATTTGTATCATTTGGGTTAGAAGATAATCTACAAACACCACTTATACAATTTAAGCCTGACACACACTGTTGATTTCCACCGGTACATGATTGATTACAGCTTCTATATTCTGGGTAAGAAGGTGGATTACAGCTTGATTCATTTGGATAAGCTGGTAATCTACATTTGTTATTAATACAAGCTAATCCCGTTACACAAGCTGCTCCACCACTACAATCTTGATCACAGGTTTTAGCAGTAGGATTGGGTGTAGGAGTAACTACATTTCCAGTAATGTCGACCGTACGTTCCGTAACCCCTCCATTGATGTTTAGCACAAAATGGTTACTACCTTGGGAGATAATGACTGGAGCTGTATCAGGGCCTGCATTTGATCCGGTATAGATGTTAGTGGAGTTACCATTAACTGTTTGGTCAACAGTGACACTGAACACAGCCCCGGAGGCAGTCCAGTTGATCGATCCGCCACAAGTTGGATTAGCTGTACATGAACTGCCACCTGAGAAGGATAAAGTACCCGTAGGAGGTGGCACTGCATAGATCATCCCTACAAACAGCGCGTAACACAAAAACGCTAAGAAGACTGCTATGAGACCTCTTCCGATATATCTAAATAAATTCATAATACTTGTTAAGTTTAACATATTTTAAAGTTTATCTTCTGGCAACTCCTTCTCTAGTATTAGTTGGACTTGGTGTTCTAGTCACAGTAGCTGTTCCTGTTCTAGTTGCAGTTATCGTTGACGTAGGAGTAGCAGTGTTTGTAGCAGTCCCTGTTATAGTAGGGGTAAATGATGGAGTTCTAGTGACGCTTGGAGAAACGGTCACAGAAGGTGTCACTGTAGTTGTTAGGGTTGGGGTTAGAGTTTTAACTTTTGCAAAAGAAGTAGCCTCTCTCATTCGCTCACCTAATCTGAAGTTAAATAGCTCAAGTAGTTTATTAAGCTCCTCAAATTTCTTAACAACGTATCCATAATCAAAGATCTCACTTAGAAGGCTTTCCTCTCTAGGAGTCACAACACCTGCCTCTTCAGCTGTTAGGATTGTTTGCGTAGGATTATTAATATTCCAGATTTCAGGAATTACTAGATGCTTAGCAACAAATGGGTTTGGTCCTGGCGTTGTAGTTGGAGTATTTGTGTTTATTGGAGTTAATGTGACGGTATTGGTTGGAGCAGCAGTTTGAGTGGCAGCCAGGGATGTGGCGCTAGCTAAAGCTGTCTCTTGAGCTCCAGGGGTTGAGGTAGTTAGAGCGATCTGAGTAGCTAAAGCATTAGTGAATGTTGGGGTTGTAGTTGGGGTCAGAGTTGGAGCAAGTGTTGGCTGTGGAGCTGGTGGAATAACTGGTCCTCCACCTGAAGGTGGTTGAGAAACCGGAGGAGTAGTTGGGACTGGGGTGGGTAATGGTGTATTAGTGACGGTCGAGGTTGGTGTACCAGTATTTGTAGCAGTTTTGGTTGCAGTGACAGTTGCGGTAGGGGTTGGAGTTGATGTATTACTTGCTGTCGCAGAAGCTGATGGGGTAATAGTAGCTGTAACCGTTCCGGTTGAAGTTGATGTTGCAGTCACTGTCTGTGTTGGGGTAGGGGTACCAGTTGGAGTACTGGTTGAAGTTCCAGTAGCTGATGCAGTAAAGGTTGCAGTTTGTGTCCAGGTTGGGGTTGGAGTACTAGTGGCGGTAGCCGTATCAGTTGCTGTTTCGGTAGCAGTGGCAGTACTGGTAGATGTTGCAGTCGCGGTTTCTGTATGAGAAGCAGTAGCTGTTGGAGTTGGGGTAGAAGATGGGGTAGAGGTAGCTGTTGAGGTTTTAGTAGCAGTCTCAGTAGAGGTTGTTGAGGAGGAAGGAGTTGGGGTCACAGTTGGACTTGGGGTAACAGTTAGTGTACTAGTAACTGTCTCAGTTGGGGTGATAGTTGATGTCGGGGTTCTGGTTGCGGTGGCTGATGGTGTAGGTGTTGGAGATGGAGATGGAGTATTGGTTGCGCTGGATGAAACCAGAACAGTTTGGAATGTCAGTTGAACAGCTGTAGGTTTCCCACCCGCTAATGATTCAGTCTTCTCAAACCATCTCATGTCAAACTGCATCTGAGAAGGGTTAGACTCACCAGCTACTAAAGCATTAGCGTTAGCGATCATGGCGTGGTCATATGCAATAAATCTTCCGTATATTAAGCCTGTTGAAGAATCTGTAGCTTCAACATAAACCACGGCTTGATTAATATACCTCTCACCATTGGGTCCAGTTGCTGGCCATATCTGTGAAACCGTCGGATTTGAAACACCTGTTAAATCCGGAGAGGAAGATAGGACAGAGTTAAAATATGAGCTTAAACTAGCATCGCCTGAAGTTGTAGAAGGAGTTGCAGTTGCAGCAGGTGAACCAGCTGGTTTAGCCCTAGAGATTTTAATGGATGTTGAATCAAGAGTAACTAGTGTTCCGTCAGACTTTCTCGCTTTTGTGAGAAGGTCAATATTAAAGTTTGAGGTTGTTGCAGGGTATGCTAGGCCTCCATCAACTATATTAGGATTACTTCTTTGATTAGTTACTTTACGAATGTAGTCGATCGCTGCATTTGCCCGTCCCAATTTAGATTGACTCAAGGTTGCACCAGCTGGATTTATCTGGGGGTCATCAATAGTACTAGTTGTAAGTGTTGTATCTGTACCATGTAAATCTAGTTGGTCAGTTATTACATAACCATTAGTACGGTAATAGCTATTAGCATTAGTAACTGCTGGAGAAACATCAGTAGAAGACATTGTTTCTGGATCTCTCCAAGGGAAACCAGCTTGTATTAAGGATTGCTGTAAAATGTAATTATCGTAAGTAGAACTGATATCAAAACTTCCACTCGTGACTACGTATGCGTTTGGGTTGTCGAGTAAGCCTAGCCCGTATTGCGGTGCGAGATTAAAATCAGAATTTGGAGCTGGGTTGACCTTTAATGCATTGGGTTGAAACCATTCAGGAGTTCTAGATTGAGTCCCTGAGTTAACGATCGCTAACACCCCGGCAGCAGTAAAGAACTCGGTTGAAGTATTTTCATCAATGCTTGATGAAGAAACCAAAGGGTAATAGGTAGTTCTCTTGGCCATTGCTCTAGCATTTATAGCATTTTGTTTTAGCTTATTGGTTAAAGTCGTTAAGGTAGTGCTGTCAGTAGCAGATGCATCTGAGTCTTTAAGGAAATACATCTCATGGTAGGTATTATCAAAGTTAGCAGTACCAAGTGGGTCAGCAACTCTCTTACTGGGCTTATCCTGGTTAATAGTATTAATAACCGTTCCTAGTTCATTTATTGAACTGACAGAGACTGGCGAGGCCTTACTACCATAAATATCAAATCCATTTACAGTTGTTAGAGTCGTTGAGGCGAAGACGATATCAGCTTTTTCCATCACTCCAGCAGTGGCTAAGGTTCCAGCTAAAGTTAATCTCCAAGCAAAATTAACTGCTTTTAAGCCCAAACGAAGTCGATTGGATATACCGACTTCTAAAGGTCGGACACGGTCCATTTGGCCTTCTTTTGAGGAGCGAGACATAATAGGGACGTATTATCCCATGATTAATACTATAAGTCAAGCAAAGGAGAAGACTTGGGATCTAAATAAACTTTGTCTGAAAGAATCAAGTAGCGGCCTTGCGCCTTTAACGCTTAAAAAATAATTACCTTCGGGTACGACCGAACCATCAATTGAAGCTTTGGTTAATAGGATGTCCATTTCTGTTTGATAACGATTGGGTGTTTCGCCTTCCCGGGCAATAATTTCGAAGTTTAATTTCTCGCATCTCGCAATCCGGTTAATATGGAGGGTTTGATCCGGCGGGTGAATACCTAGATAAGTTGTCTCAAACTCTGGGGCAGTTTTCATAATTGAGACATCCTATGATGTGAAATTTTTCCTGTCAACTAATGTAAACTAGGACAATATATATCTGGGGTAGGAGACTGCCGGCAGACAGATACAAATAATCTGAATTCTTTTTTCCCACAAATTCTTTCATTTTAATAAATTATTAGAGTCTTTAAAGTACTTCTGACCTGTCAGTGTTGATTTCTTGTATAATTAGCAATAATATGACAAGTCCAGATCGAGGATACTCAATACCTGAAATTGTTTATCCAGAAGTAATAACACCAATTGATACAAATAAAATATTAAGTTTCCAAAAAGAAGGAAAAAGTTTGGCAGCAAGTGTCGCCTTAGTAATTATTGATGAGGGTAATCAAATAGCAAGCGAAGAGTATGACCAAGTCGATTTTCCAGATAATGCGCGTGCTTCGATGGTTAGTGTCTTAATGGATCGAAGGAGAACGCAACTTGCTTTACAATACGTAGCACCAGGGATGATATTATTGGAATCTGAACAAGTTTTACGAGGTGGAGAATCTATTACTGAAGAAATGATTGCTCAATTCCGCGGAGAGAAAGTAAGATTATGGGAGATGAAGGAGATATGGCCTGCCATTGCAGTTCGAGAAGTAGGGTGGGAATTACTTCGACAACAATATGCTAATATTTTAAAAACACATGGACCATTAGCTCTTATAAATTATTATGTAGGTAACAAGATTGGCAGAAAAATAAATCCTTTAATGGATAATGCGAGAGATACAGCGCTTGAAGCGGGTCAACGAAGATTCGTCCAACTCTATTTAACAGGCGGAGAAACCGCCCAGTAGATTGAGGATAAATAAAGGATAGCCCTATCCGGTCTGGAGCGGGAGGTGCAAATTGTTCCGAACTCTTTCTCCCACAAATACTATCTCATTTAATAGGTTACTGGAATTTATTCTATTGATAATGATCAGTAATATCGAAGATTTCAATTTCCCCTTTAATAATGCCAAAATTGGCTCTATATTTTCTGTCAATCCTAAATGAGTAAACTCTCATATGTTTTGGCTCTAATAATTCTGCGTAAGAGATGGGTGTTTAGGATTATCTAAAAGAAGAGTAACTTGTTTATTAAATTTCTTAACTAATCCATGAATCTGGAGGAATTTGTATAAACGAGGCTTAAGAGGTTTTACCTGCATAGAGAGATGAGTCTTTAAGCCCTCGTATCAAGATATCAACAAATTCTTTGTTATACTTACCAGTTTTTTCAAACTCTTTTCTGATTTCATTTAAAGGTCTCGGAACAAATTCTTCAAAAGTTAGCTCCTCAGATCCAAAATATCTTCGAATAAGACTCCTAATAAACTCAGAACGAGTTGCAAAGCCTTGTTTTTTAGTTTCTGCATCAACTTTTTGTGCAATTTGACCTGGAAGTGATATAGTTATTGTAGACATAAGCATATTTAATAATAATTATTAATTTTTGTCAAGACACAAATTATAAAGACCACATCTAAAAATACTCCTGAGTTCAGTGTTCATTACAAATCTCTCTTGGGGCTATAATGGTACACTGGACTCTAAGATTAGTCCATTATATCAATCTATTCGCTACTTTGACACAGCGGGCATGTCGTCTGGAGCGGGAGATGCAAATTATTTTGAACTAATTCTGGTCAATTTTCTATCTCATTTCAGCAAGTTGATGGAAGTTTATCAAACTGTATAGAATAATTTAGTAATCTTTTAATGGTATAACTTTAATCTCTGACTTTCTACCTTGATGTTTTACATTGTCTGTAACGAGTGTTGCATTTTCTGTTACAGCCAATGCAACAAATGATGCGTCATAATAAGTCATACCCGATTGTTGAGCTACCTGATAGGTTTTGTTGGCTAATTCCTGGGTTTCGGGAACAAAGGTTATAGGTAATTGGTAAACAGTACCCAACGACTGATAGCCTTGTGGCAAATCCAGTTTTTTATTCAAGAGAGCATTACCAATCTCATATTTGGATAGTTCAGGAGCTAATAGACTTACAGAACCAGCCTGTGCATCGGCAAGAAGTTCATCTGCCCGATCCAAAAGTTTTTCATTGATTTGATTAATCCATTTAACAGTAACAGAACTATCAACTACAATAGGATTCATTATCTCCTTGTTTCTCTATCTTTCACTATAAAAGCTGAAAGATTCCCTTTGCCATTACCCTTGAAAGCACGAACTTTTCTAATTTGCTCCCATAATTTATCCCAATCTATCTTTTGAGGCTGGTGAGGTCTAATAACGATTTCATGAGGCTTTTCAATAGAAATAGATACAACTGAAGAAGGAGTAGCCCATGTAGCTATACTTCTTATAGAATCAGGTATAGTTAATTGACCACGATCTCTAACAATGCTGATAGTTCTCATCTTTTCAGAATATCAGATTTTCTGAAATTTGTCAATAGTTAGGATTATCCTCATATATCAATATATTCAAGGCTTTTCTGAGGACACTGCACCATCTGGAGCGCGAGATGTAAATAATTCCGAACTCTTTTGGGAAGTTTGGGACATGATTGACAGACTTTATTTTACTTATAATCATCAGAAAAGTGATAAAATAAATACATGCGTAAAGGGGATTAGCTCCAATTTTAGTAGTTTTAGTTGTAACTGCCTTAATTGGTGATTACCTACTTTACTCTGGGAAAATGACTTTAACACGACACGTAACTTCTCAAACTCCATCTAACATACTTACTTTACCAACTTCTAAATCTCAAACAATTGAAGGTGAGCTTACATACGAGCAGAAATTACCCAAAGATAATGGTCCAGTTCATCCTGGTGGCTGGGTAAGTAGATATTGGAATGATAGTGATCCTTTAATAATTTTAATCATTCCTTCTGATCAGACAATAAAAGGCACTATATCGGCACTGGAGTTTCAATCTTATAAAGGATTACTCCCTTTCTTAAAAGGGTCGAAGAATTACGGAGATACGACGGTGAATATTGAGATTTTCAATGATCCACATTTTTTAGAACCAGATTATTATAATAAAGTGGTTGATACAGAAGAATATTGCCAAAAAATATTAGGGGTCTATATAAATAATTCAGAGCGCTCTAAAAAAGCATCTATAGGAAAGAAGGGCTGTGCTAATAATTACTCTGAAGTTAAATTATAAGAATTAAACTCTCTGGAGCGGGTGAGGGGAGTCGGACCCCTTACGTTCACTTTGGAAAAGTGACATTCTACCGGTGAATTACACCCGCAAGTTTGATTATTCTACCAAACTCTTGACCTTCCCACAAATAAAATATAAACTTCAGATATGTTAACAGAAAAAGAGAAAGTGTCATTGACAATTTTAGCTTTCGGTGTAGTGTCTTTAGGGTTCGGGACAGTCAGTAAAGACTACCTCATTGAACCGATAAATAGTAAAATTCAGGCTCGAGTTGATGCTCAAATTCCACCAAGATGGATAGATCAGATTGATTGGGCCCGCCAGATGAAAACCGGGTTTAGAGCATTAACTAGTGATAAAAAAACGACCTTGCAACAGATTGGTGATCGGATTTCAGACAAGGAGTTAGCTTTTGCTTACTTTATTGATTGGGATTATAAATTAAATGACTCAGCTAGACGTAGTTTAAGAAAAGATATCCACCAATCTGAGTATGGAACGCCACTTAGAGCGGCTGAAAGTTTATCCGCCCTGACCCAGATTGTCGGAGCAATTACTTCAATTGCTGGTGTTTTTACAGGCTTAGTTGTCGCTTCCGAAAGATTATCCCGACGAACTGGCTTTCCTATTAAAATAGAACCAGTTTGACTCAAAAACTATTTTAATTCAGCTAGCACTATCAGACGCTTTAAGTAAAGTCCGGGTGGAACGCAGGTCATCAGAGATAAATATCTACCATTTGGTTCCGGCGGATTAATCACGCCAATATCTTTGGGATCCACGATATTTAAACCTTTTACTTCATAGGTAAACAGTTGTCCACCAGCCTCAATTAAAATACTATCACCCTTTTTAACTTTGGGTAAATTAGCCATAATAGCTTTATAGTTCTCCGGTTGGTAGAATTGGGTTAAAGAAGAATGGCCGGTGATAAAGATATTGCCTTTTTCCCCAGGTAAAGCCGACCCAGGCAGATGAGCTAAATTATTCTCAAACGAGTTAGTCTCCACCACTACATGCGCTTTTTCCAGTTTTATCGAGGGAATGGTTAGATAAAAATCGCTATAAGGGAGTGGCGTAGTTCTTCGATTGCTCGAGCTAAAAAACGGGAAATTTCCCTCAGATTTAAGTGAGACACCTAAGATCGGCTGATTGGCTGGTAAAGATGAGATCAGGGGGATATTTTGATGACGAAGATTTATCTCCCAGATTTTATAAGACAGAATTGGTAAAGCCACTTGAGACAGTAAAAATACCCCGACACTCAGTAAAATTAAAAACAACACCTTCTTAGCGTTAAACATTACTTAATACTAACATGTGAACTCTCAACTGAAAATTGATATAATACTCTCGTCTTCTCCTAAATTGTCAGGTCAATTAAATAAGGTACAAGTTGGAGCATTTTGCTGTAACAGTAAGAAAAAGGAGAAGGTCTGTCAAAATGGTCCATGCGATTGCGCCCGTAGCTCAGTGGATAGAGCAGGACGGTTCTAACGTCAAGGCCGGGGGTTCGAATCCCTCCGGGCGTACTTTTTTTTGTATACTACATGAATGATCTTTTCTAAAAGATTATTTGGGATTTTTTTACTATTATTATTTATAATCCTAGTTTTTATCTTTTATCCTTATAAGTATAAACTGGAGCGGAAGATTGATCGATCATTTGCCTTGCCCACATTAAGTTTAGATCAACCATTTGATGCGAAAATTGTTTTTTTAGGAGATTCAATTACTGAATATCTGGGGAATTTTGAAGATTTGAGAAACTTTTTACTCAAAAGTTATCCCAATAAAAGAATCTTACTGTTAAATTACGGTTATTCCTCCACTAATATCTTATCAGCCCTAGATCGGATTGAAAAAGATACTACTCACTCTGGGAGAATCTTTGAACCGATCAATAATATTTCCTATAACCTGATTTTTATTGAATCTTTTGGCTATAACCCGCTCTCACACTATTCATTAGAGGAAGGCTTAAAAAAGCAGACTGAGGAGTTAGATAAGATATTTAAAACTTTAAGTGAAAAACATCCTACCTCCAAGATTATCTTTTGGGCCAGTCTAGCCCCAGATAAAACTCGCTTTGGTCAAGGCAGTTTAAATTTGACTCCCGAGAAAAGAGTACAGTGGGCTAGTGAGAGACGGTCTTATATTGAAAATCATATTAGTTATGCTAACGCTCACAATATTCCACTGCTGGATATCTACCATAATTCCCAGAACGTTTTAGGCGAGAGTGCAAATATTTTTATCTCTGAGACAGATCATATTCATCCGTCCCCAGTCGGAGTCTATTTTATCTCCAAATCGATCGCCGAATTTATCCAGGATCAGAAACTTTTACCTTAAGTTCGTAATTATCCCAGAATTGAAGTATAATGGTGAGTCATGAATATCCGAAACATCGCTATTATAAGTCTACTTCTCACTTCGTTCGAAGATCTTGTGATTGCAATAAAAGGATTTATATGGAAATAAGGAATATTGCAATCATAGCTCACGTTGATCACGGAAAGACCACTTTAGTGGATGCCTTACTTCGTCAATCTCAAACTAAACTTGGCAAAGAGTTCACAGATAGTTCCAGTTTAATTATGGACTCAAATGACTTGGAGAAGGAACGAGGGATTACTATTTTCTCTAAAAATGCCTCAGTTATTTACGGTGATACCAAGATTAATATCATCGATACGCCTGGTCATGCTGATTTTGGTGGCGAAGTTGAACGAGTGTTAAAGATGGCGGACGGTTGTTTACTCCTGGTTGATGCCAAAGAAGGCCCGATGCCGCAAACTCGGTTTGTCTTAAAGCAGGCTTTAAAGATGGGTTTAAAAGTTATTGTGGTAATAAATAAGGTTGACAAAGCAACCTTGCGATCTTCTGATGGTGATCTTAAAATCGACAAGCCAATGTTGGATAGAGTCATCAACAAGACTTTTGATCTCTTCTTAGAGCTGGGAGCTGATGAGTCTTCGGCCTATTTTCCGATTATCTATGCTTCCGGCAAACAAGGTTTAGCTGGGCTGGAGCCAGATCTAACTAAGATGACGGATATTAAACCGATTTTTGAAGCCATTTTAAAGGAAGTGCCGCCGCCATCTGGTGATCCAGACCAGCCGCTTCAGATGCTTGTGATGACCCTGGCCTATGATAATTTTAAAGGCCGGATTGCCACTGGCCGGATTTATAACGGAAGAATTTCCGCTGGTCAGGATGTCATGTATATCAACCGTCAGGGCCGACATAAAAAATGTCGTATTACCATACTTTTAACTTTTGTTGGTCTAGATAAAGTTGAGACAGAGGCGGCGATGGCTGGTGATATTGTCTCGATCTGTGGCATACCGGATATTACAATCGGTGAGACCATCACTGATACCCTTCACCCTATGCCCTTACCACTACTTACTATCGAAGAGCCAACTGTTCGGATGACTTTTGGGGTCAATACCTCACCATTTGCCGGTCGGGAAGGTCAGTTTAAAACCTCCCGTCAAATTCAAGAGCGACTCTTTAAAGAGCTAGAGACTGATGTGGCCTTAAGGGTGGAGAATCGTGACGGTGGCTGGATGGTTTCTGGTCGTGGTGAACTTCATCTGGCAATTTTTATTGAAAGACTAAGAAGGGAGGGATTTGAATTCGAAGTTTCTCGACCGCAAGTTATTGAAAAAGAAGTTGAAGGAAAAATTTTGACTCCATTTGAGCGGGTATATATTGAAGTCCCAGATGAGTTTTCTGGAATAGTTATGAAAAAGATGGGCGAGCGACATGCTAATTTACAAAATATGAGTTCCGATAACGGCACGACTGAGTTGGAATTTATCATCTCGACCAAAGAATTTTTCGGGCTTAGGAGTGAATTTTTAACCGATACTAAAGGCTTGGGGATAATAAACACTATTTTCCATGAATATGCACCGGACACCACCGGAGAATTTACCCGGGATCGAGGATCATTAGTTGTCCATGAAAACGGCATTACTAAATTATATGGCTTAACTCAAGTTCAAGATCGGGGAACATTATTTATTGGTCCAGGTCAGACAGTTTACAAAGGTCAGATTATCGGTCAAAATGCCCGGCCAGGCGATATGAGTGTTAATGTCTGTAAAGAGAAACAACAAACCAATATGCGCTCACAAGGTGAAGGTGTCTCAGAACATTTTAACACCCCAAAACTCATGAGCTTGGAGAATTCTTTAGAGTACATTGATGAGACTGAGTTAGTTGAAGTCACTCCTAAAAATATTCGTCTGAGAAAAGTAAATCTTACTGGCACTAGATAAATTCTTTAGCCTTTTTTAAATTTTCTTCAAATTCATGCTCATCGACATTGTGACAGGCACTGCTAAAACTTAAATCTTTTTCCGAGTCCATAGGAATTAGATGTAGGTGAACATGCGGCACACCCATACCAGCTACCATTAACCCAATCTTACCGGTTTTTGGCATAAAGGCTTGTTTTAAAGCGGAAGCAATTGGTTTAGCTCGGACCACTATCTCCGCTATATCAGAGTCATCTAGATCAAATAGATAGTCGGTGTGTTTTTTAGGAATTAACAGTGTGTGACCTCTCTGATGAGGTGAGATAGTTAAAAAAGCGAGATATTTTTCATCCTCCCAAACCTGGTAACAGGGAATTTTCCCAGAAACAATATTACAAAAAACACAGTTATCCACTTTACTACTCAATTATATTACACTCTCTTGTCTTGACATACCAGAAGTTTTCTAATAAGATCCAACTGGATATAAAATTTATGTTAGCAGAAGTAAATTTAGAATATGCAAATCTTTTAGACTCATTTAATCTGGCCGTTAATGCAAGGGTGACTGGTGAAAAAAATTATGTAGATGCAGAGTCTTGGGTAAAATTTACCCACGCCAGACTTAAGGAAACAAGAGAAAAAGCGCTGGAAAAGCTCTTGCTAGAACAGAAATTAGGTGTTTGTGCCAAAGTTTTTTCACACATCAATCCGACTGATATTAATTATCCAGGTGTTTTTCCAAGAAATAGATTAAGATTACTTTATAGCTCGTTTAATGGCTGGACGGGAAGCGAATATACCGAAAGTAGAGCTAGATCTATTAGATTGGAGTTATTTTGCCCTAAACACTATCCGGATAATCCCAATCGATTCTGGAAACCCGAATATAAAGATGAGGAGATAAATTTTACTAGCGAAGCTATAGAAAAAAACGGTAAGTTAGTGACAGTAGTTAATAATATTGATTTAAGCAATACACCTGCCTTTAAATACTACCCTGAAGAAGTATATCAACACCTTAAATTACCCCAGCTTCCTGCTAGAGATATCAATTAGTTTTTAAAGCTTTCAAAGTAACTGGCGATATTACAAATCTGCGACCATTTTCATCAATACCGATTTTATTACCTGACGGTAAAATTCTACCCTCAACTAAGTTTTCCATCTTTAATCCCTGTTCTTCTAAATAGGTTTTGTCCTGGTCCCATCTTTTGATACAATCATTTATCAATTTTTGCCTAAAATCAACCGATAAAGATAGAAACCTGGACATACCCGGGGATAACTTCTGGAACCGATTAAAGACTGTTTCAGATTCTGACATAAATACTAGTCGGGGTGACAGGAATGACGCCTCGTAAACTCGTTCTCTCCCCTGTACTAATCCCTCCAAAACTTCGTTTAGTCGGGGTCCAGGGAATTGAACCCTGTACTTCTCGGTCCCAAACCGAGCGTTCTACCGATGAACTAGACCCCGTAACATGGTAATGATACAGAAAATAAGCCTAAAAATCCAGGATTTGATAGTGTATAATCCGTTTATGGCTAAGCCTGAATATCCAAATTATTATCCAGACAGAAAACATTATGTTAAACCACACATCTGGGATCAATGGACTGTTGGTGACTTTAAACAACCTCAGAAGATTAAATATATTAAACCCAATGCACCTAACATGGATGTAGCTGAAACCCCGAGAGTTATCACGGTTTCAAATGCTTGGGGTGAGGAGATCTCTTTAGATCCCTCCAGAACATATACCCAAGATGACTGGAAGAAAAAGGTTTTGACCCTAGATTGTTCAATCTGCCCTTTTCATATCTCAGGCTCTGAGGCCGATTCAGTCTTGAGAGCTAGGCCAGATAAAATTTCAGGGACTCCAATAAGTTCTATGGGGCTTTGCCTTTTTGGATTAAGCGGTAAGTTTCACTTAAGAAGAATTCTCGTTCAAGGAAAAGGTCCAATATCCAATTGTTCTATTCCAAGAGAAGATAGATATAAAAGAGAGCAATTTAAAAGAAAAATAGGACTCTTACCCTTATAATCACAAACTATACCCCGTTGGTACCGAAGGAGGGAGTCGAACCCACACGCCTTTTGGGCATCCGCTCTTAAGGCGGACGTGTCTGCCATTCCACCACTTCGGCTCACATATTTTTTCTATTTCTTCCTCTATGAGTTGGTTTTAAACTGTGGCAATTAGGGCAAAGAATTCGAAGATTCTCAATTCTATTGTCATTACTAACACCATTTATATGATCCAACTCAAGAGGTATTCTACCATCTTCTGAGTTTTTTGCCCAGCCGCATTCTTCACATTTTTCCTTTTTTAAACCTGTCTTGTACAATCTTTTTTTTAATTTATATGATTGAAAAGTACTTCCAGTGATCAAAATTTCTTCTAAAGTAAATACTGGACGTCCAACTCCAATCAACCCTTTACTCCATCCTTTACCCTTAAAATGAGTTATATCTATTTTAAACTCATTTAAATATTTACTAATCTGAGAGTAATTTCCACCGGCTTCTTTTAAACCAATCTTTTTTAATACTTGTCTGATACTAGTAGAATCCCTAGCAGCTTCTTTTAAATTCTCTTCTGTCCATTTTCGAGGCTTCATGCTGTTAACTTAACATATAGTAGACAGATAATAAACCAATACTTCATGTCTACCATAGATTTATCAAAAAATGTTGACGATAATACAAGTTATGTCTATCAGGTTCTCAATCCAAAAAATAACACTCGGTTTACTACTTTTTTATGCTTTTTCTTTTATCTTTCGCACCGATAACTCTTTTGATCAGGATTTAGGCCGGCATATTAAACTAGGAGAGATTATTTTACAAACACACGCCGTCCCCAAAACCAACTTATTTTCTTACACTTTTCCAGATTTTCCGTTTATAAATCACCATTTTTTATTCGAAGTCTTGGTTTTTCTAGGTCAACAATATCTTGGGTTAACTGCTCTTTTGATCCTTAAAATCTTGATTTTACTACTGACTATTTATTTAACCCTTTCTTTGGTTGAAAAAAAATTCTTACCACTTTTACTGCCTTTAGGGTTTTTATTTTTACATGACATTCGAGAACGGGTCGAACTACGACCAGAGATTTTTAGTTTTTTACTAACCGTTATAACTTTAAAAATCCTAGATAGATTTAAAACTGATAATACAAAATTAATTTATTTTCTACCTTTGATTCAATTAATTTGGGTTAACTCACATATCTATTTTCCAGTTGGTTTTATTATTCAGACCATCTATTTGGCAGATTTCTTGTGGAGTCAAGAATTTACTAAATTTAAAAAACTGGCCATTATATTTATAATTTCTATCCTCATCTCATTACTTAATCCAAATTCCTTGAACGGTCTGTTATATCCACTAACTGTTTTTGGCAACTATGGCTACCAGATTGTGGAGAATCAAAATATGTTTTTCTTGGAGAAAATTGGCTTCACTGACCACAATTTCTTGTTTGTCAAATTTTCTATCATCATCATCTTTTTATCTTTTCTAATCGGTTATTTGAGAAAATCTTTAAATTTAAAAAACATCCTGCTCGCACTATCTGGCTTAGGCTTAGCTTTACTTCATGTCCGAAGTTTTCCTTATCTAGCTTTATTAAGCCTACCGGCGGTAATTCAAAATTTTGGACCACTTAAATTTAATCCTCGGTGGACATTGTTATGGATAATTACCGCCATTTTACTATTTTATGAATCACTGACCTATCTTAATGTCAACTATTATTTATATACCTTATCGGATAGGCAGGTCGAGATAGCTTTTAACCAACATGGCAGTCAGGCTTTAGATTTTTTATTAAAAACCAAACTACCAGGTCAGATATTCAATAATTTTGATATCGGCAGTTATATTTTTTATCGAGCTTATCCCAACTATCCAGTCTTTGTTGATGGTCGGCCGGAAGCCTATCCTCAGCAATTTTTCTCCGAAGAGTATATTCTGGCCCAATCAAATCCAGATAAGTTCAATGAACTGGCTAAGAAATTTAATTTTCAAACGATTATTTTTTCTCACACTGATCAAACTCCTTGGGCTAAACAGTTCTTAAAAGCGATCACTAAAAACCCTGACTGGTGGACAGTTTATTTGGACGATTTTATGATTATTTTAGTCAAATCTGGTCAGGCAGATAAACTCAAGTTAAGACCGCTGGTTTTAGAAAAAATCACCCCCGAGGAATTTAACTTTCCAAATAATGTCTCGTATTTAAGACTAGCTTTATTTTTACAGACTTTAAATTATACTGAAAGCAGTCAGTTATTTTTTCAAAGATCGATTATGAATTTTCCTGACAGTCCAATATTAAGTCCCAGTTCCAGCATCTGGTGGTAACTATGAGTAAAAAACACCGAAAAAATTTCCCAGCTAGTCCAGCACCAGAAGCGTTCAGTGATTTCAATATCTCCGATATCATTAAACAGAACCGTTGGTTAATTTTATCAGTTTTAATCCTGGGACTAGTCGTCTACCTTAATTCTCTCACCAATCAGTTTGTTTCAGACGATATCGCCGAAATTCAAACCAACCCCGACATTCAAAATTTAAAATATACCTTGGATCGTCCGTTCGGTTTTATCCGACCTTTGCTTTACCTGCTGGCTGTAAAGATCGGCGGACTTCGACCGATCTATTTTCGCCTGATTAATATCCTATTTCACCTGGGCAGTATTTTTTTAGTTTATCTGATAGTAATGTCCTTGGTTAAGAAAAAACTGGTGGCCTTTTTAACCGCTGGGTTACTGGCGATTCATCCATTGTTATCTGAAGCGGTGGTCTGGATCTCTGGTGGCAGTTATGTCCAATACTCATTTTTTTTCCTTGGTTCGTTTTTATTTTATATTCATAAAAACTTAAACCGCTATTTTTTTTGGTATAGCATTTTACTTTATCTACTAAGTTTACTATCACACACTGAAATGGCGGTCGTTTTACCGCTAATATTTATCATCTATGAAATCTCCTTTGGTAATCTCAAAAAAAATTGGCATAAGATAGCCATCTTGTCTGTATTGGCAGCAGTAGAGGTAATTGTCTCTTTTATTCATCTCCAGGGTCGAATCGTCACCTTACAAAGCGTCCATTATCAAGAACAGGGTTTCGATAATCCGTTAATTCAGATCCCAATTGCCTTAGGAAATTATTTTGGTCTTTTAATTTGGCCAAAAGGTCTAACCATCTATCATTCCGAACTTTCCACCGGAATACCTAATTATGTTTTAATGCTAATTCTAGCTCTTATTTACTTTGGTTTAATCGTCTACTTTTTTATTAAAGACCGGCGAATTTTTTTCTGGATGTCTTGGATTATTATTGCTCTTTCAGTCACCTTACTACCTTTCCGCTGGACCTGGGTGGTAGCTGAGCGATATTTTTATCTTGGCAGTATTGGAGCTTTTGTTGGTTTCAGTTTACTTAGCGATTATCTATTAAATAAATTCTCTAGGTTTAAAGAGGTCATCTATATTAGCTTAATCATCATCTTTATTAGTTTGGGTCTACGGACAGTTCTGCGTAACCTTGATTGGTCAACAGCCGATAATCTCTGGCTGTCAGCCGAAACCACCTCACCCTCCAGTCCAACTAACCACAATAACTTAGGCGATCTATACGGTCGCCGTAAGGATTATCCGCGGGCTATCCAGGAATTTAAAACTGCTATTTTACTTAAACCCAATTATGGTGATGCCTATCATAACCTCGGTAATGCTTACGCCGAAACCGGGGACATTAATAATGCGTTAATAAACTACCAAAAAGCGATAGAGTTTAATCCTGCTCTTTGGCAATCCTACCAAAACATCGCCAGTATTTATTATTCACAGGCTAAATATCCCGAAAGTCTAGATTATATTCAAAAAGCCATCAAAATTAATCCACAAAATCCTAACTTAGTTTATAATCTAGGCATTATCTATTTAAAATCCGGAGATAAAACCCGAGCGATTGAAACACTTACCATACTGTCTCAAGTCTTTCCCAATATTCCACAATACCAACAAGCCTTAACCGAAGCCCAAAAGTAGTGCGCGATTATATGCGCTATTAATGCGTGATTATGATACAATATACTTGTGTTTAAGCCAAATTACACTATTACCCCGGAGATGGTGATTGCGATCTCGCAGATCTCTGAGATTAAAACTATTGTTGAGCGGTCCCGGGTCTTACCGTTAAATCAAGCCCAGCTTCAGCGTCAAGCCATCGCCCGGATGGCTCATACCTCAACATCAATTGAGGGTAATAAGTTAGCCCAATTCGAGGTGGATAAAGTCTTATCCGGTATGAGTGTCAATGCTGATGCCAAAAGTATTTTAGAAGTTAAAAACTATCAACAGGCATTAAAAAAGGTTGAAGAAATTGCCGAACTGCCAGGACCGATCACTTCAAAACAGATACTGGAACTTCACCGGATCTTAATGCTAGGACTTTTGCCCAAAGAAAAAACCGGAGCCTATCGTCCGGGAGACATTTATATTGTTGATGACTTGGGCAACGGTAAAGAGGTCCTAAGATTTAAAGGTCCAGATGCTAAAAAAGTGCCGTACCTAATTAACGAACTCCTGCTTTGGTTAAACTCTAAACAGAAAATTCCACCGATCTTAAAGGCGGCGATATTCCATTTACAATTTGTGACTATTCATCCATTTTCGGATGGCAACGGCCGGATTACACGACTGCTAACTAATCTTATTTTATATAAAGAAAATTGGGATTTTAGAAAAATCATCGTATTGGAAGATTACTATAACCGCGATCGTTTAGCCTATTATAACGCCTTAAATGAAGTCCAAGGTGATAAGTTTCACAGTGGAGAAGATTTGACCTCTTGGATTGACTATTTTATTCTAGGGTTCTTACTTGAAGCTAAAGAGGTGGCTAAAACAATTAGTTCAATTGGTCAAGATCAAATAGTTAGTGATGAAGAGCAGATTCTATTAGATCGAGATGAGATTAAAATCATTGACTTGTTAGCTTCCAGTAATAAAACTACTAGTAGCGATATTGAAAAACTACTGCATATCGCCAAACGGACCGCTCAATTAAAGTTAAAAAATTTAGTTGATAAAAAGTTAATTGAGGTCAAAGGCCGTGGTCCCAGTACTTTTTATACGCAAAAACAGTAATATCTTGCGCTATTTATTGCGCAATTATTGCGTGATATAATAAAAACAGATGAAACTATTTATAATAATTCTAGCCTTAATACTCTTTTTACCTATAGCACAAGCTGTTCAGGCAGAGACATCAATTGACACAATTAATCAAAAAGTTCTCCAGAGATTTGATGGTGATATTAATAATTTGTCAGCGATTTTAGAAGAGCTAAAAACCCGTCAACATGTCACCAAAACAGTCGTCGCTTACGGCCGAGGTGAAACTCCGCTAGATTCAGCGGCTTATTATTTGAACTTTGCCGCCGAGGCTTCAGCCTATCAAAAAGTCCAGACTTACTCGTCAAACCAGACCGGAAGATCCCAGTTAAAATCTGATTTGATAACTCTGGCCTCAAAGATACTCCGAGCCAAATCTGAGATCAAACAAGCACTAATCTTTTATGAAAAATAGCTATTTGATTTTTTTAGCTTTAGTGGCTGGCTTATCAGTTATTATCTTTTTATCCGCACTTGGGGTGGTCAAATTTAAGACTTTCCTCAGGTCAAATTCCTCAGTCACTGCAGTAGATAACTCATCAGAAATGTCCACACTGCTGACTCCAACTCCAAATCCAATCAAATATGGCCAGACGACTGATTTACAAAAAGAATTAGACAAAATCAACCCTGAGGTTAATGAGGGTGATTTTAATGCGGGTATTAGCCAAAAGTGAAAGCAAAAATTTCAGCATTATTATCTTCAAACTCAAGCCGAAGATTATGTTGCCCAGGCGTAGACAGGTAGATAAGCCTGTACAATCTATCAGAATCAACTGTGACTAGACCACTCTTATTATCTTCCCCAAAGTCTTGTAATTTATCATCCAGAAAGACTCTGACTTTGGCCGGTGTTCCACTTGTACGCATGACTAAAAATACCTCTTTAGATTCAAAATTAAGAGTCAGTTTCGCTCCTTTTTGTGGGTTGGCATATTCTTCCATAATATTCCAAGTCCCCGTAAATGCCAGCTGATTATTTCCAAGCTTTAATGGTGCGGTGTACGTTTGAAAGGAGTCTTTTTTAATATTTTCAGGCGATACAAAGTGATCAATTCGCCCATACCCTAAATATATTTCTGGAGTTTTAGTTTGTACTTGATAGGCTGGGTTATCTATTTTAGAGTTTATATCTTTTGCTCCAGCCTCTTTCAGCAAATCCTGGATTATTTTCTCTGTTTCATCATAATCACCCTCACCAAAGTGGGTGTAACGAATAAATCCTTCCTTATCAATAATATATTTAGCCGGCCAATAATGATTAGCGTATGCTCTCCAAGTCGCAAAGTCATTATCTTGAACAATAGGATAGGAGAGCTTAAAGTCCTTGATCGCCTGTGCAAGATTTGTCTGGCTTTTCTCAAATTCAAATTCCGGCGAATGGACTCCAATAATTACCAAACCTTTGTCTTTATATGTATCCCACCATTTTCGAAGATACGGCATTGTCCTCTGACAGTTAATGCACGAGTATGTCCAAAAATCAATCAGCACGACTTTACCCCGAAGCTCTTTTAGTGTAAGAGGTTGGCTATTGAACCAGTCTCCACCGGGAATAAGCGCAGGCGCTAACGGACCTTTTGGCAACATCTCCGAAGTTGGTTTACCTATTTTTGTCTGATCTACAGGTTTTTGATTCATATCTTGCAGTTGTTTTTTGACTGCGTCATTATCTTCAAACTTAGTTAATCCTACACCATATTGTGGGAAAGTATTTAAAACAAATGTTTGAAATTTTCGATCAACATTAAAAAATATGCCAATAGCTGTTAGGATCATCAACACCCCAAAGAGTTTCTGTATGTTACCAAGATTACTGAGTAGCCAAGGTACACGGCGCAGTGCATTTTGCCCACCAAGCATTATTAAAAACATGGGTATTGCAGTACCTAACGCGTAGGCCAAGGTAATCAGAAATGCATCAAAAGTGACAGTGCCGGTGATAGCCAGAGATATAACTGACGCCAGAATTGGCCCGACACATGGTGTCCAAAGCAGTCCCACAGAAAAACCGATGAGTAACCCACCTCCAAATCCAGTCCTACCTTGGTTACTTGGCATAAATCCTGCCAGTTTAGAAAAAAATTGCTCAACTAGTACTTGAAATTGGGGAATAAGAAGCGATGCGCCAAACCCCGCGATAACAAAAACGGAAACTAGTCTTAGAACCTCAGCTGAAATACCACTCAGACGAACAATAGTTGATAGAAAAAGTGTGAAAAATGTAAAACTAAGAATAAATCCAATAACAACTCCCATCGGTCGAGACTTTCCTGTATTTACTCCACCGATGCTGGAAGTAAGAATGATTGGGAGAATCGGCAGGATACATGGCGAAAGCACCGTTATGACCCCGGCTAAGAATGCAAATGCCAGAAGTAAAATCATAGTTTAGTTAATTAACTTGGATAGTAGTTCATCTAGTTTACCGCCGTTCCACTTGGCTACTTCTTTTCCTTGGGAATCAATCTGGACAAAGGTATGTTGATAGGTGATACCGTACTTTTTGGCTAAGTCTTTTTCTTCCTGATCTGTATCAGTGTCGCTATAGTTTACCCTGATAACTGTTACATTTGACGGAATCTTACTTGTATTTGTTGTGAAGTCAGCATCCGCCGGCTTACAAATTGGGCACCAGTTAGTATAGAAAAACAACACTCTTCGATTATTTACGGACTTATCTAGTGCAGCCTTTGAATACTCAACATAGCGTGAGTTAATTTTTTTATCCGTTGTCCCATCTAGTCCTACTGACTCAGTTTTTGGCCAAAAAAACAGATAACTAAGGCTAGATATAACAATGGCTATAGTTATAATAATGATCAAAGGATTTTTCATCTACCACTTCAGTATACAACACACTATTTTAACCACTGATGGGCTAAAATTTTGTTAGTTGGCGGACATAGACGCTATCCGAACTTATTATATGACAACCCAAGATCAATTTTACATTCCTAATTATGCGAACTGATACATCAACCTAATCAGAAGACCAGCCTATCTTCTCAAGCTCATTTAACCTTCTCATTACAGCAGACAAACAATCGTCAGGAGAAATTACTTTTATTGTAAATTCTTTTTCTATCATTTCAGATTTATCCAACAGAGCCTTTTCCTGTGTTACAAAATACGTACCACCATATCTTGAGGCTGTTGCAATGTGTCTAGCATCTCCGAGCTCTTGGCTTGTATAGGAAGCTCTTATTTTTTTACCCCAAAGTATTTTCAGTAGCTTCGTTAGTGCATCTTCATCTTGGGAATTCCCTAGAACGGCGTGATTAAGACGTGATTGCCCCAGCACAAAAACTCCATACGACTCAATATAATTGATAGATTTTTTCTGTCCCTTCGGATACCCTTTCCCACGCTGAAGCTCCTCATCTAATGTATCAGTTTTTTCAATGATAATTTTATCTTCATCATTAAGTTTTTCAAGTTCATTAAGAGCGTCAATTTTTTGCATAGAATTTATGCAGTTTGTATCAATATAAACTGAAATGTGACTCATGATAAATTAAAGCTTATTCTCGAAATCTTTATCAGACTGTTGTCCAATTCTTTCGAGCAACCTTTGTTGTAGAAAATGTTCCTCATTCTTAAAGCTTAGGGTTAAGAGATTGTTAAACATACAGTGTTGTAGTCTCTCTAAAACTCTGTAGTTATCGAACTCCAAACTACCTTTTAATTTACTAATTGTTAGTTTTGTGACTTCACTCATAATATCTGCAAACGCTTCGGCAATAGTTGAGTTGAACATGGTTTCATCACTTTCCTGATACTCTGAAAATGGCAATTTATCATTAGGATCTAAATTATTTACAGCCACTAATCTATCTATTTCTGTTTTGAGTACATCACCACTTTTAGACTTAATTCTGACTCTAATCGTGTCTCCTTCAAACAGAAAGAACCATTTAACAATAAATTTGAGTGATTTTAATTCTGACATTACTTTATCAACCCTCAATAAAACGTCCTTTGCTTCTGAAGCGTTCGGAAGGCTAAAATCCAACTGGTACCAGCTTTTGACTTTTATAATAGCCATATTATTTGGAAACTTCCAAAGGGTTTTTTAACGCTAAATCGGCACTGCCAAGTGTTTTTAATAGGTTATCATACTCGGCAGCAGGATAAATGCAGCCAAGAAAATGCATATCTTCATCTATCTTATTTAACTCATCAAATCCACCAATAAAGGAGAACATTGGCTTCCCATCAATATCCATTCTTGGAATTGGTTGACATGATATGAGCATGGCGAATTCCGCCAAAGGAGAATCTTCTGGTGGGCTTATAACAAACCCACTCTCTTTGAATGAACCATCCTGCTCCCTAAATGCAAAGTGCGGTTGTTTTGGCACATTCTCGTTTATCGTCCCTTTGATGTCTGTTGCTTTAAACCACCATCCAACAAATTTTAACGCTTCTGGAACTCCATCTTTAAACTCAAAATCTAAATCAATTCTCTTGTCGTTAAGCTTTTTTGCCCCTTCCCTTAACTTAAACTCTTGAATGCCTTGCATTTGAATAGTGAACATATGCCCGTGGCTCACATCCAATCTTTTAGATTTATTTTTTATTGAGGTAATTATTTTTCCATCTCCCGAAAAATGAGCTACTCCGTCAATTGGATGGCTGTATTTAACCAAATGGCTAGTAACCTTACCTTCAGGTAGTAGAGAAATACTAGGAGTAGTAATCTTCCCAGAAGGGAAAGTCAATCTGCTCAGCAATCCCTTTGAGTTAGAAAAATATGGGAAAGTTATTAAGTTGTGAGTTTCACCGCTTTTTTTGCCAGAATGGAATACTATCTGAAAAATCTTATGCGGTTTGCCGTTGATCTTGATTGAAACAGAAAATCTCTCACTTCTTATTGTTGGTAATCTTGCCATATTAGCTCACGATTAAGGCTTATATGCACTGCTTATAATACCTTCGAAGCTATCAATTTTAGTAACTGCTGTATGAGGTACTAATTTATATATCCACTTCTTTCCAGTAGCCTTACTGGCGATCTCACACCACTCCTCAGCTTTCTGAGCTTTTGAGAATACCTCAGGATCTTTTTTATCTAGTTTGGACTTATCCTTCACTTCTACTAGATAATTAGCGTCCTCTCGCTCAACAATAAAGTCAGGATTATAGTTTCCATAAACATATTTGATTGGTAGTTGCCCAAGCCGTAATCGCACCCAACTTTTGACCGTTTTATCCAGATCAAGCGAGTCTGCAAGAAGTTTCTCTTGAGTTGAATCAAAAGAATAGGTGTCATAAACACTCTTCTTGTATCCGTTAATCAAACCACTTCTTGTATCCGCATCGTCTACCTCATCCTTGTCTAGGGTCACTGAGTCGACCTTGACTGCCTTAGAATATGGCTCATAACCCAATTCCTCATCAAGGATGGAGAATGTAATCTTCGTGTCTTCTTGAAGCCTCTGTTTAATCTGAGGAAGAAGATCATTAAGAATTGTTTGTTCATGTAATTTTAATAATTTAGGCAGGAGACTCTTATCTACTTTCATTTGTGAAAGATAATGCTTAACAATTTTTTGCAACACAACTTTATGGCTAACATCAAACTCAGACGTTTCGAGGATGACAAGGCGAACAAACCGATTTACTGGATCTATTTCTTCTTTTGTTGAAACATTACCTAAATCTTCCCTTTGACCAGTAAGAATATCTCCTTTTATGAGCTTAGGGCTAACCTGTTTTAATTCATCTAGCCTCATCTCTATTGGAAAAAACTCAAGATTATTTGAAGATTTAACTTTTGCTTCAACCCTTGGGATTCTTATCCAGAGCTTTTTATTTTCAGATGGCTTAATCTCTTCAATACGAAACTCCTCTCTCTTTTTAGCCTCTTTGACCATAATTCCTTCAGCAACCTCATGTGCTACTGAAAGAACCCTTTGGTAGTTGTCATGAGAGATAATATCTAGGGAATCAAGCTCCTCAATGCCTGTTAATTGACCAAATGGTAAGCGAAGACCACGACCAATGGTTTGTTCGATTAAAGTAGGGCTAATGGATGCCCTGAAAGGAATAATGGTGAATACATTTCGCACATCCCATCCTTCCTTTAGTTTATCTACGTGTATTACAATTTCATTTTTATTGATTGGTGGAGGTTCTTCTAAATTAAGAAGTTGATGAATAGATTCAACCTCACTCTCACTAGTAACTACTAAAGTTTTATTTTTGTAATATCCATTGAAAAAATCATCACTCGTTACCATTTCTTTGACTTCATTTGCGTGTTGGATAGATTTAGTTGTGATTAAGGTCACTGGTAGTATCAGCTTGAGTTTGTTGTTATTGCAATACTCCTCAACGAGCACCTTTTTCTCTCTATGAAGTGCGATACCATCCACAAGCTTGATTAGGTCAATATCACCCTCATATGCAAAGTTGTCGCTTCTTGCCACAACACCAGGTATCTTGATATAACCACTTGAAGCATCTCCGCCGTCTCTGAGGCTCTCTAGTGCTTGTTTTGAGTCCTTGATTGCATCTGCTAGGGAATAACCGTAGACAACGTTTGTACTGGATGGAGTAGCTGTAAACTCAAGCCCAAGCTCTGGTTGTAAGTGGTTAATTGCTTTCAGGGATTTCTCGCCACGATACCTATGACTTTCATCCATCAAAATAACCAAGTTCTTCTTTTGTAATAGTTCTGCGAAACTAGATCCTAGCGTCTCTTGATATTTGTGGAATCTGAACTCTACATCTTTTCTTTCATTAAAAATTTTCTGGATGTTAAATATATAAATATTTACAGCCTCAAAGAGCTTATTGCCAAAATCTGCGTAGGCGTAGTTTTCGCCAGTCACAAGGTTAAACATTGGGAAATCTGTAAGTCCCTGAAGTGTAAATTTCTTACTCCCATTAGTAAAATTATCAATAGTTTTTGTATAAATAGTTTCTCCAGGGGTCAGAATAAAAAAGTCTTTAAGACCCTTTGTGTAGTAAAGATAGGCAATCATTGCTCCCATAAGACGTGTCTTGCCTACTCCTGTAGCAAGTGCATAGGTAAAAGAAGGAAATGTGGTGTCGAATTTGAGATTGCCAGCTAATTTTGCCTCAATATCTTTTGGGTCATCTCCAATTTTAAAAGTATCCATTAAGGAATCGAGTTTTACTAAAGAATGTTCCTGAGGCTTTCTCAAGTCTAATTCTTTTATTATTTTATCGATGGTTTTTTGATTGCTCATACAGTAAACCTTTTCAATAACACATCTGGGATTCTTTTAACTTCTACATTATCTGGCAACTTTATTTTACTAGAGATAGTTTTTGCATATATAACTACAAACTTTGCTTGTTCACCAATCTCTCCTAGCAAGACATCAATGTATTCTTGGTTGAGGTACTGTTCAGTGACATGAGCAACTGTCGTGCCTGATTTTCCATGTAATCCATTATCTGGATTTACTGGTTTAAATCCTTCAATTTTTAGAACTGCTCTAATTAGAGAACCGTTGTACATCTTAGGATTGATAACTGTCAGGCGAAGATCGATATCACGAATGAATAAACTATCACCAAGTTCAAAGTATTTAAATCCACCCCCACCTTTCCAGTTTGTACTCTTTGTCATACCTTCTCCATCACTGCCTTGTAGCACTCTCTTTAGTCGAGGTAATGCGTATGTCTCAGCCTGATTACCTAGCTCGATACCAATCCATTTGCGGTTCATCTTGTGAGCCACGACAGCCGTTGTCCCTGTACCTAAAAACGAATCTAGTACCCAATCACCCTCATTGGAGCCTAAGGTAAAAACTCTATGAATTAAAGCTTCAGGTTTTTGTCCTTCAAAATTTAACCTTTCCTTGGACATGGGGTTTATTACTTTTATATCAACCCACAAACTAGAAACAGGTTGACCTTTGTACTCATCCAAATACTGTTTACGCTGGATTCTTCCACCTTTCAGTTTTGGAAAAACAAGCTTATCTTCTTTGTCCCATCTTTCCATAGTTTCTCTTGAAGCCGACCAACCAGTAGAAGGTGGATTATATCCTTTATATTCGTAAACAAGTGACGCACTGTACGTTGGACTTATAATTGGGCTTAGTCTGTATTTTCTGCCATTCTTATCGGTATATATAAATCTTTCTTCTATATATTTTTTGGTATTATCGTCCTCCATGGAGAAGATATGGTTAATTTCATAATTTGGGGATTTTGAATACCACAGAATAAAATCGGTTACATTATTCAATCTTTTCGAAGGGTTAACCGCCCCTCCTCTTCTTTTCCACACAATCGTATTTATAAAGTTATTTCTTCCAAAAATTTCATCCATTAAAACTCTAAGATATCCAGCCTCATTGTCATCAATTTGAACAAAAATAAATCCATCATCTCTTAATAATTTGTGGAGTATTTGTAATCTGTCTCTCATCATGGTCAACCAGATGGAATGCTCAAGTCCATCATCATAATGTTCAAATGCACTGCCAGTATTGTAAGGGGGATCGATATAAATACACTTTATTTTCTTCGTAAAGTCCTGTTCGAGTGCTTTCAGTGCGAGTAGGTTATCACCTTTTATTAGAATATTCTCAGTTTCTTTGTCACCATATAGTTCTTTCTCAACTAAAATACGTGGTTCTGAAACACGAGAATCTTTTTTATCTACCCACTCATAATTCCCAGTACTTAAATCGAAGTACAAACTTTTGTCTTTATTTGTCCACTGCAACTCAAGTTTATTTTTTATATTCATAGCATATACATCTGCCATGATTATACTAGAAAGCCTGATTGGAGGGTATAATAGAAAAAACCTTAAAAAGGGAGAAGTTTATCGGCAGATACTTTAAGTGCTTTTGCTAGTTTATAAAGAGTTCTAATTGTAGGATTTCTTTCTCCTCTTTCAACCATGCCAATATAATTACGATGCATTTTCATCTTTACAGCAAGGTCTTCTTGGCTAATACCTTGAGATTTTCTAACCTTCTGTAATTTGTCACCAAACTTCTCTAATACATCCCTATGTGTTATTGCTTTGCCCATTGGACTGATGATAAACACTCCTTGTGTTTTTCTCAGCCTACTCCTTGTGTGTATCTGTGCTATAATCAGATTCACAAGTATGGGAACTTTACTAAAAACTCGCTGTCAACAAGGAAGCCTGATAATTGACGAAGATCGGGTCACTATTGAGTTGAAGTTGTTAGGGTCATTTAAGAGCAACTCTTTAAGCTACAAGCAAATTACAGGAGTTGAGGTCAAGACTACTATTGCAGCTATTCCAATACTCTCTAAAGGCTATGCAACTGTCAAAGTGTATAGTGTGGGCGATCAAAAACTAGAAGCCACAATGGTAGTCCTCAAGGATGCCCGAACAGCCCAAGAGTTAATAGAATCAAGAATAGATAAATAGTCCTCTCGAAGCTAAACTGCCTATTGATTTTAACCAGGTTCGTTATGGTAGTATCTTACTAACAACAGATTAAGATCATTTCTGGGCGGAGTTGCCAAATACCATATACTGGTCGGCGTTATCCAAGAAGCCATATAAAGAAATGAGAAGTTAACCAATTTATTGGACTTCTCGTTCTATATGGCTTTTTTTGTTGGGTTCAATGAAAATGAAAACCCAACGATCACATGAGATTAAAATTAGTGTTCCTTCTGTCAAGCTACCTCAACAAGCAGTAGAAGAATTTCGTCACCTCATTAAAAAAGAATTCAACTTAAATGTTACTCCAGAAATAGCACAGCAATGGGCAAACGAATGGTACTTCCAAGTTAAATCAGTTTACAAACCCATCCCCAAGAAAGGTATCTCTTATGGATCAAAATAATCAATACCGCTGTAGAGATTTATACTTAGCCAGCTTCATTTACAGCCAAGGGCAAGAATTTATAAAGATTGAGCGTTTAGGTAATATTTGCTGGTTTATATTTAAAGACAAATCTTCTTGCGATCAGCTTGAAAGCCTATTTTGGGCTAATAAAGCTAGTGCTAACCCAAGATCCTTCTCAGATTCTATACGAACACTTAAAAGCCTAATATTTACAGGTTAAAAGGTAGGTTAGATATGAAAATGAATATATTTAAATGGGATAAAATTGTGAGAAATACAGACCTTGAACCATTAGAAAAATGTGTGTTGCAGGATTTGATGTTGCATGGCTACAAAACAGGCAACATCTTTCCCAGTGAACAAACTTTAGCAAGTGCACAAAATCGCTCGGTTAGACAGATTAGAACTGCCTTATATGCACTAAGAAGTAAGGGGTGGATCATTAAATGGGAAAAACGTGGTTATTCCCAAAGCAATAGCTACACTCTCAAAGAGGAACTGTACTTCCGCAATGGGGATAATGGTAGGATTCCTACTTCCTCTCAGTTGAGAAGTGAACTTCCGTTACAAAACGGCAGTCCGCTTCCTCCTAAAATAGTAGATGAAAATAATAAAGTAAGTAGTACACAACAAATAATTAAAGATGCCACTAAGGGTAAGTCTGACTATACCGAGCTTAATCGAATACTCGAGCTTTGCACTAAATATCCAGAAGCTGATGTAATTGATGCTGTTAAGGAAGCTACCAATAGAGACCCAGCTCCAACTTTTATCCGAGCAGGGTTAATAATAAACATTTTAAAAGACTGGGAAACTCATGGAAAACCTCAACCTAAACCTAAATTTGTACCCTGTAATCAAGGCAGGTGTGTAGAAATGAATGGTGGCTGGCTTATAGAGAGTGAAGGTAGCCAAATGTTCCATGCGTGTGATTGTAGAGAAAAATATGACTTGGAATATCAAGAATGGAAGGATAAGTATGGCTCATACTAAACAGGGTAAAGAAATTACTAAATATAACGCCTTGAGGCATGGTGTTTTAGCTAGAACGCTATTACCAGAAGAGCTACAAGAAGCCAAGAATGTTCAGCAACGTTTTATGGATGAATATCAGCCTGTTAATTTGACAGAAACTCTCCTTGTAGAAGTTATGACCGATTCATATATACGTAGAGAGCGTGCTCTAAAAGCTGAGGTAGAGTATTTAAAACAGATTATTGACCCTCCTGTATATGAAATGAGATCAATAGCAAAAGGAATAATCGTACAACCAGATTTTGTCACCCTAATGGGTAGACAAGAAGCTATATTAGTTAAAGGTTTTGTAGCCACTTTTGGAAGTGAAAAAATAGAGATAATCGATAAAACATACGCTCGATATATAACAAGTTGCGAGAGACAATTTTATAAAGCTGTACATGAGTTACAAAGGATACAATCAGCTAGATTAGGGAAAAAACCTACTTCAGTAGCAGTAGACTTTTTTGGCGATAGCAAGGAGGAGGGGTAAAGTAGCGACACATGACGCAGTCAGTTCGTTTCGCAAAAACACTTTATGAAATTGTTCTATGATAGACTAAATATGTATACAGGGAGTATTTAATTAGGATCAAATATGGCATTCTTCGATTATAATCTAAAACAAGAACTTCAAAAACTGGGTCTAGCTGAATACAACAGGCGTTCTTCTAGCGACAGAGAAGATAAGCAGATGCGTTCAAACGAAGGACAGCACGAGGATATTAGAACAGATATTATTGAGCCTTTGAATTTAAACAACGTAATTTTGCTTCAAGAAAGTCAGTCTGCATTCAAAAAAGGTAGAGAGCAGTTTGCTAAATTGATCGATTTGATCGAATCTGGAACAGTTCAAGTTGTATTAGTTTGGCACGCTAATAGAATATCAAGAAATTATTCTGATGGTGGTCGTTTCGTACAGCTAATGGCTGATGGTAAGCTAAAATATGTTATTACCCCTAACGGATTATTTGGAAGCACACCCCGAGATCAGGAATATTTAATGAATGAGTTTACTAGAGCTACAAGGGATAGTGGTGATAAATCTGATGCTGTCAAAAGAGGTTATAGAACTAAATTGAAAAGTGGATATATGCCTGCTGGCAGGCTAGCTGAAGGGTTTATCCATGCTAAGAATATAAGGGAGGAGTTTATAAATATAGCTGACCCAGAACGTTTGCCTTTAATTCAAGAAGCTATACAGTTAGTAATAAATCAAACCCATACTCCTCTAGAAGCGTTTGAACATCTTAATAATAAGGGTTATCGAACAAAGAAAACGAAGCGTACTGGAGGTAAGGCTTTAGCTAGAAGTACTTGGTATAAACTCCTATCTGATCCTAAATATTTCTATGGTGAAATACGAAGGAGTGAAGGAATCTTTATGGGAGGTGACGGCATCCCAAGACCTTTTACAAAAGAGGATTTTGAGAAGATTCAGATCATTCTAGGGACTAAAGGAACTCGAAGAAAAACTAAGAAGGATTGGGCTTACGATGGCAATGAATTAGTATGTGGTTGCTGCGGAAGTGGAATTATCATGGACGAGAAGTGGCATATAGTCTGCTCTATTTGTCATAAAAAGTTCCATAAAGGTCTAACTACTACTAGCTGCCCAGATTGTAAAACTCCAATATCTGAGATGAGGAACCCAACAATAAGACATTACATTTGGTTAGTATCAAGTAAAAAGAAATTAAAGCCTGATGGAACAAGGTGTACTCAACCTTCTCTGCCAGTGAAGGATTTTGAGAAGACTATAGACAGCTTATTAGAGAATATAGAAATACCAAAATCTTTTACCGATTGGGCAATTAAGTGGCTACAGACACAAAACGAAGTTGAGGTCGACGAAAGAACTGATACAAAAAGAAGACTACAGTCATTTGATAACGATATACAATCACAAATAGATAAGTTACTTGAATTACTTCTCAAAGGGGTTATTAGCCCAGAAGAATATCAACCTAAAAAGGAAAGTCTACTGCTTGAACAACAAAGCATAAGAAGAAATCTTCTCCAGACTGATGGTAGAGCAGACAATTGGTTAGAGCTTACAGAAAAAACATTTAACTTTGCCTTCTATGCTAGGTATTGGTTTACTAATGGCACAACTGAACAGAAGCGTACTATTTTAAGAACATTAGGGTCGAACCTAAAACTAAATGGACAAATCTTATCGATAGATCAATATAAACCGTTCATTTTGATAAAAAATATTAAGGAAAAGTATGGAGTTTTATTAGAGAAGTTCGAACCTCAAGAATGGACTGATAAATCAATCCAAACAGAGTCATCTGACCCTACTAATCCGAATTTGTTGCGGGACATGGATTCGAACCATGATAAACAGATCCAAAGTCTGTTGTCCTACCATTAGACGATCCCGCAATGTTAAAAGCTGGGACGCCTGATCTTCGCTTTGCTCAGAATAGACGATCCCGAAATTTTTTTAAGAGAATAGTAAAATTATATTCTAAATAAAAACTTCTGTGCCAACTTTGGTGGGCTGGTCGACTTTTAGTCCAAATGAATCACCCTTTTTGACTAATTCCACCATCTTATGATCCACTTGAAGTGAGTCAATTTTTTGAGTAAATTCCCCGTCACCCCGTTTAAATTTAAGCTCATCACCAACTTTTATTTCACCAGATTCAAGCTCAACAATAGCCACACCCAACTTATCATAATAGTGCACAACTTTACCTATAAGTTTGTCCAAATCTCTCACCCCCTGTCGTTTTGATTTTAACACGCAGTCTTAACTTTTACTACTCGACCAGAAATTTGGTGGCACAGTATTCAGATGAGTCTGGAAGATTGGATAATTTATCCCGCATCACCAAATAATCTCACCAAGAAACAAAAAGACCAGACAGAAGTCTGGCTTTTTCTTTCTGAGCGGGTAAGGGGAATCGAACCCCTGTGCCCTGATTGGCAACCAGGTGTACTACCATTGTACTATACCCGCTTGGTGCCGCAACCCAGAATCGGACTGAGATAAGACGCTCTTCAGGCGCCCGCCTTGACCACGTTGGCAATTGCGGCACAAACGTGATTATATCACGAGTGGCCAGTGAGGGATTTGAACCCCCGACATCTTCAGTGTAAATGAAGCGCTCTACCACTGAGCTAACTGGCCGCATATCACTAACTGAGCATAATCTTACGAACCGAAGGTTTGTAAGACCAAGACTTCGCAAAGCGAATGTCTTATCAATCCAACTAGTACGGATGAGAGGAGTTGAACCTCCACGCCCTTACGGGCACTACCACCTCAAGGTAGCGCGTATACCATTCCGCCACATCCGCATTAATTGCGGGTGTAAGGAAGAGCTTGAGTCCTCGAATGCTCATTCCGCCACATCCGCATATATCATATCTAATGTACCGGGGACAGGAGTTGAACCTGCACAAGATTGCTCTCACTGCCATCTGAAGACAGCGTGTCTACCATTCCACCACCCCGGCCCGAGACTAGTGAATTTTAACAGATTACTTTTGTTATAGAAAGTTGTAATTGACAGATCCTCAAAATTCGGGTTAAGATTCTGGTCAGACATGGTGACGGACCTGAAGCTTGCCCTAAGTTGGTATCTAACTACAACTATTGCCTTAATTTTTGGTCTGTTTTTTTTAATCTATCTCAGTTTTGATCACCAGATCACCGGACTCTATTCCACCCGCTATCAACTCTATAAAGCCCTGCCGGCTGAAAATACCATTACTAATCAGCAAGTAGTCGAGATTAATAAGTTAGATGCCAGGAGTTTAATTATTAAGAATTTTTTTATTGACTATAAATCGCCCTTGGCTGATCTGGCTGATACCTTCGTTGCCATCGCTGACAGGTATAAATTAGACTATCGCCTAATGCCAGCCATATCCATGCAGGAATCGGGCGGCGGTAAAATTATGCCAAGTAATTCCTATAATCCGTTCGGTTACGGCATCTACGGTAAAACTGTTTTAAGATTTGCTAATTTCGGCGAAGCAATTGAACGCGTCGGTCGAGGTTTAAAGACCGATTATTATGATCTCGGATTAAAAACACCTGGTCAGATTATGCCTAAATATACTCCACCTTCTAAAGGCAGTTGGGCTGATGGAGTCTCCATCTTCATGACTGAACTTCGATAATCCATAATCCTTGATAATATCCACATAATCGAAGCTTGGGGTTTTGACATTAAGCCCATAGTGTGCTATAATGCGCACTATGATAAAAATTCTTCTGTTGGGCCTCACTATCTTAATCTCAATTTTGACCAGCCAACCGGTTTTGGCGGAGAGCTCTCAAACAAATGACCCAAGGTCCAAGATTTTACAGGCTTATTTTGCTAAATATAAATCGCCCTTAGTAGATGAGGCACCTAATTTTATTGAAGCGGCTGATAAATATGACTTGGACTGGAAGTTAGTGCCGTCAATTACCGGTGTTGAATCAACCTTTGGTAAACATATTCCCGGCGGATCCGATCCTAAATACACCTCTTATAACGGTTGGGGTTGGGGAGTCTATGGTACGCAAGCCATCTATTTTAAATCTTGGCGAGAAGGTATCTTTACCGTGTCAGAGGGTTTACGCCAAAACTACTTAAATAAAGGTTTAGTGAACCCATATGAGATTAATCGAATTTACGCCGCCTCACCGTCATGGGGAGCACATGTGTCGTACTTTTTAAATGATTTAGATAGATTTGATCAAGAGTACCGAGCAGAACACAGCGAGTTAGCTCAACTATTAGTTATCAATTACAACGTTGCCAACTCCTCATACTCTCGTATCACTACCACCGCTTTGACTTACTAAGTCTAGTATAATAAGTGAGTGAGACTGCAAACCGGGATTCTGCTCGGTAAATTACTATTACACACAGCTCGGATGTTTAAGGTTGGTGGAGGCACCTCAGCTCCTGGACTTTATGCTTTAAAAATTGATCCCAATTTAGTCGAAAAATTAGTGAAGCAGGTGCCGATAAATATCATCATAACCGGTACCAACGGTAAAACTACCACTGCCAGATTGTTGGCTCATTTCGCTATTAGGTTCGGCTTAAAAGTTATTCGTAACTCGGCTGGGTCTAATTTAGAGCGCGGTATCGCCTCCACCCTCATTTCACACTCTTCACTCTTAACTCTTAACTCTGAATTATCTAAATTTGACCTAGGTATCTGGGAGTTAGATGAGGCGGCTTTTAATCAACTAGCTCCAGTTATTAAACCCGACAAGATAGTTTTTTTAAATATCCACCGGGATCAGCTCGACCGTTACGGTGAAATCAACTCAGTCTTAGATCGTTGGCAGTCTACTTTAAAAAAGCTTAAGCCTAAAACTAAGTTAATCATTAACGGTGATGATCATAATTTATCTAAGTTAACTGAAGGTTTTAATGGTAAAATCAACCGTTTTGGTCTGGAAGAGGGTAAAATCTCTGGGGAGTTTACTGATAAAAATATTAAGCCAGCTAAACTAGATATCGTCGCCAAAAACATCCAACTTCTGGGACTAACTGGCTCTAAGTTTGACCTATTCACAGCAACACACCCCTCCTACGGAGGTCACAGCTCACAGCTCACAGCTCACCTACCTCTCCCTGGTTTCTATCATATCTACGACTTCTTAGCCGCTTTTAGTGCTGGACTCACTTTAAAAATCCCAGCTAATATCATGACTGATTCATTGACTCAATTTATTCCAGCCTTTGGGCGGGTAGAAAAATTGAGTCTTAAAAATAATAAGGAAGGTTTTATCTTCTTAATTAAAAATCCGGTTGGTGCCACCCAAGTCTTTCAGACTCTAAGTAGTGAGCTCACAGCACAAGACTCACTGCTCATAGCTCTTAATGATAATTTAGCTGACGGAACTGATGTCTCTTGGATCTGGGACAGCCTCTTTGAGGAATTTAAAATTAAAAATTTAAAATTTAAAATTATTGTAAGTGGTACACGAGCACTGGATCTAGCTTTGAGACTAAAATATGCAGGCTTTGAGACCAAACAGATACAGATTGAACCCAGCCTAGAAAGGGCCCTACAGACCTCCCAGACCGCGCTAAACGGCCGATTATTCATTCTGCCAACCTATACCGCTCTCTTAGAACTCCAGGCACAACTAACCAAACAGGGAATTAAACCTTTACACTGGAGTAAGCTCAGATGAAACTAGAGTTTAATTTCACTCCAGGTCAGGATAAACAGTCAGGGTTAGACTACGCCCTGGGAGTAGTTAAGAATTCTGGGTTTAAAATAGTGAGTCACGATTTTAACCGGTCTTGGGGCGGATTCATAACCTTGTCAGAAGATGATAAAAACCGTGAAGTGTTCATGCGATCATTCTTTCAAAGACACAAAGAAGAGTTGGCTGAAGTAGATGGAAGACGATTTATTCTCAAAGATTTTACTCCCAAGATCTTAATCATTTGCCCACAGAAATCATTTGGTGAGTCTCTATATGCCACTTCATTTCAATACCACAACCAGAGATCTGAATTATGGAAGGTTCTAAAAGGACCAATTAATGTAGCTAGAAGTCTAAGTGATGAGTATCCTGGCTATATGTCTCCTGCCATAAAAGGCGATCATATTAAGATCGGTTTAGGTGAGAGACACCGTTTAATTGGAAATCGAATTGATTATACAGTCCTAGCCGAAGCCTGGATTCATAATTTAAATTATAGATCAGATGAGGATGATATTGTCAGACTAAAGGCACCGGACATCAGATGAAACTAATAATTGGCTATCTATATGGGGATTTGATGAATATTTACGGTGATACCGGGAATATTATTACTCTTCAAAAACGCTGTCAGTGGCGAAATATCGATGTCGAAGTTAAACTCTTAACTCTGAACTCTGAACTCAAAACCCATGATTGTGATCTATACTTCTTTGGTGGGGGACAGGATCAACAACAGATCATAGTCGCTAGTGACTTAGAGTCAAGTGGCAAAGGCAAAGTGTTAAGGCAGGAAATTGATAGAGGCGTACCATTACTAGCAATCTGTGGTGGGTATCAACTTCTGGGTGAATATTATGCTCCGTTTGATGGTCCTAAATTAGAAGGAGTGGGAATCTTTCCAGCCTATACTCTGGCCTCACATAACCGCATGATTGGGAATATTATCATCGAGCCAGGAGACATGAGCTTTGAGCAATTAGCCAAGTTAGCTCAAGACTCAAGACTCAAGACTCAAAGCTTATTAGTGGGTTTTGAAAATCACTCAGGAAAAACCTATCTGGATGACAAAAATACAGCCCTGGGTCAAGTTGAAACCGGTTTTGGTAATAACGGGGAAGATTCTACCGAAGGCTGTCGATATAAAAACGCCATCGGTTGTTACATGCACGGTTCATTACTACCCAAAAACCCAGAGCTGACAGATTGGTTAATTAAAACAGCTTTAGAGATTAAATATGGCAAAGAGATTCAGTTAAAACCGCTGGATGATTCATTAGAACAACAAGCCCATGATTTTATTGTGCAGAAGTTTACTTAATTACTCAAATTCCTTTAATCTAAAATCATCAACATAAAATATTATTAAGGCCACCATAATTGAGATGGCCCCGCTAATGGTACTGTTGTGCAAAAATAGATTATCCAAAAGTGTCCAGGCTCCCCACCAGAACATGACCATGGCAAAAGATAGGGCAATTAAATGAGCCGGGTGACGTTTCCTAAATCTTTTAAAGTAAGCTTGAGGCTTTTTCTTAGGCATAAATTTAGTTTAGCATATTCAATTATATGAGTGATATAATTCAAAGCAGGCCCAGGTGGGTTAAAGTGAGTAAACTCACTTTAACGGGATAACTGCAACCAAGGTCACCAAAGGTGACCATCTTAGAATCATAGTTATCCCTGGAGAAATGGCACACCTGCCTTCCCTCCCAGTTGAATTCACTAATAGCAGATTGCCCTTAGAGTTATTTATGTGGAGATTTGCAGTAACAGGCATGACGCCAGAAAAATGGAAAAGTTCTTTAAATCAGGGTTTGGACGTGAGATAATCAGCGAGATTGCCCAGGTGGTGAAATGGTATACACGATAGGTTTAGGACCTATTGCTCGTAAGAGCGTGGAGGTTCAACTCCTCTCCTGGGTACCATAGAGGATTTTTTTGTGACAAAACGAGATTAGATTGATTTGTCGCTCCATTATTAGGTTCGAGCGAGGTTTTTTCTTCCTTCATGGTTTTTATACCCTTCTTATAGTGAATAAAGAGCATTCGAAGCTGAAATTGTAAATTTTGATCTAGTAAGATCGGGTCCGAGCCGATAGTTTTAAAAATCACCTTTTTGTCTTCTGAGTCACCCTTATTGAATCTTTCATATGCATTGATAGCAAAATCAAAACCATTTTCTGCTATTTCTGCCCATTCGGCGTTATTAGGATCTTTTTGGGATAACTGTTCTGTTATCTGCTCTTTTTCGAATAATAACCCTCTTTTTCTATCCGAAAATTCTACATCAGAGAGTAAAACGCCATCAGAATTATCAGGAGAGATCTTTAAAGCAATCAAGTTATCCATCCTCTTATTAACTCCGTCTAGGGCTGCTTTAAGGGCTTCAAAACTGTTTTTATTGGCATCATTATCTTTTTCTTTAGTAAGCTCCAGCTCCTCTAGTGCCCATTCTTTAAAAGAGCTCTCAAGTTCCAACTCTGCCAGTTCACTTGCGAACTGACTCTCCAGCTTCTTAACCGGCGTATAAGGCTGGCGACATTTTATAGCTCCTTTACTTGTACATCGGTAGTATTGAAATACCTGAGAGTTACCATTCTTATATTTCTTTGTCTTCTCTTCAGCCGTTATACAATATTTACACACCCCACATCGTATGATTCCTGTTAAGGCAAAGTCGTGTCTAAATTGTCTTGGTTTGGTTCTTCCCTCCACAATATCCTGCAGTAAGTTGAATTCATTGTCTGTAAGAATTGCGGGATGCTGACCTTTATATATCTTATCGTTATAAATAAATCTACCCGTATAAAATGGATCTCTCACTAGTCTATACATCCAACTTTTGGCTATTGGTTTACCACCTTTTGAGCTTCTAATTCCTAGCTTTGCAGCTTCTCCAACTAAAGCCTCAACGCTGTAATTGCCAGTTAAGGCTAAATCAAACAGCTGTCGCATCAAGTTAAAATAAACGGGATGAGGAGAGATGTCCCGTAATCCTTGAGGTTTCCAGTGGTTATTTATGTAGCCAGGCCGTGCTTTACCGGGAAAGACACCCCTTTCAGCTTTTAGTTTTAAGGCTTCTCTAACATTGACACTTTTATTATCATTTTCCAGTTTTGCCTGACTACATAACAGATTTAACATGAACTTATCATCCGGAGCGTTTTTGTATGTCTGCATAGGGGTAACCACTTCTAAAAGCTTTCCCTGATCCATCATATAGATTACTCTGCCAGTATCTACTGTATTTCTTGATAGTCTTGAGGGATTGAGCAAAACTATCCCATTTGCTTTGCCATCTTCAATCATTTGGATGACTTGGTTAAAGAGTGGTCTGCCGGGGACTTTGGCAGTTCTTGATTCTTGAACTGGTTTACCTACAAGCTGAATACCTAATTGCTGGGTAAGTTTAGTAAGATGGACAATTTGATCAGGTAGCGATTGAACTTGTCTCTCATCAGACTCACTGCTCTTTCTGCAATACATAATGTAGCGCTTGGTAGCTGGCTGCGCCTGATCGCTTAAAGATATATTGCTATATTTGTTTAGTCTCATAATTTTGATCTACTGATAAATTGCTGACCTGTGGTTTGGCTTTAGGCGTTGGGCGAGTTAGTATTTTCATTAAACTAAGGAAATCTGTTGCCATTTGTGTTGCTGCTTCATCAGACAAGGTAATGTTATATTTTTCAAAATAAAGCTTTTTAAACCTTTCTAGTGATTCTTTACTAATCATGGCTATTTTCTTCTAAAACTATCCTGTATAGAGATAGTATAGTACTCTTTATTTGTACTTGTCAAGTGATAAAACAAAGATTTCCAAAAGTTGTATAATCTGGGTATGGGATCAAAAGAAGAGATCGGTAAAAATATTAAGAAAGCCAGAGAGAAGTCAGGTCTTACCCAAGAAGAGGTAGCAAAAAAGGCCGGGATGAACACTAACTACTTTGCACGTATAGAGAGAGGTATTGCGCGAGCTTCATACGAAAAACTTGAAGATATAGCAAAGGCCCTCAAAATAAAGGCTTCAGATATCTTCCCTTTCTAATAGCTATTTGGGTACATCCTATAATATTTGTTACTTCTCTATAAATCTGGTAAAATACAGATATGTTAGAAAGAATTGGTCGTCTAATCGGACGAAAACCTGAAGCTCCTGTAGTTCCGCCTATCCAGGCAGGACAAGTGGCTTTACCTATTGAGCAAGAATTGCCTACTCCAACCAAAGCTCCTTCTATAGAAGCAGTACAACCAAGACAAAAAGAATCTGCCGAAATTCCTCATGACTATTTTGTTGTAATTGCAGATGATAGAGACGAACACCGTTATGCTACTCACGATGCAGCAGAAGCAGCATTGAGCGCAAGTCGCCCAGAAGCAAGTGTAAGCGTAAGAGTGGCAGCGGGAGTAAATGACTTATTTAGTTTAGCTCTTTCTGGTAATCGAAAACAGCAAGCAAATGTCGTTCTTCTTGACGATGATTATGGTAACGAATTTGACAGATGGAACCCCTTAGCCACTCAACTACAAAAAGTTGTAGAAGAAGCGGAATTTGATTTATCGCCAATCATAGAAGGAACAAGGTTCAGACATAATTTAAATGCTCCTGATAGTCTCAATCTCTCTTTATTACTTCGTGCCGCTGGATACGATGGAAAAATATTTGTTGTTTCTAGTGGCTCACCTAATACTGATGTTGTAAAAATGCGTACTGACCGTGTTCGGAAAGATTTACCTACTTTAAGAGAAGGACTACCAATTGATGGTTTCTCCATTAAAAGACCATATCCAGACAGAAACTATATTTCATATGCGACTAGTGTTGATAGTGATGGAGATTGGAATTATGAAAAAGTTGAAGGCGGAAACTTAGAAGATACAATGAAAATACTTCTTAATACTTAAGTTCTCACCACGTATCTTATGCCGCAAGTTGTGGTAGTTCATTTAACTCTACTAAATGAGCAACTAAAGGATCTTGTCTATCTGTATTTGCGACAAAAACAGTGTGAGCTTGACTATATAATTCTTCCAGCGTAGGTAGGGGTTCCCCAAATGATCTTTGCCATCCCTCCTCCCATTTATTTCTATGAGGAAAAGGACGAAAAGTTCTTGCAATAGGTTTTCCTTGCTGAGCTGCCTCATAAGTAACCTGATCAATGCCGCCAAGCATTGCGCCGAGTTTATATACTGCGGCTTGTAGGGTAGCTGGCAGAAATCTTTGATCGCTCTCTGTTTTCTTCATACCTTCCCAAAAACTATCACCAACCTGGACTCTACTATTCAATAAATCAGCCATAAGCCCGGTAAGAGAATGTGGCGTTGACCATATCTCAACATGCATACCTTTAGGTAATATGCCTCTTTCAATACCAGCTGGCATTAACTCAGTAATTAATTCATTTGTGGTGAGACGAGAAGCATCTTTTCCAGTTATCCCTTCTTCTCCAGTAAGAAGTAAACGAATTTTACGGTCTCCAAGTCGATGATATCTTTCAAGGGTTTCGTGAATCAAGCTTCTGTGTTGGAGAGTTCTTGGAGTAAGACTTTTAGGTTTTATACCAAACTTCTCATCCATTGTACCTGCCCAAGTTGCCACATAGGGATTTGCCAAGAAGTTACAAGAGTAATCACGAAGACTATCGACATCTCGTGTCGGTAACTCTTTTCCTTCTGCTAAGGCTGCTACCGCATGAAAGTGAACACCTATTCCACCACTACCGAGATCAAATGCAGATCTAATATCCTGTTCATATATACTAGGCCTATCTTTTCCACCCTCAGCTCTGCTCATGGCGAGATTATAGCATAATAACCTTCCAATTTCTTATAGGTTCTGCTACAATCCGCACAATGCCAACCGATCAGTATGGGACACTCAAATATATCTGATGCATTTCCTCCATATATAACTCCATTATTTAATATTGGCATCTCTCCTCAGTTTATTATCGGACTTCTACTTATAGGCATAGCTATTTTTGCTTATTTAAAATATTTAAGTGTAAAGAAGTCTTTAGAGATAAAATATAACTTTTTAGAAATTAAACCTACTGACAGAACACTAAAAAGTCCCCTATCTACAAATCAATTATTTACGGTACTTCATTCTCTAGAACGGCCGGATTTTAGTTGGTTCATAAAACCTAAAAGAACTATTAGTTTTGAATTGGTTTCTACAAAAGAAGAGGGTATACGATATGTTCTTCGTGTTCCATCAAGAGAAACTTCAACAGTAAAAAAATCTTTGCTTGCATATCTTCCCGGCATAGAGATTAAAGAAGTCTCTGATTATGTAACTACACAACAGGGAGTAATAAAAGAACTTAAACTAACTAAACCGTATGTCTTTCCCCTGGAAGACCAGGCAGTATTAAATCAATACGACCCTATTGCTTATATGACAGCCCATATGACGAAGTTATCAGAAAATGAGTTGATAGCACTTCAGTTTATTTGCATTCCAGTTCACGATAATTCTCACTCACATATTTGGAACCACACAAATAAACTTAAAAACCTACTGATGAATAACAGAGATATTACAGACGAAATCAAAAGGAGTTCAGGGTTAAGCAGTATATTCAAACTTTTAGTAGATTTCCTTGTGTTTGTAATTCTTTCTCCAGTAACTATTGTGTCTTGGGTTCTAAGTAATGACCGGGCATCAGCACTTCCAACTTGGGTATTTAATTCATCCGGAAATAAACAACTAAATGAAGTCGGAATGCAGAAGCAGCAGCTTTATCAGACTATCCAAAGCAAAATTAATCAGCCGTTATTTGAAGTCACGATTCGTTTTTTTGCTGTAACAAATGATAAAACAGATACCGACAACAGACTGAAGGGGATATTGTCTTCTTTTGATACTTTTTCATCCTCTCAACAATCGCTTAAGATGAAAAGCCCGCTGTTTTCTTTACCTGAAAAGCTTGAGACTCTTCAACTCAAAAACAGAATTTCAATATTAGGCAATAATCCCATATTATCTGTTTCCGAACTTTCATCGTTGTACCATTTGCCATATACATTAACAACTAAAACTGAAGACTTATTGCAGGTGAAAAGTCCTCAACTCCCTCCTCCTTTATCATTAAAACAATCAGGTGTAGATTTAGATATTACTTTTGCAAAGAATAATTATGGAGAAACCACAACTCCGATAGGGTTAATACTTGAGGAGCGAAGAAGACATTCATATATTATCGGTGCAACCGGAACAGGTAAATCAACCTTACTACTCCATATGATCTATCAGGACATAATGAATGGAAGAAACCTTGCTGTTATTGATCCTCACGGAGAACTTGTTGAACGATTACTAGGAATTATTCCCAAAGAGAGAAGAAAGGACATTGTATATTTTGACCCGTACGATATTGAATTTCCCATAGGATTAAATCTATTAGAGTTACCAAAAGATTTGTCCGGAGTTGAACTACAGCGGGAAAAAGATTTCATTACATCAAGTCTTATTTCAGTCTTTCATAAACTCTATGACGCAAGGTATATGGGACCGAGAATGGAACATATATTAAGAAACGTAATCCTGACTGCGCTGGAGATGGAAAATCCTACATTATTCACCATATATGAGTTACTGACTAAAGTTAAGTTTAGAAAAAATGTTACCAGTAATCTTCAAGATGAGGTATTGAAAACTTTCTGGAAAGATGAGTTTGATAAGTTCGGATCATTTCAGCGAGCCGAGCAGATATCTCCAATTACTAACAAGTTGGGCAGATTCCTGACCACCTCTCTAACCCGCAATATTCTAAACCAGAAAACAAGCAAGCTTAACTTTGATGATGTGATGAACAACGGTAAAATTCTTCTGTGTAATCTCTCAAAGGGTAAGGTCGGTGAAGACGTGTCCTACTTTTTAGGTAGCTTAATAATCGCCAAGATTCAATTAACGGCACTTCGTAGGATTCACCTGCCTCAAGAAAAACGCAGTGACTTTTTCCTCTACATTGACGAGTTCCAGAACTTTGCCACCACTTCCTTTGCACAAGTATTATCAGAAGCCCGAAAATACCGCCTTAGTGCCATTCTCGCGCATCAAAACACTGTACAGATAGAGAATGACCTTCTTGAGACAATCATCGGTAATAGTGGCACTCTCATCTCCTTTAGAACCACGAGCCCCACGGACGAGGGTAAGGTACTTCCAATCTTTACTCCACAAGTTGAGAAAGGGCAGATAGCAAATCTTCCCTCATATAGTTTTTATATAAAGATCAATGCCTTAAAACCGCAAGATACCTTTACCGGGGAGATTGATGATTTTCCGCTTAAAGCTGACGAAACTATTATGCAGGAAGTAGCGGAATTATCGAGGAATAGATATGCAACAAGGGTTGATGTTAGTAAGATAAAGACAGGTCTAAAAATACCGGCTACAACTAAGAAAACTGCTCCTAAAAATAAGGTTAATAAGGTTACTCTTAAGGAGTTATAACAACCTAGACATCTAGGCTAGTTTTAACTCTGAATTAGCCTTGAATACCACATAAGTTGTAGTCTTCCTATTCTTATAAATAAGTAATAAACTAAATTTATCCTCCCTCTATGTTACAATAGGGAGGAATTAAAAGGTGGGTACTTATATATTATATGACTACTCCTCACATCACTAAAAAACAAAAAGAAATACCCTTTAATCTCTATAAATTCCGCTGCTTAAACCGCACCCAAATCCAAAAACTCCTCAACAACAAAGACTACCGAAACACAAACGTCTGGCTCAAAGATCTTGTCGAAAAAGACTACATTGTCCGCATTGAAGACGAACAAAAGTTTCCACCAAAGCCAAGCAAATACCGTATCTCAATCAATGGCATCAGACTCCTAAGAAAAGATCCAAACGTTGAGAAAGCATACCTCACAAAACTCTATCAAGAAGACAGAAGATCAACCCAGTTCCAGAACATATCCATGCTTATCGCCGACACGTACCTTAATCTACTTGAAAAAAATACCGATCCCTCAATTACATTCAAATTCTATACCCAGGCAGACTTCCCCAAAGATGGTTCAATACGAGAAATACATCCAACATTTGCATATATCTACGAATCAAAACATAACATTGAAAACTTCATCTGCGAAGTCATGGAACCTGACATGCCGTGGGGTGCCGTAAGCGGAAGAATTAAGAGATTAGTAGAATTTTATGCAGAAGATGAGGATGAGTCGACGAATATTATTTTCATTTGTCCTGATGCCAGGATTTACCGTTCCGTAGGGCGCTACACTAGACGATTGATGAGAGAACAAGAGTATGGGAATCTAAAGCTATATCAAACTACTTATGATGGAATTAGGGAGGGGAACTTGGGCGAGAGAATTGAAATAAAATAGAAAACCTGCCGCTACCTTTCAGCAACGGCAGGCAATACCGTAGGTACGAAACTATATTTTTTCTTGATTGCTAATTATTTTGAAACCCTCTTCCATAATCTTATTAACAAGCACCGTAACTATTCCCTGTAAATCGCCTCTTGTATACTCATCTTGATTATCAATAAGATCTAGAATCTCGTCTTCGTATTTTGATATTAATAATGGATTTATCATAATTTTCACCTCCTTTCTGTATTTTTAATACCTGCCGCTACCTTTCGGCAACGGCAGGCGTAAAAGCTACTCATGAAGCGCTTTTATCTTTGACAACGGTTGAGCTTTAAAATACATATCACGCTCAATCTTTAAGCCCAACGGTCCATTTAACTCGCTCAGCTCTGAAAGTCTGAAATATCCCAGTTCCGGAAAGTCTCCGGCAACATATCCGAAGAACAAGTCTTCTCCGTCAAACTCGATTCCATACCATGTCCATTTTGTCCAAATGGCAAAGAACTTACAGACAACCATCGGATCTTCCTCGTTCTCCTGAGAATAGAGTAATGGTAACTTAGCTGTAATATCTTTAGTTAATAGCATCATTCTTACTTCACCTCCTTTCTTTTTATGAATTTGTAATGCAGGTAGCAGCCTGCCTGCTACCTGATACATGCTGAAAGCTAAAGCAGGGTGAATTTTGCAAGGGCAAGCGTAGCGCAGTTTATTGAAGTGAAACGGAAACCCTTGTCAAAATGAGGGGCGCAGCCCCTAAATAAAGGAGAGTTAATCTTTAGATAAGCGAATTTGCGAAGCAAATTAAAACTTATGAAAATCGGACACAGAGATTACTAGTAGCCGGCAGTCCAACTGCTTATACATCTCGTGCAGCCTCTTTGTTTATTGGATATAATTCGGATGCATGAAAACTCCTGATATAAGCAAAAAACTTTTTCATTTTGAAAACCCAAGACAAGGCAAAGTTCATGCTTCATTACAGAGGTTTATTGGAGAGGCACCAGCATCGTTCTACAAAGATGCCTGCAAGATCTACGAGGACGGTTGTGATTTGGAAACAAAAACTCATCTGATAGGTCACCTCATGCGGGAAGTCTTTGGATGGATCATTGAAATTATGTTACCAGTTGATTATGTGAATCCGACTGGATCTGATAACTATAAACAAAAAATCAAAGATGCCGCTTCAGCATATGGGATAGATGAAAATCATGAAATGATCAAGTTCTGGCTCGACCGTATCGCTGACAGTGGCAATGGACTACATAGTTGGGCGCACAGAGAAAGTATGGCAAGTGTACGACCCTCAACTGAGGAATTTGAGGATCTATGGAGCGGGACAGAGTTATTGCTTGATTTTCTCCTAGACAAAATTGAGGGCAAATACCTGTCGTACACAGAACAAGTCGATGCTGTTGTTGCAAAAACCACCATTTCAGATGAGGACATAAAGAAGGTCAAAAAACATATTCCCATGAACCAAACGACCATGGGATATTTCTTTGATAAACTCAATCATCCAGAATGCTTGTCCTCCCTCAGAAGTCATGATTTCTTCAAGTATCCCCAAAAACCAATAGTTCACGAAGACGGTGGCGTAAGTTTTCCTTATTGGCCTCCCATGACATATTTACTGAAAATGTCAAAACTACCACAGAAGCAGGAAGAAGTGCTGGCAATATGTCTCGAAATCGAGACTGATAATATCAACATCCAAGTACAAATTCTTGATATAGCACTCAACCTTCCAGCAGACAAATCTGTACAACTGACCACCAAGTCATTTGCTTGGTTCTCACAGATCAAGTCATGGTTCCACGCTGAGAAGTACGGTAAACTGCTTGTGCATCTTGCACAGGGAGGATTCAAGAAGGAGGCACTGGAGTTGACAAGTAAACTCCTAGCCGTTCAACCAAATTCTCGGAAGCCATCTGTGATCGATGGTCACACTTTTCCCCATGAACCCGTTGCCCTAATCGATGATTGGCATTATGAGGAAGTACTAAAGAACGACTTTCCTACATTGTTGGAAATTACTGGCTTTGAGGCAATCAAAATCTTGTTAGATCAGATCGAAAACTACATCGATTTGTCTGATGCTGACAGAAAAAAGGGGTCGAAAGATGACTATTCCTATATCTGGCGCAACGCAATCGAAAACAGTGAGCAAAATATAGGCAGTAACATACGAGACACTATCATCAATGGAGCAAGGGACAACCTTGAGTTATACCTGACAAAGCATCCGGATCAAATCGGCACCGTCGTCAAAGAGCTTGAATCTCGGAAACTCAATATATTCACTCGTCTTTCCCTGCATCTGCTTAGGCTCTTTCCTAAGGGTGTGGAGAAGCTAATTATTGATAGATTGCTGGATCAAGACGAGTTCAAAGATGCATCCAATAGATTGAACCATGAGTACTTTCTTCTGGCGGAAACTCATGCTTCACTTTTGAGCAAGAAGCAACGAGACCAAATCTGGTCATGGATTATGTCTGGGGCAGATAAAGAGGCTTACAAACAGTGGAGAAAAAAAGACTATGGTGTGGATGTAGACGAGGAAGAGATAAAAAAATATGTAAACAATTGGCAGATGTATCACCTAATGCCATTCAAAGATATTGATCCTAAGTGGAAAAAGTATTTTGAGGATTTGAAGAAGGTTGTTGGTGAACCAGACCATCCGTCTTTCCGCTCATGGACATCTGGTGGAAGTTTTGGACCAAATAGTATCGTTTCTGACAAACAACTTAAAGGAATGGCTCCAAAAGATGTGGTCGAATATCTTAGGAATTGGGAACCAGATTCTAATGATCCACTAGACCGATCTCGTGAAGGGACAAGCAGAACTCTAACAGCTCAAATAGCTGAAGACCCAAACAAGTGGAACGACAGTCTCTCTCTCTTTTCTGATCTTGACCCCACCTATGTCCGATCGGTTTTTATTGGATACAGAGATGCCGTGAAGTCCGGCAAGAAGTTTGAGTGGGAGCCAATCTTGAACCTTGCTGAAAGTGTGTTGAGCAAACCGATTGAAATAAAAGATAGAAAGCCATCGGGACCATTTGGTGATGATCCTGACTGGAACTGGTGCAGGCATACAATTGTCGAGATGCTCTCAGAAGGTTTGAAAGAAGTGACTGGTCAGGTGCCGCTTTCATTGCGAGAGAAAGTATGGGCAGTGATCGACAAATTGACTGCTGATCCTAATCCAACACCTGAGTATGAAAAAAAGTATTTGGAGTCTCATGATCCTTTGAGTCTTGCGATCAACACGACTCGTGGAGATGCTTTGGATGCGGCTATTCAGTATGGTATTTGGATAAAAAACTCCAGTCCGAAAGAAGAGCATTCCAAATGGAGACTTACGAAAATGGCTCCTGAGCTTCTGGGAGTGTTGAATGATCACTTGGACATAAAGAAAGACCCTTCTGTAGGCATACGAGCTTTGTATGGTGAAAAGCTAGGGCAATTGGGCTGGCTCGATGAGGAGTGGATAAAAGACAGTCAAGATTTGGTCTTTCCTAAAGATCCGGCATTACAGAAGTATTTTGATGCGGCATGGGAGGCGTACATCACGTTCGTTCCGGCTTACGACAATCTTTTCAAGATAGTAAAAGATCAATACCAGCGAGCTATCGTTGAACTGGGCAAACATACAGATGGGAAGCATCACCCCGATACACCAGAACAAAGTCTTGCTCATCATCTCACAGCTTATTACTGGCGAGGTCATATTGAACTGGAGACAGGTCTTTTTGCTGACTTCTATAAAGATGCACCAACAGAGTTGAAAGCTGATGTGATCGGTTATATTGGTCGAGTTTGCAAGGATGATAAGGAAGTACCAGATAAGGTAAAACAAAGATTCGTTGCACTCCTCGAGAGTCGAATCGCTGAGTTAAAAAAAGAAGGTACCACACCTACTGGGATACAAGAATTGCAAAGCTTGAGCTGGTGGATTGCTTCAGAAAAATTCGATAATCCTTGGATGCTTCAGAAATTGCTTGAAGCTCTTCAGTTGGGTTGCGATATTGAGGGAGATCACTTGATCATAGAACGGTTTGCATCCATGGCTGACCAGTTTCCACTCCTTGTTATCCGATGTACCAGACTTATGGTTGAAAATGATAAAAAAGGCTGGGGTGTGGTGCATTGGCGTGACGAGTTGCGAGCAACAATTGATAATGTTCTCAAGAGTAGTGATGAAGAGGCAAAGAAAGAAGCTGAAGAGTTTGTTCACAGGCTAGCCGCACGAGGACATTTGGAGTTCAAGGACTTACTCCCATAGACATATGATTTCTGTATACATCGACACAAATTGCATAAACGCTCGGCGAAATAGCTCAGCTCTCAATGAGCTGGAGAGACTCTACGAAGAAGAGTTAATTCTCATTGAAAAGACCGACACACTTGATACAGAATTAGCTCGAGGAACAGGCTATCCTCAAGGTCAAAAGAAATCAATGAACTATATTGAATCATATGGACCTATTGTTCTTGGCTACTCAAGAATTGGTTCTTCAATTCTCGGAAGTGACGAAGATGACAAGCGGTTCAGTAAAATACTTGAGATTCTTTGGGGAAAGAAAATTAGGTCAATGTACTCTTCAAGTGAAATTGGTGACGCAATGCATATAGCCACAGCAGCTCGATATGGTGGGACATATTTCATTACAAATGAAAATAGACTATTAATAAAGTCTCAGGAGATAAAAAATGAGTTTAGTATTGAAATATGCAGACCTGAAGATTGTATAGAGAGGATCAAAAAAAGAATTAAAGTTTTAGAAGACAATGGATATAACCCTAGGCAATAGATTAACTAGGATAATGGAGAGTTCGGCACAATCTGCTTTGTTGGTGGAGCAAAAGGATTTGGAACTTCAGGAAAGTCATTATTTTCAGCAGGACATTTAGATACAGGTACTTTTACAAAGTTGAATCTCCAATCAGACTTTCCTTTCTCCCGCTCCCATACAGCATTGTATTTGTCTTGTTCGTCGTTACTTCGATTTGTTTCCTCCAATACTTTTTTGCCAAGATCAGCTTGTTTGCCTTTATCGATTTCTTCAAAATCCTGAAGAAGATAAAAAGAAGATAAATATTGTGCTTCGTACATATTATATTGGTGATTAGCTGCTTCCTTCATATAATCTGGCATCAGTTGATTGAAATCCTTACTATCTAGATATTTTCTCTGCTTATCCAGCCAGATCTTCTCCTCTTTTGTATATGTAGCGGCAGATACGCGATACTTAGCTAATGCGTCCATATATTCATCAACACTTCCTTGAGCAGTCATAATATTATATTGATCTGTATATTTGTTTTTACGGTCAATAATCAGAGGATTTACTTTTATGCAATGTTCATCAACTAATAATGATCCTTCAGTTACTACTTGTTGAAATTTCCAAATATACATACTAAAAAGCACAATTCCTATTAAGGATATCGCTAAAACTACTCTTACTTTTTTAGAGTGGAAATTATGGTAAATGAATAGCGCCATTCTGTACAAAACCACAGGTAAAAAATAGAAGACTACAACTAAAAGAAAGGGCATTGTGAATGGTCCTATTGGTGAAATTTTGAGCGTTTCTCGGAACAACATTCCATAAATTGGCATGTCTGAGAACAAGTTTGCAAAATGTAAGGCCGGATAAGTGGGAATCGTTACTATGTGGTCAATTTGTGGCGGAAAATTAATATAAAAAAGACTGATAAACCAGAGGAGAGTATAAAATGAGCTTATAGTTGCGATTAAAGTAAGGACTCCTGCTAGTTTATGCCACCAGTATTTTTTTAAAGCTTCGCTTTCTGGAAAGAATGGAAGAACTAAGAATTTAAATAAGTGTTTTGCTTTTTTTAACATCATCTAGCATTCAGCAAGACTTTATTGGAAATCTTGTTCTTTAATAACGGTATCGTAAAGTCCAATATCCTCACCTTCATGTCTATTCACTCCGGCATATCTCAAACTCGAATCCTCATATCTTTTAAATTTATATACAGCATCATTCATAAGTGCAGCATTAAATACTCCAAGACTTACCAACAATTCAAAATCCTTTAATGTAAGGCCTGTTACTTTTTTAAACAATCCTGGTTCAAGCTGTGTTATAACATCTTTCAAACTTCTCTCTCTATAATCTGTTAGAAACATGAATATTGGGATACGGGTAGCGAATTTTATTAACTTTTCCTGAATTTGTTTACGTTTACTTTTATACTCTTTTTCAGCTTCGGATAATTCTTTCTTTTCCTTCTTTGTTAAATCTCTTTCGTTTGCTTCTTGTTGAACTTTATGTATAGATTCTGATTTATTTATTATAGTTTCAATGTCCTGATTCAATCCTCTAAATCCCTCAATACTCATTAAAGCTTCCATAGCAGCTGGGTTATCCATCAAGCGCTGTAGTGTATTGTTATCAGTATTAACTAGTAATGCGCTTTCCCAACGTCTTGCAAGAAGAGTAGCCGTAGTGCCACTCAAAGCCATATCAAGAATTCCTGCCGCATCCACTTGTTTCATGGAACTCCCATCGTATGCAAGTACTGGAAGAAAATGAATAAATTCCTCCACTTTCTTTTCTGGATTTGTTTCATTTATATTTAATCGACTACTGTAATCCGCAATTTGTCTCAATGCTCTGTCAGGCGCAAAATCAAAAACATAACATTCTTGTTTAATAATCTCTTCCTTGTTCGGAGATTTACTGTCTGGATTCTTAATTGTCCATGGTGTTTGGACGCGAAATGCTGCTTGAAAGTAGGTTTCTGGACTTGATGAATTTCGAAGCATAAAAATGCCTGTCCAAGGTTTTACAGAAACTCCTGTGGTCAATTTTCCGCAAGATAAGGTTATTGTTTTCTTCTGAAGTGGGTTATCCATGGCATTTTGCACTGGATATAATGCATCAACGCCTATCCCTGCACGGGCTCCTGCCGCAACTATCACTTTATAGTCTTGATAAAATTTATTTTGTTTTTGATCTAATAAATTTTTCATTGCATAACACGAAGCTACAGTAGGTAAAAACCAAAAGGTGTGAGAAAGTAGGTTTAACAAAGGGGCATGAGAGAACGGGAGCGGAGGTTTCTTGGCACCCATTTTTAAATTATCTATAGTTGTTTCTGAGAATGAACCACGAATCAGATCCAACCACTTTTGAACCTCATCTTCATATTTGAATTTAGCAATTTTTCCTTCACCGACCGCAGAAAAGAAAATATTTAAATCGAACTCATCAAATTCTCCTTTCATCGCTATTTCTCTAATAGAATCTGGCAATTGGTAGGTCATCATTACCATTCTTGGAAGAGAGGCATATGGATTATTTGCACCTTTCCAGTTTTCCTTAGCTCTTTGTTCGTCAGAATATGTCCAGTTGTAAATTTGATCCTCGATGAATTCACCAGATGCAATTGCTCTAAATGGTGTACCTGATAAATATAAATAGGCATGAGTAGTTATAGGCATATTTCTTTCTTCAAAATATTCAATACCTTCTCCCTCACCAAACTCTAATTCCTTTTTTCCTTCAGCTTCGAATAAATCTTTTGCGTTTTCCCTCCATGCGCCATAGTGATATTCATCGAAAATCACACAATCCCAATTAGTTGCATGAACCCATTCATTTTTTACCTTTATTCCACCAGCTTCATTTTTTCCGAGATAATCCTGAAACGAACCAAAACAAACAAATGGTCTGGTTTTATCTACTTCATTAAATGAGGTTCCTCCTCGAGAAATAAACTGCCATCCCTTAAAGTCCATGTGTTTTAATAGATCCTCTTCCCAAGCACTTTGTACTGCAGGTTTGAAAGTAAGTACCAATATTTTCTGCCATCCCATCTTTTTGGCTAATTGATACGTAGCGAAAGTTTTCCCAAAACGCATTTTTGCGTTCCAAAGGAAATGAGGAGTTTTGTTATGATTTTCTCTTTTGAAGCTATTAAAATAAGCAATGGTTTTATCAACAGCCTCTAACTGCTCCGGACGCATTCCAAAATCAAGTGTTCTGTTGTCTTCATTTTTTATACCGTTCTTAACAGCTAAGATTGCAGCTTTTATTTCTTTAGTAGTACATTTGAACCACTCTCCATCAGGATTATGTACCCCCCTTTTTCTTAAATAACGATGTATATCATGGTCAGTAAACGCGCTTCCATCATTACGCATTGCTGATTCTTCAAGTAAAATTTTATATGGCAACGCTCCGGGTTTGAGGATGGGGTACTGTTGAGCAACTCTGGTTTTAGCATCAGTTGTTGTAAATCCGACCTTCAATAAACCATTGTACTGAGGATTGGAGTCCTCATATGCATAAATAGTTGGATTTGCTTCAGGACGTTGTGGAAAAAAATCTTTAGCCATATTTTATGCCATGGGGCGAACCATAGATTCAATAAATTCAATCTCTTCTTTTGTCAATTTATATTTCTCATATAACTTATCATCAGTCCAAGATTCATTAAAATTTTGTTTTGGAGCGAAAGTATATGTATTCTTTGTAATATGCTGAGTATTTTTAATCAAAAGCACCATGAATCTAAAAAATCTAGTTCTCATATAACTAATTACATTTTTAGATATCTCTATATCTTTAAATGGACCTATTATTAGATAAGTTTCAGTACATACTGAAAAAGGTTCGGAAACTTTTGGTTTACTTAAGATTAAATGAGGGTAACTATCATCGCCTGGGCTAGCATATGGCACGATCACTTTAAATTCTTCTATCCAACCTTTATTCTTGACTACCTGATCTCTACGAATATACCCAGAATCGCCAAATCTATATAAGAAAATATCTTTTTCGCTATTTTTGATTTTAGAAAATTGGTCAAAATTTGTAGCTAATCCAAATGGCTTTCTGGGGCTAACAATATTTGAAAAACTTTCTTCTTTATATTCTTTTACCTTATGAAGTATTGAAATAGCCTGGTTGTAACGTATAAAAACTTCGCTTCCTTTTTCGAGTAAAGGTCTTTCAATTGTCTCACTTTTATTACCATTTTTATGCGTTGTAACCTTGCAAAGTCCTTTGTGCTCCTTATCCCAAAGGAAATAGCAGATGCCACCTCTTATATTTAATCCTGGAAAACAATCAGAAGTATCTGGAAAATCATGAATTTCTGAAATTCTCTCATCATTTAACATTTTACTTCTAAAATCATCCAATCCCTTTCCGCCTGAGTACCATCGGGCCGGAATAATCATGGTTAGAAATCTTGGATTTAATTTTATCGCTTGTTCAACAAATTTATTATAGATAGGTGATGCACTTTGCTGTGCTCCTCCGTCGCTTAATTGATATGGTGGATTTCCAACGATTACATCAAATCTCATGTTATTAAAAAAACTTTCTGGCTCATTGGTATGAATAAATTGGTAAGCGTGTGTTTCTAGTGTATCATTTCGAGCGTAAACTTCTTTGCTAGCACCACAAAACTTACAATTTCCATTCAACCAAGTATGCTCTATTCTATCGTATATTATATTACCTTTTTCATCTTCAAATACTTCGCAAATAGAATATTTACCATTTGCTAATTTTGAACAATAAACACTTCTTCTAGACAATAGGGAGGTTAACTCTGTAATGGCTATTCCATATAATTGGTTCTTAAATATATGGTTAATACGCGCTTGTCTGTCGGGTATCTCATTTTCTAACCCTGTCATTAGACGTTTGGCTACTTCTCTTAAGAACACCCCTGTTTTACTTACTGGGTCTAAAACTTTAGTTTCTTTATTTTTCCAAAGTTCTTCTGGTAATGAATCTAATATTTCATTAACTAACGAAGGTGGTGTAAATACCTCATCATTGCTTAAATTTGCTAAGCAAGTAAGAACATCTGGGTTGTAATTAGCTTGTATCATGTTTGTCCAATTTTCATAAAATGAATAACAGGAAAGTCTGCAACAGGTCTTGGAATAAATGCCTGATCTCCTAAATCTGAAAATAGATTAAAACCATCTAAGGGCTGGCTTTCTAGTAAGTTCACCATGGTGTAGTCCCTCCTTTTAATCATACTTCCGTTTACAGCACTCCACTCTGAAAAAACAATAGGTTCAGCTTTGGTATCTGGCGTCTTAAGGCTTAACGCATCTCCCCATAAAATATTTCTGCCTAATATAAACCCAATCGCCTTTCTGCATTCTTCTTTACACTTTTTTTTGTAAAGCGATAAGTATTTTTCATTGAAAAGATCAAATAATCTTTTTCTACAAGAATCAACATTATCTTCTAATATATCAACTCCATATATGCTTGAGATAGCAATTACGGCATATCGTTCAAATTCAATCTGGCTCTTTGCATATCTTTTTTCGACAACATCAAGTTTTCTTTTTAGGATTTCAATTAAAAAGTTACCTGTTCCACAAGCGGGTTCCAGAAAACGCGAATCTATTCTTTCGGTTTCTTGTTTAACAAGATCAAGCATATCATTTACTTCGCGCTCGTTAGTAAAAACTTCGCCATGATCTGTCACTCTTTTTTTTGAAACTACCTGATTAGTCATTTTGCGGCTCATCTGGGTCAATTTTAGCAAAAACACACCTTATAAGATAGGGAATAAAAGAAAAAGAATTATAGCCTGTTATAAAAACTATTGACATACGCGAGATAGAGCACTATAATTCGCCCTACAACAACTATGGGTGACTTACCAGCAGCTTATAATTCAGCCCAACCAATACAGTTTCAAAACTTAGACCAACTTCTGTGGGGAATCGTAAAGACACTTCAGTATTTTTCACTTCCAGTAATGGCAATCTCAATCGCAGCTTTAGGTGTTGCTCTAATCGCAAGCGGTGACGACACGGAACGAAAATCAAGAATCAAAGGATGGATCATTAATATATTGTTAGGTGGTCTTATGGTTTTTGGTGCAGCAAGTATTGCTACCATAGTAAAGCACTTCGTAGGCGGCACAAGCTAAAGGGATCACCACTTCCATCCTGCCGCTGATATGAGAACATTAATTATCGTATGTGCTGCAGTATTTTTAACACTCACTTTTGTTTCTCGTGCCCATGCTCAATCAGCTAGCCCAACACCCGCTCCCGCACCATCTATTCAATGGACAAACGAATTCTCCGTACAGAACGAACCATCATCTGTAATAACACTACTTAAAAATTTTATTCAAGGATTCGATTCACTTCTCGGAGGGTTTATTTTTTATACTCCAGATCCGTTAGCCAACACAATCACTTTAAAAGATGGTTCAGAAATCCCAGGAGTAACAAAATACCGAGATATTTTTTATCAGATCGCAATCCCACTAATAGCAATTATTATCGCTGGGGTTGCCATAATGAAACTTGGCTCAGATAACACTCAAGAGTTAAAAGCCTTTGGACTTCGATTTTTTATCGTTATCGCGCTCTATCTCACAGTTCCTCTGGTTCTTTCGTACAGCATTCAATTTAATAATCTTCTTGTTAATAAAATTTCAGAGACACAGCAGTTTACCGGTTTCTTGAATAATTACTTTGATAAGTCGCAAGAAAAAATAACCTCAGGAGATAGTTCAGAGTCGTTCGGTATTCCATCTTTTGATATCTCTCTAAAAAGTGGGGTCTTTAAGTCACTCGGAAAGTTTATTGTCCAAATATTCCTATTTGCTTTAACCTTTCTATTTCTCTTATTTGGTTTCTTATATCTTGGGTTTCAATTCGTGATTCGTTTCGCAACATTACTATTTTTAGGTGTTCTTTATCCTATTGTTCTGCCGTTCGCGCTAGCAGAGCGAACTCAAGGAATAGTTCATACATATTTCAGAACGTGGTTCACATTTCTTATTCAACAACCAGCTTTTGTTTTAGGATTTGCCATTGCTACGGATATTTTTAACAGTATCTTAACTGCCAAAGGCCCAAGTGTCGGCATGCTCTTCTTCTATACAGGCTTTCTCTTTTTCTTAGGTGGTGTTAATATGCTGGTAGCTAAGATCTTCGGTGATGCCTGGACAGCTGCCTCAAGTAATATGATTGCAGCTATTTCATCACGAGCAGTAACTTCTCCACTAACAGGTAGCTTTGGCGATTTCAAAAAAGGACTTATCGGCGGTTCTGTCAGTAATATGTTAGGTCGCCAGATTAAAAGCTGGGCTACTCCTAAGAAAAACCTTACAGAAGCAGATACAAATGGTAAAGGATCAGGAAACAATGGGCAACAACCATACGCATCTGTTCCTTCAACAGATAGACAATCAGTACGTGGGAATAAAGAAACTCCTGAAGCTCCACCTTTCTCTCAAGCACTGGTGGGTAAAGGTTTGGCAGTTGAGTCAATGAACCCAAGACAAGGTGTTGTCGCAGTCACAGGTGAGGCCTACAAATACGAAGATAAACGATCAGGGCTAACTTCATATTATCCAACACAACTTGAAGCAATCCAAGACGGCGCACCTGAAAACAAACTAGAACGGGTAGAACTTAATCAGGAACAGTTTATCGACCTTTCAAGCTTTGGTAAACACAATCCTAATCCTCATAACTTTAATGCAATGCAGGAAGCAAAGAGTAAAGGGAAGGGTATAGATTATGCTTTCGTCAATAAAACTAGCCCTCCACAAAAGATAAAACACTTTCTTGAACTTTCAAAATCTAGAAATGAAGCCTATGGAATTCAAGGTGTAATTGTTGAACGTCAAGCCAAACAGGGGAGTGATCCGGTAATTCGGATGTATTCCCATAAGTCCTATGAAAAGCGTAAGAATATATAAAGACGATATTAGAACACATGTACTGCGAAGTTTGTTTTTTACAGATACGGTTCTTGTGGTTGCCGGAACACTAGCGATCACCGTATTACTTTATATTTTATTTATCTATGTCCTTCACTTTTTTAATTGGGGTTACTTTATTTCCTCGTTAATAGTAACTAATATCTTTTTCATCGCCTTTATAACCCAAAAAATAGACAATCAAGCGATATATAAGGTTGTTCCAAGGGCATTAAAGTATAAAACCAGCAAAAAAGATCAGAGATACGCAGAACTAGAAGATTATTTTGTCGACTTTACCATTCAGGACAACCTCATCATGAGAGGAAACAGTATCGTGGGCATGTATGAGATCGAGCCATTTGACGTTGCACTCTTAAACGACCAAGACCGCGAACATTTCTTTGTAAAGCTAAAGCAAGCAATCCATGTATTACCTTCTCAGGTACAGTTTATAGTCAAAAAACAACAGGCAAAGAGTTCTGACTACTCACCTCACTTCTTTTCTCTATACGACGGCTCAAATACAAAAAGAGAGCCGTTAATTGCTCAATACATCGAAGATTTAACAAATCTAGTTACTGCTAATAATTTTATGATTACGAAACACTATGCTGTATTTTCTGTGCCTTGTAACGCAACGAGACCTCACGCTTTAGTTGCGGGAGTTAAGAAGCTTAACGATTTAGGTATGCGCTTTGCATCAGCTTTGTCTGCCGCAAATATAACTGTTCGACCATTAGAAAATTCAGAGCTAAAACAATTCGCCCAAGGGACATTACGATGAACAAAAGGGGCAGACCTAGAAAGATTATGAAAAAACAACAAATACACAAAGAGATAGCGGAGCAAATCCACCACTTTAGATTAACTGGCACCTTAAGAGATCAGGTTAGTGGCCTTGAGTATGAGCGTGATACTCAGACTTACGACTTAATCAAACTTAAGCGTGAATATGACTTAATTAAGAAACGAAACTCAGGCTTAGAAACGATTGAGAAGCATTTCTTCAATGGAGAATCTAAAGTACCTAAGAATGCCGTTACAAAGGCTCTGAAAGCAGAGATCAGGCGCTTAATGGATATTGTCACTACTCAGGAGCAAATCATCCAAAAAGAGCCATTTATGTCGAGCTCAATTCCCTATATTCGAAGACCAAGATTAGTTAAGAGTAAAAATCCGGTAACGCTTGTCAAAAATTTCTTTAAATTCAGAGAAGAATTAAGAACTTACGAACAGGCAGTCATGGAAAGTAAAAGATCACAAGTTCATCTCACCATAGAGAAAAATGGAGATGAGATTCAAATAGATAATAGTGGCGAGAGGTCTTATAAAAGCGAATATCTAAAAGAGAGCAATTCATATCTTCAAGTCGGAGATAAGCTCAGAAGATTTTACTATCTGGCGGATATTCCGGCTTACTTAAGCCCTTATATATTCTTTAGGCTGTTAACTTCCTCTCTGCCCTTTACCTTAAGTGTCTTTATCGAGCCATCACCAAGTAGTGAGTTACTTAAAAAAGCCAGACAAAGATTATCTGTACTTGAAATGCAACAAAACGAACGGCTAAAGAACGGAAAAGTTAGAGATCAGCAAATAGAAAAGAACATAGAAGAGGTTATGAGCTTTATAGATGAACTCGTCCACGAAGCAGAAAAAGGAATAGTCCACTCACTTTATTTACAGCTTGAAGCACAAGACGAGAAGGAATTGAACAATCTTCATAAACAACTTCAAAATATCGCTGGATCAATGGATATGGTATTTAACCAATATACATTTGGTCAGAAAAAAGCATTTAAGAATTTTCTTCCGTTTACGATAGATCACTTAAAAGAGAATAGAATTCTACAATCAACTGCGGCCTCATACCTAATGCCGTTTGTGTCAAAACAGCTTCACGATCCGAAAGGAATATTCATGGGAGTTAACGCATACAATAATTCTCTTGTATTCATTGATCCATTTACCTCAAGAAATAATAACGTCAATATATTTGGAGTTTCAGGATCAGGTAAAAGTGTGACTGCAAAAGTTCTAATGAACAGGCTTTACATGCGTGGTATTCAAGTTATTGTTATTGATCCTGAAGGTGAATATGTCAATTTAGCTCGCGCATTAGGTGGTGAAGTGATCCAATTCTCAAGAGAAAATGGAATTAATCCTTTTTATATCAACAGTTCAAAGGAAAATGACATTTTAGATCATATCTCAACTCTAAAAACATTCTTTAAGTTCTTTATTCCGCCAAACCATTATGACGGATCACTACTCGATGAAAAGTTGATAGAACTTTATGATAAGGGAACTCCACACTTTGACAATCTTCTTAAACTGCTCAAAAAGCATCCAATGGCTAAGGATTTAAGTGTTTTGTCTACTGGAAGTTTACGGGGAGTATTTAACTCAACCAGACGATTAGAGCTTGATAGCGATATAATCGTTCTTGATCTTCATGATCTTAAAAAAGATGAAAAACGTGATCCGGCAATGTATTTACTCACATCTCTTATTTGGAACTTGGTCAATAAAAATAATGAGAGAAAAAGAGCTTTGTTTATTGATGAAGCTCACAAATTACTAGTTGATCCTGAAGTCGCCATCTTCTATCGAGAATTGGTAAAACAAGCACGAAAAAGGAATGTCGGTGTTATATCCGTTACACAAGATGTGGAAGACTTTTTGCATAACGAATATGGCAAGGCAATTATCACAAACTCTGAAACAAAAATACTTCTTAAACAATCCTACGCAGCCTTAAATGAGATTGGGACAATTTATCCGATGACAGATGAAGAAAAACAGCAGTTGGGACATCTGGGAGTAGGTGAAATCGTGTTATTTAGAGAGGGTGAGCATATCAGATTAAATATTGTTGTCTTGCCATTTGAAAAACAGTTAGTATTCACAAATCCTGAAACCAGTTATGAAGCTGCTTAAATATGCGAACACTCTTCGTCAACTTAAGAATGATCCATTCGGCTTCATAATAGATAGCCTCGTTACTGTTGTCGTTAGCTTAGTTGTTCCACTTCCTGTAGCTGGTGTAGCTGTAGCTGCGTTTCGTGCACCGATTTTAGGTTTACTTGCATCACTTGTCGCTTTGATGCTCTTCATGATGATGATTGTTGGGATAATATTCTTGTCACCTCTTGTTTTAAGTACAGCCTTTTTACAAAACATAACCGCAATCTTTGAGCCGAACTCATTAAACATCGCTCCTGATACAAGTTTCTTTTCTACATCTGTACCAAAACAAAATCCCTTTGGTGGAGGCGGTATGGCTTATACAAATATAACTGCCTTCTTTATGGATTCAGGGTATTACCTTCAGTTTGGTAGAAACCATACCGGACTTGATTTAGTGCCTTCTGACGATTATTTCCAGCACAGTAAAACATATCAAGATACCCACAAAGTTGTTATATTTGCTACGATAAATGGGTCTGTACGTCATTTTGTTGACCAATATGGAGGAGAAACAGTTGAGATTACCAATAGTGACAATTCACTCAAAGTCTTGTATGTTCACTTCAGTACCGTTTTGGTTGAGTCTGGTAATATTTCTCCTGGTCAACCAATCGGTATAATGGGCGGTACAGGATTTGCAACCGGTGAGCACGTACATTACGAAATTCGGACAAAAGACGGTAATAACTGGCTTCCAGTTAACCCGTTGAATTATATAAACTAAAATTATGGAACTAAATCCGTTAACACAAAGTCAAAGAAGATTATTACAACTAGGCGTTGTGCTTTTAGTTGCACTCTTCCTTATCGCTTACTTTTTCTTTATGGGAAAGAAACCTTCAGAACCTGTACAGAAGAATCAAACTGTATATGTACAGAATTCAACTCTCTATGCTTTTGAAGATACCTATTCACTAAAAGACTACTCAGATAAAGTCTCAGTACATTTTCCGTATCTACTGGTCACTAAGCCTGAAATAAATACAACATATATTTATAATCTTGTACAAAAGAAGAAAGAAAAAGAGGTAAAGCAAACATTACTTGACTATATAGACAATAATCAACTTTATACAAAAGGCAAAACAACATTTTACAACGATAAAGATATTGGAACTTTGTGTGAGAATGGATTTATTAATGGCGAAGAAATTCTATGTGTCACTAAATTTGATGTAAATGGTGCTCAAAATATGCTTGTGGCAATCAATCCCAACGTACAAAAGCAAAAAAGAAGTATTTATATCTCAAAAGGAATAATCACTGATGTTGTAGTCATTAACGGAAAAACTTATATCGGAGAAATTGATACTAACACCCATAAAAATCATATTATTGTAGATAAAGCGTCAGTAGAAGTTCCGAATATCATAAATCTAATTTATCAAATGAACGAAAAGCCGTACTTTGCGGCTTTTAAGAGTGAATTAAACCAGAATACAGAAAGTTTTTATTTGATTGAAGATAATCAAGTTACTAAGCAAGACGGAGACAAGATATATTTATTTAAATAACCTCTAGGGCTTTTAGTTGAGCTTATTCCGACGCTCTACATCAGTCTCGATAAAATTAGTGCCTGCTTGGAGTAATTTCATAAACTCATCAACATCACTGATTACATTTTTCAAATCAATGGCTTTAAGTATGGTTTCTACATCTGATTTGCTCTTTATATCAAGATTATGGTCATGAGCATAAGAAAGAGCCTCTATGACTAATTCAGTTTTTTCGACAGTTGGGTCTTTAGTGTCCATATAACCTCCTTTCAAGCAAGGATGCGCTGATTATAGCAAAATTTGTCATGTTCTTAAAATAATAACTTCTCCAGCTTTAAAAACTTAAAGAGTTGCTCCGTCAAAGCTCTGCTTTCCATTCTTCTCATAATCTCAAGACTACGATTCTGGGAAAGTATGTTCAAGCTTCCTTCCCATAGAACAAATCGGTCAATTATAGCTATTTTTCTATGATGCCCCTCTCTGAAAACTACATTTATGCCCATATCTGCACAAGTTAAGATCTCATTCGTGACTTGATGCTTGAAGTGTTCTTCTTCATGCTCTGAGGGATCCTTTGTAACAATATGAATCTTTACGCCTTTAGCTAAAAGTCGTTCGAAAACAGGAAATAACAGTTCCATCCGGTTTGGAGATATAAACGGGCTTTCTATAATAACTTCATCTCTAGCCTCCAATAAGTCCTGGGTAAATTTCTTGTAAAAAGAGCCTTGATCATATAGAATAGAATCTATCATTTGTGGGGAAGTGTGCCTATTGACCCATAATCTTTTGATGAAGTTCATTTCCGCTCCTCCTTGTCTTTAAAATAAGAGAAAGCGGAAGTGAGGAGAATTTTCTCTTTAGGATCAATCGTAGAGGTTAGATAGGTCCGAACTTCGTTCCATATGGTGCACTAAAAATTAATCTTTTAATTTTCAGTGCAAGCACTGCAAGCACGCATGCCTAGGTGTTGAAACTGGTATACAAACACGCTTGAGGTGCGTGTGCCCAAAAGGCGTGGAGGTTCGAGTCCTCTCCTAGGCACAATTGAGAATTTTTTTGAGAAAAATAGAGATTAGATTGATTTATCGCTCCGTTCTTAAGTCCGAGCGTATCTTTTTCTTCATTGACAGTTTCCACTATCTTTTTAAAGTGTATAAAGGGCATCCGAAGCTGAAATTGTAAATTATGATCTAGTAAGATCGGGTTCGAGCCAACACCCTTGAAGACAACTAACCTCAATTTGTACTTGGCCTATAATTTACAAATGACAACATTTTGTCTCAGCTTGTAGCATATGCTAAGATAACTTTGATTATGGGAGAGCTAGCAACTAGGGTACCATACGCTGATAGATTAGATGCTATTTTAAAAGTGCGAGGTAGATGGGGGTCTCTTGTTAACAGTAGGCAGTCAGTCAGAGAATTACAGGTTGGTGGTCAACATAGTAGCCTAATTGTAGCTTATCATCCAGAGAGGAATGGATCTTCCCCCGTTATCTCCGAAGTTCCAGCTTATTTTTATTTTCCGGCATATGTTCTAGAAGATCATGGTGAAACCATGGTGCAGCTGTCAACCCCTTATGGACCAATGCCAAGGTATGTTATAGGAGATAACAACGAGTTGTATCGTTTTAGCCATGATTATCTATTTAACAAGCAAGGCGAAGCTTTAAAACGCGAAGCAACTTATTGGTGGAGCGAAGAGTTTACTAAAGAAAGTCTACCTCTAGCAGATGTAATAGCCCTCTCTGGATTCCAAGGTGTACCCATACCTAGGGTCAATTTTACCCCTAACTGCGACTTTGCAAGATACACCAATATGGATGATGTGGACGATGCTAGAGTAGCAGCTATTCTGGGCTTGCTTGAATCTAGAGATTTATAGTAGGTCCGAACATCGTCCCAGATGGTGCACCAATAAAATTTAGCTTCGTTTTTCATGAGGAGTAGAGGACGGATCGAACCTTGCCAAGAATTGACCTCTTTTAGATATGTCCCATTTACTTAAATAATCCAGCATTTTTTGCATATCACCACAAAATAACACCTCAATATATTCTTTGATAATTTCATACACTGTAGGACTGACAAATGTTTGATCAAGGGGAATCTGGTTTGATACAGAAGCATAAGTAATAGTCCCTGGCTCTTCTTTGACTCGCCAGATATCAGTTGTACCTAAATATCGAGATAGCTCATCTATCAGAATTGGAATTAATGGTTCTGAAGGATCTTGAAGAAGGGGGTATCTTTCCGCTCTAGCTTGTTGACCTAATGTGCTTGTAAAACTTCTTAACGCATCAATTAAAACCATTTGCTGCATTTCTTGATTATTCCACACAGGACTAAATTCTGTTCTATGTGCAGTGCCTAATATTGCCACTGCTCCACTTTGTTTTTCTCCTCGACAGCTCAGAACCTGCTGTGCTTCACTAAGTTTTATAGCAAATAGTGCATTCCGCAAGCTAAATACCTTTTCCTGTAATTCAGTTGTTCCAATAATTGAATTGGTGTTAGGATCATGGTGCGCCTGTTCCGGTCCTAAATTATCTAAGAAAACAGACCTTATGACTCTTGAAACTAATGTGTCAAGCCCGATACTTTGGCCTAAATCAGCTCCTAAGATAAATACATCACTTGTCTGCGTTTGCGTTTCTGCTTGCCATCGGAGACGAAACGGGTTTCCGGGAGAAAGAACAAGATGCTTTTCGAAAGTAGCCTGACTAGTTTGAAAATTGTGATAAATACTATCAACTGCGAAAATCCTATATTTACCACCCCTTGCTGCTTCAATCGTATTTCTATCCCAACCAAAATATTCATCAGGCAGAGACCACCCCATTTGTAACCCTATCATTAGGGATTCTCTGAGTCTAATTACATCTTTTCCAACTGCATGTGCTCCATATATTCTATCGGCTTGAATAGGGGTAGATGAATTATCGTGATGGGCTAATCGTTCTGGCATAATCATGGATTATAGCGCTTTTGAGCACGCACAGCAAACTATAGGTTCACTTACTCTCCTTTTGTTTAAAATATTTAATTGCTATAATAAGAGCGGTTATTTCTTTATTATTCTCTGGAGATGTTAAATAGGTCCGAACATCGTCCCAGATGGTGCACAAATTTATTAGCTTCATTTTTCTATATCATTCCGTATCACAGATAGAGGACTTGAACTTGTAAACATTGATTTTGTTGCATTTTGAAGTTGAATTTGCAATAATCCGTTCTTATATACAGGGATTGGAGATAATAAATATGAAAGAATCAGATAATTTAAGTTCAATGATTCATCCTGGACAAGAAATTCAGGAGAGTATTGCAGATAATTTAAGTCCAAAAGTTTTTTTTCACTATACTTATGGACGTCGTGGAACCAATAGCGCTCTTGGTTTATACCATACAAAAAGGTTAGCTGAACAAGCTCAGCATCAGGGTGTACCTCGTCCTGAAGATAAAGACGCATTTCCAATGAGAAGAATAATAAAGGGAGAAAAATATACTCCTTGGCCATCACCACAAGAGCTAATTCATGGTATTGATGACGGCAAACATGGAGCACCCCTTCGCAGACCGCCGGTCTATAACTAATAATGACTTTTGAAACTAAGTAGGAAACTCGCCTCGGTATTTGGGATGAGTTCATTGAATCTTCTCCCTCTCCTTGAAATATTTAATTGCTATAATTAATGAGGTTATTTCCTTATTATTTTCTGGAGATGTTAAATAGGTTCGAACATCGTCCCAGATGGTGCACAAGAGGGGATGTTGGTGCCTCAAAAGGTATGAATAGCTTGATATATTGGGCTAATCAAAAATAGGATTTTAGGCAGTTTAATCTAAATATTCCTAGATTTTAGAATCTAGCTTCAAAATAAGTTCAACTCCGGTCTTCTTGTTTCTCAAAATAGTCAGCATAGTGTTCTTGCACTGCTCGTTGCAATTGTTCGTTTGGCGGTAATCCTTCTTTATGTTTTACAGACATTACGTTAAAGCCTTGTTTAACCATTTCTGCTACTCTTTCCAAATCATTCACTGCTTGAACCTGTTGTTGCGTTTCATCATCTCTCTCAAGTACGGCTTCTTGTTCATCGCCCTTGAGTTCAAATGCGTACCACACGTTTTCTGTTTTTTCACCAGATCCTAACTGCAAACATACAATTAACCTTCTTGTAAGTTCTGGTTGGTCAGTAACATACTCTCCCCGTACTAGCTCTAATCTGTTAGTAATAACTTCTTCTCGTTGCCTTGCAAGATTTAATACATCTCCTGAGGCTGTATCAAATTTTTCTAGCATTTCTGCACTTAAACGAATTATTGCTTCTTCTGGATTTTGAGCTAGAGCTTGAACAACATCTTCTCTTCCAGGTAGCATTTTTATCTCTCCACTTTGTAGAGCCCTTAAATAGCTCTCAGTATGTCTTGTAAATCGAGACTTTGCTGAGGTTACTAAGTCTTGAGCTTCAGCCAAAAATCCAATTGGAGGAGCCATACTAGAGCTTGTTGGTATACCTAATACTTCTCGTTTGGTATCCTCACGGATAGCAAGATCAGATTGTTTCCTCAATAATGCTTGTTCATACATATCTCGCAATCTTTGATCTGGGTTTGGTGTCGATTTATACATTTGCTCAATAAGTTCAAACGTGTTTGGGTCGAACCCGAAAATTTTAGTCGTTTCATCAATTAACTCATCAGCTCTTCTTCTGGCTTTTTCCAAAGTTTCGTTTCCATAGAAAGGCATTTTCAAATCTATCACTGGACGTCCATCTAAGCTGATTGGTCCATTCCATTCTTCAAGCTTCTTATTGTATGTTTCACGGCTGGGTGGATTGGAAAGAGTAACACTTGCTCTATTTAATACCGCCATCATCTGAGCGGCTCGATGTTGAAATTCAGGAGCCCTTCCTTGTAGAAGATCGGGGTGGTATTCTTTTGCTCGTGTTAAAAAAGCAGCATGAATTGTTTGCTCATCGGCGGATCGAGGTACTCCCAATACAGAATATAGATCTGTAAGGTAATTAACACCCTCAACTAATTCTAGTCGTCTTTGTTCTGGTTCTCTCCCTGCCATATTGTTCAGTATTATAGCAAACATTAAAGTTATAAGCTAGTTTCTGCTTGATACCTATCCATAAACTTGATAAAATGAATTAAGATCTCATCGAAGAGAAGTTCAAAATAAGATGAGTCTTCTGCACCTGAGCCGACCTGTGGGTTGGCGAATTGATGAATAGATTGATATATCGGGCTAATCTTGGTGGATCCAAATTCCTTATTTTTGTTCACTTAGTGATTTTTAGATAATCTTTCATTTTAGACTTGAAAAGTGTTCAAGTCTGCTCCAGGTCAATATTGGTTAAAATGAAGCTAAATATTGACAATCGTCTAATAATCGTCTATGATTCGTCTATAAATGTTTGAACCTAAATATACAATTACAAACAATCTTCTAGAAAATATTAAACGGGTTAACTCTTTGGTTAATGAGCTGAATAATAATCGGTTTCCAAATGTGGTTTTATTAGAATTTGAAAGGGTGGCAAGAGAGGTATCAACCTATGCCTCAACCAGCATCGAAGGTAACCCATTGCCCCTAACAGAAGTTAAAAAAGTTCTTAAATCCAGACCCCAGCATGTTCGGGACAGTGAAAAAGAAGTTCTAAACTACAATCAAGCGCTCCAAGACTTAAATGAGCAATTAGAAAAAGGCAGGGTTAGAATTTCCCTGGAGCTTATCTTAAAAATCCAAAAACAAGTTACAGAAGGACTTTTACCTCCTTCTGAATCTGGAACATTAAGACAACAGCCAGTTTGGGTTAACGAACCTAGAAGTGGACAACCTGTGTTTTTGCCACCTGATATCCATGATGTTAAATCTATGATGGAAGATTTAATTGCTTTTGTAAATGAAAGCAGGGATAAGATTGACCCTTTAATTTTAGCAGGGGTGTTTCATAAGCAGATGGTATTAATTCATCCTTTTATGGATGGGAACGGTAGGACAACAAGGTTGGCTACAAAAGCATTGCTGGCTCAGATGAATTTAAATACATTTAATCTTTTTAGTTTTGAGAACTACTACAATAAAAATGTTACAAAATATTTCCAGAGTGTCGGTGAATTTGGCAATTATTACGAGCTTAAAGACACTATTGATTTCAGCTTATGGCTTGAGTATTTCACCGAAGGTATTATTGATGAACTATTAAGGGTACAAAAACTTCTTCCCCAAATGGGAATAAGCCCAGATACACAGCTACAGGAGTATCATCTTAAAATTTTAGAGTTCATAAAAGAGAATGGTTTTATTACAGATCGCGATTATGCCAAACTTTCTGATCGAGCCAAAGCTACCAGAGCTTTGGATTTTCAAAAACTGACAGATATGAAGTTAATCGAAAGAAAAGGTAAGGGACGAGCGACTTATTATGTTTTAAGAGAGAAGTAATATGAAGAAGAAACAGGCTAAATTGAGATTGATTAACTATGAAGGTGTGAAAGGGTATACCATGAGTAACATTGAACAGGTGTTAGATAAAGAAACCTATGCAAAGTTTATTCAATGGATGAATGGACAAACAACTACTGTTTATAAAAACGGTGACTCTTTGGTTTATCCAGTAGATTTTGAAAGATTCCTAAAAGGATTACCTGCTTTGGACTAGTGAAGTTTCTAACTTTCTTTCACCTGAATTTTTTAATATAATACGACTTGGAATAGCGAATGCCCTCGGGTGAATAATTTTCGGTTTCTGTCTCTTCTTGCTCTTGGTAAGCAAGTATTATTTTCCAAATCCAAGGCAAAAAGTGTTCAAATAGAAGTGCATCAGGGGCACAAGACAGGATAGTCGGTGTTTTTGTATCTTTTTGACTCATTTTAGCCTCAAAATTATGTTCAAGTTAGTTAAACTCCTGTTTAAATCTCGTGCCTAAATTTTCAACAAGAAGACTGGAGTTGAACTTTCTTAACTTCTAAATAGGTAATAAGGCTCCGAGATACGTCATTTGATTTCGATCAATCTTCTTAACTGCTGCTTCGATAGTTATTCCCTCATTAATTAAGCTTGTTACTAAAAAAGGTCCTTTTTGAGATAAAGAGTTCCCAGCGTGACTATAATGAAAAATATCAAATAAATTCGCTTGTTGTCTCGCATAATCTAGTCCTGGAGAATTCAATGGTTGTCCGCTTTTCTTTGCTTGTGCAACTGTAACTAAATCATTGAAGGATACTTGAGGACTACTAATGAGTTGATACACTGCATAAAAAGTTCTAACTGGGTGCGGACCGGCTAGAACAACGGCTCCTCTAAAAATAGAGCTTTCTCCCGCTCTAGTTAAATAATCAGCAAGCGGTTCAATTGCAGCAGTAGGCTCCAATTCCCATTCTCGTAGTGAATCTACATGGGGTTGTAGTAAATCAGTAACTGCATTTATTGCCCTATCTCTAATAGGTAATTCAACTTCTTCCGGGCGATCTTTAAATATCTCTGAGGCATCTGGTTTAAATGTAAGTTGAAAGATACTCTTAACAGATGATATAAACCGTTGTGATGCAACTAATGCTTTGTCTGGATATTTTGCTGCAAACTCAACAACTTTAGCACCATTTGCTAATGTTTCAAGATTACCTGCACCCCGAGCTACAGGTAGCTGAAGAAGTTGACGTCTTGATAGATATATTCCTCGTTCTTTATCACTCATAGTTTGGGATTATATCAAAATAGATCATTTTTTGCTTGATACCTGTCCATAAACTTGATAAAATGAATTAAGGCCTCATCGAAAAGAAGTTTAAAATAAGATGAGTCTTCTGCACAAATGAAGACCAGAGTTCAAAAACTTTGAATAAAGTTAGTGGTCTTCTGGCTGTGCCGCAAAGTCATTTTGAAACTTTTCCATCCATTGTTTAACTGCTTCTGGATCCATATTCGCATGTTGTTCTTTCATAGCCTCCATAGCTTTAATATGAACTTTATCTCCCTTTGTAACCATTTCCATTGCGTGTTTTTGGCTATTCTCTATCATTTCTTCAGATGTTTCACCATGGATAAGCACGTCACATGGTCCGTGTAACTCCTTACATGTCATAGTCTTCATCGAATTCACCCCCTTCTTTAAGTTATCTAAATTATACTTTATATTGTCCTAGATGGGCACTGCAAGGGATTTTGCTATAATCCCCAAATGTCAGAAAGATTACAATATATTGGACACTTTGAACAGTTGCCACCTTCGGTAATTGCCGATATTTCTATAAACAAAGAAATGGCAGAAAGTGTACAAGATCCTAGATTACTTCAGTGGCTAGATAAGGATTTTTTGCTCAATCATGCGGCTTTTTTTGGGCTGGCTCTTGATACCGGAACATTACTCCTCACCCAACCTCCCCGGATAATACGAGGTGCCATGCTTCGCTATGGGCATTTTGTGGATGAGCATGGGATGTTTTATGGCTCAATTTCAGCAAAAGGAACAGGATTATCTGAGTATGGGTATGAGGAGAGAATGGGCGAACATGATGATCCCAACGGTTTTTATGGTTTAAGACACGCAATTGACGATATGATAAATAGTAACGAGTTTGCAAGAGAAGGAGGCAGAAATGCTAGGGGACTCGCAGTATTAGCATTGGATCATAAAAAATTTAAAGAATGGTTACATGATCAAAAAGTAAGAAATCCTAAGTATCCAGTAGAAGAAAACCTAGCTCGGGTGGAGTCAAATGGAGATACGGCAGCAATATATGTCAGAGTTGGTGGTGTAGATAGACTCGGTGACTTGAATTGTGCCATGGAGAAATCACGCGGGTCATTTATTGTTGGGCCGGGAGGAATTCATTCACCTATGGCAATGATAAGAAGAGCTGTTGCTTTGCTAAATACAGAAATAGATTATGTAGGGGAAGAAAAATTTGTAAATCAATATGGGCAGTTAAATTCGGAGATAAATAGCCAATTTTTACGGGATATAGCTCGACGTAGAGTTGCTCCGCGTACCTTGCATGAACTTTTATTAGTTATTGAATCACTCGTGTATGTAAGAGTAAGAGTAACAACGTGGAATTATAAAGTTTTTCATAAAATATGCAAGAGAGATAAGAATATTCAGCCTCCTTTTATGGCTCCTGTTGCATCTGATCACAACATCGATCTTCTCGGTTTTTGGTATGATTGGGAAAGTTTTAATCATACCTTTAAAAAATTAATCCTTAAGTAGATCTTTCTCAAACAAGTTACTTGGCCTATTTGCCCTTGCTAGATAAACTAAAGAGAGATTAGTAAATTACTTGTAGGGGGAATGAGGTCCAATTCAAAATTAGTAAAATCAAGGTAGATAAAAAGGCCACTAAGAGTACTTGGAGAAAGACTTGAGCCATTATAAAATATTTCTGATCAGAAATATCCCCAAAAATATGTCTAAAGGCTTGAAAGTGATTGTGAATATCATGTGGCGGAAAATTTGGCCTGATAAATTGTTGTAGAAAGTAATATAGCGTCTCTCCGCTGGTCCTGATTACTCCGAAGCTGAGGGCAGTAAGAATGAAAATACGATAGTCATTAACATATAATGTAATTAAAGCCAGTAAAATATTGAAGATGCTGAAAATTAACAAATCTTCCCAGACAAAGGCACCACAAAAAAATGCCCATTTGTAGATAAAGATATATTTTTCCTTACTATTTCTGACTTTTATAAATGAAATAGGCAGTAAAAACAGGAATAAAATTAGCCAAAATACGATGAACATATTATCTCCTAGTTAATCGTGGGGCCTGGAGACTGGTTTTATAATCTCGCAGTTTACCGACGTAGGCTTTTGCACACTCATCAGCAATAGCATTGACATAATTTGGGTCAACATTGCCTTGAAAGACCGTATTTCTGATCACTCGGGCCACAGTTTTCTGTGACATGCCTAAACGTCGAATTTGCTCAGATAAATCGGTAAAACCGGGATCGAGTGCTGTTCTTAGATTTTCCAGATCATCACACTCGCTGGAACGGGCATAATTAAGTTGTTCGGCGTTAGCGGCAAAGTGTTCGGCAATTACCACCCTCAGATTTCTCATCGCCCGATCTCTTTTTAAAATTACATTAACTCTTTCTGATCCAATTCCTGACATGACATAATTATACACCAATATATTTAAACCATGCTCAATCGTTATTAAGTTTACCAAAACAAGTTGAAATTAAGCCTCAAAAGTGGTAAACTATGAGACATGTCGGATCAGAAAAAAGTTAATCCCTTTGCACCTTTACCCAAACATCAGATGAACCCCAATCTAAAACAGTGGTTAATTCAAACTGAAGGTATAGGCACAGAATTTTTAGATAATGAAAAAGTTATCGAAAGACTATCTGATTTTACCGGATCACTATCATTGAATGCGACCAAGATTGAGGTTACCCCAGGGATGGATCTTAACTTATCGCAAGGAGTTTCTAAGTTGACTGAGTCAACCATCAAAGTCACAGAAGAGGCGGTTAAGGCGGTCGGGGTCGGTGCGGTAGAGACTTTTAACGCTGGCTCGGATTTAATTAATTTAATCATTAAAGGCCCTACGACTCCGAAAAAATCTTCACCAAAAGAACAAAAACAAACAGTCGAAACTCAAATTTACCTGGAGAACCGTAGTGTTATTGCTCAAGCTTTATCGGAATATAAGACAGCAGTGGATGTCGCCATCGGTAAGGAGCAAACTAGATTACTGGAAGATGTTGGAGGAGCCGGCATGAATATCCTTCAGCTAAATGAGGTTCAAGGGAAAAATAAAAATTATCTGCATAAATTATCGGTTTATGAGATCGGTGAAGTTAGACGAGCCTTAATTGAGCGCAAACAAGCGACTCAGCAGCAAAAAACCGCTCAATCTATTACTAGCGCATCTGTGAATAAAGGACCCGGCCGGCTGGATAAAATTCAAGAAGGCGGCTCAGTCATGTCCGTCACCGGTGGCAATGTCGGTTAATTTCACAGCTCGCTGGGCAAACTCTTGCAGGGATGTAGCTTCTTCACCGGCCTGAATAAGAATTTTTTTCACCTCTATTGGTATACTGTTATCCATAAAGATTGTGATAAATGGCGCCCTTAATAATGCATTCCGATAAGAAAGATCTAGCGCCGCCAGCCCTAAAACTCGATCAAGATGGGAAACACCAGACGCTACCTCAATCGGCGCAATTTTTCGATAATCTAGTGCTTGTTCAAAATTTTGTTCAGTTCGTGTCATTTACTGCCAAATTATAGCATATTTACAATATATCTAAAAGAATGTATATTAGATAGTGTGAAGTCTCAGAGGTTCCATTTAAGAGAACAATCTATTGAGTTAAGAAAAAAAGGTAACTCGATTAGATATATTGAGCTAAAACTTGGGATCCCTAAATCTACTTTGAGTGGTTGGTTGAAGAATATAACTTTAAGCCCAAAACAACTCTCAAATCTAAATAATCAACGATTGCTTTCATTAATTACAGCCAGAGAGAAGGCTATTTTGTGGCACAATAAACAAAAAGCAAATAGAATTAAGGAGTCAGAAAAACAGGCGCTAAAGATTTTATCTAATTTAGAAATTTTAAATTCATCAATTCAAGATCTAGCTCTATCTATGTTATACCTAGCTGAAGGAAGTAAAACTAAAAGCGGCACAAGTTTAGGAAGTTCAGATCCACAGATTCTCAAATTTTTTATAAAATGTTTGCTTAAGAACCATTGCATCAGGATCGAGAATATAAAATGTGCACTGCATCTTAGGGCTGACCAAGATCCACTTATACAGAAAAATTTCTGGTCATCAGGGTTAAAGATTCCGCTTTCAAACTTCACAGCGTCAAGTGTAGACCTTAGAACTAAAGGAAAACCAAGCTATCCTAATTATAATGGTGTATGCGTGGTAAGTTGTGGTAATATTGCTTTGCAAAGAAAACTAATTCATCTTAGTAAAAGTTTTTGCAAAAAAATAATAAATGTGCTTTAGGGCAGTTAGCTCAGCTGGTACGAGCGCGTCTTTGACGTAGACGAGGTCATAGGTTCGAACCCTATACTGCCCACAAAAAAATTAGTCAGTAATTATTATTTTTTATCTCAATTTATACCCTCGTCTAGACTTCGGCGAATAAGCATGATTTAATATATAGGTGACGCCAGAAATTGAGACGCACCTAAAAGCTAGTATGAATCTATCAAAAAGGGACATTATTGTGGCAAATTTTTTAGGCGGATTAGCCTGGGGCCTGGGAACAGTAGTCGGTGCGACCATCATTGCCGCCGCGCTTATTTATAGTTTAAATAAAGTTGGAATATTTAATATCCTAGGGCCCATTGTGGGCAATAAACTAACTTTATGAGTAACAAACTTCCTTTAAAAGATCATCGGGAGATCGGGCAAGAACAGGACTTGTTTGTGGTATCTGGATTAGTTGGTGGCGGACTGCCGCTGTTTACCCCCAAGGGTTTTATTATAAGGCGCGAAATTGAAAATTTTATCCGGCAACTGCAAAGTCCTTATAATTATCAAGAGGTTTGGGTGCCACATATGGCCAAACCTGATCTCTATAAAAAATCTGGCCACTTCGAAAAGTACCCGGAAAAATTCACGGTTAAATCCTCGATGGGTGATGAATTTATTCTAAAACCGGTTAACTGTCCACATCATTTTGAGATCTTTGCCTCTCGTCCGCGCAGTTATAAAGACCTGCCAATTGCCTATACCGAGTTTTCCACTACTTATCGGGATGAGCAGAGTGGAGAATTAAACGGACTGCTCAGAGTCAGATCGATCTCAGTTGATGATTGTCATATCTTCGTTAGAAAAGATCAACTGCAAAGTGAGGTAATGAAGGTTTATAAAACTATCTCTGGCTTTTATGCTAAATTTAATTTTGGTGTCAGGATTAGATTATCGCTCCGGGATCCAAACAATAAAGATAAATATCTCGGTGATGATCAGGCCTGGGCAGAGGCTGAGAAGTCCTTAAAAGAGATTGCCTCCCACATTAGTGAAGACACTTTTGAGGGTCTAGGTGAAGCCGCCATTTATGGGCCAAAGATCGATTTTATGATCAAGGATAGCTTAGATCGAGAATGGCAGATGGGTACCATCCAACTCGATTTTATTATGCCGGAGCGATTTGAATTGAGATATATCAATGAGTCAGGAAAAGAGGAGCTCCCAGTCGTTATTCACCGAGCCATTGCCGGTTCTTTTGAACGCTTTATGGGGGTACTTATAGAGCAGTACCAGGGCGCCTTTCCAGTCTGGCTGTCCCCAGTTCAGGTAAAAATTGTACCCATTGCTGAAAGACATAATGAGCGAGCACAAAAAATCCTCGAGGAGTTTTCTTCCTCAAACCTGCCTGCTGGCAGGCAGAGTATTCGGGCTGAAATTGATACTCGCCCTGAGACTATGCAGTCTAAGATTAGAGATGCCGAAGTGCAAAAAATCCCCTATGTCCTAATTATCGGGGACCGGGAAATTGAATCCCAAACCGTTTCAGTTAGGTCAAGAAACGCCGGAGACATGGGTGTCTTAAAAATCTCCGAATTTATCAGTCAGATTGAGGACGAGATTGTATCTAGATCATAACTGTGATAAAATTTCAGACCTGGAGGTAATTTAAGTATAGCCAAATTTTTTAGATTAAACGACCGAATCCAAGCGTTACAGCTTCGGGTGATTGCCGCTGACGGAGAACAACTCGGAATTTTATCTAAAGAAGAAGCGCTCTTAAAAGCTAAGGAGGCAGAGTTAGATCTGGTTGAGGTGGCATCAAGCGCCCAGCCGCCAGTGGCTCGAATTGTTGACTGGGAGAAGTTTAGGTATCAGGAGAGTAAAAAAGAGCAACAAGCTAGGAAAAATCGATCGGATGTCGATATTAAGGAAATTTGGTTATCTCCCAGGATTGCTGAACATGACCTAATGGTCAGATTAAAAAGAGTGGATGAGTTTTTAGAAGCTGGGCGGAAGGTTAAAATAACGGTTAAATTTAGAGGACGGGAGATGGCTCATCCGGAAGTTGGACACCAGATAGTCAAACAGGCATTGGATTATTTTGGAGACAAAATAAATATTGAACGGGAGACAAAGTTTGAAGGCCGAAGTCTAACTACTATAATCGGTCCGGTCAGAAATAATAAAAAAGAGGAAGAACAAAATGCCTAAGTTGAAGACAAAAAAATCATTAGCAAAGAAAGTTAAGATCACTAAAAGTGGTAAAATTATGCGGTCGCATCAGTTAAGATCCGGCCATTTAAGACGGAATAAATCAAAGCGAGCTTTGAGACGACACGCTGTGCCAGTTAGAATGAGTAAAACTATGGAGAAAAAGATGCGTCGGTTATTAGGAGTATAGAAATACTATGGCACGAGTTAAAAGAGGTCAAACCTCACATCAAAAACATAAAAAATTATTAAAGCTGGCCAAGGGCTACCGCGGCGGGCGAAGCAAGTTAGTAAAAGAGGCCAAACAGTCAGTCCTGCATGCCGGAGCTTATGCCATCGCCGGCCGACGTCAGAGACGACGGGATATGCGCCGGCTTTGGATTACACAAGTTAATATTGCCGCTCGAAATTTAGGTATCTCTTATTCCAAATTAATTCCAACTTTAAAAGCCAAGAATATTTTATTAGATCGAAAAATCTTGGCTGAGCTGGCAGTTAAAGATCACTCCACTTTCCAAAAGATCCTCGAATCTGTTAAATAACTCCAGATTTTGTTAGAATCTGACTTACAGTGGAAAATATTATTTCAGAGATAAGTTCTTACATAGATAAAATAGAGGCTGCAGTAAGTTTAAAAGAACTTGACGGCTATTTTTTGGAGCTTTTTGGTAAAACTGGTTTAGTAACCAAGGTAACTCATAATTTTAAAAATCTCCCTAAAGATGAAGTTAGTCAAATTGCGCCGGAAGTTATTAAACTCAAAACTGATCTGGAATCTCAAATAAATAAAAAAAGAATTAACATTAAAGAAGAGTCATATAAAAAATTAGCGAAGGAAGATTTAAATTTAGACAAGACTGAGATAAAACCGAGACGAGGTTATATGCATCCACTGTCTGTTTTTGAAGACCAGATTGTTGAACTTTTTTCTAAACTCGGTTTTTCGTTATTCACTGCTCCACATATTGATACCGATTATTACAATTTTGAATCTTTAAATATTCCCAAAGGACATCCAGCTCGTGATCTTTGGGACACCATGTTTATTGATCAAAAAAATCTGCTTCTTAGAACTCACACCTCAAATGCCCAAAACCGAATTATGCATCAGTTTAAACCACCGATTCGGATGATGGTATTGGACCGCTGTTTTAGATACGAAAATCTGGATGCCCGGCATGAACATACTTTTGATCAGTTCGAACTGGTATACATTGACAAAGGCTTAAATATGGGTAATCTACAATATCTGTCTGAGTATTTTTTAAAATCGGTTTTAGGTCAGGATATTAAAGTTAGATTGCGTCCGAAATATTATCCGTTTGTCGAACCAGGAGCTGGCATTGATGGCCAATGTATCTTCTGTCAAGGTCAAGGATGCAGTGTCTGTGGTGGGGTCGGCTGGTTAGAGCTGGGTGGAGCCGGTATGATTCACCCCAAAGTTCTAAAGATGGGTGGAATTGATCCGAATATCTACACCGGTATTGCTTGGGGGCCAGGACTTGAGCGAATTTTAATGCTGAAATTAGGAGTAGATGACCTGCGAAAATTCCGCAGTGGAGATATTAAATTCATCCAGGAGGTTAGCAAATGAAAGTGGCGCTAAATTGGCTAAAAGAGTTAGTCAATTATAAGTTAAGCAAAGAAGAATTAGCTGATCTTTTAGCCCAAAAAACTATCGGGATCAAGGCGGTAACAGATCTTTATATTGAGCTGGATATGAAAGGCTATAACCGAGCCGATCTATTATCACTCAGAGGTGTGGCACTAGAAGTTTCAGCCGTTACTGACACGCAGGTAAAGTTTACTGACGAGATTCCGCAATTTGACTTAAGTCTACCTAAAACACCGGTCAGTATTGAAGATGAGTCGCTTTGTAAATTACAAATTGTAGCTAAAATTGAAGGATTAAAAGTTTCTGCGTCAGCACCAGAGTGGATAAAAAAACTTAAAGATAGTGGGATGAGATCAGTTAACAATATTGCCGATGTAACGAATTTAATAATGTTGGAATATGGCCAACCATTACATGCATTTAATGCATCAACAGTTAAAGATGACACTATCAATGTAAGAATCGCAAAGGAAGGTGAAGTAATTACAACTCTTGACGGCAACGCTAGGAAATTAAATTCTGAAGATATTGTTTTAGCTGACACTGAAAAAGCCTTAGATGTGGCCGGGGTAATGGGAGGTAAAGATACTGAGATCTCGCATCAAACAATTTCGATTTTGTTATCCGCATCACTCTTTAACCCTCAGATGGTTAGAAAAACATCGCAGAGATTAAAATTACAATCTGAAGCCAGTAAAAGATTCTATCATGGGTTAACAAAACTCAGATTGCTTCAATCGTTAGATGCTGCTATCAAGATGTACCAAAGTCTAGGCGGCAAACTCACCGCGTTAACTATCGTTGGAGACGTAGAAGATTCGGTTAAAAAAATCAATCTGTCACTTAATAGAGTTAACTCACTAATCGGTGTTGAATTATCAGATGGACAGATTAGGTCATTCCTAGAAAAGTTTGGCTTTCATATCAACGATGTGTGGGCAGTGACTATTCCTTTCTGGCGGTTGGATATTGAAGTTGAGGAGGATCTAATTGAAGAAGTAGCCCGCATGTATGGTTATGATAAGATCCCATCTTTAAAACTTAAAGGTGAATTGCCGGAAAAAGTTGACCAGAAATTATTTGAGTTAATCTCAGAACTGAGAACAAAACTTGTTCATCTAGGTTTAACTGAGATCCAAACTTATTCATTTTTTTCAAATAGAGTGTTAGTGGCTTTGGGTTGGAACAATAATCTTGACAGTCTTATAAAAATTACCAATCCGATGTCAACTGAAACTACTTACTTAAGGCAGAGTATCTGGCCAAACTTAATTGAGGCGGTTGATAAAAATCTGCGACAGGGATTTGAGGATTTAGCTTTATTTGAGATTGGTAAGACGTATAGTCTAAACTCCGATCAATCAATTAATGAAAAATTTGGTGTGAGTTTAGTTTTAACTAATACCACTGATAACCCCCTCCAGGAATTGAATCAGATTATTAAAACGCTAGCACTTGAGGTTGAAATAAAATCAGCTAACCCTCCAGATATAGTTAAAGAGATTTTTCACCCAAGCCGATTTCTAGAGATCAAAAAAGAAAAGCAGGTCATTGGCGGTATGGCTGAAGTCCATCCTCGGGTATTAGATAAATTCGGGATCACAAAAAGAGTTGCAGTTTTAGAAATTAACTTAGAATAAGTGGCCGTACATAATTTTCATCCAAAACTCGTCCGGTTTCAACATCTCGTCTTATTTGATGGATAACTCGGATCGGATTTCTTCCTTCGGTTTTTAGAACATGCATTAAATAAGCCGAACCTTTTGGATTAACTGCATCTAATAAATCATAAACCTTAGTCAATTTTCTTCGATATTCTTCTTCTGTTCTCACCCCACCAATGCCTAATTTATAATTTAGAGTAATTCGCTCAACTCTTAAATGAGCCGATAATTCTGGTGAGTTAAATAATGATTTATTATTACTGGAATGTATCAAACTTAATCGGTGTGCTCTAAGTCTATCAATCATAAAAAACAAAAAACCTGCTCTCTAGGCAGGATTTAGCTATATATATCATAAATACTCTAGCCTAGCAATAGTCTAAAATTAAAGCGAGACTGTCACTCCAATTGAAGTTGAAAATGAAGCTCCGGAATTATCCTCCAAAGTAACAGTAATGGTATGAGAAGAGCGATCACCGCTAGGAAACTCGACATGCAGGGCAAACGGCTCTGATTTTTGAGTTGATTTAGGCGAACCATCAATTAACCAAGTCACTTTTTTTACTCCACCTGGAGAATTAACTGATGCCAAGACATCAAACACCCTCGGTACATTGGCGCCGTTGCCAACATTGACAATATTAATTACTCCGCCGCTCGCGACTGATGTAAATCCGGGAATACCACTGCAGCCTTTAGTGGCACCAACGAGTCTGGCGTCAGCCGCGGTCAAGACCCATTTATCGATACCTTCCTGCCACTTATTAGCTCCAGTTGGATCACTCTCTTCTAAGACCACCACATCTTTTTGATCACCGTCTTCGCTATCGAGTGCGAGCCGGTGTGGATTATTGCGACAAACCTTTCGGTTTTGATAAGCACCTGATTCATTATTCGGCTCGGTGCCGCCTAAGAAATATTCTTTGCGAGTTGGAGTGGAGCTGCGAGGTTTACCACCCATTAAGCCGTCAACTTCGATATAACTTACCTTTCCGGGCTGAGACCATTTCTCATCCTGTTTGCCAGACAGTGTGGCTTTCATAATTTTCTGCCAGATTGGAGAGGCACCGGTCACCCCAGACGAGATGACTGGGTCCATTGGTGAGTTATCGTTGTTACCAACCCAAACACCAACGGTATAAGACGGCGTATAACCGATCGCCCAATTATCCCGTTTCTCATCGGTAGTACCAGTTTTAACTGCCACAGTAAAGCCGGGGATATTTAAGACTGAGTTTGGTCCAAAGGCCATCGTTCGCGACCCATTATCCGATAAAATATTTGAGATGATAAAGGCGATGCCTTCATCAACAACCCTAGTGCCGTCGGTCGGCTTATACTCATAAAGCGTCTTACCTTTACTATCTTCAACTTTTAAAATTGAGACTGAATCTTGTTTAATTCCAACATTAGCCAAGACGGCGAAGGCTGAAGTTAAATCAAGCAGTCTAACTTCACGTCCGCCCAATGTTAATGACAGTCCGGCGTTGCTGACGTTTTGGGCGGTCGGTTCCCAAGTTGATAGTCCCATTCTAAAGCCTAAATCCATGACATTTTTAACACCTACTAAGGCTAACATCTTAACCGCCGGAATATTTAATGAATTACCTAAGGCAAATCTGATCTGAATCGGCCCGCGAAATTGCCCGTCATAGTTAACTGGACTGTAGGTTGGTAAATTAGCCCCGCCGGGAAAATCAGTTTTAACGTCCTCTAACATACTTGAGGCAGTGTAGCCTTTTTGTAAAGCCGCCGAATAGGTTATCGGCTTAGTCGCTGACCCGGGTTGACGCAGTGACAGCGCCACGTTGACGTTGCCGTCATAATCTTTGGCAAAATAATCTTTTGACCCAACCATAGCTAATATCTGTCCGGATTTAGCATCCATCACCACAGCTGCTCCGTTGCCCGCTTTATAACTCTTCAAATTATCGATCTCATCTTTGACTATTTTTTGAGCTCGGTCTTGTAGATCATAATCCAAGGTGGTGGTGACTTTTAAGCCGCCTTGTTCAACCATCTTGTCACCGAACTGTTCAATTAATTTCTGTTTAACATACAGTACAAAATGGGGAGCTTTAAAGCCTAGTTCATTTTGGGTGGTTCGATAAGTCAACTCCTTTTTTTCTGCCGCTGCCGATTGGACATTAGTGATATAGCCGTCATCCTGCATTCTTTTCAAAACCGCTTTTTGCCGTTCCTTAGCCAGCTCTGGATGAGTGCCATAAGGTGAGTAGACTGACGGCCGTTGTGGCAGTCCGGCTAAGAGTGAGGCTTCAGCTAAATCTAAATCTTTGGCATGTTTACCAAAATACAGATTGGCGGCCGCCTCGATACCGTAGGCCGTACCACCGAAAGGAATCTCATTTAGATACATCTCTAAGATTTGCTCCTTGGAGTAAGCTCGCTCAACTTGGATGGCTAAAATTAATTCCTTTAATTTTCGAACAATGGAGATATCTGAGGTCAGTAGGGCATTTTTAACTAACTGTTGGGTTAATGTTGAACCGCCGCCTTCGATTTGACGATGAATAATTAGATCAAATACTGACCGGATAATTCCGGTAATAGAAAAGCCTTGGTGTTTATAGAAATCCTTATCTTCAATCGAGATGGTCGCTTGTTTAACTATCTCCGGCACATCTGATAATTTGACTGGAGTTCGATTTTGGTTCTCAAAAATATCGTATAAAAGTTCACCTTTACGGTCATAAATTCTGGTGGCCTGGGCAATACTCCGACTGGTTAACTCCTCAGGTGAAGGGATTTGGGTAGCTAAAAAAATGATCACTCCAATTAAAATTAAAATCCCACCTAAAACTGAAAATAATATAAAAGTTGATAGATTAGAAAAGATAGTTAATTTTTTACTGCCGGAATAATAATACGGCCTTCTTAAGCGCTTCAGCGGCATACTTAGTCAGTATACCAACTCTCAGATTGATGAACAATAATTAGTCCAGAGAGTAAGCAGAGCTCACCCGTCAGTCTTCGCTTCGTTTTGTCCTGAGGGTAGGAGTTGCACCTACTTATAACAGTTTTACAGACTGCCGCCTAAACTGACCGGCCCCCTCAGGTTAAGGGTAAGTATACCAATTTTAGGTTCTATCTTCCATATTGTTTGGCTAATTCCTGGATATAACTCTGACAGTCTAGCTGATAGTCACTTTTTAATAAATGACATACCTGTTGGGATTTTTCCGACCAACCGACGATGTTTTGAAACACTAATTCACCAGCCGCCGCCCGAGCGCATCTGGCAACCAATGATTTATTCTGAATATCTTGGCATTGATTAAAAATTCCTGGCGGATCATTACTACTCCTGGCCGCATCATATCCCAGGCTATCGATACAGGCATTTTGAAAGTCAATGCTGGGACTCGCTAAACAAACAGCAATTATCTGTTGTCGGCTAAAATTAAATCTTGTGGTAAGAACTGTGCCCTGGTTACGCCCGCAGGCAAAGCCCAACGTCGGTCCAAATTCAGCCTCTAAATCTCCACAAGGTGCATAAGGATTTTCTTTAGAATAGAAGCTTTGTGGGGCACTGCGACTAAATTCCATTAACACGCCATCAAAACAAAAATCCTGCCCCTCTTTTAACTTTTGACACTCTAAAATCGAAGTTTTTAAGTCAGATGTTTGGTAAAAACTGGCAATACCGTGGCCAATTCCGTGGACACAACTGGCAAACGGACCACTCTGTGCACTTATAGCCCGGCAAGACTGTTCAGCCAGGAATAAATTATCTAAATTTTTCTGAAAGGCCTTATCCAAAAACCCATGATAGCAGCCAAAGGCATACTCCGGTGTACAGATGCCGAGTCCGGCAAAACCATTTTTCTGATAAATTAGCCCGCCAATCAAATGGGCTAAATCATGAATATTACCTCGTGAGCCAGGATCACCGGTAAAGGTCTGGGTAAAATATCGCCAGACTTGATCAATTTCTTGATTTTCCGCCATTTTTTGAATTTCACTTATCTGTTGTTCTGTCGTCAGACTCTTAAATTTTTCCCCAGGAATATTTTGATTACCAAAAACTAAGAGTTTAAATTTTTTTACTAAGTATACAAACCAGTCCTTAAACTCCGTGTCCCACGCTTTAGTGGTCTTTATTACAGTCTGTCCATCTTCTGACGTCACCTCTAAAGTGCCTCGCATGTGGGGAAATAAGTGATCATGAAATTTAAAAGTTCCGGCATTTTTAGGCTTAAACGCCCATGAGCCTCCTGATGCAATCGGCTGTTTAGGATCAAACTCAGGATAAATTTCATGGGTGGGGTGAGTATTGGAGGCTGGCCAGCGCTCATTAGTATCTTGATTTACAAAAATGACCGCGGAGTTAACGTCCAGTTTCATGATTTGTGGTTCAAACCCGTTTGGGGTCATCTTAACAATATGAGTTTCAAAGTGAGCGTAACTGGTTGCTGGTAACTGGTTGCTGGTAACTAATAACACAAGAGTGGTCAGAACTAAAAATAGGAATTTCACTTCAGAAACTATAGCAGATGATTATCTTTTGAGGAAGTTGACAATTTTATCAAATAAACCAATATTTGAGGTGGAAACTCCCTGAACAGTGGGGGGAGTGGAGTAGGGTGGAGGGGTACTATAAGTTGGGGTGTCATAGGTTGGAGTGTTATATGTTGGAGTATTATAGGTAGATGTAGGAGTCATGTAATAGGAGGGAGTACCATATGAGCCGGGTGGGGAAGCATAGGAAGGTGAGGGATAAGAATATCCACCACTGGGTGCTGTATAAGGTGTCGGGTAGCCTCCTGGGGGGGCTGGATAGTTGGGAGTAGCATATGGAGATCCAGGAGTTGGGTAATTATAACTGGGGGTAGGAGTATAGTAAGTCCCAGCAGGATTTGTACCAGAAGGAGTAGTATATCCAGGGGTTGAGGGTGTGTTATAAGTTGGGGTGACATAATTAGTTCCCGGAGATGGGTAAGCATAACTACTGCCTCCGGTTCCACCTGATGGCGGAGAAGAATAAGGCGTGACATAAGAAGGAGTAGTATAGGTTGACCCTGCAGGTGGGGTGTAATAAGTTGGGCTAGTGTAAGGGGTGATATAAGGAGTATAGTAGGTAGCGGGTGTAACATAAGACGAGGTGGGGGTAGTATAACCACTACCTGGAGTGTAATAGGGGCTAGTATAAGTACCACCAGGGGTAAAGTAAGAGGGCGAGGCATAGGTAGGTGTAACATAATTTGGTGTTGAATAAGGTGTGTAATAACTTGGAGTTGTGTAGTTACTGCCGGCAGGAGGGGTGTAATATTGAGGAGTTGAATAGGGAGTGTAATAACTCGGAGTATTATAAGGTGTTGGTGTGTAGTAAGTTGGGGTAGCATAAGCCACTGGTGTGAAGTAACTCGGACTACCCGGACTGGTGTAGCCTCCGGTGCCAAGGCTACCAGGCGTTGGGTAAGGTCCACGCGGAATATGACTGCTGTCTATTGGTGATGTGTAAGCAGGTGGAGTTGTATATTGAGGCGGGGTTGGATAAGTACCAGGCGTATAGTATTGAGGCGTTGTGTAAGGAGGTGGAGGAGTGTAGTAACTTGGGCTGGTATAATTAGAACCTGCAGGAGGAGTGTAGTAACTTGGTGTTGTATAGGTAGGCGGTGTGAAGTATACTGGTGTTGTATAACCGCCGCCAGTATAGGGTGTGTAATATTGTGGTGTTGAATAAGGTGGTGGTGTGGCATAAGTTGGAGTTGTGTAGTTGGAACTTAATATTCCTGTACCTGGTGTGTAATAATAAGGAGTGTTGTAAGAAGGAGGTGTGTAGTAATAAGGAGTTGTGTAGTTACTGCCGGTTGGAGGAGTATAATAGGTGGGTGTCGAATAAGTCGGAGTTGGATAATCACCGCTGGGGGTTGGATAGTGACTCCAAGGTGTGTAGTAATTTGGCGTAGCATAGTTCGAGCCGATTGGTGGAGTTTGATATGACGGAGTTGAATACATACCCGGGGTGTAATATTGGGGGGTAGTATAGGTTGATCCCTGCGGCGGGGTGTAATAAATTGGTGTGGTGTAAAAAGTGGTAGTTGACGGGGTGACATAAACTGTGTCTGTCGGAGGGGTATAGTAAGTGTTGGGAATATAGACATCTAGGGGTCTGGGTGATTTATTATCAAAGCCGGCACATTTAGTGGGGTTACTTTTACAATAATCATAACAAGCGCCTGGGCTGTCACAGTTACCCATCTCGGGCTTTGGCTCGATTTTCACCTCTGAACCAGGCGTATAATATAGATACGGCGTATAGTCATCAGTCGGACGAGGCTGATCAAGTTTAAAGCCACCGCAGACGCTGGCTCCATTGACCAAGTTTTCTTTACAATAATCATAACAAGCACCCGGGGTAGTACAATTTCCCATTTCCGGCCTAGGTGCAAAAAAGGCACTTCTGACGGCGGTCGAGACACCGACCGGAGGCTGATTATGACAGGCCGTTCCATCCCAATATTTATCCGATCCCACACAGGCTGCTGCTGTTTGATTGTTACTGAGATCAGTACAAGCTCCACCCGGGCCGTGATTTTGTCCTTTGGCACAAGTCATCGGTACATATGCGCCATTGGCTCCAGGGGAGTAACTTCGACAATTGGTGGAATTCCCATCACAGTAATTTCGACAAGACTCGGCTGATTGACACCCCCCAGGACCGGTAAAATTACCGTTCGGCGCAAATTTGGCACAAACACTATAGTTGGCCGGGTCGGAGCAATATGCGCCGCAACTCTCGCCCGATTGACAGCCCCCGGGACCGGCGGTCGTGGTTCCTCCCAATAAGCCAACTTGACCAGCAAACTCAGTACATTTCTGGGAGTTGGATGCGTCATCACAATAAGTCTTACAGGAGCCGGCCGAATCACACCCTAAACTAGTTTTAGCTGTGGTTAAATATTTTGCATCATCCGGAGAATCGGTATATCCTCCTGGCAGTTTATTGGTTTTAGCATAACCGCTACAAGTGTCATAATGCTCAGGCTGGGAACAAAAACTGACACAACTGGACTTGGAATCACATCCCAGTTGGGTGCTGGCAGTCTTCCAAAACTTATCGTCAGCATAAGTGGTTTGGTCGTCTTTATAAAAACCGTTTTTCTTGGCAAAATCACTGCAGTTGGCATAATTGGTCGGATCCTGACAAAAGTTAGTGCAGGACTTTAAATCTGTACAAGACCCAAGTTCCTTAATTGGATAGTTAAGGTCAGTAACTGTTACAGCCGCTTTAGGTGAGGGTGATTGGGCGAAGGAGGTTTGAACGGTAATAAAAGTCAAGATTAAACATGCCGCAACCAGTAGTATGGTTTTATTAGTCATTACATTACCTATTAACTACAAATGGATTTTTGTAGGTCTCAAAGGGATTAACATATTGGGTTTTTTGATCAAACGGGTTTTTATACTCAGTTTTGAGATCAACTTTCGGACCTTGATTAACAAGCGGTAAATTAAATGGTAGGTAGCTCAGAGGGTTTTTAATCAGACCAAAGTAGACCGAGCCAGATAAAGCAACCGCGACAATTAAAACTAAAAGCAATACTAGGTGGATGACCCCTTTTTGGTTCATCGGACAGGTTTATCTCTACCTTCATTATTGACTCCCAATAGGACCATATGTCAAGATGGTGTTTGGCGACCGAGTTTATTCAAACAGCTGGATTGGTAAGGGCTCTCTAAATTTTGACATATTTGCTGCCTAGCCTGATTGTCAATTGGATCAGAGATGATCTGTCCAATTAATCTATCATAGCATTCAGCTTTTAAGTGAGAAGGAACATTTTGACAGATAAATATCGCCTGATCCCGGCCGCCAACAGAGTAAAACGAACTGGCGTTAACTACCAAACAGTTATCATAATATTTTTGACCAGCTGATTGGCAAAGCGTAAAGGATTTTGCCGGATCTCCATTGGTCAAAGGATGGATCTGGCGGGCCACATTATCCATACACCACTTTTCATACTGATCATTACCCACTGCTTGACATAACTCAGCCGTTTTAGTCATATCTCCATTGTTCATCTGATAAATTCTCGCCGCCTGGTTTAGCCAACAGCCTTTTTGGTAGGATTCACCAAAATAGTTACAGGGAAAATATGGATCGTCAGATAACCAATCGCGTTTTATCTCTTTTCCAGTACCCCAATCATGAACACCAAATAAATTCTCCATAAAGGCACCGTTATGACAGGAACTTAGGGCCTCCGGAAATTTAGTTTCGGCACTATAGAGCTGATCACAAGTTTTTAAGGCTTCAGGCAGATCATAATTCCACATCGCCATAATGGCATGTCCCGCCGCATGAACACACTGGAAGAATCGAACTGGAGACGCTTTACATTTATCGGTCATTTTAGTAATTGCTTCAAATCCCTGGTTGGAGGCGGCTTCAATAATTGCTCCGTGATAGCAGGCATACAAAAAGTAATCTTTACAATGTAAAATGGCATCTACCCCATACTGTCGATATGCATGAAAACCAATCTGATGGACAACTAAATGACCTTCACCAGTATGGGGCAAAGTTGAGTGCTCCAAGATCTCTAGTGACTCCTCAACACCGACCCGTTCAACTAATTTTCTGGCGGCTTTTAAACGGATTTCCTGATCTGAAGCTAAAATTTCCTTCAGTTCAGGCACATCACTAGCCGTATACATCCCGGCATTTTTACTAGCTGACGTTTCTTTAGGTAACAACTTAATTAAATCAGTTTTAAAAGACTGTACCAATAGCAGTAAGGTCAGAATTATCCACAGGGATAAGAGGATTAGTTTTATATTCCTCATCTGCCCCGGGTGCCACATATTTGCTATTATATCCTCAAATTTAATGACTTAAAATATTCCAGAGTTTTTGAATAAGCGTAGGGGTACTAATACCTTTGACTGAACCGCCAATCCCAACGTTTCCTGGAGTCGGAGTTGGGACAGATTGGCTTGGGGCCGGAGTATTAGTCGGAGTTGTCGAACTAAATGTACAAACTCCATCTGAACAAGTATTTCCCCAAGACCCACTGCAAGTATACCCCCCAGAAGTAGCACAACGTACATTGCTCCAAGCAGAGCCATTCCAAGTACCAGTGCAGTAAGGGGAAGATGCTATATTACCGTTACAGTAACTGCTGTGATCACCGCTATTATCTTTACAAGTATAGTAAGTATGCATTCTAGTATTACCATCAGCATTTTGTCCCAATGGATCATAACACCAAGTTCCATCTGATCCGCTCAAAGTAACATTTGCCGGTATCCCACCTGTTCCACCTGAAGGAGTAGTCGTTGGAGTTGGAGCTTTAGTAGCAGTTGGTAGAGAGGTGGTAGGTGAGGCACATTGACAACTAGTCCCGGTCCAATAACAATTGGTGGTTCTTCCACACATTATCTGGGGGGATTGACCCTGACCTGGAAAGTTAGTTGGAAAACTAGTTGGAATCCCACCTTGAGCACAGGCTTCTGGATGATCTTTACAGAAATCGTTTTTCACCTGATAAACAGTTCCACCACATAAACAGCCGGTGCTTTCCCAAGAACAGTTCGGAGTCTGGTTACAAACCTGTATTGGAGATCGACTTGGTAGAGGAACTCCATTTATTGAGCTTTGAATAGTTTTGCAGATACTAGGATTTTGTAAACAGAAAGTCTTACATGAATCCTCAGTAGTACACCCACCAGGTCCGCTAAAATTTAATCGGTTTGTTTTAGCATAACCCTGGCAGATAGAGAAATTGTCTGGACTGGTACAAAAAGTTTGACAAGAATCCTCAGTAGTACAGCCACCGGGACCTTTTTTCATTTCACCGCCTCGGAGCCCGACTTGCCGAGCAAAATCTGAACATTTTTGTTGATTTTCAGGTTTTATGCAAATATTTTTACAAGCATCTTGTGAATCACACGATAAAACCTGCTTAGCAACAGTTAGAATATCATCATTTTTAGAATCACTGCCCTTACCTCCATTTAAGCTGTGAGATTTAGCAAAGCTATCACATCTTTCAATATTTGCCTCTTGAGAACAAACTTGTTGGCATGAGTCTAGAGAATCGCAACCTAATGTTTTTTTTGCATCAGATAATATTATGGTTAGTTTGCTCTCCTGTTGAGTTGGCTCCTCCTTATAAAATCCTTTCTGTTTGGCATAATTCACACAGTTTGGTAAATTTACTGGGTCCTCACAAAATTGTCGGCATACAGAGATATTTTTACAGTTACCTAACTGCGCAACCGGAAAGCTGATGTCATATTTCTTAGCTACTACATTACCTGTAGGTGTCTGCTCTGCATAAACAACTGTCCCCAAAAATAAAAATATTATAAAATACCAAATACTAAATACTAAATACTTGGACCTATTCATTGTAAGTTGTCAAACGGATTTTTTAATTGGGTAAATGGATTAACGTATTGAGTTTTAGTTTCAAAAGGATTTTGGTAGTCAGATTTTAACTCAACTTTTGGTAGTTCTTCCGTTTTAATATGAGTTCTGGTTACACCGGGAACTTTAATGACCCCCTCAGAGATAGCCACATATCCAATTACCATTACAATAACAACTGTCACTACTGCCAGAGGTAGGGCAAAGCCTTGTTGGGACATAGTTAATTATTAGAGTTTTCTAATACAGTTTGTCAATAGAAGTAGTGACGGAAAATTTGCTATTATATCCTTATGGACCAAAATGGGGAAGATCCGCCAACTGCAAAAGAAAAAACTAATCAAAGTTTAATTCAAAAAACTTTAAACCGAAAAAATTTATTGAGCGGTTTGCTGGCTGGCGGAGCTTATTTAGCCCTGAAAAGATTCACCGGATCTCTAGATGAGACAGAGATATCAACTATAAAACCGACCTCACCAACACCTGCTGAAGAAATGGCAATTCCCGAGTTGGTCCAAACAATTTTAGAGAATCGTCCAACTCCGGTTCAGGAAATTAGTGAGCCGATTACTACTCCGGAGATTCCTAAAACCATAGAACAGCTTTCAAATGCCGAATTAGTAAATACAATTATTAGTTTAAAACCAGAGAGTCCGAATCTACCGGGGCCGAGAAATATTTTAGAGTATGAATATACCAAAAGAGTGGGTCTGAACTTTGCCGGATTGCGTCTTGGCTTAACTATTATCTCAAACCGATATTGTCGAGACGCCCTAATTGGAAATCTAGGTTTAATTATGGAGGAAGGCGGAGAGTCTAAAATGCCTAAGCTACTAAATAAGGATCAGACTGAGTGGGCTAAATATCATAAGATTGAGCCGGTAGTTTTAAATCTGTGCTTAATTCAAAAAGATAAAGCCCGACAGGCCATTAAATTGCTCCAACAGAAAAAATTAATTAATAAGAGTCTACCGGCCGATATTGATCCGGACGAACTTATGATTAGTCCGGGCGGTTTAGCTGAGTTAGTTAAACAAGAAACCGATAACTTTAGTCACATCGGTACTTCTTCTGCCTTTGACAATATTAATCCAGTGGCTTTTCCGGAAGCAATTCCAGCACTGGAGAAATGGGCCGAGATCTTAACCCAGGAAGTTATCCATCCGATCTATCCACAAATAAAATATGACATGTTTGCTATCCCTGGCTCATCTTTGGGAGATACCAAAATTAACTTAAGCGGTGGGGCTATAGGCCTGCAGTTTATGCCGGACAACGCTTTAGAAATCTACTATTTACTGAAAGAGGTGGGAGTTTTATTTAATCCGTTTGATCCGTTTGACTCACTGATCGGAGCCTGGGTCTTTTTAGCTTTGCAAAAAAATGTCTTTGACAAAAATGGTCAGGCCGCGATTAGATCAGGCTATCAAAAAAGCTTGCCACAAAAGATCTATTATTCACTGGCCAAATGGAATCCGTTTAAAGCAGAGATTGAAGCCATACAAGAAGCCGATTCAGATTATCGAAAAAAGTTTCGCTAATTAACCCCTTGTTATTGAGAGACTTCCGTGTATATATTAAACAGCGATGGATGATAATCAATTAATTACGACTGAGGGTTCAAATGAAGTTGGGAAGGCGGATATCCTAATCAATTTAGAAAGTCTGATTAAGTCCAACCTGTCTGCCATTGAACGGCTACAGGTGGAAGTCAGAGAAAACAAGGGCATCTTAGATGATATTTTTAATAATGATCCGACTTTTAAGAAACATTCTGATGACGCCAAGGAGGCAGTCCGCATTAAAACTAATACCAAACAGCAAATTTTAAAAACTTCCCAAGCCGCCGATCTAAATAATAAATTAAAAACCATGCAATCAGAGTTAAAGGAGATGCAGGGTTCACTGTCAGATTATCTTCAACAATATGCCACCATGTCGGGAGTAAATGAGATTGAAGGCGAGGATGGGGAAGTCAGACAGATTGTCTACGTAGCCAGACTGATTAGAAAAATAAATGCTTCATCTCACTGATAACCTTTGGCTTGGAGTTTAAACAGACTGGCATATTGACCACTTAGTTTAATTAACTCATCATGTGAACCGGATTCAATAACTTTTCCTTGATCAAAAACATAGATCTTATCGGCATTACGCACGGTGGAAAAACGGTGAGAGATAATAATGACGGTTTTATCTTGGGAAAGTTTTTCGACTTGATTAAAAATCTCCGCTTCAGCTTTGGCATCAATTGAGGCCGTCGGCTCATCTAAGACTAGGACAGGCGCATTTCGATAAAAGGCCCGGGACAGAGCAATTTTCTGCCATTGTCCTCCAGATAATTCTAGACCATTTTCAAAAGTCCGGCCTAAAACTTGATCGTATTTTTTATCAAATTTGTTAATCATCCGATGAGCGCCAGCACTGCCTGCGGCTTGAATAATTTTTTCCAGATCAAACTTTAGATCAATATTGCCATAGTGAATATTCTCTCCCGCAGTAAAATCGTATTTATTAAAATCTTGAAATAACACTCCAACATATTGATACCAGGAATCCAGATTTATATCTTTAATGTTGATGCCGTCAATTAAAATCTCGCCCTCGGTCACGTCATAAAATCGCACTAGCAGTTTTATGAGAGTAGTTTTACCGGCCCCATTCTCACCGACAAAGGCGATTTTTTCACCTGAATTAATTATTAAATTAAAATGATTTAAGATCATAGCATCCGTTCCAGGGTAAGAAAAGCCAACATCTTTAAACTCGATGACCGGTGCTTTTTTAAGATCTAGTACTACGCCGTCTGATTTGTGGACTAGTTTGTCTTCAGCATCAAACAGCTCAAACATCGGCTGTAAAAAAAGACTATTCTCAAAGACTGAAGTAAAATTTCGCATTAACCCGCCCAATGATTGTTGAAAATTGCCAACTATACTAGTATAAAAACTAATGTCTCCAACAGAGATAAGCCGATTTAAGGCTCGCAAAATAATATAGATCTCAATTCCCACAAAACTGCCGGCACTAATCACATTAAAAATTACTCCACTCTTAAAAATGTTTAGTGCCAGTTTTTTATTATTAATATAAAATTCAGTCTGGATTCGTTTGATGCTCTCCAAAAAGTTATTCGCTAATTTAAATAACTTAATCTCTTTAATGGTTCGATAATCAATCAGGCTGTGTGTTAGATAATAAAATTGTTTTCGAATAACACTCTCGGCATCCCAGATCCCATAGGCAAATTTCGAGCGGTTCAATTCATTAACAAAACCTGGAATGGAAACCAGTAAAAGTAGTGGTACAAACCACCAGTTTAATTTAATGATGGCTATTAAAGCGATGGTCAGCTGGACCAATTCTTGGATAATATAAAAAATTCCAGTGACTAATCTTTGTGGACGATGTTGATAGGAATCTTTAATTTTTTCCAGAAGATCTCTAAATTTATCGTCTTCATAATAGTACATATCCAAACTGGCCGTCTTACGATAGATCAGGTCATTTAATTTAATCGGAACCTTGGTCCAAATTAGCCGCTCCAAAAAGCCTTGGGTTCGACCGGCCGCGTCAGATAATAAATAACTGACAAAAGTTAGGACCATTAAGGGATAAAATTCTGCTGCCACAAATGGGGCACCGGCCACGACTTTAACCACTAGATCAATGACTAACTTATAAACATACATATTAATGAATGGAGTTATGGCCGGAATTAAGATTGATATTAAATAGCCACAAAAGAGCCTTGGATCCTGATCCCAAACAATTTTCATCATCCGAGACGATACACTCATTGAGGCCTTAATATCTTTAAATCTTTTGGCTGAGAAAAATTTCAACATGGTTTAATTTTAACCTGCTTTTAGATATAATCAAAGCATGACTAATGAGGAAAGATTTAATTTAATTACCAGGCACTTGGAAGAAACCCTAACACCAGATGAGTTAAAAACATTAATTGATTCTGGAACCCCATTAAAGCATTATATCGGTTTTGAGATCTCGGGAAAGGTTCATTTAGGGACTGGTCTAGCCTGTCTACAAAAAGTGAAAGACCTACATGATGCTGGAGTAGAGGTAACGATCTTTCTAGCCGATTGGCATGGTTGGATTAATAATAAGCTAGATGGAACATTAAAGACAGCCAATAAAATGGCTCGAAGTTATTTTGAGGAAGGTTTAAAAGCCGGTTACGTTTGTCTGGGAGGAGATCCTGATGATATTACATTTATCCTAGGTAGTGAACTATATAGTGAGAATCCAAATGAATACTGGTCAACTGTTATCCAGGTTAGTAAAGCTACTACTGTCTCCCGCATGATGCGTTCAACTGATATTATGGGCAGGCAATCGGGCGAATCTTCCAACGCCGCCACATTAATGTATCCGGCTATGCAAGCGGCTGATCTATTCACCATGAACAGAAATATTATTCATGCTGGGACAGATCAACGTAATGTTCATATTGTTGCTCGAGATGTTGCCCGCGATTTAGGAAAAACTAAACCGATTGCCCTACATCACCATCTAATCATGGGACTTAAACCATTAGGGGACAACGATGATCTAGGGCTGGCTAAACAAGCGGCTAATATTAATGCATTAACTTATGAGGAAAAATCCTCCCTGATTACATCTTTAAAGATGAGTAAATCTAAACCCAACAGTGCAATTTTTATTACCGACGCTCCAGAAGAAATTAAGCAAAAAATTAACGGGGCATATGCTCCAGAAGGAGAAGTAGAGTTTAATCCCATTTTAGATTGGGTCAAACATTTAATTTTTTACACCCCAGACTCTTCTCTAACTATCAGAAGAGATGAGAAGTTTGGTGGAGAGATAACTTATAACTCATATAAGGATCTGGAGAAAGATTATATTGAGAAAAAATTACATCCACAGGATTTAAAAACTGCAGTAGCTTTGTGGTTAATTAAAAAACTCGAACCAGCAAGAGTGTATTTTGAAAATCCAGCCAGGAAAGCGGCCTTAGACGAGATGGAGAAATTAACCAATATTTAAACTATCGCGTAAAAATTCGCTATAGATTCCATGATAAGTTGATGTAATTAACGTTCCTGATATTCCACTCACTCCCAATCTAATAAAATCTTGGAATACTAAGGCACCGCTGTGTCTAGTTAGCAGTCCCCAAGTAAGTCCCAGAGCCAATCCACACAAACCAACACTAACCAAACTTTTAGACGGTTTTAATTCTTTTAAGACATCAATTAATCTACCTGGCGCTAACACCTCATCCATCTCGTGTTCAGTCACTTTTAGATATGGATTAGCTTGATTGATGATTCGCTGGGCCTCTTTAACCGCTCTTTGACTATCTGCTTCAGTTAAGTTCATCTGATATAATGTAAATAGATTATATAACATGGATCAAATCGGTACCAAATACCGCTGGTTATTAATATTACTAACAACGATTGGGACTATTTCCATTGTTTTATTTTCACTTTTACCACTATTTACCGGTTAATGGAACTGCAGACCAAATTATCACATATTATCGGTATTGGCCCAGCCTTAGCCTCTCGTTTAGAAAAACTGGGACTTATAAATATTGTGGACCTAGTACATCATTATCCTTTTAGATATGAAGATTTTTCTAATATCGCCTCGGTCACTGAGGTTAAAGTTGGAGAAGTCGTCACTATCAAAGGTCAGATCTGGAGTATCAGTAATATCTATACCAGAAATCGCAAAGTTATCACTCGCGCCATTTTAAATGACGGTTCTGGGTCGGTGGATCTAACCTGGTTTAATCAATCATATCTATCCAAATCTATTCCGACCGGTTCTTGGATTCAAGTCTCAGGTAAGATTAGTAGATATAAAAATAAACTTTCAATTATTGCCCCCCAGTGGGAGAGAGTAGTACCAGCCCAAAACTCATTACATACTGGAAGATTGGTTCCAGTTTATCCAGAAACTTTCGGCTTAACTTCTAAATGGCTCCGCACTAAAATTACTCAACTGTTACCTAAAATAAAAAGTCAGATTGTCGATCCGTTACCGGCGCAAACTAAGGGTGATATGTTGGATCTATCAATCGCTTTAAGTGAGATTCATCTGCCAACTGATATTAAATTATTGGATAAAGCCCGTCATAGGCTGGCTTTTGATGAATTATTTTTCATTCAGCTAAATACCCAGATCAAAAGAAACTCGTGGAAGCAAAAAAATAAAACTAGCTCTTTTAAAATTGATATAGAGTTACTACAAGCATTTATTCATACTTTACCTTTTGAGCTAACTTCTGCTCAACAAAAGGTGGTTGGTGAGATTATCACTGATCTCCAAAAATCTACACCGATGAATCGCTTAGTCCAAGGTGACGTTGGGTCAGGCAAGACAGTGGTGGCAGTGATCGTGGCCCATCTGGCTCATCAAAATAGCTTGAAAACTATTCTGATGGCGCCAACCGAGATTTTAGCCTTTCAACATTTTGAGACTTTTAAAAGATTGCTTGAACCATTAGGTTTAAGCATTGGCATATACACTGGTAGTAAAAAAGATTTAGGAGCCTCAGATATTATCATCGGGACTCATGCCCTTTTATCTGATAAATTGGAACTACCAGGCGTTGGACTGGTGATTATCGATGAACAGCAGAGATTTGGTGTGGAACAAAGATCTCACTTAAGAGTAAAGTCCAATATTCCGCACTTTTTAACTATGACTGCCACCCCAATCCCGCGAACAGTAGCTTTGACTTTATACAGTGATCTGGATCTATCGATAATTAACGAATTACCAAAGGGTCGACAGGTTATTCAGACTAATTTTGTGCCGGAAAAAAAACGTCTTGATTGCTATAACTTTATTCAAAAACAGGTTCAAGACGGCCGGCAGATCTATATCATTACTCCGCTAATTGAGCAGTCAGAAACCTTAGTTAGTGTGAAAGCGGTTAAAGCTGAATTTAAACGACTGCAAGATTCGGTCTTTCCAAAATTAAAACTCGGTTTATTACATGGCAGATTATCCTCTAAAAACAAGGAGGTTGTTCTAAACGATTTCAAAGCCCAAAAGTTGAATATTCTGGTTTCAACTTCAGTGGTGGAAGTTGGGGTTGATATTCCAAATGCCACTATTATGTTAATTGAAGGGGCTGAGCGGTTTGGGCTCGCCCAATTGCATCAGCTTCGCGGCCGGGTCGGTCGGGGAGAGATCAAATCATACTGTTTCTTATTTTCTTCCAATAATAATCCACTAGCAATCCAAAGGCTTAAAAACATGGAGAGCATTCATGACGGATTAAAATTAGCTGAGCTGGACTTAAAGATTCGCGGCAGTGGGGAATTATTTAGCACTCGCCAATCTGGTGATTGGCATTTAAAAATAGCTGATTTAACTGACTTAGAATTAATCGAGAAAACCCGCCAAGCGGCTGACAAATTATTGCAAACTGACCCTAATCTTGACAAACACCCAGCTCTTAGGGCACAATTAACCGCTTTTGATCAGGCGATATTTCCTGATTAGAAATTTTGTTATAATAAATATTATATTATGCCTCAAGAACCGAAGAAAAAACATTCTAAAGCCAGAAAAAGAACCCGACGGGCGGCGATTAAATTAGGTGCTCTGGCACTGGTTGCCTGTAAGCACTGCGGCCAGATGAGATTGCCGCATCAGATATGTAAAAAATGTCGTCAATTTAAAGTTACCCCAGCCTGATTTTACCGAATGAAAACTGTCCATGATCCGCGACATATCAAAAGAGTGCAGATTATTCAGGAGCTGTTTGCCTGGAATTCTAATCATGGTGCTGAAATTAAGCATCAAGACAGCCGAAAAATTATCAAAAATATTACTAAACTAGATCAGCTAGTTTTACAGGTGGCACCAGACTGGCCGATTAACCAGCTCAGTAAAATAGATCTAGCAATTTTAAGACTGTCAATTTTTGAATTAATGATTGACAAAAGTGTACCGTTCAAGGTTATAGTAGATGAAGCAGTCGAACTGGCTAAGGATTTCGGCGCTGACTCTAGTCCTGGTTTTATTAACGGAGTCTTGGGCAAGATAATTACCACCCATAAACTGGACCAATAAAATATGGCAAACGAAGAAGAAATTATTGAAGTCATTGCTGATACACTTGGGGTTTCTCCTGGTGATATCGAACCCAGTGCGTCACTCCTGCAAACCGTCGGTTTGCTGCAACTACCGGAACTGCTGCATAACTTAACCCTACAGTATCAGATCACTTTTGATCCAGCCGAGACTGAAGGCTTAAAAACCATGGAGGATTTGATAAACTTAGTTGAGGATAAGCTACTTGAGTAAACTCAAGAACTTGACCTTCGCTAAGCTCAGAATAAGCTTTTGGAATAATCCAAAAGCTTCGGTGATAAATCACCGTAGGCTACTTGAACAAATTTTGCCCCAAATAAATGGACGAACAATTTTTAAATACTTTAAGGCAGTTTAATATTAATCCCAGCAATCTCGCATTTTATGAGACGGCTTTTACTCACCGGTCATTTTTAAATGAATCAAAACAGGATAATTTACAGTCAAATGAACGATTGGAGTATTTGGGCGATGCTGTTTTACAACTAATCATCTCAACTTATCTTTACCGAGAGCGGACAGAAGATCCAGAGGGAGATCTAACTAATCTCCGAGCATTTATAGTTAAAACTCCTAGTTTAGCCAAGATCTCTAAAAAATTAAATCTCGGACAATTTTTAAAGATGTCTAAAGGTGAGGACCTTACTGGCGGTCGGGAAAATAATTCACTTTTGGCTAATACTTATGAGGCAATCCTAGGTGCCATTTATCTAGATTTAGGGATGGACAAAGCCACTGAATTTATTCATCAAACACTACTACCAGAATTTGAATCAGAGATTAAACAAGGCGCCCCAAGAGATTTTAAATCTCAACTCCAAGAAGCAGTTCAAGCTAAGTTCCAAGTCTCACCCAGATATCGAATTATCTCTGCCAGTGGGCCGGATCATTCTAAAACTTTTGTAGTCGGAGTTTTTGTTAAAGAAGAACTGCTAGGTGAAGGCACCGGTGCCAATAAACAATCAGCTGAAGAACGGGCCGCACAATTTGCCCTGAGATCACTCTTGTAAATCGAAGCTAAGATACGTTATACTTTCCCTCATGGGTGTTAAGATCAGATTAATGAGAATAGGCGCTAAAAAACGACCGTTTTATCGGGTGGTAGCGGTAGATGAACGAAAGAAGCGAACTGGGGCCTATCTCGAGCTTCTAGGAACCTACAATCCACTGACAACTCCACACGACATTAATTTAAAACAAGACCGAATTGATTATTGGATTAAAAACGGCGCCATTTTATCGGATGGATATCTTAGAATTACCGGTCAAGCGCCCCAAAGACCGCCTCGAAAGCCTAAGAAACAGAAAACTGATAAACCAGAAATAGTAAAACCAGCTGAAACTCCAGCTATTCCAATTGAAGAGACTGAGGCCAAACCAGAAGTAGCTGTGCCATCTGAAACTGTAACTGAAGCTCCAATTATTGAAGTCGCGACTGAGACTCCAGATCTGGCTCCTTCAGAAACGTTAACTGAAGTTACAAAAGAAGGTGATTTAATTCCTAAAGCAGAATCAAAATAAGCAGCACTATTTACCAATGACAGATCTTTTAGACTACATCCTAAAGGCCTTAGTTAATACCCCAGATTCAGTCAAGATTAATGAGTCAATCCAAGACGGAATAATTAACTTAAATTTATCAGTCTCACCGGAGGATATGGGTATGGTGATCGGCAAAAACGGCCAAACCATTCGCTCAATTAGAAAATTAGTCACCGCTCGAGCTATGGCCGAGAACGACAATCCAAAAGTTTACGTTCACCTTCAGGAAGTACCACAGTAAAATTTTCAAGTAGCAATTTTTAATTTACAATAAATGTCACAATGAGTTATTGTAAATTCACTGAAAATTGTAAATTGTAAATTACTAATATGAAAGTTTCTATTATTACTTTATTCCCGGAAATCTTTAAACCGATTTTAGAATCTTCAATCATCGGTCGAGCCCAAAAAAACCGACTCGTCGACATTGAATATATTAACTTAAGAGAGTTTGGTGTGGGAGTTCATCAGATAGTTGATGGTCGGCCTTACGGAGGGGGAGTTGGCATGATCCTGAGAGTCGATATTTTAGCCAAAGCCTGGAAATCTATTAGTCAAAATGCCAAACAGTCGTATACTATTTTGATGTCGGCGTCAGGCCAGAAATTTAAACAACTAGCCGCGCAAAAGTTATCTAAAATTTCACACATAATTATAGTCTGTGGACATTATGAGGGGGTTGATCAGAGATTTATTGATAAGTTTGTTGACGTCGAATATTCAATTGGTGACTTCGTTTTAACCGGCGGCGAGATCCCGGCGATGGCGGTAATTGACGCTGTGGTCAGAATAATTCCAGGAGTGTTAAAAAAATCTGAAGCGATTGAGAAAGAGTCATTTACTGATCCATCTTTACTGGAACATCCGCATTACACTCGACCGGATGAATTTGAAGGATCAAGCGTACCTGAAGTATTACTATCTGGTAATCATAAACAGATCGAAGACTGGCGTCAGGAAAAGTCTCTGGAAAAAACTAAAAAATTTCGGCCGGATTTATGAATTAGTTAAAAGGATCAAATTTTCCGATCGGGACCGGTACGGCAGAGGCAGTGGCTGACGGACCTAAAATCGGCGTATTATCGATGACCGACGACTTACTCTTGACCGTCACAGCCAGTTGAGTTAAAATTTTCTTCTGATCCGGAGTTAAGGCCGAAACCGGTTGATCTACTGGACTGTTAGGTAAAGTTTTGTCAGCTGAATAGTAGATAGTTAAAGGCAAAGTCGACTCAACCGAAGTGGTAGTACTTTGGACAGTAATATTTTCGACTAAGACAATCCGCGGAAAATTTTGTAAGGACAGTAAAAAAGTCCGCAGGTTAGAAATAGGACCGATTAATTTAATCTCAATTTGAAAATTATTCTTTTTTTCTGTTGGACCTTGGCTGTTTATAAAGCCCGCGTGACTGACCTCAAGGTTTGATTTACGGGCCAGACTTTGTAAATCCGCCACCACTCCAGCAATATCCGCCTCATTTGGTAGCACCACTGCTACCACCTCCAGCCCTTTTTGAGTTTCACTCGAATCCAGCTTAGTTAACTCATTGGCTTTCGCTTCCAAGACCGCCAGTCTAATTTGACGCTGATTAATTTGACCTTTAATATCAAAATAGCCTAGAATTTGCGGAACAATCACCAGTGTAATAATTACCACAGCTGAAATCCCCACTAGGATCGGGACGATGACTAATTTATGTTTTTTGAAAAATCCTAAGATCAAGCTGTTCATTTGGGATAAACTTTCAAACTAAAGCGATAGATTGAATCTTTACCTAAAGACAGTCCATCTAAGACCACTTTATTAATGACTCCGGCATTTTTCTCTTTACTCGAGAGGTTATTTATAAGCTGATCGATACTGACAAGCGAACTAGAGGCGGCCGAGATAACGGCACTACCGTCTCGGCCAATATTGATATCGGTAAACGAGATATCACTGGAAGATAAAAAAATTATTAAACTAAAAATAGCCTTTCTTTTGGCATCAACTGTACTAAGTTGGTTAATAGTATCAAGTTTCTGTTTTAATAAGACCAATGAGGCCTCTTTAGTTTGCAGACTATTAACCTTAGCTTCAGCCAGTTTAACGATATCTGCTGATTTCTCAAATTCCAATTTCTGTAATATTCGCATCACCAGCATCCCGGCGGTTAAAAAAACTAGTAGAATTAAGAGGCCAATACTGATCTTATTAATTAAGTAGACAAATGACAACTTTTTTTGATCTTCTAAGTGTGATTTAGGCAGTAAATTTAAAGACATATTCATATTTAATCCAATCTGCCGGCCAGACCGGCCGCGATACAAAAAGCCGGATCGGTAGTTGTTTTACTAACAATTGAGGCATCTTTTTCCAAGGCAGAAAACGGATCAGCTTCCTGAATTTCTAAACCAAAACGGGACACAAAATAGTTTAGCAGTCCAGGCATTTTGGCCCCACCGCCAATTAAAACTAATCGTTTGACTGGACTGGTCGGATTTTTAACCTGATAGGACTGAATTGTTCTTTCCGCCTCGGTTGAGATAATATCCATCACCGGCTTTAAAGCTTGAAAAATCTTACCTTCCATCTGGGTAGATAATAGCCCGTAAACTTTTTTATATTCTTCGGCCTGAAGCGGAGAAAAATTCAGATGTTGAGCCACCGATCGAGTTAATGACAGGCCGGCAGTTGGGATGGAGCGGGTTAACACGATAATTCCTCCCGAGATAATTGACATATCGGTCACACTGGCGCCAAGTTGTAGAATCAGAGTTGTAGTATTAATATTATTATTGACTAAAATTCTGGCGGCAGCGATCATCTCAGTTTCAATGGCAATCGGTTTAATATCAGCCATCTCTAGAACTTTTAGGTATTTATTCTGGAGTTTTTTCGGTACGGCAATTACTAAAACGATAGTTTGGTTATGTTCCTTTGAGCGGGAGATGACCTGCCAGTATAGTTCAATCTGAGCAATCGGCAGTGGGATAAATTCTTCGGCCGAGTATTTAATGGCACTGCCGAGCTCTTCATCAGATAAATACGGCAGATCGGAAATGACTCGAGAGAAGATCTTTGATTCTGGCAAAGAGACGACGATTGATTGTAGCGGCGCTTTTAAGGAATTTAGCAGATTTTTAGCCGCCACCGCCACCGCTTCCAAGTCAATATCGATATCTGAGACCAGACCTGGCTGTGGAGTTTTGACCATACCATAAGACACAAGTTGCGGCGTTTTAGTTTTATTGGCCAACGTTACCGCTTTGATGGTAAACGAGCCGATATCCAGTCCAGTAATGATTGGGGCAGGCATAATTTTTAACTATTTCTTGATTTCACTAGCTGAAAACAAGACATAGTCAAATAAGTATGGTGCGACATATCGTTGTTGAAAAACCTGAAGATCTCGTCTGGTATTACCGGAGGTGCCGGTGGAATTAAAGATTACCGCTTGATATGGCAGTGATCCGACGGTTGGTTTGAGAGCTACTGGGTGGGAACCACTGGTATAGAGTAACCTAACTCTGACTAAGATCGGGAATAGGTTACTATGATCAGCAATACTTCGATAATTAACTGTCACCCTGCAGTAAAAGATACTCGGAGCGGTGTTATTGTTTGTTAGAATCTGTGGCGTTTGATTGCCGCGATTTTGACAGCCCTCAAAACCATTACTGTTTCGGCCAGAGAGAGGAGCAGTGGCGTAAGCATCATAATAAAATTTTTTACTCTCGAAATTGGCGCCTTTTTTCGTCACCACATGTACTTCAATCGCCGGCTGGTTATCTGGATCTATTGTATAATCCCGATTTAAACCGAAAAATAGTTCAAAATTATCACCGTCATAACTTTTAGCGAGAGTATTTGGATCAGCCAGCCAAAATTGGGCAAAAGATTCTTTGCCAAATGGCGGATACTCCAAGGCCTTACCAGATCCGGGAATCTGGATATCCCAATTTGAATTAGCGTTGGTTTGATTATCAAAGTTATTTAAGACCAACTCCCGGGAGGTAATACTGGCATCAGTACTTGCCTTAATGGCTTTTTCAATAGCCGCCTCCGCGGCTGAGAAAGATCGAGCCGAGTCTTCAGTTTTATTAGAAGTCGAGATCTCCAAAATACTCCTATTTATTATTGATAATCCCAAAGCTAAAGTCACTACTACTACTAATAGTAGGATTACAACAATTTGGCCACTGTGTGTTGTCTGTTTTGTCATTTTTTAGTCCTTATTCCTACTGTGGTAGAGAATAAAACTCCGCCTTCTTTAACACTATATTCATAAGAGCTGCCGGCATTTAAGCCAGCCGAGATTTTAAATCTAATCGTCACTGCATCTTTATATCCGTCCAGCGTGTCTTTTTTAAAGATATTATCATAATAACCGGTCTCACCGGTGGTGTCTATTGAGACACCGGCAATTAAATCGGTATCAGTCAAAAAGCTGACTCGGCTATCTTGCAGCGGATCGGCACAACGGGCCTCAGTAATCTTCGGATAGTCATCAGCGGTAAAATAATCGGCAGCAATATAGCCGTTTTTCTTAGGGGAGTTATTCTCCGGCTTGAAATAGCGATACCGAGTGTAAACGCCCTGCTTAAAGACTACTAGAGTGTCAGTTTTAGCGTTGTTATCAATATCTGGTCCATTGTCTTTTTGTCCGCATAAAATAGTTTCAGCTTGTCTGATATCACCGGTCAATTTATCCAAAACTACTTGACCGTTCTGTTTAACTTGTGACAGGATTTTTATCTTATTTTCTCCCCGCAAAGCCTGAATTAAGACATCGGTAAACATGATCCCGAGTAAAGTAGTAATTGACACCACCACTAGCAATTCAATCAAAGTGAAGCCGGTTTTTTTCATCTTAGATTTTGATTAAAATAGTTTGTAAGTTTGATTCATGACTGCCGGTTGAGTCACTCCAGCTGACTTTAACCGTAATTTTTTTTTCGTTTTGGTAACTAGAGCCAGACAATGAATCTTCCATAATAACTTCCCGGATCAGACCGTCACCCAGCGTCTCTCTTTCACTATCCAATCCAATTTGTGTCATTCTTAAATTAGTACTATCTAATTTAAAACGGCATTTGGAACTATTACAATTTGAAGACATTGGCACGTTCCAAAGCTCCGAAAAAGTAGTGGTAGTGCCACCGCCGTATCTGAAGGTTGTTAAGCCATTCCGATTGCGAATCTCCCGGGTTTTTTCCACCCCGTCTTGAGCATATTTAGTAGCTCTGGTTTGCATAGTGGCAAATTGGGCATTTCTTAAGCTGTTGATGATAGTGATCAGGAGCGCAGTAATAACGATGGTCGCTACACTTAAAACTACGACGACCTCAATTAAACTTTGACCCTGAGATTTTTTTAGGGCAGGAAATTTCATCTGTCTCACTTATCATATCAAATATTTAATGAATATAAATCAGCCCGCCGTAATCAATATATAAATTAACCACCCCGCCTGAGGTTTTAGATTTAATAACTATCACCATCCGAGATTTATTAACAACCGGAATGCCGCCCCCATCCGTAAAAGTGATTTTAGCTGAGATATTAGCAAAATTAAGCCTCGAGCCGACACCTCCTTCCAAAGTAGAACCGGGGGAATTTGGGTCATCAAAATAAATCTGAGAAATTAGTAAGTCAGCTGGAAAACCGAAGGACGTTTTAGGTAGGTTAGGTCCATTACTGCAGGTCGGTTCCAGATAAAAATTACTTTCCTGAAACACCAAATGCCAATCGATGGCTTTTTGATTTAGATTATAATTGTCACCGCATAGATAACCGCTGGTAGAATAATTTTGGGCCTGCTTAACAATTGATTTGATCTTCTCCGCCTGATCATTTAAATCCTGATTCTGTTTAAAATCAACTAATTTAGGTAAAAATATAAAGCCGGCCGAAACCGTAATCGCCACCACCACCAGTAACTCTATTAGTGTAAAACCTAGGGATTCTACAACTTTGAACTTTGAACTTTGAACTTTGAACTTCTTGGCAGGCATTGATTTTACCGTATCACAAAAGTTAGGCTAGTAGTAGGGTGAAGCTTTTAATTATTTACTATGGAGATATATCTAACTTTCAAAACTGGGTTAGAAGTGTCGTAGCCCACCCCAATAATAAGTGATGTTCCGACAGGTAACTTCTTAAACTCTTCTAAGGTTAATTTTTTAGGTTCTTTATTATTATCTAGTTCATTATTAATTGATGAAGTAATTGTTATATCTGACGACAAAGGCAAAGTGTGATTTTTCTTATCTAGACCAGAAACTACTAGCACTGAATCGGTACTTTTAATCAATAGTCCGGATATATCAAACTGTTGAACAGCAAAGGAATTGGTAAGTTCTAAAGCTAGTGGATAATTTGATTGAAAAACAGCGTTAGTTGGAAGATTTGACCCTTTATAAAAATTAATGTAACCGATATAACCGCCCAGGATAAGATTTATTAATAAAGAAACAATTAAGGGTAAACCATACATTGTATTTAGTATCCAGTTTAATATTCAATTCGTCAATAGATATTATGGCGGGGTACAACTCATTGGCCAGCGATCTGACCACCAGCATTCCATACGGCTGGTTTCATAATGCCAGCCGCAAACCCAAACTGAAATTGTACCGGTACATACTGGCGGAGTATAGGGTGAGTAATACGGTGAACTGTATGGAGAACTATAGGGAGAACTATAGGGAATTGGCGTCGGGGTTGGAGTAAAAGTTGGCGTTGGAGTATTAGTCGGGGTTGGAGTAAAAAATCCAGCACCCTTAAAGGTGATAAGCGAGCCTTGGTTGGAGGTTTTGCAATAACAAGTAGGGGACGTCGTATCACAACTGGGTGATGGATGACCAGAAAGCGTGGCACAAATTTTAAAGTCAGACGAGATGGCTGTTGAAATCAGACCGGAATAAGTCCCGCCTTCCGGAGGGATAGGTAGCTTCCTATTGGTAAAATCATTATTCGATAACGGCCGATAAACTCCAGTTTTCGGGTCAAAAGCTAACTCTTCATAAGTCTTAGCAATCACATCAATATCGGCTTTTTTCTTGGCATCGTTAGCATTTTTTTTAACGTCTTGGTATTTAACTAAACCGATTCCGGATAATAGGGTTAAAATGGAGATGGCAATTAACAGTTCAACTAATGTAAAACCCAGGACGGATCTTTTGGGCATATTTTTATCATAGCAAAATAAAAGTATTATTTCGAGACTGGCGTTGGAGAAGGCAAAATAAACGGTTTATCATATTCGTTTGAGGCGACACCGTAATTACAGTCACCTGAGTTGGAATTACAGGTGACCAAATTACAATCGGTCGGCACACCAGCAGTCTGATTACCGTCAGTTTTGGCGCAGATGATAAATTTACTGCAATCACGAGCGTCGGTTGTACAATTTACCGGTAGAGCTTTGTATTGATAGTTTCGTCCAGTTGAAATTTTAGGATCCTGGGGTAAGGAATCTAGATATTTCGGAACCACCTCAGACATAGCACTTGGATAAGATCGACTAGACTGGTGATAGAGTTCTAGCGCCTGTTTTAGGCTTTCTAAATCTTTGACCCGTTTACTATCCAGACCGTTCTCGACGCTATTTAAATACAATCGAGCGCCAACAGTGGTTAAAATCGCCACAATAGAGATGGCAATCAATAGTTCAACTAAGGTAAAACCTAGATGTAGCTTTATATTTTTCATTATGGGCAGCTTGGCAAACTCAATGGTGATTCATTGGCTGATTTACGACAGTAACAGCCTTCTTTAACCTTAGCACAAATTAAAAAAGAGTCTTTACTATTTTTTACAGCGTTAATATCTGGATTCCTACTCCCAGGTCCTTCAATAAATAGATAATCAGTTCCATCTGGCACTTTAGGAAAACTGCCTGAGAAATCGTCTTTGGTTAGCGGTGAGTAAACTTTATTGGAAAAATCAAAGTTGACTTCATAAGCATTGGCGATCGAATCAATGTCGGCCCTTTTTTTAGCATCACCAGCGGATTGCCCTGCCCCAATGTAACGTGAGAGTCCAATCGCTGTCACCACTCCTAAAATCGATATTGCAACTATCAGTTCCACTAGTGTAAAGCCTAATTTATTCATTTAATTTATTAATTTGTGAGTTGAAGTCTGACAATAACATTTATTAGAATCAGTTAAACACTGATTGATCGTCGGATCAAGTGAAGTACAGACTTTAAATCCGTCCAATTTTTTATCAGCCGCATTCGGTCCGGTGATAAAACTATAGATCGTTGAGTCAGGTGAAATCGGTAGTCGACCAGAGGAAAAATCGGCATCAACCAAAATTTTATATTTTTGAGTGGGAAAATCATAGGTCGCTTCATAAGCCTGGGCAAGACTATCGATATCTGCTTTTTTGCGGGCTAAAATACCGCCGGCAGATGAACCTTTAAAAACCGTCACGCCAATGGCACTAAAAATTCCAATAATAGTAATTACAATCATTAGTTCAGCAAACGTGAATCCGTTTTTTTTCATTAGGGTGGAGTCAGCTCGTAATTATAGGCAGTCTTACCGACATCTGCTGTTTTATCCGGACAAGCAGTGATACTGGCATTAGCAATGGCTGAATCTTCAACTGAGGCATAAAGACAGTAGCTGGTGCAATAGGCAGTGATATTATTACACCCACCGGGTTTAGCATCATATGCTGGCAGTGAGAAAAGTCCGTTACTTGCGAATGGGTCTGGGGAAATTTTACCTAAATAGACCTTAGGTGTACCAGATTGAACCGGATTACCGGAATTACTAGTTAAAGGCTGGGAAAAATCGACGAGAGTCGGATAAAAATTCTGATCGGCTTTATATTGTTCGAGTGAACTTCTTAAAATATTTAAATTTGCTTGGCGTTTAGTATCCCGCCCGCGAGCCACGAATTTATTATAAGTAGGCACCGCGACCGACACTAATAAAACAATAATTGTAATAACGACTAGTAGTTCAATCAAAGTGAAACCATTTATATTCACCTTGACAGAACGAGCGAAGCGAGGCGTGATCAAAGTGAAGCCTTTTTTTAACATTTTAGTTTGGTTTATAGGATTGAGATGATAATTTACAGTAACTACTGCCATCTTTTAAGGTAACACAGACTTTAAACTTATCTGTGGCCGGTGATGAGGCATCCGGGCCTTCTAGATATTGAATATTCGGATCAGTTGGTTTTTTACCACTGGAAAAATCATTATCAGTTAAACGGCGATAGAGTGTGGTCTCTGAGTTAAAAGTAATTTCGTAGGCTTTGGCAATTGCCTCAATATTCGCTCGTCTCCCCGCATCTGTCGCATTTTTAACGTTATTCTGATAGGTGGCAAACCCAATTGCAGATAGAGTACCGATGATTGACACTACAACCATGAGTTCGACAAGGGTGAAGCCCTTCACTGCTGATTAGCTCGGCAGTAAGTCGCACCGCCAGTCTCGAGAGTTGCGCAGAGATTGTAGCTGGCGGCCCCGTTAGACGGCAGTCCGGAATAAACGTTGGCACCTGAATTAATTGGATCGGTCGGGACAGCTCCGGCGGAAAACCAACCAACCACTGGTGCACAATAAGTTCCAGTCGCTCCGGTACAATATTGGTTAGTAGAAGCATTTAGATGTGCTTCCAGAGCCTCAGAAATAGAGCCGATATCGGCTTTTCTCTTAGCATCCCGGGCACTTTTTTGGGCCCCAGAATAGATGGTAATTCCTACAGTGGCCAGCAGTGCTAGGATAGCAATCACCACCATTAACTCGACTAAGGTAAATCCACGTTTATCCTTGGGCAGAAACCTTCTCATTAACTAATCATTGTCACAACAAGATTTTATTGTCAATAGTGGGTTAAATAAGTCAGGTAGAATTGCCAAATTTTATCGCCTGAGATTAAGACAAGATACGATCCAACTGATAAAAATGGACCAAAAGCAATGGTGGCTTTAAAGCTTTTTTTATGTAAAATAATCAGTCCAATCGAAAACAGCGCTCCAATTAAAAATGCCAGAAAAAGTCCCAATACGATATTAGGGAAATTAAGTACTAGTCCTAAAAAAACCGCATATTTAACATCACCCCAACCCATGCCTCGCCCACGGGTAATAAAAATTAAAAAAGCAAAAAAGAAAGCGGCACCTAGACCCGATAAGACAGCCGTGCCTATTAAATTAGGTGATAGTAAAATTAGCCATACTATACCCAAGATTACAGCCGGATAGGTCACCACATCAAAGATGTAACCGCTTTTTAAATCAGTAATAAAAACTATTCCCAACACCACAGTGGCTAAAATTTTAAAAATTATCTCCAGCGGAACTGAACCAGAGGTCAGAATAATTAATGCTACTAGGATGCCCATGACTATTTCAGATACTAGAGTTTCTCGGGCAATTTTTTGCCGGCAAAAACGACACTTCATTCCTAAAACTAGGAATGAAACCAGTGGGATTAAATCAAACCAATTTAGCGATTTATGACAACTATCACAACTTGACCGGCCGAGAACTGATCTGTCTTGAATCAACCGATTGGAAACTGCAAGAATAAAACTGCCTAATATTGTGCCGATCGCAAAACCCGCGGTGAGTTGGAAAATCATTAATTTATCAGCGTTAAGTTAGTCCCTACTTCATATCGACTATCGTTATTTCCGCCATCACCAACCATCCTTTGGCGATAAAAGCTTGACTCTAGCACCGTATCAATTTCCCAAGCTTTACCATCAGAGTAAAAACGATAATTAAATTCTCCGTTATTGACTGGATCAATCGGCAGAGTGGGGATATTAATGCTTTTTTGGGTTGACAGATCGGCTTTAACCCAACCTGAACCATCGGATTTAAGTTTATTGGCGTCACTATCACTGGTCGAACCTTTACAGTTCATAGTTTGGATCGGACATAAAATTACCCGACCAGAAATAGTCGCTTCACTAATCGAATTATTAACGGCCTGCTGTAAGATAGCCAAATCACTCAGCCGGATTGAGTCGTTAAGACGTTTTTTTAACTCCAACGGATTAAGTATTAACCAAACACCAAGTGCTGCTGCTATCAAAACTGTCAACATCAATACCAGCTCTACTAAAGTAAATCCTGAAGATTTCATTATTTGATATTACTGGTTAATTGATAGATTGGCAAGATGATCGAAATGACTAAAAAAGCTACACCAATTCCTAAAACCACAATAATAATTGGTTCAATAATTGTGGTAATATTTTTTAATGAGTTATCGGCTTCTGATTCAAAATAATCGGATAATTTAAACATGACATCTTCTAACTTACCAGTCTCTTCACCGGTTTTAACCATCTGTCCCACAATTTTCGGAAAAACATTTGAGGCAATTAACTGATTGGAAAAAGTCAAGCCTCGCTCAACCCCCAGATAAGCCAGATCTAAACTTTTTTTATAGACCAAATTACCAGAGATATCAGAGACGATCTTAATGGCATCTAAAATTGAGATGCCGGAAGCGGATAATAGTGCAAAGGTCCTGGTAAAATTGGTTAAAATTACTAAATTAATAATCTTGCCGGCAATGGGGCTTTTTAGTAAAATCCCGTCGAACACTAGTCGACCCTGCTCCTGTTGTAAATAACGCCTAAAACCGATCACCGCTAGGATAATCAAGAAAACTATCAGCCACCAAAACTGCAGGATTGCATTAGTAAAACCGATTAAAATTTGGGTCGGTAAGGGCAGTTCAATGCTGGATTCTTTATAGAGTGAGGTGATCCGCGGCACCACAAACAGCACCATAACTAAGCTCACTCCAAACATCATCGTCACCACTAAAATTGGGTAGATCATCGCCCCGCGAACTCGGGATTGAAACGCCCGCTGTTTTTCCAAATTATTAGCTAACTCCAGTAAAATGGCATCTAATTTTCCTGATACCTGACCGGCCCGAACTAACTTACTATAAATATTTGGGAAAGTATCTGGGTATTTTTCTATGGCCGAAGCAAAATCCAAACCGCCCTTTAAATCCTCCGAGATGCCGTCGAGGATTTTTTTAAAATTTTTATTCGGCTGCTGTTCAGATAAGATATCCATCGCCTCCGATAAGATCAAACCTGATGAGACCATGGTGGCTAGTTGTCGAGTAAACACTACTACCTCAGAGAAAGAGACCTGATTTAAAAATTTATCCAGGTATTTTTCTTTAAATTGGCTTTTACCTTTAACCGAGATAATAATTAATTTTTTTCGTCTTAGGATGCCAGCTGCATCAGAAGGATTTACTGCTTCAACTTCGCCTCGGTGGTAATTGCCCTGATAGTCTTTGGTAATGTAGTCAAAAATCGGCATATAAATCTTATCTGGCCAGAAGCTTTGCCAGAAGCGCCGGCCGCAAAGAATACTGCTGGGCAATTTCGTAATTTATTCGTCCAGCTTTAACTAAGGCAGTCAGTGACCCCTCCAGTGAAACCATGCCTAACTCGGCCGAGGTTAAAATAAGATTATCAATCAGATGAGTTTTAGCGCTTCTGATTAACTCTGACAAAGCCGGGTTTTTTAGTAATACTTCAGTCGCCAACACCCGTCCCGGTTCTATTGTGGGAATTAAGCGCTGAGAGATCACCGCCTCTAAAACGGAGGATAATTGTAATCTAATTTGAGACTGTTGGTTTTCTGGAAAGACATCGATGATCCTATCAATTGATTGAGCAGCTGAATTAGTATGAAGTGTCGCAAAAACTAAATGACCAGTCTCAGCCACGGTAATGGCGGCTGAGATAGTTTCCAGGTCCCGCATTTCACCCACTAATACTACATCTGGATCTTCTCGGAGTGTCGCTCGGAGCGCCGCGCCCCAGGTTTTAGTATCTAAAAACATCTCCCGTTGAGAGATAATTGAATGTCCAGCCGGATAGACATACTCAATCGGATCCTCAATAGTAATAATATGCTCCGATCTTTCCTGATTGATTTTATTAATAAAGGCCGCTAAGGTGGTAGTTTTGCCATGCCCGGTTGGTCCGGTGACTAAGACTAAACCTTGACGGAGATTGGCCAGCTCTCCGGCTACGGCCGGTAAACCTAAATCTTCCAGTTTCGGCACGCCCAAGGGAATTAACCTAAAAGCCGCTGCCGTAAAGCCCTGTTCACGATATAGATTAACTCTAAATCTAACCTTATTGCCATAGGTAAAACCCAAATCTAATTCAAAACTAGCGGTAAAAACACTCTTTTGGGTAGGAGATAAGAGTGGAATCACCAAAGATTCAATCTCAGCCACTGATAAAGATGGTGCGCCCTCTATCGGAATAATCTCGGTATTGACCCGAATGGCCGGTGGATAACCGACCACTAAATGCAGATCCGAAGCCTTTCGTTCGATGGTGATATCTAATAGTTGCTGTAGTGTCATAATTTAATCCTCCGCCACTCTTAACACCTCTTCCAAAGTCGTTACCCCTTCGATGGCCTTAAGATAGCCGTCTTGTTTTAAAGTGATCATGCCTTCTTCGACCGCTTGCTTTTCAATCTGATCATCAGATGATCTGGCTAAAATTAATTTCATAATTCCATTTGACATCGGTAAAACTTCATAAATTCCTACTCGTCCAAGATAGCCACTATTACCACACTGACTACAACCGGCGCCCTTATACAGCACGACCGGTTTGGCTCCATCAATAAAACTGCCTAACACCCGTTTGATATTTTCCGCGACCTCAGCCGGAGCCGGATAATTTTGTTTACAATTGGAGCAGATTTTTCGTAAAATTCGCTGGCCAACTGAAACATTGAGTGATGAGGCAATTAAAAATGGCTCCATTCCCATATCCAAAAGCCTGGGAATTGAGCCAGAAGCGGTGTTAGTATGAAGGGTCGAAAAAACCTGATGTCCAGTTAGGGCCGCCTGAATGGCCAGATCGGCGGTTTCATTATCACGAACTTCACCCACCAAAATAATATTGGGGTCCTGCCTGAGAAATGATCGCAACGCTGAGGCAAAAGTTAAACCAATTGTAGTATTAACCTGAACTTGATTAGCTCCGGGGATCTGATATTCAACCGGATCTTCAATGGTGGCGATATTAACTTTGGTGGTTGAGATTCTGGTCAATATTGAATAGAGAGTGGTCGTCTTACCAGAACCAGTCGGTCCGCAGATTAAAATAATTCCGTGCGGCCGGAGAATTTGGGTTTCTAGATTTTTTAACGACGCCCCCCGAAGCCCTAAATCCTGGAGGGTTGGCGCCTTAGTCGATTTCGGTAGCAGCCGCATGACCACCTTTTCACCGTGCACCGTCGGCACAGTTGAGACCCGCAGATCATAAATACTTTTGCTGGAGGTATAAGAAAATCGACCGTCTTGTGGTAAGCGCTTTTCCTCAATTTTTAAACCGGATAGGATTTTAATTCGGGAGATTAAGGCATCATGCACCCCGCGAGGCAATAAGATCTTTTCGTGTAAAATGCCGTCAATTCGATATCTAACTCGAGTATTTTCCTCACCCGGTTCAATGTGAATATCCGATGCCTTGGCCTTAACCGCAAACTCCAGTAGTTGGGTTGCGATATTGGCCACCGGTGCCTCATGAATTACCTCGGCTTTGTCTTCCGGAGCATTATCTTCAACCTTTTGCTGCAAGTCAGTCACCTGCTTTAAGGCTGAGGTCACCTCACTAGATAGATTCTGAGTGTAGTGATCACTGACAGCTTTATCAATATCTTCCGGTAAACCCAAATACGGTTTGACTGACAGATTGGAACTTTTCTCAATAAATTGAATAACCTGTAAGTCCAAAGGATCAACCATGACCACAAACAGCTGGTTATTTTTCTGTTCAAAGGGGACTAGATGGTAGCGGCGGGCGGTTGCCTCCGGCACAAATTTTAAAATCTCCGGTGAGATAGTTTTACCATCCAAAGAGATAAAAGGTACACCCAAGATCTGGGATTTAGCGGCGGCAAGCTTTCCTGGCGGTACCAATTTTTGCTGGATAATTAGATTCTCTGCAGGTTGGCCGGTTTTAAGGGCGGCTTGTTTAATTGTAGTAACCTGAGCCTGGGTTAACAACCCTTGAGTCAGTAAAATATCTTCAATTCCAAATTGGGAAGGAGCAGTTTGGGCAGTAGGTTCCATAGAAAACAAGATCTGAACTCCAGACCTAGTCTCATTATGACTCTAAACCTTGTTTAAAATCAATCCAGAAAATATAATCTGAATTAATGATCCCAACTATTATTATTGATCCGAATTTAGATTCTAGAGTTGAGACTATTAATCAGATTTTAAAGGAAAATAAACTATCGCAAATTCATCCGAATATGTTATGGATCCCCCGTGATGAGAAGTTAGGTATTAAAGAAGCGAGAGTAATTACCCAACACCTAAGTCTTAAACCATTCCAAAGTGGGGGACAAGCAGTGGTTTTATTAGACGGAGACAATCTGACTCCGGAAGCTCAAAATGCCTTGTTAAAAACTCTAGAGGAACCGCCAGAAAGAGCGATCATTTTAATTGGGGTGTCATCCGAAGACAAGTTACTGCCGACGGTTTTGTCCAGATGCCAGGTAGTAAGAGTTCAGAGGTCAGAGGTCAGAGTGAATAGTGATGCTAAATATCAAAAGGAGATTACTGAACTGATAAAGTCCAGTGTTGAACAGAGGTTTATATTCATTGAAAAATTAAAAGATCGGGAGGATTTTTTTAAAGCGTTAATTTATTATTATCATCAGGTATTTTATCAAAACCAAACTTCAGAATTGATCGATTTCTTAAAACAGTTAACTCGGATGGAGGAGTATTGGCAAGGCAATGTCAATCAAAGGGCAATTTTAGAATATCTGATGTTGATTTTACCAAGTACCGATTTATGATATATTGAAGTTATGGATGATGCAGAGACAAAAAAACCTTCTGAAAATGATAAAATTTTAGATTTTGAGCAGTACGATAAAATACGTGATCAAGTGGTGCCAAATACACCTAAAGAAGAACCAACTGATCTAGATTTTGCTAAAAATTTCATCGGTAAATCTACCCAAGAACAAGATGAATTGATTGGCGGAGAGGATATAGATACCAGATCAGATGTGCAAAAAGATAGGGATAAAAAAAGGGCTGAGTATGGTTCAAGCTCTAAAACCCCCACCTTTAACCCACTCATGGTCCAGAATATTCGGGCTCAAGTTGTAAATCCTAAAAGGGCGGATAACTTTGATAGTGAGTTTCTTTATCCGGCCAATGCCCCTGAAAGAGCAAAGCCCAAGCATAAACCATCGGCTAAAACTCCTATTTCAGATATCAGACCAGAGTATGATCCAAAATTAAATCCAACAACACTGTTATCTGATGAAAAAAAGTCTGAAATGAGAAGTAATCTAGACACAATTATGGTTAATCATAAAAATGACTTAAGGAGAATTAATCTCAAACGGCTCATGCAAAAACGCTCCCCTCAACAAATACGACAAGAAAAAGTCGGCTAATATTACTAGTGTTTAGACTGTTATAACAGTCTAAAATTTAATCTGAAACTTGCAAAACCTCCTTGCAAATGTTAGACTAACTCACACCAATTATGGCTCCTGATTTAAATCACTATTCCGCCAAACAGATCCAGGTTTTACAAGGTTTAGAACCAGTTAGAAAAAGGCCAGGTATGTATATCGGCTCAACTGACGAGCGGGGACTGTGGATCATGATCAAAGAGATTATTGATAACTCGGTTGATGAAGCGATGGCTGGTCGTTGTCAAAACATCTGGATTGAGCTACATAAAGATGACTTTATTACGGTAGCTGATGACGGCTTTGGTATTCCCTGGGAGAAACACCCAACAGTCGGGAAATCGGCGCTCGAGGTGGCCATGACTGTCTTACATGCCGGCGGAAAATTCGGTGAAGGCGCTTATAAAGTCTCTGGCGGTTTACATGGTGTTGGTGCTTCAGCCGTTAATGCTCTATCCGAACTGATGCGAGTTGAAAGTAAGCGTGATAATAAAACTTTCTTCCAGGAATATCATCAAGGCAAACCAAATTTTGATGTTAGAGAGCTCAAGTCGGACGACATACCGAAAGATTACGCATACCACTTTGACTGGAGTTCTAAATCCGGCGTCAGAACTACCTTTAAGGCTGATCGGGAGATTTTACAAGAGATTAAACCGAAATTTGACACGGTTTTAAGACAGGTTAAAAACCGGGCATATTTAGTAGCTGGACTCTACTTCCACCTCTGGGATGAGAACGATCAGACTGAGTATCACTTCTATTTCGACTCCGGTATCGCGGCCTTAATTAAGCATCTCAATAAATCTAAAGCCGCCATTCACAATTTAATCTATATTCATAAGTCGCTTAATTCGGTCGATGTTGAAGTGGCTATCCAATATAATGACGGCTATAATCCGGTCTTTGAGTCATACGCTAACGTTCAAGCCACCAACGACGGTGGGACTCATGTCACCGGCTTTAAAATGGCCTTAACTCGAGCCATTAATGACTACGCCCGAAAGCAGGGCTATTTAAAGGAAAAGGATGAGAATTTAACCGGTGACGACACTTTAGAAGGTATTACCGCGGCGGTCGCTATCAAAATGGATTCAGAACAGCTCCAATTTGAATCTCAAACTAAAGACAAATTAGGTAACGCTGAGGTCGCCCCGATTGTGTCACAAGTGACCAAGGAAGGCTTGGACACTTTTTTTGAGGAAAATCCCAGTGACGGACGGCGAATTATCGAAAAAGTGATTACTGCCGCTAGAGCCAGATTGGCCGCCCGGGCCGCCAAGGATGCGGTGTTGCGAAAAAGTGCTTTTGAAGGCGGTGCTTTGCCGGGCAAATTGGCTGACTGTCAGGAAAAAGATCCGGCCGAGTCAGAGTTATATATTGTGGAAGGAGATAGTGCCGGCGGCAGTGCCAAGCAAGGTCGAGACCGAAAATTCCAAGCCATCCTACCACTGCGAGGCAAAATCTTAAATACTGAACGGGCCCGTTTAGATAAAGTCCTGGAATTTGAGGAGATTAAATCTTTAGTAATTGCCTTAGGCACCGGTATTGGCGACAGTATCGATTATCAAAAAACCCGTTATCACCGAATTGTACTGATGACCGATGCCGATGTTGATGGCGCTCACATCAGGACACTTTTATTAACCTTTATCTACCGTTATCTGCCGGAGCTAATAACTCTTGGCTATATTTATATCGCTCAACCGCCACTATTTAAATTAACCAAAGGTAAAGAATTAAGATATGCTTACTCAGATAATGAACGAGACAGCTATATTAAAGAGTTGACCGACGGCAAGTCTGACGCGATTAATATCGCCCGTTATAAAGGCTTGGGCGAGATGAACCCGGAACAGCTCTGGGAAACAACCATGGATCCAGTAAACCGAGTTTTAAAACAGGTGACGATTGAAGATGCGGCGGCGGTTGATGAAACTTTCTCGATGTTAATGGGGGATGATGTGGCACCCAGAAAAAGGTTTATTCAAACTAACGCTAAACAAGCCATTCTTGACCTTTAACCCATGGAGAGAGCCATAAATTACGGATCATTATCAAGTGAAATGGCCTTAAAGTTGGCCATTAAAGCTAGGTTAGATTCCCAAATCCAAACTCTAGGTGAAGGAGTCATATTGGCCGATCCAACACATGGTTCTGAATCAGGTTACCCGTTTAGAGTTGACCTGCGGGGAAAATATCAAGTCATTTGTTATGCAGATGAAAATTTAGACTGCGATTTGCTTGAAGGCTGGCAAGAAAATACTAATCCCTAAAGACTCACCACCGCCATAAAACGACCTTCTGGGATACCCGGGTTTTCTCTGGAGGCAACGTGAGAAAAAGTCTCGCCCCTTACAGCCTGACAATAGGTACAAATCGGCGAAACTTCAATATTATCCTCAATCACTCCATAAAATTCTTTTAATTGCCAAACGCTATAGCCAACTATATCCGGATAAACCTTACCGTTATAAATCATTGACTCATATCGATACCGATCCTTCAGCCACCGACACTTAGGGCCGCCGTCAATTTTTAAGAATCGTCCCCAATTACAATCATGGTCAGCCAAGGTGTCAAGATAACCCAGAGCATAACAGTCTTGATGAATACTTGGCCCTACGCCAAAGATAAAATTTTCTGTATCAGTAAAACCTAGCCAATTTAATTTATCCATGACTTTCCGACAAATTTGCCGGGTGGTGCCTTCACGTCCGGCATGAACTAAGGAGACAAACTCCCGCTTGGGACTCGTGATAATAATCGGTGGGCAATCAGCTGGATTTAGAGCTAAAGCGATACCTTTTTCAGTGGTGATTAGAGCATCAGAGGGCGGCAGTTCTGGTGTAATATTTAATAAACTACCTCGGGCATTATTTCGTCCAACTACTAAAATATTATCTTTATGTTCTGGACGCATAACAATCAGATCTTCAATATTAATCTCTAAACTATCCAAAAATTCTAATCTATTTCTAAGAACTATGTCTGGTTCTCCAAATTTAAACGACATATTGCCGTCCGGCCGAAATGAAAAACCGTGTTTTAAACCGATATTATTTAAGTTAGTTAAAGTTCGATAGTTCTCTAAATCTGCAATTGCCATGAGGGTAATATATCATTAGTTAGCGATTATGGCAAAAAGGAGGTAAAATAGACTAGATGAAACGTTTACATATTATGGGTGTTAGCGGCAGTGGGGCGTCAGCGGTGGCGGAGATTGCTAAATTTCAAGGATTTAGTGTCACTGGCTGTGATTCAAACCCTCAAAATGATTCTATATATAGTGGTCATAGCCCTGATCATCTACAAGATATTGATATATTAGCATATACCCCGGCTATTTTATCGCTCGATCCGAACAACACTGAGATTCAAAAGGCCCATGAGTTAAATTTAGAAGTTTTAACCTGGCAGGAATTTATGGGTAAGTATTTAGAAAAAGACAGATTCGTCATTGCAGTTTGTGGTACCAAAGGCAAAACCACCGTTACCGCTATGACGGGATTATTATTAGAAGATGGAGATTTTGATCCGACGGTGGAGTTGGGGGCTAAAGTTTCCAAATGGAATAAAAATTATCGAGTTGGAAAATCCAAATACTTCCTAACTGAAGCCGATGAGTTTAATAATAACTTTTTAGTTTCGCACCCAGAAGTAACTATTATTACCAACGTTGTCTTTGATCACCCAGAGTTTTTTCCAGATTTTGATGAATATAAGGAGGCCTTTTTTAATTTTTTATGCCAAACTAAAAATTTAATAATCGCCAATTTATCTGATCCAAATGTGGCAGAGATTTGTAAACAGGTGATGAAGCAAACCGGTATAAAAGTCATTGACTACTCCAAATCAGATTTTAAGTTAAATTTAAAGGTGCCGGGAGATTTTAATAGACTAAATGCTAATGCGGTCTTCCATTTAGGATTAATTTTACAGATCCCTGTTGAAGTAATTAAAAAGTCTTTAGAAAATTTTACCAATGTTAGTCGGCGGTTTGAGAAAGTCGGGGATTATAATGGGGCAGAGATTTATAGTGACTATGCCCATAATCCGTTATCGCTCGAGGTGACTATGAAAGCCATGAAGGAGAAGTTTCCCGATAAAAAATTGTGGATATTTTTCCAACCTCATATGTTCTCACGAACTAAAGCTCTATTTGATGAGTTTGTCGATGTCTTTAAAAAATCTCCAGTCGACGGAATCGCCATCTTAGATATCTATCCTTCCCGCGAGATTGATACTGGACTCGTTACATCACAAGAATTAGTTAAAGCAATTGATGAAGACAATATTGAATATACAACTAAAGAAGAAGTAGTAAGGAATTTAAAAAAGTACGCTACAAATAAAGATGTTTTCTTTTTTATGGGAGCTGGAGATATTGATCGGATTGCTCGGGAAATAGTAGAGAAAAATATGAAATATTTAGATCAAGCTAAAAGTCTGTACCAAAACAAAAAAGTTTTAATCTTGGGATTAGGAATTAATCAAGGTGGATTGGGTGTCACAAAATTTTTTGCTAGGGCGGGGGCTGAAGTTAAAGTTACCGATTTAAAATCAGAGGTTGAATTAAAAAATTCTCTTGACGCGCTAAAACAGTTCTCAGGCATTACCTATTCTTTAGGTGAACATAAATTTGAAGATATTGATTGGGCTGATATTGTTTTAAGAAACCCGGGTGTCAAACCGGATAATAAGTTTTTGCTGTATGCTCGTGAAAAAAATAAACAAGTCGAGATGGATCTGGGGATTTTTTTGCAGTTTATCTCACCCAAACAGATTATCGGCGTGACCGGTACTAAAGGAAAATCCACCACCGCTTCACTGATTTACGATGTCTTAAAGACCCAGAAAAATGTCGTCTTAGCTGGCAACATCGGTAAAAGTATTTTTGATCTACTGGAAGTGGTTGATGAGAATTCCTGGATCATCTTGGAGCTATCATCTTTTCAACTTCAATCGCTGGAAGTGCATGAAATCTCACCTCATATCTCAGTCATCACCAATATTTATGAAGATCATTTAAATTATCACGGTACAATGGAGGAATATATTCAAGCCAAGCGAGCAATTACAGCTTATCAAAGCAAGGATGATTTCTTGTTTATCAGTTCTACTGACAAAGTGACAAGCTCCCCAGAATTTAAAAAAGATCTAAAAGCTAAGATCATCTATTTTTCTTCATCTGACATACTGGCTGACTTTAAACCAACTCTCCCAGGCGAACATAACCGAGTTAATATGGCGGCGGCTTTAAAAGTGGTAGAGTTGCTTGGGGTAGATACTGCCACTGCCTTAGAACAGATGAAAAAATTTACCGGTGTCGAATTTAGACTTCAGTTAATTAAAGATAAGGATGGTATTAAAATTTATAATGATTCTGCCGCCACCAACCCGAGTGCCACTATTGAAGCGATTAAATCTTTACCGAATTCCATTTTAATTGCCGGCGGGGTTAATAAAGATCTGTCCTATATCGAGCTAGCCGAGATAATTGATGAGAAAATTAAGGCAGTATTTTTCCTGGAAGGAGACGCTACTGAAGAATTAAGAGGACTAATAAAAGACAGTAATAAGATTATGGGCACTTATAATAATCTCCCAGATTTAGTAAAAGATGTCTTGGAATTTGCCAAAGTGGGGGATACTATTTTATTCTCACCGGCCGCCGCCTCTTTTAACTTATTCCAAAATGAGTTTGACCGAGGACGAGTATTTAATCAAGTTATCAACCCTTTTAACTGATCCTGAAATCAGATATAATTAAAGGTATGCCAAACGCCATCGGAAAAGTCCAGTCCGCCCCCATTATTGAAGAGATGCGCCGATCATATTTGGATTATGCCATGTCGGTCATTGTTTCTCGAGCCTTACCTGATGTCAGAGACGGCTTAAAACCGGTTCAGCGGCGAATTATCTATGCCTGTCATCAGCAAGGAATTCACCATTCATCCCGCTACCAAAAATCGGCCGCTGTGGTTGGTGAGGTGTTAAAAAATTATCACCCCCACGGAGACGTACCAGTTTATGACGCCATGGTCCGAATGGCTCAGAATTTTTCTATGCGTTATATGTTAATTGACGGTCAGGGAAATTTTGGTTCGGTTGACGGTGATTCTCCGGCCGCTATGCGCTACACTGAAGCTAGATTATCTGGCATCGCCGATGAATTACTCCGAGATATTCACAAAGAAACGGTTGATTTTACCGACAACTATTCCGGGACAACGGTCGAGCCGGCCGTTTTACCTTCAGTCATTCCGAATTTATTATTAAACGGCGCTTCCGGTATTGCTGTTGGGATGGCCACCCAAATTCCGCCGCATAACTTAGGTGAGGTAACTGATGCCTTGATCTATATGATAGAGCATCCGCGTAAAGAAAGTGCCAAAGCAGAAGTGGAGGATGCAAAATCAGAGACTAATGTCTTGTCTGGGACAAATCAATTTGTTCTAAGTAAAACTGCGTCAAAATTTCAATCTGAAGCATCAGTCGAAGAATTGATGAAATTTATTAAAGGACCGGATTTTCCAACCGGTGCCTCAATTTATGACCTGACCGAGATCATTAATGCTTATGCCACTGGTCGCGGCCGAGTGGTTATGCGAGCCAAAGCCGATATTGAAGAAACTAAAGGCGGGAGATTTGATATTATCGTGACTGAGCTACCTTATCAGGTTAACAAAGCGGTGTTGGTCACTCGAATTGCCGAACTGCATAAAGATAAGAAGATTGAAGGTATCGCCGATTTACGGGATGAGTCAGACCGACGAGGCATGAGGATTGTGATAGAATTAAAACGCGACGCCAAGCCCCAATCTCTCTTAAACAATTTATATAAATTTACCGCCATGCAGTCAGTCTTTAACGTTAACATGGTGGCCTTAGTTGACGGTGTACCACATCTTTTACCTTTGAAATATATCTTGGAGGAGTTTGTGTCTCACCGCCAAATTATCGTGACCCGCCGAAGCGAATTTGAACTAAAAGAAGCTCGAGCAAGGGAACATATTTTGGAGGGATTGAAAATCGCCGTTGATCATATCGACGCGGTCATTCAAACTATCCGAGGAAGTCGTGACGCTGATGTGGCCAAGATTAATTTAATGGAGAAGTTTAAGCTAACTGAGATTCAAGCTCAAGCAATCTTAGATATGCAACTTCGGCGACTAGCGGCGCTGGAACGCCAAAAAATTGAAGATGAGCTAAAATTGGTTAGGGAATTAATCACCTATCTAATTGATTTATTGTCTCATCCAGAGAAAATATTAACCGTCATTAAAGACGAGCTGTTAAAAATAAAAGATAAGTATTCAGATGATCGAAAGACCCGAGTTTATAAACAAAAAGTTGGTGAGTTTTCTGAAGAAGATCTGGTGGCTGACGAAAATACTATCGTCACCATTACCGAAAACGGTTATATTAAAAGACAACTTCCGTCAACTTTTAGAGTTCAAAACCGCGGCGGTAAAGGAGTGTCTGGTATCACCACTAAGGAAGAAGATGCTGTCTCACATATTTTCCTGACTAAAACTCTAGATAGCATCATGTTCTTTACTGATCGAGGCCGGGTGTTTCAACTAAAAGTCTGGGAGATCCCGGAATCTTCCCGCATTGCCAAAGGTCAGGCGATCGTTAATTTAATTAATGTCGAGCAAGGTGAAAAAATCACTGCTATCTTAACCATCAGAGCCCGCGGCGGGGTTAAATACTTATTTATGTGTACCAAAGAAGGTAATATCAAAAAAACTCCGGTTGAAGAATATGCCTCAATCAGAAAAAATGGCTTAATTTCAATAAAATTAGACTCAGGAGATCAGCTGGGCTGGGTGACGGCAACTTCAGGCGAGGATGATCTAATTATTGTGTCCCGTTTAGGCCAAAGTTTAAAGTTTACTGAGAAAGATGTTAAAGCCACCCACCGAGATACTTCCGGCGTTCGGGGAATTAGATTAAACAAAGATGACAGCGTGGTGTCATTAAATAAGATTCATGATCCAAAAAATAATCTGTTAGTGATTATGGAGAATGGACTAGGTAAAAAGACGCCGGTATCGGCTTGGAGTAAACAGAAACGGGGCGGCAGTGGGGTTAAGGCGGCTCAGGTAACTGAAAAGACCGGTCAGATCGTCACCGCGGAGATCATTACACCACAAGATGAAACCTTAGTCATGACTTCTAATAAAGGTCAGTTAATTAAGATTAATTTAAAAGATATTCCAACTTTACAAAGACAAACCCAGGGGGTAATCTTAATTAGAACCAGGCCAGGTGAAAAAGTCGCCGCTGCCACTGTCGTCGGAAGTAAAGAGAAAATAGATGGATAAAAAAATTGCTAAATTTGCCATTATCTATTTTGTGGTGGGAGTCATATTTGCCTTTTTATATGCCTGGTTTTATCACTGGGGTTTTTTCTCACTTTTTTCGCCTGGATTTTATGCCGTCGTATTAACCTGGCCGGCTCAAGTTCCACATTTTTTCTTTGATTTTCAAACCTATGGTCTTAATGGTAAGACTTTAATATAAATATGCCTATTGTCGGAGCACATGTGTCAACTGCTGGAGGACTTCACTTAGCTTTTGATAATGCCCAAAAAATTAAGGCAGAGTGTAGTCAAATTTTTTTGTCAGCCCCGCTACAATGGAGAATGATTGATTATTCTGAAGCTGATGTTGACCACTTTTTAGAAAAACAGACAGAAACTAAGATTGGTCCTAATTTTGTTCACGGCATTTATTTAATTAATCTGGCAACTGATAATGAGGATAATTTAAAAAAGGGTATTGATTGGTTAATCTGGTCCCAGAAAACTTGTCATAAATTAGGACTCATGGGAACCAATTTTCATTTAGGCTCCCATAAAGGTCAGGGTTTTCCAGCTGTCCAAAAAAAAGTTGAAGATGCCTTAGCCATAATCCTTAAAAATACGCCAGAAGTCGATTTAATTTTGGAGAATTCGGCCGGTGCGGCTATCGGCGGTAAATTTACTGAACTGGGAGCACTGATTAAATCTCTGCAAGATCCAAGATTAAAAGTCTGTGTTGATACTCAACATGCCTTTGCCAGCGGTTATGATTTAAGATCTAAAGAGGGAATTGAGAAAGCGTTGGAGGGGTTAGATGCTGAGGTGGGCTTAGATAGGGTAGTGATGATCCATGCTAATGATTCTAAAACTGAGCTGGGTAGTGGGGTCGATCGGCATGAGAATATCGGTCAGGGTTTAATAGGAAAGACTGGCTTTAAATTATTATTAAATCACCCTCAGCTAAAACATCTGCCGTTTGTCTTAGAGGTGCCGGGGATAGATGGTAAAAGCGGACCGGATAAAGAAAATATCGAGATTTTAAAATCGCTAGTTGACAAGTAAATTCTTTTGTTAGATAAATAGGGTATGGGGATATTAGTTACTTGGGCATTAAATGCATTGGCTTTGTATGTTACTGCTCAATTTGTGCCAGGGATTCACGTGTCTGGTGCTATCTCGGCGCTTCTGGCCGCCATCGTCATCGGGTTTGTTAATACTTTTATTAAACCACTTCTACTATTCTTAACTCTGCCGATTAATTTAATGACATTAGGTCTCTTTACCTTTGTCATCAATGCGGTAGTTTTGTGGCTGGCGGCTCAAGTAGTACCTGGATTTTCGGTCGATTCACTACTCTGGGCAATACTGGCGGCTGTCGTTTTATCCTTTGTCTCAACTTTATTATCCCGTCTGTCAAAAGACTTGAAACTCTCCTAAATTTATCTAATTTTACTTTTCCGTGGATTTGTTGTTACCAGAATGGAAAGCTTTATGGACATCCTGTAGGTGGCGATTGGTGACATGGGTATAGACCTGGGTGGTCGAGATATTAGAGTGGCCCAACATCTCCTGAACTGATCGAATATCGGCGCCGTTAATTAATAAATCGGTGGCAAAGGAGTGACGCAAAGTGTGTGGGGTGGCTTTAACCGAAAGTCCGGCTAACTTCACATATTTTTCTACGATTCGCTGGATGGTCCTGGTGGATAATCTCATCTTTTCCGGATCAGTCTCCAAGTTAGTTTTTTTAGATAATCTGATAAATAGTGGGTGAAAATTATCTTTTCTGGATTTCATGTATTCGCCCAAGGAAAAAACTGCTTCATCTGACAAAAAAACCACCCGCTCTTTACCGCCTTTACCAACAATAGAAAACTCCCGCCGATCCAGATTAATCTTGTCGCTGTTAAGTGAAGCCAATTCCGATACCCGAAGACCGGTGGAAAAGAGTGTCTCAAGTAGCGCTTTATCTCGCAGTCCAGATTTAGTTTTTAGATTCGGTGATTTTAAAAGGCGGACCAGCGAGGCTTCGTCCAAAACTTTAATCGGGGAAGGATCGGAGTTACCTAATTCAATTTTTTCAGCCGATAGACTTTGAATATCACTCCTTGCTAAATAGCGTAAAAACGCCCGTACGGCAATCAGGAAAAAATTTTGGGTGACTTTTTTTAAGGGCGAGTTATCCTTATCAGTAAAACGAGCCAAAAATAGGCGATATTTTTTGATTAAAGTTTGATCAATTTGGCTAGGGCTGATATCACCAGAAAATTCCAAAAACCGTTTCAAATAGTGATCATAATTTTGAATAGTTTTTTGAGAGGCGTTTCTCTCCAATTCCAAATATTCCAAGAAGTCAGTAATTAAAGCAGACAACAGCATTTAAAGTAACGCTAGTCCTAATATACCTAAGATAGTTAAGATTCCACCGCCGATACCTAAAATCAGGGTGGTATTAAAATCTCCGGCTACTGGTAAAGTTTTAACCGGGATTTTAGTCTCAACACCACCCTGCAGTGTACCGCTACCGCTGGCAACCGCACCACCCGGACCGCCAGACGCCCCACAGGATCCGGTGCCGATTGTATAACTACCACCGGTCACACCAGATAAAACATCAGATAGATTATTTCTTTCCGCCACATTAGAGTCGGTGGTTTTAGTTTTATCAGCTGGGTCAAAGTCAAAAGATAATTTTGTTAATCCAGCGGTGGCGGTGGGATCGACGGTAAAATCAACCGAGGCAAAGGTGCCGGCGCCCTGATATGGCGAGGCGGCGGAAGCTGAACCGGAGATAATAATTTTATTATTGGCCGGATCGATAATCGTCTGTGGGTAATCCGTGTAAAGAGTGCCGTTGCGGATCTGTTTGGCTGAGAGTTTTGAGGAATCGTAGAAAATAATTGCATCCACGCCGTCGGTTTTAGCACCTTGAGTATCTAATTTAATATCAACCGAAAAAGCACAACTAGGAGCAAAGGTACCAACGGTGGGGGAGACAGACAAAGTAGCAGCAAAAACACTAGTAGGCAGTAGGCAGTAGGCAGTAGTAAGCAGGCAGGCAGTTAGTTTTTTCATTGGCTAATATTTAAACTAAAGTCAGTTACTTTACTTAGTATATCACGACCTATCTTAGTTTCAATAACGTTAGAGTCAGTGGTTTGACCTTTGGAAAAATCCAGTGTAATCGCGGTTTGGCCGACTTTTTTAGCTCGAAATATAATCCCGCCAAATATACCTTGGCCTTTAAATCCTGAGGCTCCCGGCTGACCGGTACCTGAGACAGAGATCAGTCCTGGTTGTTCAATTTTATTGACCGGATAGTTAGTAAATAAACTGCCTAAGGCGACCGGTGTTATACCGTCAATCGGTTCAATAAAGCTGGGGTCATATTTTATGATCAGATCAACGCTGTCAACCTCGCCAGTGGAGGATAAACTAATATCCACTTTACTGGTATTACCGACTTTTACATTAGTCGGTCCAACTATATCTAAACTGGCTTCCGGACCTGAACTGACAACTGGGTTTGTGGATAAACTTTTAGAGATTTCATTTTGTGTTACCGGTCGAGTTAGAGTATAGCCGGCCCAGATCATCTCAGCTAAAACCAAAACTCCAACAACATAGAGCAGTTTTTTAGTCTGCCAAAAGCGAACCGGGGAGTTACTATGAAAATTTTGATCCAAATATATTTGTGGCTCTACCATCGTTTACTTTCTACGGATTATCTCCACTAATCCCATAATTACTATTTAAACAGGCATTGTCAAACGAGTTAACTCGGGAATCTAAATTGAAATCGGCTCTTTTAGCCACATCTTTGGCCGCTGACCATTCCTGATTTAATTCTGACCGATCTAAAGCATTGACCTGGTTATCACCATTAGGTGCTGGAGCAATATCACCCAATGGCAGGGAGATGGCATCTAAGACGTTGGTGCCGCGGACGGCGATAAATTTGACCACTTTTTGTAAAGTCCCGGTAGCCTTAATAATTAACTCATAACTGCGGCCTTCTTCTAATTTTTCCAGTCCGGTTAAAGCTTGCGGATGACCCTGCTCATCAAAACCTTCTTTGGCATTTTTATAAACGCTGGTGGCATTTTTGGTGCTGGCAGTTGTTCCAATCCCTAATCCACTGAGATCGCGAATCTCGACTGAGGCTTCCCGCAGCGGCTTCTCCACTGAACGGCAAGTTAAAGTGGCCTGAAAATCCAGCTTATATTTGGATGGATCACTGCATTGAGCCTTCACGCTAGCATCTGGCCCTTCTGGGGTGGTTACCACGATATCTTTATTAGTTACTAGCGGCAGGGATGAGTTAGTTGTAATCTGATTGTTGCCCCAAACTATCGAAGTATTGGCCGGTTGATCGCTATACTGAACAGTCCCAGCCTCTGTTCCAAAGTGTTGTCCATTAATGATAATCTGGGTACCGGCTCCGGTGGGACTGGATTGACAAATAACCGAGATAATTTTTGGTTTGACCGCCAATAATATACTCGCTGAGACAATATTTTTATACGGACTGCCATCAGAATTAGTGCCGATAAATAAGACATAGACTATTCGATCTTCCCGCGGATATTGATCACAGTTAGTGGCTGAGCAGGGTTTAGCGCTAAAGGTAAAATCGGTTTGATTGGTACCAGTGGCAGAATAATCATGATCCGCCACACCATTCCAGATAGTATCATTTTTGTCGGCGCCAGCCGATTGATCAGTCACTTTATATTTAGTGATGGTCACACCCGAGGGAATTGGAGTTATTGTTCCGGCACCTGGAGTCGGAGTCGGAGTTGGAGTGAAAGTCGGTGAAGTTATTGGGGTGGGGGTGGCCGTGGCAACAGTAATTGGCGTTGGAGTCGGAGTAGCAGTTGGCGCCGCTCCAGACGGACAATTTTTTAAACAATCACTAACGTAATGGTTTGGGTAACAGCCGCCGCCGGGTGGGGTAGAGCGGTCTGGACACTGTCCAACCAGATCGTAACAGCCAAAAAAATCGGTGTCGTTGGGATCTGAACATTGAGCAGGATGCCCCGGCTTATGAGCGGCGAAGACAGTATTAATCAGATCAATCTTGGGTAGCCAGCTCATTAGACCATTGGAGCTACTGACAGCATTTATCTTTATATTAAACTCCTGTCCATCATTTAAAGCCTTACAGCCTTGAGTGGTGGCATCCGGACAGACATACGGCTTAACTTTTACATTATGTGTACCGGCAGTGTGTTTATATTCTTTTGGCCATTTAATAAAACAACCGGATGTTGGACAAGGTTGATCAATCGTGAATGTGGCTTGATTTTTTGGTGTCCCACCAGCTTCCTCGCCATCAACTTTTAAGTTAACATGAGTCACGTCATTATTCTTATTAAAGTAAAAGTAGACATCCTGGTTGGTGTTAAATGGACTAATTGAGCCGTCGGTCTGTTTATGATTAGTCGGTGGGGAACCGGCATTGGTAATTGGGCTATCACTGACCCAGTAAACATTTAGACTCGGGTTTCGGTTAGTGATGTCGATGGAGCTACCAGGAGTTGGAGTCGGTGTCGCTACTCCGGTAATGTTAATCTGGACTGAAGGCAGTGGCCGTTCATTTGAGCCTTCACAAACCGCGCCGACGGCCGGTGCAGTATTAATCGGCGTATTGGTACAGCGATAGGTATGAACGCCGACTTGGATCGGGGTGGTTCCTCTTTTAATCTCTTTCGGCCATTTGACTGTTCCAGTTCGACCAGAGAAAGTGGCTCGATAAGTCACACCGGTGGTATCCCCATCAGGCGCACAACCGCCATTTTTAAAACTCTCACAGCCGATCCATAAATTAGCGTGGGTGACATCGGCCCCGGCGGTAAAGACGATATCCACATCTGAGGTAGCCACCACGTTAATCGCGCTACTAACATTAGTATTGCCACCAACTGAAGTGATCACCGCTCCGAGATCTAAGTCACGTACTCCGGTTGGAGTCGGTGTACCAGCTAAGACTCCGGCATTTACTCGAACCTGAATAGTTTTATCAACTGCCACCTCTTTATTATTTAAAATTTGAACATTGGGACCGGTGAAGATAACATTGGTATTGCTAGCCCGGGACCGAAGCAGTTGCTGTTGCCGAACTAAATTAACTGCCAACGGGATACCCAAGACCATAATCAAAAGTAGGGCCGCGGCAATTAAATTTTTACCTGTTAAATAAAGCTTTAAATTTTCCATATTAATTACAGCCGAAATTTAGACCAACAGCGGCTGACGTTTTAGTACCTCCACCGTCAATAGCTTTGACCGACCAAGAATGGGTCATGCCGGATGAAGTAGCGAAATCCATAAACGGTCTCACATAAATATTATCCGGATCGGAGGTGAAAAGTACATGTCTTAAATCCTGAGTATTGGCCAGGTGATCAATCACTGTTAATTCATATCTGACTGCTCCAGGAACTCGGCTCCAGTTAACTCGAGCCACGTTATTTAATAGACAAAAACTATGTAAATTTTGCGGTAGAGATACCGGTACCGGAGTCGGGGTCAGGCTGGGAGTAATAGAAGTTGATGGGGTAGAGGTAGCACTGCCACCGGGAGTTGGAGTGGCTGTTGGATTAACCCCACAAACTTGCCCACACTGAGTCTTTAACTCACTACAAGCTATTGGATTTATCCCATCACCCGGAATAGTGGAGCACCACTTATTTAATAATTCCCTAACTGAACAGGCTCTGAATAACCCGTAATTTAAGTTTTGGACCTCTCCAGAAATCCCTGGTTTTTTACTTTCTAAACAGAGTGCACATTCGGTCCCTACATCTTGTGACTGTCCACCAAGATTATAAGCACAGGAATTATATCCAATCTTATTTTGCCCCTCAGGTAAAAGACCTTCTTTACCCTTCACTTCATATACATAATCTGTACAAACAGTCCGAGGAGTGTACCTCGGTGTATTATTATCATGACTGGAAGGTTTATTACTTTGACCTAAGGGTTGACCACCTGGGGGGTGTTCATATAAAGATGTGTCTCCCTTGGCAAACTGGAGGCTGTGTAGACCTGGGCCGCCTGAGTCTAATCCCCAGCGGCTGGAAGCACCACCACACTGACCAGCTCCTAAAGTGGCATTAATTACCCCCATTAAGGCACTATCTCTTCTTAAGCTAACGTGTTCCTGTGGAACATTATTATCAGCTCTAGTCTCACAGATATTAAATTCATAGGTTTTATACGGATCCAGAGGTTGTTGAGGGAAATTCTCAACCACGGCTGAACATGTTCCAAAACTTTTATCATAGATCGTCTCTTTACACTCTTCAAAACAGACCCCACTCATGGTATCTACACACGCCCGGGTAGCAGCAGGAGATGTATTATAAGAATCTTTCCCTTGAGTACATCCAAAGACATCGTTATTCCCTGTACAATAATGAGTCTGGCTACCACCGTTACACCAAAGGTGCATTAAGGCTTGATTATCACATTGGGCCGCATAAGAATGAGATTGCTTTATAGCCTCCACCAAACCAGGGCGCTGTTTGGCTAAGCATGTTGCACAGGTGTTAGTTATCTTAGGATTACTTAACTTGAAGGCTTCGCATGAAGTCGGACTGTTGGCGGCTTGAGATTTTAAGGTCTGTTGATTTTTCACCAATTCTACTCCGATCGGAATTGACAAAACGGTAATCCCTAAAACTAACAGCCCGGCGATATTTCGTTTAGATAATAAATCAGGTAGAGAGGTTTGGAGGTTAGAAAAGAAATTAACTAGCCTTTCTTGCATACCTATTCAGCTTGGCATGTCTGGTCTGGAGTGTCAAGAGGAATCCTGAGATTGTACGACATGGATCAACCAGTCAGCAGAGTCAACTATGCGGTATTGTCAGTAAATCAGAAATCGATTCTGTTTGGCAAATAAACGAGCCACCATATATACCGGCAATATTGTTGAAGGTTTTACAAATAGTTTAGTTTATATAGCAAAGAGTTTAGGGAGTTTTTATTAATTGCTTTAGCTTCTAGTGACGCTGACAGGTATGACCTCCTACAAGCCCTCAAAAACGGCTGGAAATGGGGGAGGAGCTATATAGAGTCATCTATAGTTTAGATTGTTATAAAGATCTAATCCTAAAACTATTGGAATAAAAAATGGAGATTCATAATAAAATAATTTAACAAGGAAATGGTAGAAAATGAGGGTTATTTAGAAGATTCTAAAACCTTCTAAATTTGTAGTTAATAATGTTAAGTCTCCCGTCACCAACCCTCCCCTGGGTCCATATGTAAATAACGTCGCATAAGGTACATTGGGCGACATGAATTATTTACAGAATTATTTATATTGAAGCTAGATGCTACAATACTGAAGCTAGAGCTATAAGAAGATAAGTATACTTTCGCTTCTAATACCAGTTCGCAGATCCTTCTTCCTTATTAGCTTATTAGCACTCGGTTTCGGGTTATGTTATATTAGAGAGTTATCCACATCAGAGGATCAGAAGTTTAAATTGACCGGATTGCCGAGAGAGATGCGTAGTATTGAGTAAATTATGTTTTGTACTTAGTGACAGCTTCAATCTATACCCTATAGTTTTTTATCTTTATCAAACTATATCATTTTTCACGAATTTTCCACGCTCCTTCCCCACTAGCCCTGCCAAGATGTGGTCATAAAAATTAATAAAATCGCTAAAATTTCCCAGATTAAATATCCTCTGACTACAACTTTAGTTAACCGATCCCTTAAGTGCTCCATCATGATCCCGATATAGACTGAGAAAGTGATCGCCAGAACCAGCGCCGACATCGGTCTAAAAGTCGGCCAGAATGATAAAACCCCCGCCACTTCTCCAATCATTAAAGCCACTACCCCCGAGTAGACAATAATTAAAGAACTAACATTTTCCATCTCAATTGTCCATAAAAGCTGAATTGATAATAAAAATAGAATTAAAAAAACCAGTAAGCTATTGATAAAAAATGGTAAATTTAAAGACAAAATAATATTAAAGATTAAAAATGCCGTGATTCCGGTAATAATAAAGGAGACAAATGAGGCCACTCTATATAAAGGTATAGTGCGTATTGAGGCGACATTAAAGATATTTTTGGATAATAGTAAAGTATAAAAAATTACTCCAAAACTTAAAGCAATTAAGATAATCAGCCACCGGATGGTGATTAAAAAATAGTAATTGGCGACTGCTAGAGTAAAAAGTGTCGGTAGTATTAAAAGAGTGGCCGCCTTGATCCGATTAATTCCCTCCCAGAGTGACCAGAGCGACAAGATATAGCCTAAAATGGCAAAAAATAAGATGTAATATGTGCGATAAGAAATATAGATATAGATCGGTAAGAAGCCAGTTGACAATAAAAGTGTTGACAGTAGGACTGAGGATAGAATAATTTTTTGTCTTTTACCCAGTTCAAATACTGACAGATACTTTTGCATAAGAGTTACTTCGCCGCGAGTTTTAAGACATGACAGATGGCAATCGCCACTGCATCAACCGCATCGTCAGAGAACTTTTTCTTGCTTCTGGTGGTACCGTTCATCGGTCGCATTAGCTCGGCATTTTTTTTACCTTTTTTACCTAAAAAATTCCTGACTCCCTCGTGCACCTGTTTTTTATCGGCTCGCCCACCGCCGGCAACCATTAATTTAACCTGCGGACCGGCGTATTCGTGGATAGGAATACTCCTCATACCGGCCGATAACATGACGACTCCCCTAGCCTGGCCAACTGAGATAGCAGTTCGGGTATTGGCGCCAAAAAACAGCATCTCAATCACGATTACTTCCGGTTTAAACTTCTCGACGATATCTTCCATCTGATGATGCAAGCTGACTAAGCGTTTTTCCATAACCACGTCTTTTGGTGTTGAGATAAATCCGTAATCAATCAACTCAATGCCGTAATCAAAAGCTCGACCCAATATATCATCAGGCACTCGAATGATGCCATAACCGGTAGTCGCCGTTCCTGGATCGATTCCAAGAATAATCATTCTGCTACTCCCTCTGGAATATTAAAATTTGCAAAGACTCTTTGAATATCATCATGATCTTCTAATTTTTCTGCCAGCTCGAGCACTCTTATAATGACCTCCGGGTCTGTAATATCAGTCACGATAATTGGTTTAAAAATCTGATCAACCGCTTCCACTTCAAAACCAAGTTGAGTAATTTTAGTATTCATACTATTTAACTCATTTGGCTTAACATTAATGAGGAATTTATTTACTCCATCATCCCAATACTCTTCGAATTCCTCAATTCCCAGTTCGATTAACTCTAATAATTCATTCTCACTTTCCTCACCTTTTGATCTAACACTGATTTGACCTTTCTTGTCAAACAGATATAAAACACTGCCCGTTCCGCCTAAATTACCACCACTTTTTTCAAAGATATTTTTAATTTCGGCACTGGTCCGATTTTTATTATCGGTCACGCCTTCGACTAAAAAAGCTACATTGTCTGGACCAAAACCCTCATATAAGACCTCATCTACTGTCTGACCTGACAGATTACCTAAACCTCGGGCAACCGCTCGTGCAATGTTATCTTTCGGCATATTAATGGTCTTAGCATTTTCTAAAACCAGACGTAGTCTAGGATTGGCGTTTGGATCGCCGGAGTTACCTAAACGGGTTGAAAGGGTTATCATCTTTGCGACCTTAGTAAATGTTTGTCCGCGTTTGGCATCATTTAAACCCTTCTGTCTTTTAATAGTCGACCATTTAGAGTGCCCACTCATATAGGTATAGATAATACCATAAATTAAATGATATCTTGCCCTAGGCTCTGAAAGCAGATATACTCGTTGATCAATGGCCGATTCTCCCTCCCAATTGACATCCCAAGCCATCCAGGCTGCTCTATCGGCACAGTGGAATGAGGCATTAAGGCTAAATGAACAAATCCTGTTAGCTGAGCCAAACAATACTGATGCACTAAATCGTTTAGCCAGGACTTATTTTGAGCTAGGCGATCTCAAAAAATCCAAAAAATATTACGAGGAGTCTTTAAAACAGGACCCTTATAACCAGATCGCTTTTAAGTTTTTAAAACGGATCGAAGTATATCAGAAAAAAGGCGGTGACCGGCAAACTCCCAGTCACACCCAAATCCAGATCGATTCCAGCTCTTTCATTGAGGAACCCGGTAAAACTAAGCAGGTTAATTTAATTAAAGTTGCTGAACCTCAACGATTATTTTTATTATCAGCCGGAGAAACAGTAAAACTGGTGGCTAAAAGTCGGAGTATCAGTGTGGTTGATCAAAACGACCGTTACTTAGGAGCACTACCTGATGATATTTCTCATCGGTTGCTGAAATTAATCAAAGGTGGTAATAAATATCAGACCTTTATTAAAGGCGTTAAAGCCAACGGTCTGGCAATTTTAATCCGGGAGACCTATCGCGCTTCCCGCTTCCGTAACCAGCCCTCGTTTTTGGATAATTTAACTGGAACTCTGGCTTATTCATCTGATCATATTCTGGTTGAGGGTGATGATGATGAAACTCCAGACGACCCAGAAGAAGAAACTTCAATTTAAGATTTTACAATATTGGCTAAAGCTTTAATATCTAATTGAATAATATAGTTATTTTGCTGGAACACTCCACCGCCCAGTGCCCGCTCCCGATAAAATTTAATTAACCGATGAATGGAATAGACCTGAGGTAAAAATGATAGTCCAATTGTCTCTAGCCGGGACAATACTTGATGATTAAGATTATTTAAATGTTGTGAATTGGGTGACTCAATCAGTATTCTCATACTTGATCTTAAGTTGGTACCGCCGGGAGAAACGATAATCTGCCACCACAACTGTTCTTGATCAGCTAAATTTACCTCAATTAAAGATAAATTTACCTCTCGATAGCTTTTATCGCCGGTTCTTTTTTCTCCGATCTCCCAACAGCTGACAAAATGGGTTAATTTTTTTGAGTAATCTTCTAGTTCAATTAGATTTAATTCCGGATCTAATTCCTTTAATACCTGTTTTGGTCCATAAACTACTAAAGCCTGTCTATCCGAACGTGCTAACTTCTCAAATGAGACAATGCTTCCCTGATCAATTAATTTATTGGTTATTTTAGTTAAGACTGCCTCGGTTAAAGCATCTGGGTTTTGAATTAAAAAAACTGAGTAGTCATTTTTAAGATTATTCGGCCGTTCGCGATAGTAACGCATTGATCTCAGGGTTAGTAAAAAAGAGATTATAAAAACGGCCAAAAAAAGTAGAACCCAAATCATCATTTTGGGCTTAAATCATTAAATTTAACATAATCTTCACCAATAATAACGGTGATATCAGCACGTGATAGATTAATATCTGGGTTAACTTGAGTTAAGCTGGCACTGAGTTTAGCACAATCATCCCCTCCGATCAAAAAAAACTTTGACCAAGTCCGACAGGATAAATTAAAGATATCAGACAATGAATCTTTGGTCTCGGAATTTTTACCCAAAACTAAAGTTTTATCAAGCGACTCTTTACTACTTGCAGTTAAGACTACTCGCCCGCCTAAGTTGGTAATTAGACGAGCAGTTTTTTCTGCCTGGCCCGGATGAGGGGTAGCATTAATAACCATAATTGTTAACCCTTCAGAACTTAGCCTAGAGTCAGCTAAGTAGCTAGCCAGATAATGATCTAAATTGGCTAGATCAACCGTTAAAAATCGACTACCATCCGAATGAACACTCCAGTGGGTAGCTTCAGTTTGAGACAGATCTAAAAACTTAATCTTGTCAAAACGCAGACCGCGAATGTAGCTCACCACGCCAAAGATCTCTTTAATACTTAGGTCAGTCGTAGCATCTTTTAACTCCGGTATCTCACTCACCAACCCGGTTCTTAGATTATCAATTAATTTCTCTGGAGTTTTTTGGTCCGGAAACAACCAGTACCGGGAGATCGGAATACCGAGTAGGTTTTTGAGGGAGATCTTGACTAAATCAGCGTTGGTTGAGATTTCGGTTTGTAAATTATTTGGGATCTTGACTACAGTTAAAGTTTTAGAATTTGGATTTAGTAAAAAAACTGACCAAAAGTTTCCAGTTTTAACTGTGACATTAAAATTGGATGATTCTTTCCAGATAGGCATTTTAATCTCCGACTTGGAGACCGGATAATATGGACTGTTTAATGAGATTACAAAGCCAGCCAGTTTGCCAACTAAAATTATACCGATTAATAACCCCAAAGCTAAAAGTCCTAGCAAAACCCGTTTTTTAGTTTTTTGGACAGATCGATTACCCATTTTCAGACTACAGTTCTTTTTTTCCTTTGGGAATTATCCGGGGTGGAACAAAGACCGGAGCAGCACTGAAATTAGTTTGGGATAATTCTGATTTTTTCTTCTTTTTTTTATCACCGGTAAAAAAACCGCTATTTGAAGCCATTTAACATCACTCCCCTTTCTTATCTGATTTGTTATCTGGTAGAAAGTAAAACAAGATGGCTAAGGTCAATAAGACTATGCCGGTATATTTAATTAGCTGGGGCGATAGATTAATTAAGTTAAAACCAGCCAAGCTCAAGAGTAGGCCAGAGATCCCAGTCAGTCCAACCCATAAAGTTTTTTTCAGACTTTTCATGATATATTTATAGTAAATAAATTCTGACCTTTCGGTCAAGTCTCTGACTGTACCCGGTTCTTTCTATTTTTAAAAAAATCTAGTGATGGCCAATGAGACTTTAAGATATTGGTTAAAAAGTCCCCGGTGATAGTTTCTGGCAAAATAACATAGTCTGAACCCATCCGATATAACTTCTCAGCCTCCGAGACGCTGGAGGCCCGAGTAATCACCGTCGCCTCAGCATTTTTACGCTTCAACTCTGATAGTAGCATTAAATTATCATCAAGATTGGTCGCAGTTGAGATAACTAACTTAGCTGAGGCTAAATTTAGAAATTCCAAAATCTCCGGATCTCCAATATCGCCATAGAGAGCATGAATTTTATCTGAGATTAAACTACTAATAATTTTGGGGTTAAGATCTAACACCAGAAATGGAATTTTGGCTGACTTTAAAAATCTGATAACCTTTCCCCCAACTCGATGTCCACCCACCAAAACCACGTGATTTTCAATCGGTAAAAGAGCGTCGGGTTGATTCTCAGATTGATGAATATACTCCGTTCGCTCAAAGAAGCTAAATAGTTTTTTAGAGTTTCGGTAGATAATTCGAGAATTCGAAATCATAACTGATGAGATAATAATTGAGATCACACCGGTGAGCGCCATCACTGTTAAGGCTTGAGCGGAAACTAAGCCGCCGGACATACCGATAACTAAAATAATTAAGGAAAATTCTGAGATTTGAGATAAACTCAAAGCGGTGTGAAATATAGTGTGCCTTCTAAAACCGAACATCCCCAAAGATAGCGCATAAATTAACGGCTTAACCAATACGGCATAGGTAGTAAAGATTAGTATCACTACCCAGATGCTGGGAATGGCAGAAAAGCTGACTTTTGATCCCAGATAAACAAAAAACAGCATCACAAAAAAGTCCCTCAGTGGTTTAACTTTACCCTGAATTTCAAAATGAAAGGGCGAGTTGGCCAAAGCCACGCCGGCTAGAAATGCTCCAATCACGACTGAGAAACCGAGTGATAATGACAGTGAGACAAAGATAAAACACCAGGCTAGTGCGGTCAAAAATAATAATTCCCCAGATGAAGCAACCATTTTAAACAGTGAGGTTAATGCGTAGCGGGATAATAGTAAACTGACGGCAATTAAAATAAGTCCCCGAGCTATTAAACTTAAAAACTCCAGATTTTGCCAATGACCTAGTCCATGCAGATTACCACTCAAACCCATGGTCATTAAAATAATGACTGCCGCTAGATCTTCCAGCAGGGTAATTCCCAGGGATAAACGGCCATAAAGTGAACTTAGTTCATCTTTTTCTAGAAGAAATTTGACCACCACGATAGTGGATGAAAAAGCTAAACCGGCGCCTAAGTAAAAGCTCTCAATATTACCAAAACCTAAAAATTGGGAGATTAAAAACCCAGCCAGAAGCGTAATTAGGATCTGTATTAATCCTGAGGTTAAAATTGGCTTACCTAAAGACTTAATCTCGGCTAAATCCAACTCCATTCCCACAAAAAATAGTACAAACGCAATCCCAATTTCTGGTAAAAAAGTCAGAGCTTGGGAAGTTTTTGGATCAAATAAAGCAAATAAAGAAATAGCAACACCAACCAGCAGATAGGATATCAGCAGTGGCAATTTAAATAATCTCACTATGTAGCCGAATATGGTGGCAAGTCCTAAAACAATCGCTAGTTGCATGAATAGTGAATTAGTTGAACCTAACATAATTTTTTTAACACCTCTTTTAAATCTTCAGGTAAATCTGACTCAAAAATTATTCTTTCAGCCGATGTCGGATGATTAAATTCTAACCTTTGGGCATGCAAAAACTGACGTGGACAGAACCGGTGATCTAACCGCCACAACCGCCGCCCAACATATTTTTCATCTCCAACAATCGGAAAACCGATATGTTTTAAATGTACTCTAATTTGATGAGTCCGTCCAGTTTTAGGCTGACACTCAACTAAAGTGAAAAGTGCAAAATGCGAAGTGGCAAGTTTACGGATCTGGATCTTATTAAAATCAGGATATAGGGTATCAACTTCGGCCTGACTCATCTCCAGTTTCTGAAGAGGCCGATAATCGGTGACTGCTTCTTTACCACTTCCGTCTCCCAAAACAGTAAATTTTTCTCGGTTGCCCGGATTGCGGCCGATCTCCCCCACTACCTGACCCGCACTTTCCAGCCAACCGTGCACCAACGCCAAATATGTTTTTTTAACCTGTCTATTTTTAAATTGAGCCTGAAGATTATCAAGCGCTGACTCCGTTTTGGCGACCACTATTAAACCAGAGGTATCTTTATCTAAACGATGAACAATGCCACCCCGATCCAAATTAATTTTAAATTGATCTTTCAAGATCTCTTCTAGAGTATTAGAGGAGACGGTATCTGAGTTGGTAACGACAAGATTTCCTGACTTGTCTAAAACTAAAATGTCAGGATCAGTAAAGATAACTTTAACCATTACTGACAACTTTCACCTGGGCCTGCTCTTTAGTTACAGTGAAATATTTTAAGACTGCGTCCACTGCTTGCTGTTGATCAAAGACTTTACAGGAGAAGATATCAACCATGGCTTGGGCGGAGTCAGTAAAAGTATGGACTGATATATGTGAATAATCTATCACGGCAAAGCAGGTCACCCCGGGATTTTTCTCTACACCGTTAATCCCAACCGGACCGTATAAAATCTTCATCTTAATTAGATCGGCTAAATTACCAATAAATTGTTCTAAATTGTCTTTGCCGGTTAATTTTTCTGGCGAAACCCCAGATAAATCGATAATTAGATGGTAGCGCAGAGAGGCCATATAGAGATTATATCAAAGTTTTTTGGACTTGGAGGAGGGTTTTTTGGCACAAATTAGACACAGCGTTGCTGTTGGCATGGCTTCCAATCTTTTGACCTCAATTTCACGACCACAGTCTTCACATTTGCCATAAGTTCCGCGCCGTAAATTAGTTAAGGATTTAGTAATTCTGGAGGATAAGTTAAATAGGTTGTTTCGTAAGGAGACAAAGCGAGCATGAACATCAGCCGTCCAGGAATCTGTTCCCGACTCAGGAGACTCGGCAAAGCCGTCAGCCAGGACTGGGTCGTTTTTTTCCAGTGACTCCAATTGTGAGGCTACCTCTTTTTGCTGGCGAAGTAGAATTGAGCGAATTTTAGCTAAAGTGTTCTGGGGTAGGTTTAACATTTAAAAGTCTTCTAAGCTTACTAGACCGAGGAATTTTTTGCAAGGGAAAAGTTTTCCGGCGGATGGCTACACTCCAGCTGACTTTAAGGTTATTCCAGGATTTTTTATATTGTTCCAAGAGGTTTGACTGTTTTTTTCGGCTTTTAATTAATCGATAAAGATACCTTAAGTCGGCGGTCAAGCTTTTTTTGGTGATCAAATAATAAGACACCGCACCCAAAATTACGCCTAGACCGGCGATAATTTGATCAATTTCCAACCACTGATCCTTTAGAAAATTACTGACAGAAAAAACTAGAGAAATCTCCAGTAATATAACTCCGGATATCCCACCCCAAATATGAAAGCGAATAACTTTTCGCCAAAAGATTCTAAATAAAATTAAAAAAATAGTAGCCTCAATTAATGAGATAGCCAGTCGGTTGCCGATTAAGCCAATAACCGGAAAAGCTATGATTAAATTTGAGACAATTCCACTGTTGCAGCCGCCTATAAAACAGCCAAACTCACCTATAACCAATCCGATCAAAACTCCGACTGATAAAAAATCTAATACTTGATAGGGATTGAGTTTATATTTTCGGTAGATTAAAAAAACAGTGATAAATCCGCCAATTAAGCCTCCCCAAAGGGATAATCCAGGATATTTATTGAGTAATATTATCTTTTCCCAGGTGTTAAAAAAATCTAAATTTAATATTACGCTTAAAATCCGGGCTCCAATTAAACCGCCCAAAAAACTGATTAAAGTTAAATTTGACAGACTTTCGTCATCAACTTCATATAATTTACCTAATCTCCAGATGGTAAACATACCTATGGCCAAGCTTAGGAATAGAAAAAATCCAAATGAAGATAAACTAAATCCCCCCCAGTTAAATAGGATCGGCAACATACCCGCAAAGCGTATCATAATCTCTGCTATACTGTAAAATAAATATGGTTGCCACAGCACATGCCATAGTCGGCGGAGCCATTGTCTCAAGCGTCCCAGATCCGGTTTTAGGACTCGCAATTGCTACTTTGTCTCACCCAGTATTGGACATGGTACCTCATTGGGACTTAGGTAGAAATTGGACGAAAAAGAATAAGTTAACTCTGGCTATTCAAAGTTTAGCTGATCTATTTTTGGGATTTATCGCCACCTATTTAATCTTTTATAACTCCAATATCCCGGTATGGTATTTTTGGTCAGCCGTATTTTTATCAACCGGCTGGGATGTGGCGACTGGCCCTTATATGCTGTTTAAATGGAGGTTTCCGCCGTTTTCCTGGTTATATAAATTCCAGAGTAGGATTCAAAGTGATACTGATTTTAAAACTGGGATGTTAATTCAAGGGATATTTGTTGCGGGAGTGGTAGTGCTTGTGAAGTTCTTTTTGTAAATTATTTCACCCGTTCCACATACTCTCCTGATCTAGTGTCAATTTTAATCTTCTCCCCCACCCCCATAAACATCGGTACCTTAACCTCTAAATCGTTTTCTAAAACCGCATCTTTGTAGACGTTAGATACAGTATTGCCCCTTTCTCCTGGACCAGTATCTTTGATCTGATAGATAACGGTGTTTGGCAATTCTAGACTTAGCGCTTCTTCGCCAGAGATTATTAAATTAACTTCCAGTCCATCTTTTAAATATTTACCTTGTTCGCCAACAATCTTGGCCGAAATTGTAAACTGATCATAAGTTGTCGGGTCCATGAAATTATAGCTCTCACCATCTGAGTACAAAAACTGCGTCAACTTTTTTTGTACATTAGCTTCTTCGACTCTGGCCCCAGTCATAAATGACTTCTCGGTCGTCGAACCGGTTCGTAAATTTTTAACTTTTAATTTAATATTGCCCGATCCCCGGCCGGTTTTAATATGCTCAAAAACTAAAACTTGGTATAAGTTATCATCCGATTGAAAAACCGCTCCATTTCGCAGCTCATTAACATTTAACATTTGAGATATTTTACAATATTTACGGTATAATTCACATACGCCGAGGTGGCGGAATGGCAGACGCGAAGGTCTCAAAAACCTTTGTTCGCAAGAACATGTGGGTTCGACTCCCTCCCTCGGTACAAAAAAACTCTGATCTATTTAATCTATCTTGAATCTTCATCAGGTTTCTCATAAGATAAAATTATGACAGATAAGGATATTACAAAATTACTGGCTAAGCTAACTAAAACATTGGCTACTAAGCAGGATATAAATGGTGTTAGACAAGACATTCAAAGACTAGACATAAAAGTCGAGAAGTTGGAAATAAAATTCGCGCATAAACTAGAGCAATTAGAAGCAAAACTTGAGCATAAATTGGAGAAACTGGAAACAAAGGTCGATAGATTAGAAGTGGGACTTGGATATAAAATCGATGAGCTAAATAAGAAAACTGACTCCATTTTGGAATTTGCTGAAGCTGTAGATGAAATAGCAGTAGATCATGAGAAGAGAATAAAAAGACTAGAAGTTATCCCAGCTATCTCCCATCAAATTAAAAAGTAATCTTTTCTCCTTGACAATAACATATTAACCCCTTAGTATCTGGGAGTATGTCAGAGGAAATTAAGATTAGCGTGAAACATCTAGAGTTGGCTACTATTCTCTATGGTCACGCTTTAGTGGGACGGGAGATGAGAGATGGAGACTTTATAGATTGTGGAAACGATCTGCGACGACTAGGGTTGGCCGACCGGACAGATTTTGAAGTACCTAAAGGCAGTTTTGTATATGATCTAACTTATACTGGCCGGGCGTTTGTGGAAAGTTTAAGAGAACAGGCTGTATCAATTATCCCAAGATTTAGCTCTCTACCCCAAGTTAGATAAGTTATATTTTCCAGATTTGACAATTAGTTTAACCAGAGGTAATATAGCTCCATGCCATACACAGAACAAGACTTACCTGAGAGAATCATAGGAGCTCTTAAATATCCCCTTAACAAATATGCTATTCATTTCCCCTCCATCATACCTGCTTTGACAAATACTGAGCTTTCTCAGAAGTTTAAATTAGCAGAACAGGCCAATGTTCTACTTCTAGACAGAGGTATAATAAAAGAACAGGAAAAAGTCACCCATTTTCCTTACTGTGAATTTGGAGAGGACATACTAGAGGCGAGTAGTGAATCAGTAACTCAAAAGTCACTCCGGCTTCCGATACCTATTTCTATTTTAGATAGAAAACTACAACTTGTTCATAATTTAAGAGCTATCCCCAGTCGGTTTGCGATGGCAGAAATCTTTTCAGTAGTTGCTATGGAAGAAGCTACAGGTCCTCGTTATCACCCTCCAGTTTATTTTGTTCGCGAGTTGTTTCTGATTTCAGGATTAGGGCCTTGTCCAATCCTAAATTGGAATTCTCAAAAAGCTAGTAAAGATGACATTAAAGCTGTCGCCCAAACAATCAGCTTTTTAGAAACCGCTTCTAAGGAATTAATCCACTCCCACTAGTTGTCTCTTAAGCCGCGGCGGGTTTAGCGTCTCCACCAGTGTCGCCTCCAGCTTTCATAGCAATGCGGTGTTTTTCCATGCCGTAAAATTTAACTCGTTCCGGCACAAAGACTAACTTTATCTCTCCAGTTGGACCGTTTCGGTGTTTGGCAATATCAATCGTCACATCTTTTAAATTCTCCGCATCTTCCCGATATAAAAACATCACTACATCGGCATCCTGCTCAATGGCGCCGGATTCCCGCAGATCTGCTAGTTGTGGCCGCCGAGAACCGCGTGATTCCACCGCTCGCGAGAGTTGCGATATAGCAATTATTGGAATTTTTAATTCCCGAGCCAGATTCTTTAGGCCTTGAGAAATTTCCGAGACTTCCTGCACCCGGTTTTCTAAATTCCGACCGTGAATTAACTGTAAATAGTCGACGATTAATAACTTCAGTCCGTGCTCCATCTGTAATCGTCTGGCCTTGGTTCTAATTTCAGCCAAAGACAATCCAGGCGTATCGTCGATATATAGCGGTGCCTCGGCTAATTCTCCGTAAGCGTGCGACATCCGATCCAGATCGCTATCGTCTAATTTACCAGTTTTTAACTTCCAAGCATCGATATCGGCCTGAGATACGATGATTCGATCGACCAGCTCTTCCTGTGACATCTCTAGTGAGAAAAACCCGACCGACAACTCCTGTTTAACTGCCACGTATTGTGCGATATTTAAAACAAATGAGGTTTTACCCTGCCCAGGACGAGCGGCAAAAATAATTAAATTAGAATCCTGGAAACCGGCCAGTTTATTGTCCAAATCTTTAAAGCTAGACGGCACACCGCGTAACTTACCGGAATTTTTCTGCAGTTCATCTAAGCGTTCAAATGATATCGTCAAAAGATCTTTTAGGGGCACAAAGTCCCGTTTTAAATTCTGTTGGGAGAGTGAAAAAGCTGCTTGTTCAGCATCGTCGAGTACATTTTCTAAAGGAATACCTTCATCATAAGCTGATTCGACTAGTCTGGTGGCTGAGGCGATTAGGCTCCGACGTAGGGCGTGTTCTTTGATAATCTTAGCGTAACTTTCAATGTGAGCCGAAGTTGGCACCGCGTTAACTAAAGTGGTGAGATAAGCTGAACCACCAGCCAGATCTAAATTATCTCCAGCTTTTAACATCTCCGTCACAGTGACCAGATCGATCGGATCTCTTTTTTCAAACAGCTCTAAGATCGCTTGATAGATCTTGCCGTGTTGTTCAGAACGGTAAAAGTGCGACGGATGTAAACTCTCCGCCACTTTTAAAATGGCGTCTTTGTCAATTAGAAGCGCCCCCAACAGGCTCTGTTCAGCTTCAATGTTCTGTGGCGGCAGTTTAGGATTCTGTTTAGGCATAAATTGAGTTCAGAGTTAAGATGTCAGAGTGAAGAGTTTAAATTCTGAACTCATAACCCTGAACTCTTAACTTTTTGATAACACTATCACTTGTGTTTCTTCTGGTAGTTTATCGCGAGTTACAACCAGTTTGGGAACTGGTGTTACATTTTCAGCACCCATGGCTTTTAAAAATCCCTCCGCACCCGAGATATCAGCCTTCGAACCTTCAGATTTGTAGTGCATCGGAATAATAATTCTCGGTTCCAATTGTGCTACCACTTTTGCCGCTCCCTCCCCATCAATGGTATAGTTACCCCCAACCGGCAACAGCAAAATGTCACACGCCCCAATCTCTGACACCTGTTCCTCTGATAATAGATGTCCTAAATCCCCAGCGTGAACGACGTTGATGCCGTCAATTAGGATATTAAATACCGTATTTATGCCCCGTTCTGATCCTTGAGAGTTATCATGAAAACTACCAACTCCATGAACGCTGACGCCTTTAACTTCATACTCACCCGGACCAGTGATTACTACCGGATTACCCAAAACTGCGCCAGTATTATTATGATCAGTGTGTGTGTGAGTTGATAACACCAGATCTGCAGTTAAGTCTTTAGGTAATTTTAACCCCAAAATCTCAGGATCAAACGGATCAACTACTACCCCAGCTGATTTACCTTTAATTTTAAAGCAGGATTGTCCAAACCAACTAATTTCCATGAAGTCATTCTAACACTTTAATTAAAAAATGAAAGTCAGAAAAATTAATTACCTGGGCGAGAATCAACCGCTATAGGGATTGAAAAATGATCTTGGTCAACTGGACATCTTAGATAATCTTGATTTTCCTCTTCTTCATCCTCCTCGTGCTGAGAAGGAACTGTTACTTTAACTAACTGATTATCTATATGCAGAGGACAATAGAAGCCAAGCTTACCATCTAGAAATCTTCCTCTAACAATTGTCTTCTCAACCTTACCAACTGGTTCAAATACGAAACTACGATGAGCTACTCCGTAACCAACAAGAGCTCGGTATGGTAAATTAAATAATCTTTCACCCCGCCTCCAAATTACATCCCGTCCGTTTGGATCTGACATTAATTCATACATTTGATTTTGTCGCAAATCCCTTAACACTCTTTCAGCCTTAGGCGCATAGCTGGTGTAAGTCAGCACCTTATTTCCCATTGATACTAGTTCTTTTGGCTCTTCTTTAAGATGTACTCTACCATCTACTACACTTCTTTCAAAAACAGCTTCATATAGTTCACCGTTTGGTACCACAAATTTTATATGTTTAGATCCATATGAGCCTCGGCCAATCTGATTAAATATTTGAGGCGCTTCAATGGGATAACCTGTCTTGTTGACAACACCTTCCTTGATAGAGGGTTCCCACAACAGTCTATTCCAGACGTTTCTTAAATCAGATTGAAGTCCAGGAATAATCTTAGATATTCTCTGGGAGGTTCTAAGTTCTATTTGTTGTTCAATTGCCACAATCAAACTTATACACCTTGTCACATCTAGTGTCAATAAAGTATATTTACTAGATCATGTTTACTCCGCTTCCACAAAAGTTTTTTTATATTTTTATATTCTCACTTGCAGTTTTGTTTTTTGGCGGCATCATTTATTTTAATAATCTATTTAATACCTCCCCGGCATTTTTAAAATTATCATCTCTCATTCCCTTAACCTCACTACCTCAAAGTATTACCCTAAAAATATCCTCACCGGATGATAATTTAATGGTCTTTGATCCTGATTTATTAATTGACGGAGTTACTTCCCCAAACTCTATAGTCATAATCACTGATGAAGATCTTGATCGGGTAGTAACTACTAATAATCAGGGGTATTTTTCCTACACCGCTCATTTATCCGAAGGGATTAATCAATTTCAAATCAATGTTTTTGATAATTACGGCAATTCTAAATCAGAGTTTAGATCAATTTATTATTCAAAGGAGAAAATATGAAAAAAGTTCAGAGTTCATGGTTCAGAGTTCAGAGTTACCTTTTTATAGTAATCTCATTCTTAATTCTTCATTCTTACTTCTTAATTCCAACCGCTTATGCAGTTGATTCCACATCATCAGCAGATTTAAAAACTAAATTAAAAAATCTCCAAGATCAGATTGCTTCCCGAGCCTCACAACTTAAACAGACCATCTCCTCCAAATTACAAAATAAGGCCTACTGGGGCAAAGTAGTCTCAAAAACCGGCTCCACTATCACTCTTGCTACCAGAACTGGCTCCAAAATAGTGACTGTTAACCAAGACACTCTGTACACATATTCCAAAGGAAAGTTATCATTAAATACCATCCAAGTCGATGATTTTATAGTTGGCTTGGGAGATATTGACGAGACTGGAATATTGATCGCTCGAAAAGTTATTAAATCTACGTTAGTCGAGTTTCCAGATTTAAAAACCCACTGGGGTGTGGTGACCAATATTAGTGACTTACAATTTAATATTCAAACTAATGACAATAAAGAGATCGTCTCGTTTACGGATAGTAAAACAGAATTTAAATTTGGTTCAGCCGCCGCTTCCTCTTCCGACATCAAACTTAAAAAATCGGTCATTATCGTTGGACTGCCCTTTAAATCTGGTATTAAACCCCGCTTTGTTTATATTCTGCCCTATACTTCAGTTAACCTGAAAACCTCCCCAACCTCCTCACCATCAGCTACTCCGGCATCACCTTCTGGAATTATCAAAAAAACTACTCCAACTCCAATAAAAAAACCCACCCCAACCCCCTAATAGACTTGAAGTTTATTTAAGATATATAATTTAGCTATGGCTACTTTACAAAATATTAAAGGCTTTCGAGACTACTTACCAAAAGATGCACTAAAGCGTCAAGTTTTAATCAGTAAAATCAGTCAACTAATGGCTAAATTCGGCTTTGATCCGCTAGAAACTCCAACTCTAGAATATGCCAAGACTCTTGCGGGAAAATACGGCGAGGAAGAAAAATTAATTTATAAATTCACCACTCCCGGCGGAGATGAAGTGGCCTTAAAATATGATCAAACAGTGCCCTTAGCTCGAGTTATTGCTCAATATGGACCCAATGGCCAACAACAACTTCCGATCCCATTTAAAAGATACCAGATTCAATCGGCTTTCCGCGGGGAGAATACTCAAAAAGGCCGTTATCGGGAATTTTTACAATGTGACGCCGATATTATTGGAAGCAACTCTTTAGTAGCTGACTCTGAAATTCTGGCATTGGTTTATGAAATTTATCGGGAAATCGGGTTGGAGATAATTATTAAAATTAATGACCGCGAGGAGCTCCGCGATATTCCGGCTAAACAGCTTTCCTCAATCGATAAGTTAAGCAAAATTGGCCGGGACGGTGTATTAAATGAACTTGGCAACCGAGGACTCACAACTCAGGACGCCACTAAATTACTAGATCGAATTGCCAACCTAAAACCATCCGACAATTTAACTACCATTATTAATTTTTTTACCGAGATGGGTTACCCAAAAGCGGCGCTCGAGTTTGATCCAACTCTTATTCGAGGATTAGATTACTACACCGGATTAATCTTAGAGGTCGTTTTAAAATCCGACCCCAATTCTTCGTCTCTGGCCGGCGGTGGGCGATGGGATAAGATGATCGGTCAATTCACCGGTAAAGATCTACCTGCAGTCGGATTTGCCATCGGCGTTGATCGGACAATTGAGGCCATGGAAGAGGCGGGAATTTCAGATACCAAACTCACTAGTGCCAAAGTTTTAGTGACGGTTTTTTCGATGGAATTGGGGCAAGTATCAATTGAGACAGCGAATAAACTAAGACAATCTGATATTAACACTGAACTCTGGTTAGATGCTGAGACGAAGCTAGATAAACAGCTTAAATACGCTGATCAAAAAGGCATTTCATACGTCATTATTATTGGCCCAGAAGAGGTTGAGAAAAAGATGATCACCTTGAAGGATCTAAAAAACAATTCTCAACAGACTGTCTCTTTGATAGAGGCTATACAACAACTCAAACCTTAACGCCTTCTGGCAATATTAACTTCGGATTAGATAATGCTACGGTCAATAGCTCTTTAATACCGCCTTCACTGACATCATGAGTAAAAACCTTAGCCGAAATTAATTTAACAGATCTAGGACTTCTGAGATACTTCATGGCATCTCTGGCATCTAACATTATGTCTTCTCTGGTAGTCTCTGGAATTAATAGAGGTTGGAACGACCCCAAATTTAACTTCTCAGTTTTTGATAACTGTAGAGCTTGATACTCTAAATCAACCCATTGATTCATATATGATGGTCTAAAATTAAGAAGAAGAGATATTTTACACTTCCTTTCATAAATGGGAACAAACTCATCATCAAAACCTGTTTCATAAAGTGCATACTCCATCGGTCGGATATCTAATTCCCCCATTAATTGCTCGGTTGCAGTATTTAATGATTTACAAAATAAACCATACAATTCCTGTTGTTGCAGATTATGATGATGCCAGAACGGTAGAACTCCAGTCATACGTTGAAGATACCGCCGATATGGATTATCTATAGCTATTTGAGCCTGGGTTATTCTAGATCTAACCTCACCTAACTCAGCAATCAAACTCATCTTAGACAGATTATATAACTTCAACTTATCCTGTCAATGGTCTTAATTTTAAAGATGCCATATACTAAAGATATGGTTTCTAAAATTTCCCATCTGCTTCATCTATCGCCGGGAATTTTGGCCTTGGTTTTAGCTCATACTATCTGGGGGATTAATTTTCTAGTGGCTAAAGTTACTTTACAAGAGATTCCACCCTACACTTTATCATTTTTACGATTTTTTCTAGCTCTAATTCTTTTGTTGCCATTTTTATTAATTGATCGGAAAAGGCTCAAATTTGATTTAAAAGATCTGCCGTATTTACTGTTAGCTGGAATATTTATGACCACTTTTAATATCGCGCTGTTTTACGAAGGTATCTTAAGATCTACTCCGATCGATGCCTCAGTTTTATCGATGATTGTGCCGATAATTTCAGTTTTAATCGGTTGGGCCATCTTAAAAGAAAAAATCTTTAGTGTTAACCTACTTGGAGTTGGCGCCGGACTAATAGGAGCACTTGTGGTATTGGGAGTCCCGCAAGTATTAATTGGCAGTACCGGTATAGTTTCGAGTAATTTATTTGGCAATTTATTACTTATTATCTCTGCCGTATTTTTTGTAATTGGAGCCTCGATTTCCCGGATCTATCTGAAAAAATATTCAGTTTTATTAATCACGGCCGGGATGTTTTTAACCTCAACTCTGGTGTTTTTCCTGCCGGCCGTCAACGAATATCTGAAAAATCCAGCTTGGATAAATAATGTGACGACTTTAGGAATTTTTGGACTTAGCTTTATTGTCATCGCTTCCTCCATCTCAGCCTTCTTTTTATTTGAATGGGGTTTAATGAAATTCGGCATCATCAAGGCAGATCTATTTCAATATCTAGAACCGCTAGTCGCCACCACCTTAACTGTGATTATCTTTGGGGAAAACTTAAAGTATTCATTAATTATCGGCGGGGTGTTAATTGGACTGGGAGTATATTGGGGCACATTGGGTAAAGAACACCACAAATTACATAAGGCTCACAGGCACTAATTTTGAACTTTTAACTAAATCCTGGTATAATCACTCCTATGAAGACTTCTGGACACCCAACTTATTATAACGATGCCGCGGTTCACTGTGTCTGCGGTAATACTTTTACCACTGGATCAACTCTGCCTTCAATTAAGGTCGAGATTTGTGCTAAATGTCACCCGTTTTATACTGGAACTCAAAAATTTGTTGATACACAAGGACAGGTCGAAAAATTTGAGAAAATTAGACAGGTGGCTAGTGTTAAAAAAGTCGAACGAGCTAAAATTATGGAAGTTCGGGCTTCTAAAGTTCAAACTGCAGCGGCAATTAAACCATCGCTAAAAGACCTCCTAATGCAAGCCAGAAAATCCTCTTCTTAGATATTCACCTTGTCATCGCGAACAAAGTGTGGCGAAATGACATATAATTTTCCTATGGATGTGCCAGATTATTTAAAACCACAACTTGAAGACCTCGATAAAAGAATTAGGGAGGCCAAGACTTTACTTGACGATCCCAGTTTAAGGGAGTTGGCTGAGATGGAGATTGCTGAGCTGGAGAAACAGAAACTGGAATTACAGACATCAGCTATCAGTCATCAGACTTCAGACAGCTCAGAATCTGGTGAATATGAAGATGAGGTTAATCCAAATGTGGCAGTCATTGAGATAAGAAGTGCCGCTGGCGGTGATGAAGCTGGACTGTTTGCCGGAGATTTAACCCGCATGTATAGTAGATTCTCGGAAAATAAGAAATGGAGAATTGAGCAGTTAGATTTATCTGAAGGCGGTATCGGTCAGATTAAATCGGTAACCTTAAAGATCACTGGACCGGATGCCTTTAAATTACTGCAGTATGAATCCGGGGTGCACCGGGTTCAAAGAGTACCTAAAACCGAGAGTTCCGGCCGCATCCATACCTCTACCGCGACAGTGGCAGTTTTTCCCGAGATCCCGGAGACAGAAATTTTTATTAACCCCTCTGATTTAGAGTTTGACTCATTTAGATCAGGCGGAGCAGGAGGTCAGAATGTGAATAAAGTAAATACTGCTGTGAGGTTAAAACATATACCAACTGGGATAGTTGTCACCTGTCAGACTGAAAGGTCACAGCTACAAAACAGAGAAAATGCCATGAGTTTACTTCGAGCCAAACTCTGGGAGATACAGCAATTGGAAAAACAACAACGGGTCGGTGGTGCTCGGGCTTCGATGGTCGGCACTGGGGAGAGAAATGAGAAGATTAGAACTTATAATTTTCCCCAAAACCGAATTACTGACCACCGAATCGGTAAATCCTGGCACAACTTGGAAAAGATTTTAGAAGGAGATCTCGATGATATCATCCAAGCCATCTCAATACATTAATGGCTGGGTTGAGTTCTACAAGCTGCGTTTTAAAGTCACACCTGATACCCTAATCCCCAGACCTGAGACAGAACTGCTGATAGATGAGGTTTTAAAATACTGTAATCAAGATTCTAAAGAGTCATACACAATTTTGGATCTAGGAACTGGATCAGGGAATATTGCCATCTCAATTGCTAAAAATAATCCCATTGTCAAAATTATCGCCACCGATATCTCTGAAAAAGCTCTGGTAGTAGCTAAACAGAATGCTAAACTACATAATGTTTACGATCGGATAACTTTTGTCGTGTCAGATTTATTAATCAAAATTAACTCTGGACTTTTAACTCAAAATTCTGAACTCATAATTGTTACCAACCTGCCTTATATTCCCTCTCAAAGGATTCCTTATTTAGATTCATCTGTTAAAGATTATGAACCGCATATTGCCCTAGACGGCGGTGAAGATGGTTTTGAACTATATCGAAAATTATTTAGCCAAATCAATATCACACCTCGGAGGTGGAACTCTAATTTGAAGTTAATTCTTGGAGAGATTGATTATACTCATGGAGAACTAGCGGTACTCGAGGCTCAGAAATACTTTCCTGATTATCAAGTTGAGGTTAAAACTGACCTGTCTCACTTACAAAGAATACTAACCATTAAGCTTGAGGAATAACACCTTTTTTAGCCAAGGCAAAGAGTAGATACTGAAAACCCAGCTCACCAAAATTTCTTACATCAAAACCAAAAAGACCTCTTAGATCCACCTCTCTTGATAAGATATCACTAACTGTTATTGTATGACCTTTAGAGCGATATCTTCCGAAATCTCGGAATAATCCACTAGCTGTTCGAGTATCTGGAATATCTCCATCACCTTTAAAATCTAGCTCCAATGTCTGGGCATCCAGAATCACATCAGAAGGTGGGAATTTACTCTGTTTAAAAGCTCTGCTCAATTTATATAAGGTCCCTTCAGGTAAATCAGCCGGCAGATCTGGAATTAGCACTTTATACTGAATCTGACGCTCACCTGGGGCAGATAACCATTTAACTCCTCGGTTTAATGTCCAGGCAGCATCTCTTAAGTTATTTCTGAGCTGGGTTATTGACTCTCCATCTTCCAGATCAGCTACACCTTTTAGGTCAGTTGTAGTATGAGCCGCTTTAATAGCTTCTCGATATTCTTGTAACTGCCAATCTATTTCTGATAATCCCCAAGCTGGAATCTCACCTTTAGTCTCGTCGTCAAGTTTTTTAAAGGCCTGTTCTAAAAACAGTGTAGTTCTGACACAACTCTCTCCGAAAGCACCTGGGTTTCCAGACACAATTAGTCTTAATTGACCCAGTGTTTTTATACCATGTAGATGATCATTAAAATTATTCCCCTCAGCACTTGAGATTGATCCTTTGGCACGGCCAAGGTTCTGCTTGATAAATCCCTTGATCATCGGATTTTGCTTATTCATCCAGTCAATCCACTCTAGCGGAGTGATCTCGGCATTAAATTTTTCTTTATCCCCCCCTCTTATAGAATTCTTATTCCAGTAATACAGCCCATCAATTAGTGTTTCATCCGGTAATTTTGGGTTTATTTCTTGATTTATTCTTTTGGCATACTCATCAGCCTTATTACTGACAGGAACTTTGATAACCTCAACCGTTGGTTTTACAGAAACTTCTGGGGAAGAAGTATCTCCAATTAAATCTTTTATCGTTGGAACGGTTAACCCGACATCTCGTAATCTCTTAGCCCAACCGCCAAAATTCTGGTTCATCTCGGCCATAACCTCACTGATGACTTTTTCCAGATTTTTAGCTCTAATTGCAGCACCTTCAAAATCAAAAGAGGTGGGAGTGCGAACTAATAGGTCTTGCACTGCCTGCTTATTACGATCTTTTAATTGATCTTTTAAATTGTCTCCAAATTTATTGTAAATAACAGTTAAAGAATCACTTGCTTTTCGCTCCATATTGTCCTGTAGTATAGCGGATTATTACTGATTTGGCAAGTCCTGGAGAATTGCTGTCATGTTGCGGTCTTTGCCGTCATTCCAGACGGTTAAACTTATACTATCGCCAACTTTTTTACTGGAAATAACTTGAGTAATTTTTCCTTCGTCACTAACGGGCTGTCCATCAATTTTAGTGATAATATCGCCCGGTTTAATCCCAGCTTTATCCGCCCCAGAACCAGGTACGACATCTTGGACATAATCTCCTTGGGGCACCTCATTCAAAATTGCTACATCTTTCCCGATAAAGCGATATTGCACCCCCAAAAATGGCCGAGAGACTGAGCCTTTTAAAATAAACTCATCCGAGATTTTTTTAATGGCATTAATCGGGATGGCAAAACCGATATTTTGAGCGCCCTCGGTGGTGGCCACATTAACTCTGATGACTTGACCGGATGAATTTAAAAGCGGTCCACCGGAATTACCTGGATTAATAGCGGCATCAGTTTGGATTAAATTATCTAAGTTTTCACTACTACTGCCAAACGGATCACCGGCCACGACGTGTCGACCTAAGCCAGAGACCACTCCAGTGGTGACGGTATTAGTAAACCGGCCAAGAGCATTACCGATAGCAATGACTGTTTGACCGACTTTTAAGGTTGATGAATCACCTAAGTCGAGCGCTTTTAAACTACCGTCATTATCAATCTGAACGATGGCCAGATCTAAAATTGGGTCTTTATAAATCTTTCTAATCTCAAACTTTTTGCCGTCTTTGGTAACGACGGTATAACGAATACTGGTGTCGGCCACGACATGCTTATTGGTGACAATTATCCCCTTGTCCGAGACGACAAAGCCGGTGCCGATAGTTGCCGATTGAGACCGAGGTGTGGCGTATGGATCAAATGGGTTAAAGACTCTTTGGGTGGCGCCAATAGCGACAACTGACGGTGAGGTTTTCTCGACCGCCGAGATCACGGCGTTCTCTTCTTTAACTATAACTTGGGTTTTACCACCGAGATCAGAAACTTGCAGACTAGGCAGACTATTTTTTATCGGTAATTTACCGGCCGCCGCCAATTTAAACACCCCCACCCCAGCCAGCGCTCCGACTACCACCACCAACAACAAAGTTTGTAAATTTGGTAGATTTTTCATTGACTATCCAGTAGTTCGAGCGCCTTATCTAATTGTTTATCTAACTTTGGATCATCCCCCATCTCTACTTTTACATCCGGCGTCAAACCAACAGTATGAATCCATCTTTCATTCGGAGTTAACCACTTGGCGGTAGTAATATGAATACCGGTACCTTGCGGCAGATCCTCGGCAGATTGAATTGTCCCTTTACCAAACGATTGATCACCGACTAAAGTTCCCCGCTTACGATCCTGAATCGCCCCAGCCAATATCTCCGAGGCTGAAGCTGAGCCTTTATTAATTAAAATCACCAGTGGCAATTTTAACATCTTACCAGCTCTGAGTACACTTTGAATAACCTTTTGTCCCTGATAGTCCTGCTGAATCACCACTGTTCCACCGTCTAAAAACTCTGAGGCGATATAGACAGCCGCATCCAAAAATCCGCCGGGATTATTTCTGACATCAATGATAATACCTTGTGGCGCTTTAGCCAAAGCATCGGACACGGCGCTGTCCCATTCAGTTTTAGTCTTTTCACCAAAAGAGCTCAATCTGATATAGGCGACTGATTTACCGGACTTGGTTGTTTTGCTATTTTCATCGCTTGGTGTTTTATCTGCTTGATTACCGGAACTTGACGGCGTAGTGCCAGAGGAGACGTTCGTTGTCGGAGCCGGCTTAGTCTGCTTGGTCTCAACTGCCACCGACTTGACGGTAATGGTGTCCCGAGTTAACAAGACATCCCGCGGTTTGGAGTCGGATTCAGCTAGTAGATTTAATTTAACTGACGAACCTTTATTACCCCGGATCAGTGAGACAGCTTCCGGCAGTGACAGAGAGGTAGTATCTTTATCATCAATTTTTAAGATTAAATCACCGGGTTTAACCCCAGCTTTATCGGCCGGTGTGCCTTTTAATGGGGCAATTACTACTAACCGCTTATCTTTGGAATAGCCAAGCTGAATTCCCACCCCGTCAAATTCACCGGATAGTTGTTCTTTAGTGACTTTTTGGGCTTGAGGCGGTAAGAAGACAGTATATGGATCGCCGATGGCCGCTACCATACCTTGTATGGCGCCGTAATATAACTTCTGCGGATCCAGCGCCGTCTTATCAATATATTTTTCACTGATTAAATCCCAGGTCTGCCAGAATAATTTAAAGTCAATACTCTCACTGCCGGCTGGTGGGGCCTGATTAATGACTTTGAAGCTGGGTTTGTAGTCCGAAATGGCCAGTTTATAATCCCGATGACCTAACTGCCAGCCCAAAACAAAAGTTAAAATAACGATTAAGGCGATCCAACCGTTGAATCTGGAAAAAAACTGAGGGATTTTCCGCATGTAAATTATTATACGCAAATATGCCGGAAAAGTCCAAACACTTAAACGGTTATTTTAAAAGGCATCAGCGCCAAGTGTCTAGCATATTTAATCTGGCGGGATAATCGTCTTTGGTGTTTGGCACACAGCCCGGTTCGTGCTCGAGGGTTAATTCTGCCCCGATCCGAGGTATGGCGTCTTAAAGAATTCGCGTCCCAATATTTTGGTTCATCTTTATTACTGCAAAAGATGCAGACTTTTTTGGTGGCTTTTCTGGCGACAATAGTACCGGTTTTTTCATCCACCACTGTCTCTTCAACTATTGGCGCTCGGGACTTTTTAATCTCTGCTATCTCAGTCTCCACCGAAACTTCCGGTAAAACTACCTTCGGTACGGATGATAGTGATGATTTAATATCTCGTTTCACTGCCATATAACCTAGGAATTATAACCTGAACAGCCTCAGGTTACAAGATCTCACCAAAGGCGATTAGACTTTAGACCGATGTAAGATTCAAGATTGTAAAGCATCTTCCGCAAAAATCTGCCAATTTCTCGGTGGATATTTATTATCTTCCTGGAATGAAGCATTTACTAATAATCTAAATCTTAAAAATTGGGAATTAGTCATACCTAAACTTTTAGCATAGTCAAAAATTGCTCGTTCGATTCTTTTTTCCCATATCAGATTCAAATTAACAACTGGTACAACATTCATTTCATTACCTTGTTTATACCAATAATTATCTCCTCCTTTTTCAGATGCTCCTATGATGTGACTTATTCCATATTTTTCCATAAATCTGGCAAGGGGCTCAAGTTGATCCTCCTGTTCAAGTCTCATTCTTTGAAAACTTGCAAAGCTGGGAATTTCAATTAAAAAGAATAGTCGGTTTCTTTGATCTAAGATAGCAAATGAGTGAGCTTCAAAGTCTCTCTCAAAGCCATTTGAATTTACAAAATGATCTAGATCATTAGAAACTGCATAATGTACCATACCAGTAATAGTTTGAATATCTTCTGGATCTTCCACCCAAGCTTCTTATCTAATCTCGCCAGGTGGTTGTTCATATTTATCTGGCTGTAATGCAAAAAAAATAGAAATGCCTTCTTTTTTTACTCTTGTAATGCCAAATTGTTTTAAGTTTTGGGCTTTAGCGATACCATCAGATTTGGGCAACACCCGGATGGCTGCCATTCTTTTTTCAAATATTTTATCCAAACTGATATACCTATCAAAGACATCTACTTCTGACATAGCTGGAATAATATACTATCTAGGATCAGATACACAAGATTCTAGTTAAAATATATTTCGGCGGAAAATACTGGATTCGGAAAAATGTCGATCTCGGAGTCTACTCAGTGGCGGGTATAATAAGCCGTTCTCAAATATCATGCCAATCATCCCCGCACAAAATATCATGCCAAATCTTGGATCATCCGCTGAAATATCAAAAGATTGACATATCTGATCCATTACATAAGACAGTCCAACTATATAGGATAAACATAGTGTCAGTCCAACTGGATCATTACTTTTAAAATCCAACCTAGGATTTCGTCGCTCGCTCATTAGAACGGTAGATCCTCATCTGGGGAGATTGATTCATCGGGAGCTGGGGTAGTATCAGGTTGTTCAGAAGTTGTTTCAGGCTCTGGAGTATCCTCAGCTTTAATAACTGGTTCCTTGACTGGTATTGGTTTTTCGACCGGCTCTTCAGAGTTGTTATAACCGACTTTGGGAGTAATTACGATCATATCATCAACCACAATCTCCGCTTCCCGCCGCTTTTGTCCGTCTTGGGTCTCCCATTCCCGGTATTGTAACCGGCCAGAGATAAACACTCGGGTGCCTTTTTTGAGTAGTTGATTACACAGTTCAGCTAACTTATTCCAGGCTACTAGGCGATGAAAGTCGACTTCCTCCCGCCGCTCACCGTCAACCATATACGAGCGATTGGTGGCCACGCCAAAAGTACAAACCGCCGCTCCATTTGGGGTATACCGTAATTCGGGGTCTCTTGTCAGGTTCCCCATTAATTCAACTTTATTCCAAGACCTAGTAGCCACTTAAATTCCTTGCATCCTCCGTTACCGACGTATCAGGAGGTAACGTAAAACATCTTCTTCTAATTTTAAATTCCTGTCAATACCAGAAATCACCCCGGGCTCCGCCTCAAATTCAAAATGAATATAAAAACCTTTGGTTTGCTTCTTAATTGGATAGTTTAAATCTTTATTACCCCACTCATCAGTTTTTTCTAAGCTTTTGAACTGTTTAGTAACTTTCTCCACTAACTCCTTCCTGGCTTTCTCTTCCAGGTCCGGTTTTAAAATTAAAGTTAAAATATATTTATTCATGAGCAAAGCGAATGATCAAGACCGAACAAAGTGAGTGTCTTATTCAATGGATTCACAGGGGAATTTTATCAGGAACTGATTAGAAATTCAACCACATCTCCGTCTTTTACGATATATTCTTTGCCTTCAGTTCTGATCATTCCTCGCTTTTTGGCTTCGGCGTAAGATCCGGCATCAATTAATTTGTCATATTCAATCACACTGGCCCTAATAAAACCTTTCTCAAAATCGCTGTGAATAACCCCAGCGGCCATCGGTGCCTTAGAGCCTTTCTCGATTGTCCAAGCTCGAACCTCTTTTTTGCCGGCCGTTAAAAATGAGATTAAACCTAAAAGTGAGTAGGCCGATTTAACTAACCGCTCCAAACCAGTCTGTTCAATTCCTAAACTGTTCAGATATTCCAATCTTTCTTCATCTGAATAATCAGCTAACTCCTCCTCAAGCTTTGCACAAATCATTACGTTGTTCCCTATTCCACTTTGACCTCTTAACTCTTCACTCTGAACTTTTTCAGTATATTCACTCTCATCCACATTATAAACCCGCAGTGACGGTTTTATCATCAAGAGTGGTAAGTTTTTGAACCAAGTTTCCAGTTTCTCATCCCCCACCTGCCACTTGCCTAAAATTTTACCTTCTTCCAGATTCTGCCTGATCTTAATTAGTATCTCCAGCTTTTTACTTTCCACCGGATCACTGGAGGTCTTAATAAACTTTTCCTGAGTCGGGATTAATTTTTCCAAGACCTGCAGATCAGCCAGCTGTAATTCAGTTTCAACAGTTAATAAATCATCAGTTGGGTTGATTGCCCCAGCCCGAATAATATTGTCATCTTTAAAATCTCTAAGTACATGAATGATAGCGTCAACTTCTCGGATATGTGACAGAAATTGATTGCCCAGACCGGCGCCGAGCGCGGCACCCTTAGCTAACCCAGCTATGTCTACAAATTCCACTACTGCTGGGATCAACGGCGGTTTCTCTACCATTCCCTCCTCACTCTGGACTAACTGACTTAACTTTTCTAAACGTGGATCTGGGACTTCAACTATCCCAATATTTGGTTCGATGGTGGCAAATGGATAATTAGCCGACAAAGCCACTCGCTTTTTTAACAGCGCATTAAACAAGGTTGACTTCCCCACATTTGGCAGTCCGACTATCCCGACCTTCATTTTAAACTCGACCTTTCATATCATGAGAATAATTTACGGATGCTTTTTAAAATTTTATTCTTAACTCCTGGAGATAGCTCCCCAACAACATCCTTAATAATAGTAGCGTCAGCTGTAAATAATTTATCTGGTCGTACGAAACTTATGACTGGTAAATTTCCCTGAGAAAAATCCCTAGATTTAATACCAATAGCTATCTTGCTCGTATAAGGTTTTGAAGTAATTTGGCACAAAATCAGATTACCGAATTCAACATTTGCCAAAACTAAAGCTGGACGGACTTTCTGACCTTTTAAATTAGAAAACGGAAACGTCACTGAAACAACAGAACCTACTCGTAGAGGAGCTTTGCTCACTGTAAGCTTGCCCATGCTTTATCCTCTTCAGGTCGATCCCAATCAGCTGCAAGTGTCTTTTCAGATAGCAGTAATGTATCTGCTGTGGACTGAGCTTTTACGGGTACTGAAATAATTCTTATCTCACCTTTTTTTACCTGTAACTCAACCTCACCACCAAGACCACTTTCGGCAAGTACGAGTTTTGGTATGCGTATGCCACGGGAATTACCTATTTCAATAATTGTGGTTATCATAGTAATTACATTGTATCTACATACAAAAATAATGTCAAGTGAATAGGGAAATTTTATCTTTCGTAAACTTGGGCATTATTATCAAAATTATTAACTTCTGGAATTGATTTACCTGAAAAAACCTCAAACTTTAATTTTCGATCCTCTAACATCTGAACTAATACTACTCCCGCAACCTGGGTCTGATTTTTGGATTGAATATTTTTAACCGGAGTATTATACCAACGAGTTCCATCCGGCCCGAAATATTCATACGAAACTAGCTCATATTTTACCAATCCGGAACTTTTATCTATGGTAGCGGGATCTGGGAAATTACCCTTTATACCAAACTGAAGTGGCTTACCATTATAATCTCCTATAGAAAATCTGATCTGGGTTGGGTCTAAGTGATCGTAAACAATTGAGAGCTGGCTTGTCCAAAAACTATCTCTGTGATTTTTTGCATAGTCATATCCTCCAGACCCTTCTTTAAACCATGTTCCTATTAATTTTCCATCTATATCGTAATCAATTTTTCCTTGCCTTGGTTCGGCAGTGCGTTGATCTAAGGCAAGCAGTTGACCCCGGATTGGCTCTTTAAAGTACTTAAATGGATCATCGGTATGGATCTTCCAAGGCTCCCCCTTATAATGTTCCGGTATAATAAAACCTGTTAAGGTAATATCGTTATTCCAGACGGCAAAATCGAGCGTTTGTCCGCCAATCCTGCCAATCTCTTGCCCTTCTTTAATCGAAACTCTAAGTGAACTATTTTGCTGATCAATGTTGCCTACTTTTGAGACAATGTCTGCTGACAAGCTGGTAATTAAATCATAGTAGCTGTAAAAACTGCAAGTATACTCAACTACTATTCTGTACTCATTAGTGGGTTGTCCATGATGAGCATTAGCCATATCACTAGTTCTGTGTTGAATGTCAACAATTGTTCCATCTGCGATTGCTAAAACAGGATATTCATCCCGAGGACCGTTAAAATTTTTAGGATTAAAATAGATATGGTCAATGGGAGTTACATGGGCATCAACCATCAATCCCAAGGGAATTATGGAACCAATGTCAGCCATATTCATCGGTGGAGATCCAAACTGCTTAGTCCCCTGACCCTGGCATCTTCCTCCACTTAACTGCGAACTCAAATCAGATCCATTACCTCCATTTTTAAAATATGAGGGAAAGTTTTTTCTTTCAGAAGATTCTTGAGAATAACGGTAAACAATCCAACCTATAACTGCTATTATTACAACAATTATTAAAATTAAAATCGGAGCAAATCCTTTTTGTTTGGGCATTAACTTTACTGTACCACTTTCCTCAAATTTAATTAATTACTACCACCCCGGGGGTGGAATTGTATTAATTCGGTTCTGGGGGGAGGAACTCTTCACCCTCAGAGGAAGCATTAACTCCAGGCGGGATCTCACCTGGTTTTAACCATCTAACAAAGGTACAACCGGTCGGTCTCTTATTATCTCGGTCCCAACCTGAAGTTGAACATTTCTCCATCTTTTTGCCAGCCGAAGTGGTAAACAAAACTAATTTTTCACCACACTCTGGACAGTCTTTATCCAAAGTTTCAGTCGTCCCGTTAATCCACTCGATGAAGTCACAACCGGTGGCCACCTTCTTATCCTTATCCCAACCACCGGTACTGCATTTTTTCATCTTTTTACCAAAGCGGGTGGTCTGTAAGACTAGCGCTTCTCCGCATTTGGGACACTTCTCATCCAGAGTTTGCGGCGCGACCTCCAACCATAAAACATAGTCACAGCCTTCGTTTTGCCGAGTCTCTTTGTTCCATGAGCCGGCACTGCAACGGCGCAATTTTTTACCAGTTTGGGTCTCAGTGATCTCACTAAGTGTCGAGCCACATTTTGGACATGTGTCATTCATTTTTTTAACATACCACAATTTAAAACTCTAAGTAAATAGTTAAAACTGGTTGTGTTTTTTCAAAATATGAGTCAGATAGATAGCCAAGCCAGCCAAAATACCAGTTGAAATATAAAATGCCAAGAGGCCAAAAAATAGATTATCAAATTGGGAAAATATTAGATAACTGATAAAAGTTCCGGGAATACCGGCGATAAAGTTAATTAAGACAAAAGTTTTAAACGGTATTTTAGTTAAGCCCCAGCCATATGATAAATAATCGAAATTTGGACTTTGTAGGACTCTGGTCATAATTAAAATTAAAATTCCAGCGTCTTTGACTAAATGATCCAATTTTTCAACTGAACTCTGGCCTAAAATTTTAAGTACCAGCGGCCGACCGTATCTTCTAGCCAGATAAAAATTAATTAAATATATCGGGGTAGAGACTAAATAGCCGATGATAAAGGCATAGGTTTCACCAAACAAAATTATCATCGTCAGGGTTAAAAAAAATCCGCCAATCGGTGCAATAATAATAGTGATCGCTTGTAAAACAATATAAATTAAAATTATGTACGATCCAAAATGAGACAGCCAAGTGGTAAATTCTATCTGATTAGACATGACCTCGTACTGTAGATAGTTGGAAACAACTAGTGTAATTATGATCGGTAATACTATCGGCAGGAGTGGTTTAATCTTAAAGCCCATGGTCTCAAGTATAGCATTAAGTTGCTATTTTTCCGGTCATACAGTATACTACTATGCAGTTAGTTTAAGGACTGAGCTTTTAGAGAATTAAATTTTTCTTCATCAAGCTCCTGAAGTTTCGGAGCAAATCCCTACTTTATTTTCTTTTTTTAACTAAATTTTTTTCTTCTTGTTTCGCTTTTTTGTGCGAAAAAGAAGATTAAGTCTATGTATAAACAAAATTACAAAAATTCCGGTGGGTTCAGATTTCGGTCTGGTTACTCATCTTCCAGATATTCTGGACGGAGCAATTTTTCCGGCCGGCCTAAATTTGGTCGGCCAAAATCTCAACTAATAAATGAAGTTGAGTTATTTATTAAAAAAGCTGTAGCTAGCGCACCAAACGAAACAGAAGTTTCAACATTATTTAGTGACTTGCCGATCTCGGGTAATTTGAAAAACAATATCGCAAAATGCGGTTTTATTCACCTAACACCAATTCAGGATCAAGCCATCTTACCGATTTTAGCTGGCCGGGATGTCATCGGCATGGCCAATACCGGGACCGGTAAAACGGCGGCCTTCCTTATTCCGTTAATTGAAAAAATATTACAAGACCCCCGTCAAAAAATGTTGGTGATCGTTCCCACCCGTGAGTTGGGACTACAAATTCAAGATGATTTTAGATCTTTGACTCAAAATTTAAATCTATACTCAACGTTAATTATCGGTGGCGCTAATATCGTGCGACAAATTTCCGAGATTAGACGGCATCCGCATCTAGTAGTAGCGACTCCAGGACGACTGAAAGATTTAATTGAACGCCGGGTAATTTATCTGGAAGATTATCAAAATATCGTGTTGGATGAGGTGGATTTAATGGTCGACATCGGCTTTATAAATGATGTTAAATATTTTATCTCTCTGATGCCAAAAGTTCGTCAGTCACTTTTTTTCTCAGCTACTGTTTCTAATAAAGTCCACGAAATTTTACAGGCTTTTGTTTCAGATCCGATTACCATCTCGGTTAAAACCCAGGACACCGCCATAAATATCGATCAGGATGTGGTTAGAGTCGGAAATTCGGCCAAAAAATTAGATGTTTTACATGATCTTCTAATTCAGGAAAATTTTACCAAAGTCTTAATTTTTGGTGAAACTAAACATAGTATTGATCGACTGTCTCGGGATTTAGATACCCGGGGCTTTAAACTTGGTGTCATTCATGGCAATAAATCACAAGGCCAAAGAAAGCGTGCCCTGGAAGGTTTTAAGAGAGATGAGTTCAAAATTTTACTGGCGACTGACGTCGCTGCCCGGGGTTTAGATATCGATAAAGTCAGCCATGTAATTAACTACGACTTGCCAAAAACTTATGATGATTATGTTCATCGGATCGGACGAACCGGTCGAGCTGGTAATAAAGGTATCGCCTTAACTTTTATCAACTCATTTTGACAGAACAAAGACCACTTCCATGCCCAAGTGGGTAAACATTTTTTTGTTAATTTTAAACCCGACATCGTTAATTAATTTTTCTAAATTTTTATGATAAAATGGGTGTAGATGTGCCCCCTGCCAAACTCGTCCATAAGTTCTCTCCCAAATAAACCAGATTATTCTAAACAGGAAGTTTCCCGAATCCATCGCTAATATTAAATGACCCTTTGGGTTTAAAACTCGTTTGATTTCAATTAAACACTTTTCAGGATCTTTTACATGTTCAATAGTTTCGTAGAACAACACTAGATCAAATGAATTATTTTTAAAAGGTAATTTATCGGCCCCAGCAACTTTAAAATCTATACCTTGATAAGTTTTTTTACCATAAATAATTGCTTTCTCATAAACATCAATACCAACATATTTTCTTTCAGGAAAATTATCCCTAACTTTGGAAATAAAATATCCACTGGCACAACCAACATCTAACAAAGTATTCCACTGTGTTGTCTTTAATAGTTCCAGACAGTTTCGCAATTTTCCCCCATGCCAAATTTTTTGTAACTTTGAATGTTTGACACCTTCTTGATAATACTCAACCGGAACTTGATACCATATATCTTTGAGGGTTTTTTTAGATTTCATATTTATGTATGATAAAACATAAAAGGGAATTTCGTAAATGCATCATCTTAAAAAATATCACCTTAAAATTCTAATCATTTTATACTTGGGTTGCTTAATATTTATCGGGCTCCGACTTAGATTTCGAAGCTATGAATATTTTCCTGCCATAGCTTCAACTTTCGATGAACAGGTGGTAGTTTGGGCTGGATCATCTTTAATTAACACCAGCATTCCAACTTCCTGGAGCTTTATTGATGATTATCTGACCGAGAATAAAGACCATTTGGTAAAAATTGACGGCTGGAGTATTTCATATGATTATATTAAACCTGGCTTGCAAAATCTCAGATCTTTTCCGATACCCTTGTCCCACAAGACTGAGATGGAACTGGATACGGGCTATCGGTCACACTTCACTATGGTTCAACCGCAAATTGAACAGCCGCCGCTCGGCCCACTTTTGTCATCATTTTTATCCGGCTCTTATAAACTTAATACTTTTTCAGATGTTAGATTAAGTCAGATCAGAGTGCCGGTCATTTATCTATCAGTCTTCTCCATGATCTTAGTTTTTTTAATTTCATACCTATCTTATGGCTTAAAAACTGCTCTTATTTCATCAACTCTTTATACTTTTATTCCAACTTTAATAATCTCTCAGCGCTTAGCAGTGTCTGAAAATTATCTGACTTTTTTTATATTACTGGGAGTTTTAAGTAACCAACTCTGGCTTAAAACCCTAAATACCAAATACTTAGTACTAAATACTCTGTTAATTGTAATCTGTTATTTAATAAAACCGTTTGGACTTGCCTTAGCTATGGTGACCGGATTGTCGGTCTATGCCTTTGCTAAACCTGTATACTATTTAATTTATCCAGTTATAGGAACGGTCATTTCCATGATATTATTCTATCTTTACGGCAGTTTTTATTCTGCTGAACTATTTCAAAAAGTCGTCAGCTATCAAAGCCACCGCTTTACTGCCCCCTTGCAAGCCTTATTTAAAATTTTACTGCCCAAAATTACCAACATATTTTTAGACGGCTGGATCGTATTTTCTTGGATAGCAACTTTTTCAATACTCGCACCTAATGATATTAGAAAACATTTCTGGGTACTGTCCCCAATTATCTCAATGCTCTTTTTCTTTTCCATATATGGTGGGGAGGATTACGGTTGGTATCGTTTACTGCTTTATCCATTCTTAACAATCGCCGCCGGATATGTTTTAACTGAAGCACTGGAACACATCAATCCATTTATTAATATTTTATTTTTAATTATCGTAGTTTCCACAAACTTATGGTGGGGATTTTATGGTGTAGATTGGCATCCGCTAGCTAATATTCTTAGAATTTCCGGTTTAGTTTTCTTGGGGATATTTACCATAGGTTTTATCCAGAAGCCAATCTATAAAAAAATTAATCAAATCACCCTAGCTTTATTAATTGTTGGTTCACTATGGTTATCAGTTCAAACCATTAATAACACGCAAAAGTTCTATCCAACCCTGTCTGATCAAACCTCAATCATCCCATTTAGAAAATGATATACTAAATACATGGCACATCCTAGAATTTTATCGTTTAAATATGCCTTGTCGGGGATTTATCAAGCTTTTAAAGAAGAACCGAATTTAAAGATTCATTTTCTAATTGCCGGAGTTGTGTTAATCGCTAATTTTTATTATAAAGTCACAAAAACTGACTGGATTTTATCGCTACTTTTAATCGGACTAGTTTTAACGGCTGAACTGACGAATACTTCTTTAGAAACAGTAGTTGATTCTTTTACTAATGAGCATCATCCGGGCGCCAAAAAAGCCAAAGATGTTTCAGCCGCAGCAGTCCTAATTGTGACAATTACTTCTGTCGTTGTGGGAATATTAATCTATCTTCCATATTTTATTTAAATGAGTGCTGACATCTTATTTGCCCCAATTTTTAATCTAACTCACCAATCTGTACTGCTTGATCAATTAATGATCTTTTTTGCTAAAGATTTAATCTATGTCATTTTTTTTCTGGTAATTATCTATTCTTTAAAACCTAATAAGGATAATAGGAAGGCACTTCTGTTGTCCATTCTTAGTCTGGGATTATCTTTAATTTTGATTGAAATTATTCGCCTATTTTTCTATTTGCCCCGACCGACCATCATTCACGGGATTACTACTTTAATTCCCAGTCCCCAAGAGCCGTCTTTCCCTTCTAAGCATACAGCTGACATATTTTGCCTGGTCTGGAGCTATCTAATTTACAAATCAAAAATTACTCTGTTTCTACTAACCGCTGGGATTCTAATTGGATTTTCTAGAGTCTTCGTTGGAGTCCATTATCCGATAGATATTATAGGTGGAATTCTAGTTTCAGGTGTCTCAGTATATTTTATTCACCACTTACACAAATTAATTCAAAAGTATATCTAATTTAATAGTTTGGAAAACTTGGTTTTGGATTTGATCGGGCCAACGATCTGTAAGTTGTAGCGATTATTATTAAATAACTCTTTGGCGACGGCTTGGATATCCTGACTTGTGACTGCTTCAATCTTTTTTATATATTCGGGGAAACTCTCAATTTTTTTATCTAAGATATACTCGGTTCCAAAATGAGTAGCTAAAAAATTTGTTGATTCAGATCTAATAGCCAACCTTCCTTTTTCTATTTCCTTAGCTTTTTTTAGTTCAATTGGTGAGACTAAATCAGTGGTTAATCTGGTAAGTTCGGTTAAAATACAACTAATTGCTTCATCTAATTTTTCTAAACGAAAACCTCCAAACACCGCAAAAAAACCGGTGTCCAGTAAATAATTCACCCCGGTCCCAACCCGATAAGCCAAACCTCTTTTCTCTCTAATCTCCAGAAATAATCGGGACGATAATCCTTCACCTAAAATATTATCAATTAATTTTAGAGCATATTTTTTTCTGGAATTTCGACTATATGCCTCCATGCCTAAAACCACCTGGGCTTGATCACCAGTTTTAAAATGAACATTTACCTTGGGTTTAGTCTGTTTTTTGGATTTGAAGGCAAGATATTTTTTATCCGAATTTATTGGCAAGTCCGAGAAATATTCATCGGCAATTTTAGAGATATTTTTCGGTAACCGACCGGCAAATACTAGCACCATGTTTTTAGGTGAGTATAGACTTTGCATATAATTCAAAAAAGTTGTCCGATTAAATTTTTTAACTCCGTCTATTTCACCGGCAATATCCCATCCCAATGGATGATCGCCAAATTGTAATTTGTCATATAAAATCCAGACTAAATTTTGCGGATTATCATAATACATCTTAATTTCCTCAATAATTACGCCTTTTTCTTTCTCAATTTCGCCCTCGTCAAACAGACTCTCTTTTATTTGTGAAGATAAAACATCACAAGCGAGTTCAATATGAACTGCCGCGGACTTAATCCAATAGTAGGTATATTCTTTATCGGTCGCGGCATTATTAATCCCGCCGATACCGTCAATTAATCCGCCGATAATTTCGGTGGTGGGATATTTTTTCGACCCTTTAAAAAACATGTGCTCTAAAAAATGCGAGATACCGCTGATTTTTTTAGATTCATATCTTGATCCAGCTCCAACTGCCACTAACGTCGTGACTGAATTTAAATGCGGCAGATTAATGGTAATTAAAGTTAAACCGTTTTTAAGTTTCTTAAGCTGATACATAGGCGCAATTGTAAATTTAAAATCCCCAAATATCAACTACTTCTTCTCATAAGCCTCTTAATTACCTGTTTCCAACCTATTTTTGGTTTATAAATATATTTTTCTCGCTTGGGAGAAGATTGAATAAATTGTTTGAATAAATCCAGCGCCTTTTCACTTGGTCCGCCGGCAGTAAATATTCCTTCTGGAGTGATGGTCGTTTGTTTAATTCCATCTCGGATAATATCAGTCACCAGATCATGGCCGGCCGGATTATAAAATCCCCTCATCTCGGCCTCTAAATCATACACATTTATTACTGCTTTGGTAATACTATCAGAAAATATCTGGGGCACATCTTTTTTACTTCTTTGGGAAACCTCCCTCACTATATCCTCCCGAGTTTGGCTTAAACCTTTTTTCCAATGATCTGATTTATAAAACATTAGTTCATTTCGCGGGCTGATAAATTCGGCAACGGCTTTGGCCAATCTACCGTTACCGTCGTTCTTGGGGTGCGTCATTAAAATCATCCACAACGCCCAAGCAGAAAAAGCTAATCTATTATCTGGATTTCGGCTAAAAGTAATATGGTATTGAAACTCTGTTACTTTATCAAAAAAATCCCCCATCAGTTTTGGAACATTCTCATGGACTGGCGCGGCCAAATAATCTAAAAATCTGACGTCTTTATTTCTAAATCCCTGACTGTAATGGACGCCATCCTCAGCAAACAAAGTTTGATCAATATTTCTAAAAATACTGCTGAAATGAGTAGTCGCAACTCTTTCCAGTATCTCTTCTGAATCAATTCCCCGCTTAAAGGCCTGCTTATCTACTCCCTCACTCATTTTATTTTTGGCCCCTTGGGTGTATCTTCTATCTCGAAGCCTAATTTTTTTATCTCATCTCTTAGTTGATCTGATTTTGCATAATCGCCTGATTTCCTAACCACTTCTCTTTGATTTACCAATTCCATTACTTCGTTAGGCACTAGAACTTTTTTCCCAACAAATTCATCTAACCCCAAACCTAAAACTTGATCCATCTTAAGAATCGTCGTTAGTCTTTGGTCATTAGTCGTTGGGTCATTTGATTTAACTAAATCCCATAAAACTGCTAAAGCTTGGGGGGTATTTAAATCGTTGTTCAATGGCTCCATAAATCTATCTAAGTATTCCTGGTTTATCTGATTATTCAATTCCCACTCCCTGACTATCTCCCTTAAATTATTTAAGGCATTTTGAGAAGATTGCAGTGACTCCCAAGTAAAATTTAACTTATCTCGATAATGAGCAGTTAACATTAAATATCTAAAGGCTATTGGCTCAAATCCTTTGTTAGTTACATCATTTAAAGTATAAAAATTATTCTTAGATTTACTCATCTTGGTGTTATCCACCAGCAGGAATTCTCCATGAATCCAGTATTTAACAAAGAGTTTTCCAGATACTCCCTCTGATTGAGCAATCTCATTTTCATGATGTGGGAATATCAGATCAATGCCGCCGGCATGAATATCAATGGTTTTACCTAAATATTGACTCGCCATGACTGAACACTCAATATGCCAACCCGGCCGGCCTTTACCCCAAGGCGAGTTCCAACCAAAATCATTAAGTTTAGCTCCTTTCCAAAGAGCAAAATCCTGGACATCTTCTTTATCATACTCATCTGATAAAATTCTAGTTCCAGTTTTTATACGGGACGGATCAATTCCAGACAGTTGACCATAATTTTTAAACTCTGATACATCAAAATATATTGAACTATCTTTTTGTTCAATATAGGCTAACTTCTTGGCCATTAGCTGTTCAATAAATTTAATCATCTCACTTATGTGTTCAGTGGCTTTGGGATAAGTATTAGCCGGTAGAATATTTAACTTATTAATGTCGTCAAAAAAAATCTGAGTAAATTTTTGTGTCAATTCCTCAACACTGCTACCCGACTCCTCTGCCCTTTTAATAATCTTATCCTCGACATCAGTAATATTTTGGACAAAGTTGACATCATACCCTCTCTGGGTTAAAACTCGGTGCAAAACGTCATACATAATAAAACTCCGGCAATTGCCGATATGAATATGGTCATAAACTGTCGGTCCACAACCGTAAAAAGTTACCTTGGGTGGATTTACAGGCACAAACTCCTCAATTTTTTTTGTTAAAGAATTAAAAAGTTTCAACATTAAGGTTTAATATATCTTAAAGCAAAATAGTCCGGAACTGGAAATGTTCTGATATCTATTTTGTGTTTACCATGAATATGGTTAAATAATACCTCTGAATCATGGGCGATATTTCCTTCATAAATAAATTTTCTTATTTTATGTTGTCTGGATTCCAATTTATTTATTAGTGAGATGTCAGCTCTAGTTCTATGTCCATTTAAATTCCGATCAATATTAATTAACCTTTCATCCAAACTCTCTATCCATTTTTTAGCGATAAAGGCCATAAATGGCCTTAAATCTTTTGTTTCATCAACTTTTTTTAACGAATTAACATACGAATCATCACCAACTACTCTTAAAATCGGCACTGGTGGTATAGCTAAACCGAAGGCTGTTAGCTCGTATGATTGTGACATTAATATCGCGTTCATTAATGCTCTGGCTGTTCGGCCATTACCATTTTCAAAAGGATGTAGCTCGGGCATAACTATGCCGTAATGCGCGGCGGCTGCAATATTTAGCGCTCCTTGTAAGTCTTCAGGATTAGCATATAAATACTCAGTTTGTTCCTCTAGCCATCTTCCGAACAAAGGAAACCTAGAGAATATTTCGACAGCTGTGGCCACATCTTTCCCACTAACTGTCACTAAATCTAATTTACGTAGTCCACCGACAGCATTTGGATCTTGGAAAAATAGTCGCCTATGAAGTTCAAGAATAAAATCGGCATTAAATTTATATTTTTTACCGTCAATCTCTTTTCCAGCCACCATATCCTTAATAAAACGAGTAGCTCTACGTGCTCCATAAACTACCTCGTTTCGAGCTTCATATAAATCTGTATGTAGTTGTCCAACAACCTCTGGTGCAACTGCTATCATAATATAGAATTAATAACTTAAGAGGATCTCAGAAATTCTGGGACTTCAGGCTTTTTCAGCAAAATCTCTATCGCCTGTTCTCTGGTTATATTTTCCCCCTCTTCGGCCGCATGGTCAATAGCTGTTTGAACCTCTGCTTCAACAATCTCTTCTTCCAGTAATATTCGCATTTGAGGTGATAACTCTCTTTTTCGAGGATATCGGTATTTTGGAGCAGGCTTAGGTAATTCCGGTTGCGGAGGTTGCACCGGAGTCACGGGAGAATTTTGTTTCTCCGGGCATATAGTTTCAGTAGACATTAGTTTTTAATATTATATCCCTTTTTACGCCTAAAATCAAATTAACCGCCGACGCCTTTTTTACTTTCAGTCGTATTTTTAGCGTTAAGCGCGGCATTGACTTGCTTTTTCTTCTCACTTACTTTAAATTGTTTAACCTTTTCTTCCTGAACCTTAGTTTCTAATCTTGCCTGCTCTTTTTGCAGGTTTATAGATCTAACTTTTTGTAAATCAGTCTGCAATCTCTGATTCCAGGAGTTAATTACCGCCGTGGCCTGGATTTTTTTTCTCTCAGCGTCCGCTTTTCTTTCAGATTGAACTTTAGGATCTAGAGTTGTGGCCGAGAAATTTCCAGTCAAAGAAGCAGTCGCTGATTCCAAAGCCTTGCCCACCTCATCTCCAATTGGTTTGACTACCGCTTCATTAATCAAACCACCGACTTGAGATAATCCGGATTTTGAACCATCTGTCATACTAACCCTCTCACCATTTTACTATATTTTTCCCGGTTTTTTTGGGTATTTTCCAGCGGTCCTTGTAAAGTTAAATTGAGTCTTTTAAAATCCCAGTTTTTTTGCATAAAATCGACGAGTCCCGCCAGTTTAACATCAGTAATTAATTTGGCATATTCTTCCACTGTGTAGATTTTTTCTTCCCAAAGTAAATCGCCCGAGATCCAACCGGCAATATTTGATGGGTGATCAAACTGCATTAAGGTTCGGTTAATATGATAATGCTTGGCAAATTCCAGCTCCTCATAAGTTGGACCTTTATCCAAAAATGATTTAATCTCCTTAACCATTAATTCCAATACTTGATCCAGTTTCTCCGACGCCACTTGGGTATAACTATCGACAAAGCCCCACCTCTGCCAGGTGCCTGTCGAGAAGCCAATGTGATAGACTAGCCCCAGCTCATGTCTTAACAATTTATACAATCTAGACGCCCCCAACCCGCCCAAAATACTTCTTAGGATCTGTTGGATCACCACCTGCTTAATATCTGACTGACCGGTCACCAGTGACGGCGCCGAGAGATTTAAATAAATGGCATTTAATTTCTCATCTGTCCGAATCGCCACTTTAAAGTTCGAGAAATCTCTTTGCCCAACCTCTGGAAAGCCCGGAAATTCTGTTTTTGACTTCAGCCGGTCAAAATATTTTTCAATTAAAGTTTTAGCGGTCTGATTATCCAACTGTCCCACCACTACCAGATAGGTATTCTTGGGATAAAAATATTTTTTCCAGTATTCCAACAGGTCGTTTCTAGTTAATTTTTCCACTGTGGTTGGGGTCCCCAAAATCTCCTGCTGGATTGGGTGAGCCGAATTATATCTGGTCTCCCGAAAAAACTTATTAACTTTGTAACCCAACGAGTCAGTTGATTGCTTAATCTCGGAAAAAATGGCAGTTCTCTCTTTTTCAATTGACTCCGGTGTAAACAGAGCTTCAAAAAACACTTCACCGGCAATTCTAATCGCAGCCTCCAGATGATTAGCCGGTAAGTTGATATAGAATTTAATAATTTCATTCGACGTCGAGGCATTATACGACCCGGCTAAACTCTCAATATAATCGGAAAACTCTTGCACCGTCGGATATGATGGCGTGCCTTGAACTAAAATATGTTCCATAAAATGAGCGGCGCCGGCTTTTTTGGGGGTATCCATGAGTGATCCGCCTTTGACGGCAATATCTAAATAAACTGAGCGCATCTGGGGGATTGAGTAAGTCGCGACCTTCAAACCGTTTTTTAAAGTAAAAATATTTAACATAAATTAATACTCCTTCCGTCCTTCCATGGCTCGGTTTAAAGTGGTAGCGTCAGCATACTCTAGATCTCCGCCGACTGGTAAACCCCGAGCTATCCGGGTCACTTTTACCCCCAGGGGTGAGATAAGGCGGTCAATATACATGGCGGTCGCTTCACCTTCCATGGTTGGGTTGGTGGCTAAGATAATCTCTTTAACAGTTTTATCTTTTAGTCGAGGTAGTAACTCTCGGATATGCAACTCATCTGGTCCAATATTTTCCAAGGGTGAGATGACGCCGTGCAAAACATGATATAAACCGCGATAGTTAGATTTATCTAAGGCCAAAACATCCAACGGATCCTCCACCACTGCTAAAATACTTTTATCTCGGGAGGAGTCAGTGCAAAATTCACACGGATCATCTTCGGCGATATTAAAGCAAGTTCCGCAGATGACGGTTTTTTCTTTTAAATCCAGGGCTGATTGGGCTAAAGCTTTGGTTTCCTCAATTGGAGCATGTAGAAGATGATAGGTTAAACGCTGGGCGGTTTTTGGTCCGATGCCGGGTAAGCGCTCAAACGCCTCAATTAAATTTTGGACCACTCGGGGGATAGACGCCATGCTCCATTACATTCCCGGGATGCCCATCCCACCCATCAAAGATTTCATCTCCTCCGCCGCTACTTTTTGTGCCTCCTTTAAAGCTTCGTTCACTGCTTCAGTAACTTTTTCTAAATTATTATCTCCGGAGATGCTGATCACTTTTTGATCGGCGGTCATTACCACTGTTACCCCTTTGTGCTCAACCGTGATTTTAATGGCGGATAATTTCTTCTGCACCTCCATCGCTTGAGAGCGCATTTTTTTCAGATCCCCTAACTGCTTTAACCCATCCATAATGCCCATACCTGCCTATTTTACTCTCATGGCAGTTTCATTTCAACCGCCCAAACGACATTTTGCATCAAGGCCGAGACCGTCATCGGGCCAGTGCCACCAAATTTTGGTGTGTAAGCAGAAGTTTTTGGATAACACTCTGGATCCAGATCCCCCAACCCCACATCAACCGCTACTATTCCTGGTTTTATCATCTCAGGTTTTATAATGCCAGGCACTCCGGTTGAACTAATTAAAACATCAGCCTGTCTAGCTTTTTTGGGCAGGTCTGGATCATCTTTACTAATTCCCCCTACCATTTCCCCCTTTTCACTCAGCACCCTAACTAATACTTGACCGATCTTACCCCTGACTCCCCCAACCACCTGATAATTTAATTTCTGGCCGAGTAACTTTTGATCTTCCAGAATTAACATTACTCCCAAGACTGTGGCCGGTAAAAACGGACTTTTATCGGATAGTCCATCAACATCTTTAGCTTCATCAATTAGACTAATTAGATAATCAGTCTGGTCTCGAAGTTGTTTCGGTAAAGGCAATTGCATCATAATCCCATCAATATCTAAATCCTGATTATCGGTGGTAATATTTTCCTCCATCCAAGCCAAAGTTGTAGACTGATTAATATGTTTAATCTGCTCGGTAATACCGAGTTCACTCGCTTTTTTAACTTTCATATTGGTATATAACTCAGCCGAAGGATTATTAATATCGCAGTAAGTCACCAATTTTGGGGATCGAAAAATCTGTTTTAAATTATCTACTCTTTGTAGTGTTACGGCATCAATTTTTATTTGCAGGGCGCGACCGTTAATTTTTTTAGCCATTGTCTGTTCCATCATTATTCACCCGGCATGGGAAATTTATTAGCAAACTTTTCTACTTTAGTTTTGATATTTAGAATTTTTTTGTTATTTGAAATTTGAATTTTGAAATTTTTAATATATCCGCGTCTCTCATCCTGTTTTTGAGGCAAATCATGACCTTTAACTTCTTCCAGAACTTCCAAGATCCATTTAGCCACTTTTTTCATATCACTCTCCTTTATACCTCGACTAGTTAAAGCCGGCGGACCAAGTCTTATCCCTGACGGATAAAAAGCTGAAGACTGCTCACCCGGTACGGTATTTTTATTAACATAGATCCCAGCTTCCTCCAGAGCAATACTCATCTGATAACCCAAACCAAAACCGTATTTAGATAGGTCCCATAATATTAAGTGGTTCTCAGTTAGACAGCCGAGTTGTTCAGCCAAAATTTGAGCATTTTTTACTACCTGTTGACTATAGACTTTCCACTCCACCCTTTGCACTTCTTCTAACGCAACGGCCAATGCGGCAATCGTGTTATCATGCGGTCCACCCTGCAGGCCTGGGAAGACGGCTTTATCAATTTTATTTGGCAGATCAGCATCTTTAGCGATACCGAGCTCAGTCACCAGAATCATCGCTCCTCGTGGGCCGCGCAAGGTCTTGTGGGTGGTAGTAGTAATCACATCAACATATAGTACCGGTGACGGATGAACACCTCCCACAATCAGTCCCGCCACATGCGAAATATCAGCTGCTAAATAAGCCCCAACTGATTTAGCGATCTCGGCAAATTCTTTAAACGGCAGTAAATAAGGATAGGCTGTCCCACCCACCCAGATAATTTTTGGCTGGTTTTTAGTAGCCATTTTCTGAACGGCGTTAAGATCAATTCTGCCATCTTTACCCACCCCATATTGCACTGATTTAAAAATTTTCGAGGTAAATGAAGCATCCGCTCCATGAGTCAGATGACCACCAGCAGATAGACTCATCCCCATCAAGGTATCCCCTGGGATCATTAAAGCCAGATCAACCGCTAAATTAGCTGGGCTACCAGAGTATGGCTGAACGTTGGCATGTTTTGTCCCAAACAACTTATTTGCTAATTCCTTGGTATAATTTTCAATTTCATCTATATATTTATTTCCTGAATAATATCTGGCTCCCGGATAACCTTCAGAATATTTGTTAGTCAGAACACTGCCTAATGCTTTTAGCACATCATTTGAGACGTAGTTCTCCGATGGAATTAACATCAGACCATTTTTTTGGCGCAACTTTTCTTGTTCAATTAATTCAAATACCTTGGAACCCATAGGTGAAAGTATATCAGATTTGGGACATTTTACGAGGCATTGACAAATTTACTAAATTTGAATACCATTCGTAAATGAATATAGAAGCTGGATTAAAATACGTAGCTCGGTTACTGACTCCAAGTTTGGAAAAATTTGTAATTTCTAATGAGTTGGATCATTATCGTGAAAATGCGGTTTCAAAACTAAGTAACTTCCAGATCATGCGGCGAGCTGCACGAGGTTCCATCTTGTTTAATCACCTAAATCCAGGTTCATATCTACTTCAAAGATTACACAGAAATCTTCCATTATCCTCTTAAGAGGCGAAGATCTCTGAGGCAATCCGAACGATCTCATCATCAGCCGCCACTTCAATATTTGATATTCCTTCACGGTTTTGGGGTTTCACCAAAATGGTTGTGATATGAATATTTCGGCCTAACACATCGGATAAGATTGACTCGACCAGATCCCGAGATTTTGGGGTTTCAATCATTCGCTGATGAAAGGCGTACGGCACTTCAAGATAGACCATATTTTCCTCGGCCCGGGCAATTTTAGATGATCGCAGTAGCGCTTCCAGGGAAAAATTATACGATTTAGCGGTTTCTAAAATGACTGTCCATTTTTCAGCAATTTTTTGCATATCCTCGGACGCTCCCACTCCCGGTAAGGCGGTAATCGGAATTACTACATCATCAGTGGGTGGAGTAGCCTCACTCTTTGTATTTTGATACTCCACTTCTCCCAAACAACTCTCCACCACCGCTACCTCCAGCGGTAAAGCGGCAATGGCTACATACCGACCCTGGTCTAAACTATCTGATAATCCATCGATCATTTTAATGATCTCACTTAAAGACCAACGCTCACTTAATTTAATTAGATCATCTGATGCCGAGTCTTTTATATCAGATTTAATTAGCATCATCTGCCTGAGATTATCCAGTAGTCCTAAAGTCAGATCTTTAACTCCAACACCGGTCGCTAAAATAGCGGTTAATTTTTCTAGAGACGCCCGAGCATCTTTCTGACTTATTTTTTCCAGTAGTTCTAAAACCTGTTGGTCAGGTGAGCTGGATAATGCCTGTCGAGCCATATCCAGTGTCACTTTTGGCAGAGACGATAATTGATCTAATAACTTAACTCCGTCTCTAAACGAGCCTTGGGCAATTTTAGAGATTAAATTTAAAGCCTCATCATCAATTTTTAATTTCTCCTGTTTGACTATTTTTTCCAGTGTCAATTTAATCTGATCTGTGTCGGCCAGCTTAAAGTCCAGCCGAGTCACTCGGGATAAAATAGTGCTGGGAATTTTTTGCGGATCAGTCGTGGCTAAGATAAATAGGGCGTGTGCGGGCGGTTCTTCTAAAGTTTTTAACAGGGCATTAAAAGCTTCAGTAGTTAACATATGGACTTCATCAATGATATAAACTTTTTTGACTGATTTAGTGGGAGATAATTTAATATTTTCTCTCAAGGTTCTAATATCCTCTATGCCCCGATTAGAGGCGGCATCGATCTCAATTAAATCCAAACTTGAGCCGTCAGTAATGGATAAACAAACTTCACATTTATTACAGGGAACGTTCGACTTTGCCACACAGTTAACCATCTTGGCTAAAATTCGAGCAGTTGAAGTTTTACCGGTGCCCCTGGGCCCAGAGAATAGATAAGCGTGGGATAATTTATCCGCTTTTAAGGCTGAAATAAGCGAGGTTTTAACATTGTCTTGTCCGACTAGATCCTCCAGAATTTGTGGGCGATATTTTCGGTAGTAAACCATATTCAAACCAGTTTACAGTGGCAGATGCCGAAGTGCAATATGATAGAATTGGTCAGAAAAATGGAACGGGTTTTAATTATCGGTAACGGTGCTCGGGAACATGCCTTGGGCTGGTTGATTAAATCACATCACAGAAAAGATGTTGAGCTTTTTTTTACCGGAGGCGGTAACGGTGGAATTATGAAGATCGGTCAATGCCTACCAATTGAACATTTGGATTTTGCCGAACAGATCAGGTTTTGTCAGGAGCAGGCTGTGACTTTTGTCATTCCCGGTGGGGAGAACGTCTTAGCCAAGGGTGCAGTCGATTATCACCGCCAAACTGGTAATATAACTTTTGGACCAACGGGGGCTCAATCCCAGCTGGAGTCCAGTAAATATTTTTCTGCCCGCTTCAATGATCGATATCATATCCCCCAACCTAAGTAGGCTAGTTTTACCGACATAGAACAAGCACATTTATTAGCTCCGAGTTTGCCATTTCGAAAAAAAGTCTATAAAGGTGATCTTTTAGCCAAAGGTACCGCCGTCTTATTACCAACTAACCTGCGCCAGGAACACCAGGCGATTAGCGATCTAATGAATCCGGATAAATTTCACGGCGCCGGAGCTAACAGAATTATCGTTCAAGAGAAAATTGAGGACGGTTTTGAAATTACTGCCCAATGTCTAACCGATGGTGAAATTATTATTCCCCTGCCGGAAGTCATGGATTTTAAAAAAAGATTTAATGAGGATTATGAAGGATATAATCCCAACACCGGCGGTAAAGGTAGTTTTACCCCGGTCATAAAAGTCACACCTTTATTAAGAGCTAATATTTATCAGATTTTTGAAAAAGTGGTTAAGGGAATGATAGATGAAGGATTGGGCTCACCTCCACTGATTAACTTAAATCTAAAAGTTCCTGATGAGGATCATCCTAAGGTTTTAGAAATTAATGTTCGATTTGGTGATCCAGAGTTTGAAGCTTTGGCCATGTTAATAAATTTTGACTTACTGCAAGCCTTAAAAGCTACTTCCCAAAAAAATCAGCTGTCTTTAGATATGTTTAAGTGGAGACCAGGGTTTGGGGTAGCAGTGGTCTTAGAAACTCTAGAACAAACTAACTTACCTAATTCTGGAAGAATAGTTGACGGGTCTTTAAGAAATTGGTATTCCAACTTAAGAGTCTTTCACTCCAGAACAGAATACTTCAAATCTAAAGTTAAAACTACTGGTCTAGGTCGAAACTTGACGATTGCCTCACATGGACCATTACTTAACAAAGCCTTGGAGAATCCTTATTATCTACTTAATAAAAAACAGATTTATATTCCCGGCAGTCACTTTCGAGATGACTTTGAAAAATATCAATCATGATGGATACCCAATAAATGCCGAGTGCCATGTTCAGATAAAAAGATTAGCTCATTATCTAAAGTCTTATTATCCCTGACCGCATCCAAAACTGCTTGAGGTAAGGAGATAACAATTGAACCAAGTCGGAGAATTTTATCCGGTGCGGCAACAAAACCGCCCAAACTCATCTGTTCCAGCGGAAAAGTTAGGATATTAGTCGTTTGATCAATCCCCCGGTAGGTTTTATTTAACTCTTGCATCTTCCGATCGCCGACAATATTAACCTCAACCTCAATCTCACCTTTTAACCGCTGGGCTTCTAATATATCTGTGACCGCTTGTTTGATTCGATCTTTATTAATAATATATCTGGGGTCAGAAGTTATTAAAATATTAAACATTTAACCTAAGTCTTGCCATTTTACTGATTCTATCTCCGCTCGCTTGCCCTTTGACTTTACTTACGACACCGCCAATTACTTTACCCATATCAGAGATACTGGAAGCATTGGTCTCAGTCATCACAGTATCGATAATTTGAGATAGCTCCGCATCTGATAGTTGAGCCGGTAGATACTTAGATAAAATATCGGCTTCAGTCTCTTCTTTGATAGCAGAATCTTCTCGAGCCCCAGATCTAAAACCTAAAGCCGCTTCTTGTCTTTTTTTAAGCTCTTTTTGAATAACCCAGATAACCTCATCTTCTGATAAAATATAATCCACCCCTTTTTGAATCTCTAAATTCTTAATCTCTGACAGAAGCAGTCGTAAAACTGAGGTTTTCAACTCGTCTCGAGCGAGTTGGGCCTCTTTTAAATCACTTTTTAGTTTCTCAATCATTGAAATTACCCCATCTTACTCAATCTTTTATCCCGCATAATTTTTCGCATCCGTTCTTTGCGTAACTCTTGCCGTTTCTCAGAGGCACTTTTATGGTACTGGCGATCTCGGTATTCCTGCACCACATTATCCAAGACACTGCGTTTTTGAAATTTTCTAATTATTGAATCATTTGAATCATTTGGACCACGTCTTATAACGATAGTCATTTTAAAAAAACACCCCCTTAAGGTTAAGATACGAAGAATTATACTACGCCGCGGCCGGTTTGGCTAGGTTTTTTAATAAATCTAAAGTTCTCATCTGACGCAGGTTATGTCTTAAGTGTAACCGCGGTTCCTGTTGTTCAAATTGGGCTTTCATCCTGGCGTCGGTAATCTTATCAATCTCAGCTTGTAGCTCTTGATCAGTAATATTGACATTTTCTAGCTTAGCAATTTCAGCCAGTCCCAGCTCCATTCGGACGTTTTTCTCAGCCTGAACTTTCCATTTATCCTTTATAGTCTCACTGGTTTCGCCTTGAGACTTTAGATAATCTTCGACCAATAGTCCCATCTCGGACACTCGTCTTTGCAAAGAAACCATCATTCGATTTAACTCATCTTTAACTAAGATCTCCGGTAAATCAACCTCAGTCACTTTCTCAACTTGTTGCAAGATCGCTTCTTCATAATCTAACTCATTATTATATTTGGCCTCAGCCTCTAAATCAGCTTTTATTTTGGTTTTTAAATCAGCCATATTACCAGCGCCCATGGCACCAGCAAATTGATCATTCGGAGTCTCACCGATTCCATTCATCTCAGCAGTTGACTGACGAGTTTTCCACCGCTTGAATAGATCAGCCACCACTTTTTCCACATCCTCATCAGTAATTTTTTTAATAGCCGGTCTTGTGACTGAGATATTTTTATAATCCCCAACTTTTACCGTCGGCCTTTGAGTTAGTGTGGCTTTAAATTGTAAATCCTGACCCTTAGAAAAAGCGACCAGTTGATATTTTGGATAATCGATCGGGACAATGTTTGAGTCCTGTAAAGCTTCTACCAGAAGTTGGGGCATAACTGATTTTAAAAACTCATCAGTTAATTTATTTCCCAGCGAACTCTCAACCATCGGCAGTGGTGCACTACCTTTTCTGAAACCCGGCAATTCAACATCTCCAGCCATCTTAGCTAAATTGTCGTTCCACTTACTCTCTAGATCAGCCCAAGGTACAGTGATTAACACCTCAACTGCACTACCGGATAAGTTATTAATAGTTTTTTGAAGCATAACTTGTGTAATGTACCAAAATCCAGGAGTAAAATCAATTATCTTGACTGAAAAGTTATTAGGTCACTTAATAGGTGTTCTGGTGAATAAATTCTAATTAACTTTCCACTTCTTCGTTTTGCTCTCAATTTCATCCCCTCTTCCGCTGATTTCACAGCCTTTCTAGCTTCCTCTCGAGTAGGCAGATAATCTTCAGGATTTAGTGGTAGTCTTTCAATCTTTGCCATTATTTAGTATTTCCATATTTATTAATTCCTGTAAACCTACAAAGCTTGTGTGGTCTTCCGATCTTCTTTTCAGTTCAAGTTTTTCTCCACTGCGTTTACTGATCACCACCCGATATGGGATACCGATCAGATCAGCATCGGCAAACTTACCACCGGGTGAGATATCGACCCTGTCATCATAGAGCACTTCAATCTCATGTGACTGTAGAATCTTATAAACTTTCTCAGCTTCAGCTTTGATTTTTAGATTATCTAAATCCAATCCAACCAGATGAACTTTAAACGGCGCCACCGATTCCGGCCAGATAATCCCCTTATCGTCGTTATACTTCTCAACTATCGCCGCCAAAGTTCTGGGCACACCAATTCCATAACAACCCATGTAGAACGGCTTTGCTTTGCCGTCTTTGTCAATAAATTCTGAGTCCTTCATCATATGAGTGTAGTGATACCCAAGTTGAAAGATATTACCTACTTCAATCCCTTTTTTAGCAATCAGCGAGCCGGCTCCGTTGGGAGAACCAAACCCATCTTTAGCTAAAGCTATATCTCCAGTCACATCTGGCTGATAGTCTCTACCAAGATTCACATTCATCAGATCTTTGTTTTTTTGATTTGCACCGCCATAAGCATTCTTAATCGTAGATAATGAATCATCAGCTACTATTACAATTTCAGCTTCCTTCTTGGCTTTCTTTTTAATCCCAACCGGAGAGATAAATCCCGGTTCAGAATGTAGTGTTTCTCTAATCTCTTCCTCAGTGGCTGGTCTTAGTTGATACGACTTTGCGACATGTAATAATTTCGTCTCGTTAACATCATAATCACCTCTAATAATTGCTAAAATAAATCTGCCTCGCTCATCAACAAACAACACATCTTTGATCTGCTGCCAAAGCGGCAACTTATGGAACTTAACACCATCCTCCATAGTTGTTCCCCTCACCGCCTTAACCTCTTTTAGCGGTTCCTCTTTATCACCAGTGTTTTTTCTATCTGGCGAAAATTTGGCAACATCCTCATGAGCGATATACGACAAATCCTCAGTGACAAAATATCGACTCTCTCCAGCTTCACTTTCGACAACAAACTCATGACAATACTCTCCTCCAATATAGCCATTATCGGCTAAAACCGGTATTGTCTCTAAACCCATTCTTTTAAAGATAGTTAGATATGCTTGCCACATATTGTCATACTCTGATTTAAACTCTTCCTCATCTGTGTTAAACGAATAGCCGTCTTTCATCAGGAATTCTCTGAGCCGAAGCAGTCCTCCTCTGGCTCTTTTCTCATCTCTGAATTTCAGTGAAAATTGATAAAGCCTAATCGGTAGGTCTTTATAACTGATTTGGAATTTCCTAATTAAATCAACAAACATCTCTTCGGCTGTTCCTCCTAAGACAAATTCAAACTCACCTCGATCTTTAATAGTCATTAGCTCAAAGCCAACCGAATTGGTTCTATTTGTCTCTTTCCAAAGTGTTTTAGGGTGCAGTACCGGTGTCAACATCTCCAAATAACCCAAATTATCCATCTCGTCTTTAATAATCTTTTGGATCTTTTGTTGAACTCTGATGGCTAAAGGTAACAGATAGTATCTTCCAGCAACACTATCTCTGATAAATCCGGCTTGATGGAGTAACTTATGAGAAATTAACTGAGCATCTGACGGAGTATTCTTTTGAGTTTTAGGAAAAAAATGTGAGTACCTCATAATCGACAAAAAGCACCTCCCTTAATATAAGGACGAGATGCTCTCGTGGTACCACCTTAATTACTTCTTAATTACACTTGTTACGAAAGTTACGGGAATACTCATCGCATCCAGCTCCAGGGTGGGATCCCTTTCTTCGCTTTTCTATTTTAGCTTATCACTATCTTTTTTGAGTGTCAAATATCATCATTCGCTCGGTTACAACTAGACGCTCTAGCGTTCAATTGTCAAAATCATGATACGGCTTAAAGATGAGTTGTTCGCCTCTTTCAATCTTATTTAATGACACTAAGGTAATATAGTCTGAAATTTCCAGATAGTGGCTCAAAAAATCAATTTCCTTTTTACATGGGTATGCACTAACAAAAACACTATCTTGTAATCTCTTCATATTCATCTGTAATAACTTCTTTCTAAAAATATCCCGTGCACTTTTTTTCTTCTCAGGGATATCAAAAATTATTAACCTCCACCGACCGTCTCTTTTTTCTTCCTTAAGTCTTATATTTTCAAAATCATATTCCAATAATCGTTTTTTGCCCTTTTCAGTAATTAAAATTGTTGTTTCATTCTCATGTTTGGTAATGGAAATCATTTCTTGTCTCTCTAATCTTTTGATAATTCTTCCTAAGTCTTTTTTATTAACATTTTTCCACATCTTAATCGCCGCCCCCACTGCCATAGGCAAAGTTGGCATAGCCATGGAACCCAGGATAATTCCACCTACTGCAATTACTTTCAAGACATCTTTAGTAATAATCTTTTTATCATTCATACAACTAATATAATTGATATTTAACTTGGTTACAATAATACGCTATAGCGATTGATTGTAACTTAAAATATAAAAATAGATTCTTGGTATAGATTCTATTAGAGGTGTGTTTATTAGATATAAATCTATCTTGCCCAAAAAGTACCGTTACAGGTGTAAGTTTCATTCTTGCAGACTTTTTGTATTCCACTACCGGCACTATCACAGGTATAGACATTGTCTGGATGGAGATTATCGCAAACATCGCCAGCCTTGTGAATGCCGACCCACAGTTGATCAGAATAACATTTATCTGGACACTCAACCAGCGGAGTCGGGGTCGGTGGTCTGGGAGTTAGAGTGGGTTGTTCACTGCCAGCCAGATGAGCATCCGGAATTGGCGTCGGGCTGTTTTGGGTCTGAGCTCTTTGGCGTTGACTAACATCATTATTTCCTCCAGCACCTTCTCCAGCACTACCTCCAGCCCCATCATTTACCACCCTAGGAGAAGGTGTTGGCCCCGATTGAATCGGGGTTGGAGTATGAGTTGGCGGCAGGGTTGTTGTCTGATTTTGCTTTCGCAGGGTGGCGGTTTCCAGTTCGGCTTGGCGTTTTTGTGTCTCAATTTGTTGTTTTAATCGATCATTCTCATCTCGAGCCCGTTTTAGAGCGGCTTGTTCCTCTGGTGAACTCACCGGTACTACCTTAAAAATTGTGGTTGGTACAGAAGTCGGGGTAGGTATCGGAGTGGCGGTAGCGTTGGGATTAACCAACCGGCTGGCGACTGGGCTGGTCGGAAAAGGGGTTGGGGAGGGGGTTGATTTAACTGGTGTAGGTGTGTTTTGCTGCAACTCAGTTAATTTCTGATCACGACTAGTCACCTCAGTCAACAAATTATCTAGATATTCTAATTTTTTGTACTTGTCGGCCAAGTTAGTCACATCAGTTAAGGCCTGCTGGGTTTGGGAGTTAAGATCACTCAGTGAATTGATGGCTTCTTTACCTTTACCTCTTTGAAAAAGCTCAGTGGTTTCACTAAACCGTCGCTTGGAAAAATCCACCTTAAAATATGCTCGCGTCGACGGATGCAAAGACAACACCGATAAAATTACCTCCTCCATCTGACGTTTGATCGGATAGGCTGAATCCCCAGGAACGGAATTTTGCGAGGCCAAAACTAGCCCGGTTGGAATTAGCAACACAATCATTAAAAACAACACTAGAAAACTGAGCAGTTTCAGCACCTATTTATGATATCAGAAGAGATTTAATTTAGACAGGTCTGACAAAGTAATTAGTAACATTAAACCAAGTAGTATCACCATCCCAACACTATGTGCCCATTTTTCAAAATTTTGATTGACTCGCCGACCTGAAACAAGCTCCCAAATCATAAATAAAATCCGACCGCCATCAAGCGCCGGAAAAGGCAATGAATTAAAGATAGTCAGAGTTAAGGATATGACCCCGACAAACCACAGGTAAGGCAAAACTGCCTGCCAGCCGGAAGCCACAAAACCGTGAGTGACTTGGATTAAACCGATCGGCCCAGCCACTGATTGTGAGGCTATCTGATAGTTTCCGCCAACAATATTCGCTACTAGTTTACCCAAACCTTGAAAAGTTAGTTTTATCAGATCCCAGCTATAAGCTGGGGCTGAGAAGATCCTCGACAGAGGAGACTCATATTCCCTAAAGGGAATTGGTGAAAATACTACCCCAATCCGGCCATCACCAGGATTTAACTCTTTAGGAGTGAGCGTTACGTCTCTGAGATTTCTGCCCTCAAGATCACTTAATTTAAGTTTAATCGGTAAGTTGGCATGGCCCCTAATATATTTAACCGCGCTGTCTAGATTTTGCACCGGTTGATCATCAATTTGCAGTAACTGCTCGCCAATTTTAACTCCAGCCGTTTTGGCCGGGAAATTATCCTGCAAATCAGCCACCACTACCACCGGTTCTAGACTCGGATAAATAATCTTCCAGTTTTGGTTAAATAAGACAATATAAAATAGTACCCAGGATAGGATTAAATTAACCACCACCCCAGCTCCGACAATTAAAATTCTCTGCACTACAGGTTTATGAGAAAAATTTCTTGACTGGTCACTTCCCCCTATACTCTGTTCACAGACTATCTCGTCTTCACCTAATAATTTGACAAAACCGCCGATCGGTAAGGCATTTAAAGAAAATTTTGTCTCGCCAAATTTCTTTGACCAGATTTTCGGCGGCAGTCCAAAACCAAATTCTAAAACTTTGACCCCAAATCTGCGGGCCGCTAAAAAATGTCCTAGCTCATGCGAGATGACTAACACTCCTAGGGTGGTGATGAAAATAATTATGGTTAATAGCATACTGGTTTTCTGGTTGCTAGTTTGCTAGTTTGCTAGTTGCTGGTTCTACCAGATACTATCTACTAGATACCAGCTACTAAATTTGTTGTAGTTCCGTCTCTTTTGTCTTTCCCAGTTCCTCAACCTGGGCCACAAAATGATCAATTAAATCTTGTAAGACCCGAGTTCTTCGCTCAAATTCATCTTCAGAGTACTCCCCATTATGTTGCAGTTTTAACCAACCGTCCCGAATCTCTTGTCTAATCTGCCGGAGTGAGATCTTGGTGGTTTCCTGCCTTTGATGGACCTGTTTTATCATCTCGGTTCGACGCTCAGCCGTTAGCGGCGGGATCGGTAAACGAATAGTTTGACCCTCAAAACTGGGATTAAAACCTAAATTGGCTTCCTGAATTGACTTAACGATTTCATTAACTACCCCAGCATCCCAAACTGTGACAGTTAGAAGTGAGGGTTGAGGCGCACTAATGGTACCAACTTCCTGGAGCTTCAACACCTCACCATATGCTTTAACCGGCACGTTTTCAATCGAGGCGGGATTGGCGCGGCCGGCCCGGATGGATGATAATTCCAGTTTTAAATGCTCAAGCGCTGAGTGAAGTTTTTGATTAGCTTCAGTTAAAACAGGATCCATAAATTAGTCTAGAGCTATTCTTTCAAACCGTCCGACTTGAATATTCTCACCTAATTTTCCGATCACAGATTTCACTAATTGATCGATGGTCATCGACCCGTCTCTAATATATGCCTGAGCCAGTAGTGACTCGACTGAATCTGGTTTCATCGAAGCGATTTGTAACGCTAATTCATGAGCTAAATATTTAAATTCCTCGGTTTTGGCAACGAAATCGGTCTCGCACTGAAGCTCAACTAAGACCCCAACTTTACCAGCGTGAGAATAAACTTCCACTAATCCAGATTTAACTTCCCGGGCGCGTTTTGAGAAGGCTTTCTCTAAACCTTTTTTCCCAATCCAGATTCTAGCTTCCTCAAAGTTGCCCTTCGATTCACTTAAGGCCTCCTGGCAGTCGGCAATACCGGCCCCAGTTTCTTCCCGCAATTTTTTCAAATCATTAATATTGATACTCATAATTAACTTTCGCGTTTATTTTCCTCAACTACCGCCTTCTCAACTGCCTCTTCCGCCACCGCCACTTCTGCTAGAATTGCCCCATCAACTCCGATTGAATCGGAGCCAACTACTGGATCCTCGGATTTTCCAGCTTTTTTCTCAGTATCTGTTTTTTGACTTTCCACTTTACCCTTCGCACTCTCCCACTCTTTAAGTCCAGCCTGATAAACCGCACTCATCGTCTCAATAATTAATTTTAATGCTTTGGTCGCATCATCATTGGCTGGGATCGGATAAGTTACCAAAAATGGATTGGAATTAGTATCAGTAATTCCAACCACTGGTATGCCTAGTCTAATCGCTTCATGAAGAGCCGTTTTTTCATTAACCGAGTCAACCACAAATAGCGCATCCGGCAGATTCTCCATCAAAGCTACCCCGCCCCAACTCTCATCAAATTTCTCCAGTTTTCGGTGAATTAACAGCTGTTCTTTTTTAGTGTATTTATTTAATTCACCCTTTTCTTTTAAATCTCTTAATTCGAGGAGTTTTTTAATATTTTTCTTAACCTCCTCAAAGTTAGTGAGCAGTCCCCCCCGCCATTTAAAATCAACATACGAAGAATTAGTTTTTAAGGCGACTTCTTTAACTAGTTCTTTGGCCTGTTTTTTGGTACCAATATAAAGCAGGGATTTCCCGCTTTTACCTAGCTCAAATAGAAATTCAGCCGCTTCTTGAAGCTTTTTTTCAGAGGATTCTAAATTAATAATATGTACTCCGCCGCGAATACCGTAGATATATTGGTTCATTCGAGGATCACCTCGTCTGACCTGGTGTCCAAAATGAACTCCGGCCTCAAGCAACTCCTGTAAACTTGGTAATTTGTACGAATTTACTGCCATTTCCTTTTCCACCTCCATCACCTGTAGTTTCAGGAAATAAGTGATAGATGTTAGATTAGGGAATTCTATCAGGGATAGGGGTAAAAATCAAGCTATCTACGACCGCTATCGCTAATTCTTCTCATTAATCGACGGTCTCTCCAAGTATCTAAAGTTAAAGAACCTTGTGGCACAAATCTCATAAACATCTCTGAATTCCGCCGGAGTAGCTCACTTTGAACTCTGTGATACTCACTTCTAGCTTTATGTCCGCCTTTTTCTGAATAATGTCTTTTCTGTTTCTCCGCCATAACTTAATCTAAACTATCAATCTTTTTAACAAAGTTGCCTATCACCGTCAACCCACTAATTTTGATGACTTGCAAATAAATCTTTTTTTCTTTAAATTGCTAGAAGTTACTTTTACAAGCGATATATGACAGAATTTGATAGGCAGTACCAGGAATTAGTTGACAAGATCATGGTAAATGGCTTTGAAGAAATCAATGAAAGAACTCAAACATTTGTTAAAGCACTACCTGGTGAAACAATGGAGATACATCCAGAAGACGGCTTTCCACTTTTAACTTTAAGAAGGATTCCAATAAAACTTTTTGTGGCCGAACAAGTCTGGTATCTAACTGGGAGCAGGAGACCTTCCGAATTATTAACCCAATATACTCAGATCTGGAATGAATTTACTAATCCTGGGGGAGGCTTACCAACTGCCTATGGCTTCAGATGGCGTCAATACTTTGGGAGGGACCAAGTCGATTCATTAGTTAAACACCTTGAAGAAGAAAGATCTTCTCGACAAGCAGTAGTTGTGACATGGGATCCAGCAACTGATGGATTAAGTCCTCTTAAAAAAAAGAATGTCCCATGCCCTTATAGTTTTACCGTTAATATTTTAGGTGACCAACTGCACTTACATAATATTGTTAGATCAAATGATATGATGTTAGGTTGTCCACACGACGCGGCTGGTTTTGCTCTACTACAATCCATACTGGCGGCTAGATTAAACGCCAAGGTAGGAAAATATACTCATTCAATCTCAAATGCTCACGTTTATGGAACTCATTATGAGGGTGCCCAGGAATTGATTAGACGCACCAATGATCATAAAAAAGTAACTTTTATAGCCAAGCCGGACTACTATGAGCGTGCCAAATCTGGTGATATTGAGTTGATTAAAGAGATAGTCGAACAGCTTGAAGATCAATATCAGCCATCTCCTCCAATTAGAGGAATGAAAGTTGTAGGATAATTATGGAAGAAAGAGACCCATTATTAGGTCCAGAAATAATCGCCATAGCTGCCCAAAGTTTAGATGGATTTATCGCCACTGATTCTGATCAATTTATTAACTGGACCTCAAAAGAGGACAAACGTCATTTTGCCAAACATACTACTGAGGCTGGGGTTATTATTGTTGGCCGAAGAACTTATGAAACATTTCCTATTACCTTAAGACCATTAAAAAACCGATTGAATTTTGTCTTAACAAATAATCCTCAAACACTGCCTGAACACCCAGATATCATTCCTGATAACTCTCCTTTAGATATCCTTCGTGAACTGGATCGGAGAGCTTGCAGAAGAGCATTCGTCATCGGTGGGGCATCGGTTTACCGGCAATTTCTTGAACAGAAACTAATTGAACAGCTTTGGTTAACAGTTGAACCAGTGATTCTAGGTGATGGTATTAAGCTATTTAATGGCTTGTCGCATCTTTATCGGTTTGAACTTTTAGCTTGTGAGCCGCTAACTCCAGGTTCAAATTCAGCACTATTAAAGTATAAAATCAAATATCATGGAGAGTGAATTACGACCATCAGTTCCGGGAGCATTAGTTAGATCTCAAATCCTGGAGTATATTCATCAAGGTAGATTAATATTTGATCCACAACTCGATATCTTTCAGATTAGAATGCATGCTATAGATTTGAGGTTAGGCTACTGTTTTAAAATTTCTCAAGAATGGAAAATGACCGATAGAGGTAGGGAGGCTGTTGGAGGCAGTGAACATGGTAGGGACCAGGAATTTTATCCGATCGAATTAGAAGAAGGCCAATTTTTTGATCTGTTGCCAGGTGAAACTGTAGATGTTGATTCTTTAGAAGAGATGACAATTCCGGATGACGTCTATGGGACTCTTTTTCCACGAACTAAAATACATCGTCAAAGAGTGCATGTCGCTCTAACAGGAATCATTGATGCCGGTTATACAGGAAAGTTACATATACCTGTCACGAATATTAGTAATCGAGTCAAAAGACTCTTTCCTGGAGAGAGGTTTTGTCAAATTGTGCTTAGTTCTTTATCTCAACCAGTACAAGTAGAGCTAAGCCGCTGGCATAAAGTTGATACTGCTATTAGTCATCAGAATGAGAGATCTTCTGAAGAGGAAAATTTAGTTTTATTAGGAAAAATTCGAGAACTTAAAAAGAGGTTTGCCATCCCGGATCCTAATGGAAATACATAATCGTCTTAGTAATAATAGTTTATTAATTGAAGGAGAAACTACCAGAGATGTTTTACAAGCAGTTTGGGAATCAGTTGATAAGTACGGTAAAGAATATCAAGGAGCCAGAGGTCGATTTAAGTCAATTAAAGGCGTGACTTTAGTTATTAAAAACCCACTAGATGAGGCGAATAACTATCCTTATTGGTCAAAACCGAATGATGAGTGGTATCAGAATAATTTTGTCCGACCACAAACTACTTTTCTGCCTGAGGCGCATTCACTTTTAAATACAGACGTTTATGCTTATCGTTACTCAGATAGATCGCGTTATTATGACGCTGGCTGGGGCTATGTTAAAGGTGTGTTTGAGTTACTAGAAAAAAATAACTTATATCCAGAATCTTTGGAAGGGTTAATTAAAGATACATATCAGGAATATCACCCTGAAAGAATATTATCAGTTCTGGCTTGGCAGGGAGTAGATCTGATGGAAAATTATCAGTGTTCCCGTATGAGTTTAAATGTGATATTAGAGAGAAGTCGGATCGATACGCTTTGTTCAATTGTTGAGGAGTTAAAAAGAGATCCATCTTCCAGACGAGCCATCACCCCATCTTTTACCTATCCCCACATCGATCACATCACCGGGCCCTTTGGCAGTGTGCCGGTTTATCAAAATTATCAGTTAGTGACGCAGTTCAACCAATCTGGTGAACCAGAGGGACTGGTTTCTTTACATTGGCACCGAGCCATGGACGCCAGAGGTGGGACTCAACTGGATATCTCTCATGACCGAGACTGGGGAACTATTGCCTCAGAAAAATTAGGTCTTCCGCTTAAACAGATGGTTATTTTTTGCAGTGATTTGTGGTGCCAACTCCCGGGTGAAGAAACTGATTCAAACTTAGTTAAACCAACTGATATTAGAAAGTGGCTATTCTCGATGACTGGAGCTTATGATCCCAAAACCGAAGATATTGAAAAAAGACTAGCTTCACCGCTATATCAAGCTAAAATAAAAGCAGTTAAGCAGAAATTGTAACCTTAATAATCATTACCATATCTACCATCTATTAAATCATTAAAATCTTTTCTTAATTCATCATTAAACCGCATCTTGGTTTCAAATGTCACTTTACCCAAGCTCCGTTTTTCTTCAACAGCCTGAATTATATCTTGATGAATAGCCTCCTTTGATCTCATACCATTTAGAGCTACTCGTTGTTCTGCACGAACGTGATCTTCATCTAAACCACAATAATACAACCTATAACCTCTCAAAACCTCTTCCATAAACTTAGGTCCCATCTTTTCATAAACCAACATCTTATTAGGATCGGCCTCTGACTTTAACCTCTTCTCATATTCCTCAAGTGTTATATCTAGGAAAACTGTCAGATCTGGTTTGCAACCTGAATCTGTGACAATGTATTTACGTAAATTCTGGATAAAGTTAAAATCTACTTTTTGAACCATACCTTGATAAACGAAAGTCGATGCATCCAAGCGATCAGTTACTACGTCTTTACCTTCTTTAAGAGCAGGTCCAACTTTTTTTCTAAGATGAATACTTCTTGCTAAGTAGAAAGCTAGGGCTTGTTCATTAGGTGATAATGGATTAACCTCCGGATCACGATTCAAAATAAACTCCCTAATTTTCTCTCCATCTTCAGTTCCCCCAGGCTCTCTGGTTATAACTAGTTCTCGACCTTGAGTTGCTAAATATTTACCCCACATATCTATCTGGGTGGTTTTACCAGATTTATCACAACCCTCAATAACAAGAAATAATCCTCTTTTTATTTCATTCATATTTTAATCTTGGGGGCAGGGATTTAGTTTACAAAGTTTAGTTATAGACCGGCTAGGTCTAGAATACCGTTAATTACATCAGGTCCAGCATAGCCAACAGGTTCGGTATGACCAGCCATTCGATCTTCTATATCGTATCCAGCCATTATTCCTTTAGCATGACCGTTACCTGATCTACGATTAGCTTCATCGGTAAATTTAATTCCGACCCGGCTTAACTCGGCCGCCAAGCTTCGGAGCCGATCAGCTGAGACCTGACGACGCTCCTCGACTGTCTCTATATATTCAGTCAAAGCCACTCTTAATCTTTGAGCCATACCTAAAGTTTGAGGAAATGGTGCAACTTTTAACTCACCAAAGACACTAGATATTACTATTTGATCTACTTCTTTTTCCATCATATTTAAATCCTGAAAATAATATACAGTGAGTCTTTAGGGAGCTGTCAAGGGATCATTTTTGGGTTTACTCCAAGAAGCAAAATTACACTTTGGGTAGTTACTACAGCCGTAAAATGGTCGGCCTTTTTTAGTCTTTCTTAAAACTACTTCCCCGGTCTTACACTCCGGACAGAAGATATTTAATTTCTCCTCCAACGGTTTAGTAAATTTACACTCTGGGAAACCGCTGCAGGCCAAGAATTTACCGAACCGCCCGAATTTTATCAGTAAATTTTTGCCGCAATTAGGACATTTTTCATCCACTATTTCTGAGACGACTGGCATCTTTTCTGCTGATTCCAAAGTAGCATCAATCTGATTAGCAAAAGGCGTATAAAATTCTCTTAATACCGGTTGCCACTTTTTCTCCCCTCTGGCTACTTCGTCCAAATCGGCCTCCATCTGTGCGGTGAATGAGTAATCAATTATCTCAGGAAAATATTTAAGTAAAAACTGTATTACAACATTACCTAGTTCAGTTGGGTAAAATCTTTTCTCTTTTTTTTCAACGTAATACCGCTCCAAAATAGTGGATAAAATCGGGGCAAAAGTCGATGGACGACCAATCCCCAACTCCTCTAATTTTTTAATTAATGAGGCCTCATTAAATCTGGCCGGTGGCTCGGTAAAGTGCTGTGAAGCTAAAATCTGCAGTAACTTTAATTCCTCGCCCTCTATCATTTCTGGCAGGATCTTCTCCTGATTTTTTTCTTCTTTATCTTCCTCACTATTATCCTGACTTTCCCTTTTCCCTTTTCCCTTTTCCCTTTGATAAAGTTTTAGCCAGCCGTCAAATTTAACAACCGAGCCAGTGGCACGAAAAATATAACTATCAGACCTCTTTGCGCTAACATCTATGGAAGTCTGATCTAATAATGCTTCAGTCATCTGACAAGCCAGCGTCCTTCTGTGGATCAGATCATATAATCGGATATGATCACGCGTTAAATTACTCTGATGTCCGATATCCGAAATTCGAAATTCGAAATCGGTCGGACGAATCGCTTCGTGGGCTTCCTGGGCCATCTTAGATTTTGTCTGATAATATTTCGGTTTTGCTGGCAAGTAAGCTGTACCAAAATCATTTTTAATGACCGCTCTCGCCGCTTCAATCGCGACAGTTGCCAGATTGACTGAATCTGTCCGCATATAGGTAATTAAACCCTGTTCATATAGGTTTTGGGCTAACATCATAGTTTTTTTGGCGGTCATACCGAGTCGATTTGAGGCGGTTTGTTGTAAAGTGGAAGTAGTAAAAGGCGGTAAGGGATAGCGTTTAAACTGTTTTTTATTAACTTTTTTAACCTGATACTCAGCTGACTCCAGATTTTTAACCAATAGATCAGCCTCGATTTTTGTTTTAATCTCTGCCTTTTTACCGTTAACCTCCATCAAAACTGTCACAAAACTCTGAACTCTTAACTCTGAACTCTGAACTTGTAACTCTGCCTCGATGCTCCAGTACTCGATCGATTTAAAGGCCAGAACATCTTTTTCCCGCTCGACGACTAGCCGGAGAGCCACTGATTGTACTCGACCGGCCGAAAGGCCGGATTTAACTTTTTTCCACAGTAGTGGGGATAATTTATATCCGACTAACCGATCCAAAATTCGCCGTCCTTGTTGGGCATCAACCAGTTTCAAATTAATCGGTCTGGGATCTAAAAAAGCCTGCTTGATGGCTTCTGGGGTGATCTCATGAAACACCACCCGCTTTATCTCTGGGATTTTATATTTTACATTTTTACTCCTTTTAGGAGCGCTCATTTTTAATTCCGAATTACGTAGTAATTCGGCGATATGCCAAGCAATCGCTTCACCTTCCCTATCCGGATCGGTGGCCAGCCAGAGAGTTTTAGCACTAAGTGCCAGTTTTTTTAAATCGTTGGCCCGTTTAGTTTTATCTTTGGGAATAATATATCGTGGCTCAAAATCATGCTCAACATCAACCCCGATATCGGCTTTGGGTAAGTCCCGGATATGGCCCATTGAGGCTTCTATTTGATAATCGGCACCCAAAAAACGCGACAATGTCCGAGCTTTGGTGGGCGATTCAACTATAACTAGATTATTCATAAGACCGAGAATAATAATACACTATGTCTAGTCCAATAGGTGTGTCAATGGGAGATTATCTGACTCGGATTAAATTTCCAGTGATATCCAGCTCGACGAAATGTTTAGCTCGGCCTTCTAAAAAGGCCTGACATTGATTCGATGGTAAATCATCAAGGCTTTCTCTTGGGTCATGGGCCGTATCGACTACCCAATCTTTCATTAAATCGTTAGATAAACAGGGGCCACTCTTCAAATCAACTCTGGCTATGACGGCTTTTCTATATAAGGCTTTGGCTTCTGCCACCGCTTTCTCTTGAATAATTACGGCATTGGCTTTTTGACCGGGATTTTGTAGCTCACTAAAATAAAAGGTCAGTCCGGCTGCACCGATGATAAAAAATAAACTCAGATAAAATAGTCGCATTTTTGCTGCTAGCATAAAATTATCATATCAGTTTCAGATAGACACCGCCACCAAGATTTTTAACCAAGCCAAAAATCTCCATTTTAACTAAAGAGGAAGCGACAATCGCGGCCGGCAATTTTAATTCCCGGCAGATCTCATCAATCTGGCGATTTTCCAGCGACAACAGGTCCAAAATCCGCTGTTCTGCTTCTGATAAATTTCCCACATTTTTCACCCGAGTCTCAGTATTCGTAACCTGATCCATCCCCAAGTCCGCTAAAATATCTTCCGCTGAGGTTACCAGTTTTGCCCCCTGTTTAATTAAATTTAGTGTCCCCATTGATTGAGAAGAGGTGACTGGTCCAGGTAGAGCATAAACCTCGCGTCCCTGTTCCAGCGCACATCTGGCAGTAATTAACGAGCCGGACTCAGTCGCCGCTTCAGTCACTAAAACTCCAACTGATAAACCGGAGATAATCCGATTCCGAGCCGGAAAATTACCGGGTAAAGACGGCTCGTTTGGTGAGAATTCTGAGATGACTAAACCGCCATTTTGGGCAATCGCTAGGGCTAATTTAATATTTTCCGCCGGAAAAATCTGCTTTAATCCACCGCCTAAAACGGCGATCGTTTGACCTTTGGCCTTTAGAGTTTCCTGATGGGCCACGGTATCAACTCCCCGAGCCAAACCGGAGACAATGACGAGTCCCGCCCCGGCTAAAATATTAATAAATTTCTCAGTTAGAAGTCGCCCATAACTGGTTATCTGTCTGGTGCCAACCACTCCCAGTGATTTTCTTTTAAAAACTTCTAAATTGTCGCCCAAATAATATATAACTATCGGCGGATCATAGATCTCTTTTAATAACAGTGAGTACTCCGGATCAAAAATTGATAGCACCCGAATTCCATCATCTAAAATTTGCTGTAATAACTGTTCCGGTGCCGTGGTTTTTTTACTCTCCTGCCAGGCTTGGATAACATTTTGGGGAACTTTAATCTCTTGCCACTGTTTTAGACTGGCTTGCCAAGCTAATTTTGAGTCAGAAAAATACTCGAGTAATAATTTTAATCTAATCGGACCTAGACCGGGAATCTGCTGAAGCGCGACTAAATAAGCTGTGTTCATTCGCCAAACTTTCTGGCCGAGTCAGTGGCGATCGGCGCTAAGTCAAAGTTTTTCAGATGGGTCTTATCCGGACTAAAATACCAAGTATAGATACTCTTACTGACCGGAGCGGCCACGTTCGAGCCTTCTCCACCGCCTTCAATTAAAACAGTTAAGGCAATCTCTGGCTGACTGGACGGGGCGTAAGAAGTATACCAACCGTGAGTCCGGTTTTTATCGCTGTATTCAGCCGTGCCGGTTTTGCCGGAGGTAGGGATAGAAAAATTAAAAAATGGCCAGGCGGTACCGCCATTTTTAGTTACTTGGGCCAATCCATCAGCAATAATCTTAATATATTCTACAGGAAACTCATTTTGAATGATCGGCACCGGTAGAAACTGTTTAAAAACTGAATCATTGGGATTGGTGATTCGGGTCACCAGATGTGGCAGATATAATTTTCCCTCGGCGGCGATGAAAGCGGTTTGAGCTAATACTTGCAGTGGTGTGGCCAAGACAAAGCCCTGGCCGATTGCCATGTGTAAGGTGTCGCCCGGATACCAACTCTCCTTAACATTTTTCTGTTTCCACTTATCATCTGGTATCAACCCATCGGCTTCACCAGGTAGATCGATGCCTATTTTTTTACCAAAACCGACTTTTTTGGCGATTTCACCTAAAAAGGTTTCGCCAACTGTATCGCCGACATGATAAAAATAGATATCGTTTGATCTTTGAATAGCCTTTAAAATGTTGACTTGACCCTCAGTTTTACCATACTCAGTAAAGTACCAGTTAGCAAAGCTGTACGGTCCAAAATGCATGACGCCGGTATCTAACACTTCGTCGTCTGGTTTAAATTTACCGGAGGCCAAAGCCGCTAAACTGGAGGCAATTTTAAAGGTTGAACCAGGCGGGTAGGTTCCGGCAATCGCTCGATTTAAAAGCGGTGAGTTAGGATCAATAAAAAATCGTCCAACTTCGGTAGTTTGATTTGGATCATTAAAAGCATTGCCGTCAAAGCTCGGTAAAGACACCAGACTTAGGATCTCCCCAGTGGTCGGATTCTCACCAATAACTACCCCACAACAGACATCTAGTTTTTTTAACTGTGCCTCCAGACTAAAAAAGCTAACTTTTTGTAGATCAATATCTATCCCCAGATATAAATTCTGGCCCGGGATCGGATCAATTTTACGCAATAGCTGTTTCTGATGACCTTCAGCATCAACCTCGATTATCTCTGCCCCGTCTTGGCCTTTTAAATTTTTCTCATAAATCTGTTCTATTCCGCCGCGGCCAATCTTATCGCCTAGTCGATAGTTTTTCATTTCATTTGGTGCCACCTCGCCTAAGTAACCTAGAATATGGGCACTGATGGTACCAAACGGATAATCTCTGATGGTATCAACCTCTAAATCCTGAGTTCTGATGTCTTTTTTAGCCTCCATTATTAATACTTCATCCCGGGAGATAAATTTACCGTTTAACCTAAACCCAGGGTTGGACTGAGCTAACACTCGAGTGTTGCGGTCATAAATCACCCCCCGCGGGGCATGAATAATTCGCAATTTAATGCGATTAGAATCGGCTAATTCTCGATTTAATGACCCGTTGACCACTTGAAGATGAAATAAACGTAAAAAAATCACCGATACTATTAGTAAAGTAACGCAACCAAAAAGTGTGATGCGCCAGCGTGACAGCGGGACATTATTCCCCAGTTGTTCCGAGAAACCAGCCAATAGATTATCCTGCCAGTCAGAATTTTTACTCCGGCCAACAGTAGATTTATGCTGAACTTTTTTTAACTCATCAATAAAGGCGATGCCGAAGCGTTTTTTGGGCAATGTGACCTCCTTCCTCCCAGAATTTTATGATGAAATATAGCGGTATTACCAAGACGGTTTGTTCCAAGAGACCCTGCCAATTTATTGACTGATCAAATAATTTCCAATTTAACATTCCGTTTAGACAGAGGAAGATGAATGTTGTCAGTAGTAGACTGATATAATGGGAATCTAAAAAGGGCAGACGAATCAGGCTCATAATCCGGGTAGTAATCAGATAGACTAAGCTTAGAATTCCCAGTGGCTGGGATGATAATAATGAGATTAATACTCCCAGTCCAAAGCCTAAGTAATAATTGGCCTTATCCATCGGTCGAAGAAAACTTCGAGCAATTAAAATCAGATAAATCAGATCAAATGATAAAAAACTGACCTGCCAAAAGGCGATTAAAATTAAAGTTAAAATAAATATTATCATTTCTCAGTTATCACAAAAACTAAATCCAGATCAAATGGTGAAATAATACCGATAACTTTGGCTTGTTTAAATAGCTGATTTTGTTGTTCGAGTACTTCTAATACTCTTCCAATAACTAAACCTCTTGGGATAGTCCCTTCTGTTCCTTCTGAGTAAATTATATTCTCTTGTTGAATCGGTTCCTGATGTAAGATCTTATTCATTAACTGCTCAGATGAAAATTGACCTTCTAAGATCCCCCTGGCTCGACCAACCTCATTCTGAGTAAAAACGGCAATTCTAGAGTCCGGATCAGTCGGGAGTAGTACTTGAGCAGTTTTAGAACTAACTGCCTTAATTACTCCAATTAAATTATCCTTAAAGATGACAGCTTGACCAACTTTTAAATTATCGGCTTGACCTTTATCCAAAGTTAGATACCTTCCAACGCCGATAATTTTGGCCGACAGTAGATTAAATGATTGATCAGGCGTACTTGACTTTTGCTGAAGCTCTGCTTCTTGCTGTCTTATTTTGGTCTGTAAATTGGCGTTTTCTGATAGGACTTGTGCCAGCTGTTTTTTCAAAGCCACATTTTCTTGATATATCCGCCGGGAAAAAGTTAAAAACTCAAACTGATGTGATAATCCGAGTGAGGTTTTATAGACGCCGTATTGAATCGGTGAGGTGATAACTTGCAATCCAGATTTAGGAAGTTCTAAAAACTTTAAATTATCTAATAAAAAAATTGTGACTGAGATTAAGCAGAGGGTAAAAAAGATCTTAGAGTCAGATAACAGCCATTTCACTCAAGATAATATAACACTCAAAATATCAAAGCTCAACACTTAGCGCAAACCACCAGTAACCCGAACTTTGGCTAACAGATCCAGGTTTTGCAGTACCCGACCGCAACCACGAACGACCGTGGTTAACGGGTCTTCGGCCACCATCACCGGCATCTTGGTCTCTTCGGCTATCCGTTGATCTAAGCCCTTTAATAGCGATCCACCTCCGGTAATCATAATACCTCGTTCTAAAATATCTGATAATAGTTCAGGCGGTGTTTCTTCCAGTGTCTCAACAATCACACTGATGATCTTATTGATGGTGCCTGACAGAGCCTCCCGGATTTCGCCTGAGGAGACTTTAAGCGACTTTGGCAAACCGGACGCCAGATCCCGACCCCGAACCACGGCCTCTTTTTCTTCTTTTAACACCGCGGCCGAGCCCAGTTCGATCTTTAAATCTTCGGCCGTTTTCTCACCGATAGCCATGCCGTAACGGGTCCGCAAGTAGTTGATAATATCTTCATCCAGCTCATCTCCGGCTACCCGGATTGAGCGGTTAATAACCATACCGCCGAGTGAAATGACCGCAATCTCAGTTGTTCCACCGCCGATATCCACAATCATGGTGCCTTCCGGTTCCTCAATCGGCAGTCCAGCACCGATGGCCGCCGCCATCGGCTCTTCAATTAAGTAAGCTACTCGAGCACCAGCTGAAAGGGCGGCATCTTGAACGGCTCGCCGCTCAACCTCAGTCACCCCGCTCGGGATACCGATGACTACCCGAGGTCGGGGCACTTTCGGCCAGAGGGAATTAGTATGAGCGGTTTGGTGAACTTTTTGAATAAAATGCCGGAGCATCGCTTCAGTTGAATCAAAATCAGAGATGACGCCGTCACGAAGCGGTCTAATCGCCTCTATCGCCATCGGAGTTCGTCCCAGCATTCTTTTAGCTTCTGTCCCAATCGCGAGGACCCGGCGAGATTTTTTATGCAGGGCCACCACCGATGGCTCGCGGATGACGATCCCGCGACCGGCAACTAAAACTAGAGTATTAACTGTACCCAAATCAATTCCGATATCGTATGATAAAAGCTTCCAAAACCGGTCAAACATTTATGAATAGAGTTTAGCATTTCTCGTCCAGAGAAAACAGCGTCAAGCATTATGTAGTTGAATTTTTATAAGCCAGGCTATACGCTATACGTCATACGCTTATGCTACAAGCTATTCTCACCTGGCTTTATTATTTACTGTTTTTTCTCACCCCGGCGATCTGGTCATCTTCAACTTCGGAACTATTTGAATTTAATAAGATGATCTGGGTCTATCTACTGACAACTCTGATTGCATTGATCTGGATTATTAAAATGCTGCAGACAAAAAAACTGCTAATTAAAAAGACTCCATTGGATATTCCGATTTTAGTGTTTTTATCATCGATGGTGTTATCGACTTTTTTTTCGATCGATCGTCATATCTCAATATTCGGCTATTATTCCAGATCTAACGGCGGACTGTTATCAATTATCAGCTACCTGATTTTATATTACGCCCTGGTGTCTAATTTTAATCAAAATCAGACAATTAAATTAATTAAGGCCATGCTCTTGGGCGGACTAGTTGTGGCGCTGTGGGCAATTCCGGAACATTTTGGTGCCTCTGTCTCATGTTGGCTGTTAACTGGTCAACTTGACACTAACTGTTGGGTCCAGGATGTCCAGTCTCGAGTTTTTGCTACCCTCGGCCAACCCAATTGGTTAGCCGCTTACTTAGGCTTTTTAATCTTCCCAATAATTTATTTCATCCAAAACGCCAAATCCAAAAAATTCTTAATTCTTAACTCTTCACTCTTAATTCTTTACTATTTGGCCTTCACTTTTACTTACTCACGCGGTGCCACTTTAGGCTTAATCGGTGGAGCAATAACTCTACTGATATTTATTGTCCTAAAGTACAGAAAAAAAGCTTTTGAAATTTTATTACCTAGTGCCTACTTCCTAGTGCCTATATTAATAATCACGCTTGTTTTTGGTTCGGCCCTAACTTCTTTTAAATTGTTAAATAAATTCTCTCCCCCACCTCGATCAGCGGTCATCACCACTAGTACCCAACTAGAGAGCGGCGGCACCGAGTCCGGTCAAATCCGCTTAATTGTCTGGGCCGGAGCACTGCAGATATTTAAACACTATCCGATATTTGGATCTGGGGTTGAGACTTTTGCTTACTCATATTACATGTTCCGACCAATTGAACACAATTTAGTCTCAGAATGGGATTTTTTATATAACAAGGCTCATAATGAATATCTAAATTACTTAAGTACCACCGGACTTTTAGGGCTCGGTAGTTATCTATTATTAATTAGCGTTTTTATCGGCTGGACTGTCAGAAAAATAATGCATTTACCAGCAACCCGCTACCAGTTACTAGCTACCAGCCTCTTGGCTGGTTATACCTCCAACCTAATTCAACAGTTTTTTGGTTTCTCAGTTGTTATAACCAATCTATTTTTTTATCTATTTCCGGCACTGATTATTACTCTTGTGGCAGATCAGCCCTATCTAGATTTATTTTCAAGTACTAAATGGCAAAAATTGAGAAAATTACTGGTTTTTAAGCGTATACTAATGACCGTTACTGTCTTAATTTTCCTGGTGCCAACTATTATTTTGGGCCGGATCTGGCTGGCCGATACTTTTTATGCCCAAGGACAAAAAGCTAATGATTCGGGTAATCCTGGTCGGGCTTACAACTTTTTACTTAGCGCCAGTGATTTAAATCCGCGCGAACCACTCTATCAAGCGGAGCTGGGTCTGTCAGCCGCCGGCAGTTCTGTGGCGCTGACTGATTCGGAGGCGACTTTATCAGCTACTATGAAAGTGATTGCCTCAGGTACCACCGACAAAGTTTTGGCTGAACATCCATATAATATCTCGCTCTTTAGATCAGCCATTAGAACTTATTATCTGCTGTCAACCCTTGATCCTAAATTTACTCAAAAAACTCTGGAGACAATCGATAAAACTATTAAACTGGCACCAACTGATCCTAAAATTCGCTATAACAAAGCGTTAGTTTTGGAGTCAGACGGCCAAACAGATCAAGCAATTAGGGTTTTACAGGAAATTTTAAAATTAAAACCCAACTATAAAGAGGCACAAGATTTATTAAAAAAATTAAGCAATTTATAAGTGAAAAAAATATCTCAAATTATTTCTGAGACCAAATTTAAAAGTCGGCCAAGGAATCTGTCGCAAGAATTTCAAGTTTACGGAGTTTACTTAGCTGAAAGCTTAGATGACACTAAACATTATTCACTATATATAAAACTCGCCAAAAACTATCCCAGAGGGGTCTTAGAGGAGGTTTTAAGATTTGTCAAAGGCGCAGACAAGGTTAAATCCAAGGGTCGAATGTTTATGTGGAAGCTCAAACAGTTAAAAAAATCTCCGCCTGAGGTATAATACAGCTAATTAAAACCATGCAGTTAGTTATTGCACCAGATAACCGCTTAAGAATAAAAACTAAACCGGTTAAAAAAATCACCGCTTCTCATCTTAAAATTTTAACCGAGATGGAGAAGTTAGCTCGCTCATTTACCGATCCGGAAGGTGTTGGTCTCGCTAGCACACAAATTGGGGAAGGGGAACAGTTTTTTTTGTGGAAAACTAAAACCCACGGGTTTAAAGCGGTGTTTAACCCTAAAATTCTTAAATACTCCAAAAAAACCAAGCAATTTTTTGAAGGCTGTTTATCGATTCCCAATTTTTACGGCAATGTCAGTCGGCCGATTAAAATTTCCGTTACCTATCAAAATGAGATTGGGCAGGAAGTTAAGGCCAATCTATCCGGCATGGATGCCTGGATCTTTCAGCACGAATATGATCACCTCCGAGGCACACTCTTTATGGATCATGTTTTAGCTCATAAATCTAAGCTCTATAAGGTGGTCGGAAAAGATCGAGCTGGCGCTGAAATCTTTGAGGAGGTACCTTTAAGTATTTAGTAAAAATGAATATTATTTTTTTTGGAACACCAGTTTTTGTTTTACCGATAATTGAATCATTAAGGCAAAACTTTAATTTAGTTAAAGTTGTGAGTTCTAAAACTCCAGATATCGAAATTAAAAACTTGGCGGTAATCAAGCCGGATCTATTTGTAGTGGCGGCTTATGGAAAAATTATCCCGCAACTCATTTTAGATATTCCTAAATTTGGCAGTTTAAATATCCACCCATCACTCCTGCCGAAATACCGCGGTGCCTCACCAATTCAGGCGGCAATTTTAAACGGAGATCACAAAACCGGTATCTCGATTATAAAAATAGACAAACAGATGGATCACGGTCCGATTATCTATCAGGATGAGTATACTATTTCCTCGGAAGATACACTAGAATCTCTCAGTCAGGAATTGTTCTTACATGCCGCTGAGATATTACCAAAAGTCATCCGAGATTTTATTAGTGGACAAATTATACCCAAACCCCAACCAGATGCCCAAGCCAGCTACACCTGGAAAACTCTCGACACTAAAAAGATGGCCTATGTTGATTTAGAAAATTTGCCCACTCCAGCAGAGCTTGATCTGAAAATTAGAGCTTTTTATCCGGAACCCGGAGCCTGGACAATTTGGAGGAGCAAACATATTAAGTTTTTACCGGATGGTAAAGTTCAGATGGCCGGCAAAAAAGCGGTTCTATTAAAGGATTTTTTAAACGGCTACCCGGAGTTTCCTATCAGGCGGTGACGGTTGGCTTTTGACAGTTCTTAAACATTTAGTACAAAATTTCAACCCCTGGTAGGTATGTAGATTCGGTTTTTGAGTGCGTTTATGAATCGGCGCCCGCAGCGCCCAAGTTCCACCGGCTCCGGATGAACCTTTTTTGTGCCGGGAAAAGGCAACTTTATGAGAGCTTTTTTGACACAGTGAACAGACTAACATAGTGTGATAGATTATATAATATCTGAGGCTCAAGTTCAAGAAACTTGTATTTTTTGGCTGTTCACTGTACCCTTTTAGAGACAATATACTTTATGTCCGCTGAACTATTTGCCGGTTCCATTATTATCCTGCTTTTTTCCATCATCTTACATGAAGTCATGCACGGCTTGGCGGCGCTGTATTTTGGTGATCATACCGCCGAGCGAGCTGGCCGCTTAACCTTAAATCCACTGCCGCATATTGATCCGATCGGTTCAATTTTACTACCAGCTTTGGGACTCATCTTTGGCGGAGTCATCTTTGGCTGGGCTAAACCGGTGCCGGTTAACCCATTAAATTTTCGAGACATTAGAACTGGGGAGTTAGTCGTCTCATTAGCTGGTGTGGCGGCGAATTTAGTTTTGGCAGTCCTGGCGGCTATCTTGTTTCATCTGTTTGGTAATTCCCTCTTTTATCCAATTTTCGGGGATTTAATGACGACCGTAGTTGAATTTAATTTACTACTGTTTGTGTTTAATCTGATACCGATTCCCCCCTTGGATGGTTCCAAAGTCTTAATGGTATTTTTACCAGCCAATTTAGAGATCACCTACCGCAGATTGGAACAGTACGGTTTTATGATTTTAATGTTAGTATTTTTTACCCCCCTGGGCATACCGATCCGAATCTTGATCTTTTGGCTCAGAAATTTTCTTAGATCAATCTTGGGCGTTTAATCAGCAAAAATTAATTATTAGCATTACAACCTGCTAAACTCATCAACATTTGGAAAATTTGAGGCTAATATTGGCAAATTTCCCATCTTTTTGGTTTGACATGATACCCAAAAATTGCTAAGGTTTAGTTAGTCCTGTTTGGCACGTCTGCAGTTTGAGTCAATTTTTCCTGCAACGTCTATCTACAACGGGTACTCAATAAGTATTTTAAGATCTTGGTCTTAGAATCAGAGTTCCCACTTGTTGTTTTAGGGGAAAAACCTCAAAACCACGACCAAGCAGGTCGATATATTTTTTAGAAAATTACTTACCAGTCGCCTTGGCGGCTGGTTTTTTTGTATAATATCCTCAGGCCGATGTAGCTTAAATGGATAAAGCAGCGCTTTTGTAAAGCGAAGACTTGGAGGATCGTACCCTCTCATCGGCTCCCATTCCGAGTTGAAACTTCAAACTAATTTTTCTCCAGTAAATCGATTAAGGATTGGCCGGTCCTAGCGCCCGGTCTTAGTCGGTAGATAAAAAACCTGACCGAATTGCTGGCAGAGGAGCCGGCGACAGTTGACACCGATGTTCTAAAACCGGCCTGTTTAACTGCCCCAATGGCGTTAAGATCAAATGAGCCATATGGATAGGCAAAAGCCGTCACTGATAGACCGAGAACCTGCTCGAGCTGTAGTCGACTGGAACTCACTTCTGCAGTCAGCTGTTTACTTCCTATCCCTTTTAAGGCCAGATGTGAAACTGTATGGGCGCCTATCTCTACTAGGCCACTTTGTGAAATCTCTTTTAATTGATCAACGGTTAAATTATTAGGTTTATTTAAAAAACCAGCGACCACGTAATTGACGGACTTGATACCGTATTTCTTTAAAATTGGGAAGGCATCAGTATAAAAGTCGCGATAGCCGTCATCAAAGGTTAATATGACCGGTTTGGGTGGGGCCGGCTTGATACCGTCTAAGATATCGGCTAAGTCAGAGGCGGTAATGAAATTGTAATTGGCCTTAACTAAAGTGTCTAACTGTTTGTCTAAAACTTCAGGCAGGGTGTTTAAGGAAATCCGGATTTTATCTCCTGGATCTTTAACATGTTCAACATAGTGATACATCAATATCGGGATGTGATAACTTAGTCCATCAGCTTGAATACCTAGTACTGCTCGATTCTCAGTTATGGATTGGTTTAACGCCGTCAACACTTCATCAGGAATCTTAGATTCGGATAACTCATCCTCACTCATTTCATCTGTCGACCGGATTTGATTAGCCAAATAAGCGGGCTTATGATTAATAACCGCTAAAGCTAGAGTGAAACCTCCAACAAGAATTAAAATTAGGGCAGTACTCAAACCTCTTTGATTTAACATTTAACTAGAAAAAGTATACACCAAAATTAAAAAAAGTGTAAAATACTTTTAGGCCGACTTGGCTCAGTGCGTTAGCGCGAGACAAGACGGACTTTAGCCGACTTGGCTCAGTGGTAGAGCAAGTCCATGGTAAGGACTAGGTCGCGAGTTCGATTCTCGCAGTCGGCTCCAAATATTCCTCATTCAAACTCCAGCCTATTGACAAAATGAGCACTATTGTGTACACTTTGATTATGACACAAGTTATTCCAGTAACCCAAGCCAGAAAAGATTTATTAAAACTAGTTGACCAAATTGATGACAGGTATACCCGAGTTGATCTAACCAAAAATGGCAGGATTAAGGCGACTCTTGTTTCTCCTGATTATCTTGATTCTTTAGAAGAAACAATTTACTCTTTGAAACACTCCTTAAAGGATATACAAAAGGCTGAAAAAGAAATTAAAAAAGGAGAATTTGTTAAACTGGAGGAATTAGAAAAAGATTTACAAAAACGCCTTATAAATGCCGGCTGAATACTTGATTGTTAATAGACGAGTAAAAAAACAGCTGTTAAAGCTTCCTCTGCCTATTCATCAAAAGATAATTAAGGGTTTAAAATTAATAAAATTAAATCCATTATTTGGGATCAAATTGCATGGAGAACTGCAACAATGTTATAAATTGAGAATTGGCGATTATAGAGTTGTTTACACCTTTGATAGTAAAGAAAGTGTGCTGGAAGTTTTGCAAATTGAACACCGTCAAGGTGTATATAAGTAAAATTTTCGCAGTTGGATCATGAAAGACTTTCTGAAAAAATATAAATTTAACCTGTTAGTTTTACTGTTATTATCTTTAACTTTGCCGCTGTTTTTTTATAAACTCGGACAGTCGTCTTTGGTTAATTGGGATGAGGCCTGGTACGCCTCAATTTCCCGAAATATCTTACACACCGGGGATATTTTTAACTTAAAATGGAACGGTCAACCGTATTTAGATCATCCGCCATTCGGATTTTGGTTAGAAGCTCTTAGTTTTAAAATCTTTGGCGTGAATGAATTTTGGGCCAGGTTCCCTCAAGCTGTAGCTGGATTTTTAACCTTATTTGTGACTTACTTACTTGGAAAAAAATTATTTAACTCTTGGGTGGGATTTTTTTCTGGTCTGTTTTTATCATCCTCAATCTGGTTTATTTATCGGGCTAGATCAGGTAATCTGGATAGCTTACTTACTCTAATGTTTGTACTAACTTTTTACCTGAGCTTAAAATCTGTAAAGAATTCCCGCTGGCTACCCTGGTTGGCACTATCTCTAGTCGGTCTTATCTTAACTAAAACCGTAGTTCCATTAACTATTTTCCCCAGCTTAATATTAATCTTTTGGGGCCAAAAATCTTATTCTAGATTCTGGGCTTATCTGTCAATAGTAGTAATCCTGACCGTCGCCTGGTTTGGCTATCAGTACCTCCAGCACCCTTATTTACTGACTCAGCTACAAGATATCGGTTTAAGAGGGGTGAGTGTCAAAAGCGATTATTCAGCCAATTTTACTCAAATTATTCGCTATTTACACGATAGCATTGGCAAATGGTACTGGCCGGGTATGATCGGACTAGTTTTATCACTCATCCTAAGACAAAAACGGCTCCTGATTTTAGGTGTATTCGTGATAGTCTTTATGACGCCGTTTATCTTTTCTGCCAAAGGACATATCTGGCACTTGATCCCATTGCATCCAATTTTAATACTGCTTTTTTTAGGCGGAACATTTACCTGCTTGGAAAAGTTTTTCCCGACAAAGAGATATCCGCTGTTTTTGGGAGTAATAATAATTTGCGGATATTTTTTTATCCAACAGACTCGGCAGAATTGGTTTAACTTTATCGATATCCCAAGATATATCTCAGATGAGGCGATCTTATCTAAAGAAGCTGGAAAATATCCCCAACCACTATTTTTGGATGGTGATTTTGATCCCACTGGGGCCTTTTACTCAGGTAAGATTGTCAAAAAAATTAACTCAGATGATTTGGGGTTAATTTTTACGGAGCCTCAGCCATTTATATTAATTACTAATGATTGGCGAGTGGATAAATTTAAACTTGACCCTAAAAGTTATCAGTTAATTAAAAAGGATCGAGATAAAGTGCTGTTACTTCACCCTTGAACTTGACCACAAGCTCCAACCTAGGTTAAAATGCCGGGATATGGCTAAAAAAGGTAACCGCCAACTAATCAGTTTTGACTGTTCAGAGTGTAAAAATAGAAATTATACTAGTGAGAAAAATACCGTCTTACACAAAGATAAGATGGCTATTAATAAATACTGCAATCACTGCCGCAAACACACCCTGCACAACGAAGGCAAAGTAAGATAGGGTCCCGCACTCGCATGCTCGTGCCGGCTTCCTTCTTTATCTTTCAGTACTTCGTACTTCAAGAATGAAATAATTCTGATTAATTTAGTATAATATAGGAGTTCATAGGCCTGTCGTTCAGTGGTAGGACTGCAGTTTCCAAAACTGCTAACGAGGGTTCAATTCCTTCCAGGCCTGCAAGAACGAAGTGAGTGCGGATGGAAGGATCAGGATCGTTCATCGAAGATGAAGGTAGCCCTATTCCTTCCACCCCTGCCGAATTTTAAGGTTCTGTTTTTATTTTTCACCCCATAGTTCAATTTTGTGGCCTATTGTGATAAAATCTGCCCATGACTGAAGCAGAATTATTGGCAGGAACAAAAGAGATGATGAAGTTAGCTAAAAACCCATCAGAAAAAACTCCTTTACCTTTTGGATGGAGTTCTAAATTTGTACCAACTTTGGCTGATTTTTTAGATTCTGAAGGTTATCCAACCTTACTTGGTAAAATCTACTCACTAATTGAGAAACGATCCGGGAGTGTGGCCGCAGATTCAATTGGCACTATAATATCGTGGCTTTTTGAATGGGTCTGTCACTCTTATAATAAAGTGAGTTCTCCCGCAAATCATTACTTATTAGACCCGATTCAAACCCGGGATCTCTACTATGATCCTATAATCAAAGCAAGTATCCCAAAATCCATTAAGCCAAATGGGATTACTTTAACACCACTCCGGGGCACTACCTATATTTCACAGGCATACTTTACCACTACTATGGAGGCATCACCTGGGATGGTGGCAAAGGAGCGGCTAAGCGCCCTGCGTACAGGTCAGGTGGTAAAAGATATTTGGGATGAACAACTTAAAGCCGGCAGAAGACGAGTCCAGGAGATACTCTCTGGATTTTTTCCCGGCCTACCATCAAGATTAAATGTCGATTACGATCATTATAAACCTTTCATTCTTCTGCCTAGGGGTCTAGATAATCCTGAACTAACAACTATTAAAGGATTAAAGGCTTTTAGAGTACCTGTTACCAAAGAACAACTTGTTTGTCTAAGTCTAGAGTTATTCCCGGTGTTAAAAGGAGTTCACATTGAACCCAAATATTAGTTCGGAAATTGTTCACTAGTTCCTGCCACAACCAGCTAGAATTCTTTATATTGTTTTTTGGGTCTTTAAAGATTAAAATTTGATTAATATGAACGATCAAGAGATGACTAAGTTAATTTTAAAACTAACTGAGATTCTTGCTACCAAGGAAGATCTCTTGAACTTTGCTACCAAGGAAGATCTCAAGAGATTGGCGACTAAAGAAGATATCCGTAGGTTGGAAGAAAAGACTAATATCATCTTAGAATTTGCTGAGGGTGTTGATGAGGAAACTAGTAACTTAAAAAGAAGGGTTCAAGCTATCGAGAATATCCCAGTTATAGCCCATCAACTTAAATCCAAAAAATCCTCTTAAATATTTAGTTATAAACTTTAAAACTTATTAAATTTCGTTCAAAGACAACAGTATTTGAAATTGGTATGTTGTGATTGAAAACTCTGATCCTGAAGGCAGATTAGATTGCTTTCCTTAACTCCTGAATAATCTTTCTCTTAACTAAACCTAGTTCTCCCTGGAATGAGAAACCACAGGCATTGAAATGACCGCCGCCAGAACCGCCAGCCTTTGTCAGTACTTCTGGCATATTAATTTTATTGTATAAATTACTTCCCCTAAATGAAAGCTTTATCCTACTGGGTGACTCTTCCGTCAGTCGTATCCCTCGCGGATAACCTTTAATACTGCGGGCAATTTCTACGGTAAAGATATCACCCATTAAATCGATATCACGCTCTTTTAGATTATCTTTTTTAATTAAACTATTCGGCAAGGAGAATATAACCGTACCTAACTTTGGGTAAAACTCCAATTTTTGCGCCACATAGGACAAGGTTTTAAAGTAATCTGGAGATTTGGAGAAGAAGGTTTTTTCAAAGATCTCCTGAACTGATGCTCCGATATCTAATAATTTCCCAGCTAATACTAAAGTTTTTGCCGTAAAACCCCATTTAAAATTACCGGTATCGCCAACTATCCCAGCATAGGCCAGAGTCGCCATCTGAGCATCTATTTTATCCAGTGGAATAACTGAGGTTAGGAGAACCTCGACAGTTGAGGATAAAGTCGGGTCATGAATAATTAAATTACCCAATTTGACTTGGGAGAGGTGGTGATCAATGTGAACAGAAGTTTTAATCCGGCTGAAGTCCGGCTCTTTACCTATTTGATCACTATCAAAAAATTGGGTCGGCGAACCGCCGTCTAAAAAAATTATCCCATCATATTTAATCTCACCCTTAAAAATTTCTCTAATATCTTGGTCCAAAATATCGGAAAAGCCGGGTAAAAAGGCATTAAATTCTTTCTCTTCCCGACTCATCTTCCGGGGAAAAATCACGCTAACTTTTTTTCCGATCTTTCGCAGATATTTATATAGTATTAACCCACTACCCAATGAATCAAAATCCAACGGTTGAGAACAAAGGATTAAAATATTTTTAGAGTCCTTTAAATATTCCTTAAATTGCTGGTGCATTCAGGAGGCTATTTTAGCATTAAATTCGGCCGCTGTCATCCAAACTGCCTCCGGCAGATTTTGGTAATGAGGATTTTTAACCACATGAACTTGTTTATCTTGCTCAATTAAATAATATGCCATGCCGTGTAAGTTTTTAATTTCCTGATAATCAGCCTCGGTATGACCGGCACTCCAGTTGTCATAAGCAACTAGAGAGGTTTGGCCAGTATTACTCCAAGCATGTCCCCACTCAGGTGTAATTTTTATCTCATCTCCCGGTTTCATTTTAATTAACACAACTTTGTCTGTCGTTCGTCGTTCGTCGTTCGTCGTTCGTCCTGTTTGTAATATCAACACTCCTTCACCTTCGACTAAATGATAAATCTCATCGACTTTTACGCCGTGATAATGACCAAAAGTTTTCGGATATTCCTGACCAAGCTTTCCCGGGTAAATCACCGTCTGATTAACCCAACTAGGTTGATTAATATCAGTAAAGACTTCATACACCGGATCTGGACCAGAGGAGGAAGCATCCATTAACACTGGCCTTAAATCATCCAAAGACCTGAAAGAAACTAATTTCACCAATTCATGATGACACTAAATTTTACTTAATTCAACAGGTTTCGGATATTTTAACTTAGGAAAATAATTTAGGACTGTTCGTCGAATTAAAAAATCCATAATTTGACTGGATTGGGATAAAAAATGCTCCGGACAAGATTGAGGTTTTCTTAACTCAGAGTCTAACCAATTCTCTTGACACTCAACTGTCTGACCATCTTCAGAGACGGCCCAGTACCAATACAGGCTTCCTCTGTCAGTCTGTACCCAAGGATTATGGTTAGATCTTAACCTAGTGTAATTATTCGAATATTGAGGTAGAAGCCACCTTTTACCATTAATTTTGTGATTCTCGGGAAAAATATCCTGCTCGGTTAGGCTGGTAACTTGTTTAGCAAACCACTCTTCTAGTGGCTTGACCCGCATATTGCCGCCTAATTCTTGTGCTTCTTTGACTAAATCCTCCCGCGATTGAAACAATTTAAATGCTTTTGACAACTTATCAATATCACTGTCATCCAATTGATCTGCAACTCTTATTGATCTGTCTTGGGGTGATTCTCCCATCTCCACTAAGGATTGACGGCTAATTATTGACACTTTTCTTAAAGTCTGTTTCTTTTTGGCCAAGATTTTTACCACCTGTTCAATTTTTGTCGGATCTTCCTGATCTCTGGTCTCAGCCGTCAGATGAGAAAAAAGTGATTTGATTAGTTTTTCACCAAATCTAACTATGTTAATATCAGGCGTTGGGTTTAAGTTCGACCTTGATATCTCCCAATAGTTATACCAATCAGCAATATATCGACTAGCTCGCCCAGATAAAATCTCCGCTGTTGGAGTTAGAACGATCATGTCAGCACTAGTGGTAAAACCAGCCCGGTTACTGTACTGTCTCATCAGCTCAAAAATTAAATTATAATCACCATGAGGGTACTCATAATTTCTCGGAAAATTCCCAGCTAAGTCTCTAGTGACCAATCTCTGAGTGATAGACCTGATCTGATCAGCTCCATGTTTAATTGGGTTTTCAATTTGTAAAGTCATAAATATCCAGTAGGCGAGTCAAAAAACTTATATCACTTTATATATTACATGTCAATTAACTGCCTCTTAACTTTTGCAAAAGAGTAGTGTAGATTAAAGGCACCGTGGAGTCACTCACCTTAGTCATCTTTGGTATTACTTCAAACTTAGCCCAGATTAAATTAATCCCGGCTTTGTATGATATTACCGAGAAAGGTCTACTGCCTAAAAAAACGCATATTATCGGGGTGGCTAGGTCTCCCCAGTCCTTTGGTTGGATCAAAGATTACTTTCACCAGACACTCCACAGTGAAAACCGTCATCACCGACACTCAATTTCAAGTGAGGTTTTAAAAAATTTAAATAAAAGATTATATTATTTAAACGGTAATTTAGATAATCCAAAGTTTTATCTTGAGCTAGTTAAATTACTAAAAAAAATTAAGTCTGACAATACTATTTTTTATCTAGCGACCTACCCGGAGTTATATCAAGACATCTTTGCCAATTTAAAAAAAGCTCGCTTAAACTCTCAGGCAAGAGGCTTTACTCGAGTTATGATTGAAAAACCGATTGGGAACAATTTATCTTCATCCCGGAGATTGAATAAATTATTGTCTCAATACTTTTCCGAAGACCAGATTTATCGACTTGACCATTATTTAGGTAAAGAGACTCTCCAAAACATCCTAACATTTAGATTTTCTAACCGGTTGTTTGAGCCATTAATTAATAATAAATATATTGACCACATTCAGATCACCTCATCCGAGGACTTTGGCATCGGTAACCGCGGTGGTTACTACGATAAAGTTGGCGCTCTGAAAGATGTCGGTCAAAATCATCTGTTACAACTTTTAGCTTTTGCTCTAATGGAATCACCCTCCGAGTTTACCAACCAAGAAATAACCAGACAGAGATTAAAAATCCTCCAGAAATTAAAACCCCAAACCGCCAAAATTGTTTTTGGACAATACCAAGGTTACTTGGATGAAAAAAACGTCGAAGTCCACTCTAAGACCGATACTTATTTTGCCCTAAAAACTTTCATTAATAGTAACCGCTTTAAAAGTGTGCCGATCTATCTTCGATCGGGCAAAAAGTTAGCTCAAACAGTGACTGAGGTAGCCATAATATTTAAACATCTACCTGGAGCGAGTAGGGCCAGTACCTTAATTTATCGGATTCAACCAAATGAAGGGATAGTACTCAAGATCTTAACTAAAAAACCCGGACACACCACTCAACTTGAGGATTCATATATGCAGTTTTGCTACCAAGATGGTAATCCACTACCTGATGCCTACGAAAAATTAATCGCCGATTGTATTCGGGGCGACCAGACTTTTTTTAACGATGCTGAAGAAATTGAGGCGCAATGGAAATTCATCGATCCCTTCTTCGCCAAGGCTTCGAAGGGCAAGCCCTTAATATATCAGCCTGGTTCCTGGGGACCGAAAGAGGCTGATCAATTAATTCAATCTGACGGCCGAGAGTGGCTCGAACCTTCCATGCTGTTTTGTAAAATTTAAGCTACTGCTTCAATAATTCACTGATCGTCACAAACTCAAAACCGCGTTTTCTAAGATCCGGAATAATGACCTTGATTGCCTCATGAGTCTTCGGCGCAAAACTGCCGTCGTGAATATGGAAAACCACAATTGAGCCGTTTTGGACCTGACTTTCAACTCGATTAATAATTGATCTGGCATCGTTATTAAAGCCGTCGTTGGCCGAGATATCCCAGTGAACAATCTTTAAGCCTAACTTAGCCACAGTTTCTATATCCACTCGATCGTAACAACCACCTGGGAATCTAAAATATTTGACTGATACCCCGGTGATGGCTAGAATAGTTTCTTGAGCTTTTAACACCTCGTTCTCATTTTCCGAATTCTCAATAAACGGTAATTTAAAACAGTTAACAGTAAAGGCTGAATGATTATAGGAATGATTGCCCAACTCAATTAACTTATCCCGCGCCAAGTCCCGAGCCTCATTGGGATAAGTTTTACTCCAGAGTCCGCCCAAAAAAACCGTGGCATGAATATTTTCTCGATCGATTATCGTTTTAATCTCTTGGTTGTACCAGGATTTAACAATACCTTTTTCTAGCATCACCAACATAGCTGGAGTCATATCAGCATCAAAGGTTAAAGCGAGTTGTTTTTTAGCTCGTGAGCCGTGTTCAATTACTTCCGGTCTCACCAATTCGGCTGGTAATTTTTTAGACTGGATAAAATCTTTCGGTGACAATTGAAATCGGTGTAGTTCTGGATAAACCAACGCTCTTCGCTCAAGATATAAAATTACCCCAAACAACAGTACTAGTAGTAAAAACAGCAAGAGTAGTTTTTTAAGGTCAAATACTTGTAACCATAGATATCGGCGATTCATTATAGTTTTGAAGCAAATTCGGATAGCTTCATCTGGCCGGTAATACGGATTCTCGGCATATTAAAGTTTATCCCAGTACTCTTACCAAACCAAGTCCCAAGCGCCCCGACAAACCCAGCCTGCTTCACCAAGCTCTGCAGACTAGCGTTAGTGGCGCCGTACGGATAGGCAAAGAAATTGACCGGATAATGAGTATGGGAGAAGATGACATCTTTGCTGGTTTTAATCTCATTTCTGGCCGCCGCCTGACTTAAGATAGATAAATTAGGGTGAGTAATTGAGTGGGCTTCGAAAGTCACTCCGCCGCGATTTTGCAGATCTTCAATTTGGGCCCAAGTCATATAGGCCGGTTGACCGATCAGGCCGGTAGCAATAAACTCGACCGCCGAAAAATTATATTTGCGTAAAATCGGGTAAGCATTCAGATAAAAATCGATATAACCGTCATCAAATGTCAAAACGATCGGCTTAGCTGGCGCGGTCGCCGCCCCTGAGAAAATGGCCGCTAGGGTGTCTAAACTAACGGCGGTGTAGCCTTGTTTTGATAGATAGTCCATCTGGGCTTCAAACTTATCCGGTGTTACTGATAGAGTATTCCGGGCTAAATCCTTGGGGTTAGGGTTATTGCCGATATAGTGATACATCAAAATCGGGACTTTCGCCGCCGCATACACTCTAGTCAACGGGAGTTGGCAGATGATGACAAGTAATAAAAATCCAGCCATTAAAATGACTAGTTTGGGCAAGTGCATCTACTTATTATATTAGACATGCTACTATTTTACTATGTTCCTGTTAATTGACATCGGCGGCACTCATACCCGAATTGCTACCAGTCAGGATAACCAGACTCTATCAGAACCAGTCATTTATCACACCCCCCAGGCTTATCTGGAAGGACTGAACAATCTCAAATCTCAAATCTCAAATCTCAAAAATATTGATCAGGTTTGCTGTGGGATCGCTGGAAGTTTAAATTCCGATAAATCGGTACTGATTCAGGCGCCACATTTATTAAATTACGTTGATAAGCCGCTTAAACACAATCTGGAGGAGATCTTTCGCTGTGGGGCAGTACTGGAAAATGATGCTGCCTTGGGCGGATTGGGCGAAGCTCACTTTGGCTCAGGTCGAGGCTATAATATCATTGGGTTTTTAACTATCGGCACCGGCGTCGGCGGAGTCAGAATCGTTGACCGTCAAATTGATCACAACTCTCTCGGTTTTGAACCCGGTAAAATGATTGTTGACGGCGTCCATACCCTGGAGGATCTAGTCTCAGGTTGGGCACTGGAGAAAAAATACGGTATAAAATCCGGGGACATTTTTGATCCAGAGGTTTGGACAGAGGTTACCAGAGTAGTCTCAATCGGTATCAATAATTTAATCGTTGAATGGTCGCCGGAGCTGATAATTTTAGGCGGCAGCCTGTCACAAAAACTAGACCTGTCGCAAATTAATCTTCAGTTAAAAAAACTCCAGCCCTTCCCTAAACTTCCCGCTCTCAAACGAGCCCAACTCGGTCAAGCCTCTACTTTATACGGTGGATTAGAGTATATAAGTTCAGAGTGAAGAATTCAGAATTCAGAATTAAAACTCTTAACTCATAACTCTGACCTCTGAACTTCTAGTAGCTTACCCTAATTTGGGCGTTTTGGACTGAAGCGACGTTATTAGCAGTTGATTTGACTTGTAGGTAATAACTTTTGCGATTGGTCGGCAGGGTAAAACCACCGGAGGAGACCCAGCTCGAGGTGGTCTGATCTGATGAGGTTTCCGATAAAGTCACGGCTGAATTATCATCCTGATTAAACAACCGGGCATAGGCTCGACCGCCACTCGAGCTAGTTTTTAAATTGACCTCAAATTTCATTGACAAGTAGCCCGGGTAACTGCCCGGATCAATCGAGATTAACTGTGAACTAATATTGGTCCAATCGGTCGAAGTGGTGGTGCCGGTCCAACCTAGAGGAATTAAACTGTCAGATTTAGTTGTAGCAGTGGTAGTCGTGGTAGTCGTTTTACCTTCCAAAATTTTTACTCGACCCTGAAGATCAGTTACTGATAACTCCAACGTTTTTAACCGTGTCTCTAGATCGGTCGAGGTAGACTTTGAAATCGGATTGGCAGTAGTTTTTATTTGGGAAATTAAGTTGCCTAAGGCATATTCTAAATTTTTAACCCGATCATCAGTCGAGGCACTGGGTGAGGCCACGAAGACAGAATCATTAAACGAAGTTATCTGGGTAGTTGGCAGAATTGTAGTTTTCGAGCCTAACCAAACCTTCAAACCGATGAGTCCCGCCACTAAAACGACTAAACCTAAAGCGATCCATAAAATCTTGGTCGTCATCACCATATTTACTATATCATAGCGATTTATGTATAATCTGCCAATGATTGAAACAGATTCACAATCTGAGTCCATTGATCTGGAAAGATTATATTTCAATGAGGCCAATCAAACTCCTTTGTTAACCTTTGATCAGGAGGTTAGTCTATCTCGAGCCTTTCATGACGGAAAATACGCCCAAGCCAAATTAAAAAGTTTACAGGAATCAGATGAATTTGATGCCAAAGAAGCGACTAAGTTACATAGTTTAGTCAAGATTGGCCAGTCGGCTAAGCGGCGATTAACCGAAGCCAATATGCGGTTGGTCATTAGTGTGGCTCGGGCTTATCCGTCATCAGCTCCGAGTTTAACCTTACTGGACCGAATTCAGGAAGGCAATATCGGATTAAATCGGGCGATAGAAAAATTTGATCCGGAACGGGGCTTTAAGTTCTCGACCTACGCTACCTGGTGGATCAGACAGGCTGTCTCTCGAGCGATAATGGAGCACAGTCGGGTAATTGATCTACCGGTTCATCTTCAAGGAGAGTTAGGTAAGATCCATCGCTCGGCCCGCTTTCACGGCTTAGATGTCAGTAATTTAGAAAATGATCAACTTAAGTTGATTTCTCAAGAAATCGGTTTACCAGTTGAGCGAATTAAGGATGATTTAATATATGCCCAACCGATGATGAGTTTAGATCAACCGACTAACCACGATGATGGTGAAGAGCAGATTTTTGGCGATCTGATTGCCGATCAGGCTCCGTCTCCGGAAAATCAAGCTATCAATAATCTACTTGGTCCCAAGCTACAAGAGGCGATGAATATAGCTAACTTATCCGAAAGGGAGAAAAAAGTCCTTGGATTTCGTAACGGTTTGGGCGATCAGACTAAGCCTTTAACTTTGAGTGAAACAGCTAAGATGGTCGGCCGAGAACGAGTTGGCTTTCATGGTGAAGGTCACGGTGAACCGATTACCCGGGAGCGAGCCAGACAGATCGAAAAAGAGGCCATGCGTAAACTGCGTCGTCACCCAGAAGTTAGAAAAATTCTTCGCGGTTTTTTAGATTAATACTAACACTTGACTGTTAACTGTTAACCCTAAATACTAAATACATGCCCAGTAAGCCGTTAAAATTCCCAGCTGGATTTTTATGGGGAGCGGGTACCAGCGCCTTCCAGGTTGAAGGTAATAATTCTCTATCTGATTGGTGGACTTTTGACTCTGGTCAATCAATTGATCACTATCACCGCTTCCAGGAAGATTTCTCTTTAGCTCGCTCTCTTGGTCATAACGCTCACCGCCTATCGTTAGAATGGAGCCGGATTGAGCCGTTACCGGGGGTCTTTGATCTGGAGGCGATTGAGCATTACCGTCAAGTTTTACAATCCTTAAAAAACCGGAATTTACAGGTTTTTTTGACCCTGCATCACTTTTCCAATCCAATCTGGTTTTCGGACAGAGGTGGTTGGGAATCAGGGAAATCAGTTGGTTATTTCATCCGCTTTATCAGCCGGGTAGTACCGGAATTTAAACATCTAGTCGATTTTTGGATCACGATTAATGAACCTAGTGCCTATGCTTATGCCGCTTATAATTTGGGTAAATTTCCTCCCCAAAAACGCAGTTTTATATCACAGGGAAAAGTCTTGTGGAATATGTCCTTAGCTCATCGAAGCGCTTATCAAAAAATTCACCAACTCATCCCAAAGGCCAAAGTCGGCATGACCCAAAACGTCACCAGTTATACCCTAACTGACCCAGGGTTTGTTAAAAACTGGCAGGCAACCGTTCGAAATTTTTTAGATAATCACCTTTTTTATGTTTTAACTACCAAATGTCACGATTTTTTAGGCCTAAATTACTACTTTAACCGTAACTTAGATCGCCATCCCCAACCTCCAAAGCGAGTTTCGGATCTGGGTTGGGAGATTAAACCGACCGGCATCTATCAGGCTTTAGTTGAGTTATCACAGTATAAATTGCCGATCTATATCACCGAGAACGGTCTGGCCGCCCGGGATGATCGGGAAAGAGTTGCGTTTTTAAGTGATTTTTTAGCCGAAGTCCACCGTAGTCTAGCAACTGGCGTCGACATTCGCGGTTACCTGCACTGGAGTTTATTGGATAACTATGAGTGGGCGGAAGGTTTTAGCGCGAAGTTCGGTCTAATTGGCGTTGATCTCGCCACTCTTAAGAGAACACCGAAACCCTCGGCTTACTTCTATCGTGATATCATCAGGAGTTCAAAGTGAAGAATTCAGAGTTCAGAGTTGAAATTAACAAAAGATTAATAAATTTTGCAGTAGATATAGTTAAATTAACTAATTCTTTACCAAAAACTCCAGCAGGCTTTGCTATTGCCAGTCAAATAGTTAGATCTGGAACTTCAATAGGAGCCAATTTCCACGAGGCTCAAAGTGCTTCAACTAGAAAAGATTTTGTGAACATTTTAACTACATGTCTCAAGGAAGCCAGAGAAACTTCGTATTGGTTAATTATTATTTCAGAATCACAACTTATGGACAATATAAAACTAGATTTACTTATCAGAGAAAATGATGAGATAATCAGAATACTTGTTTCTATTGTTAAGAATAGTAAAAACTCATAATTCTTAACTCAGAACTCTGAACTCTGAACTCTGAACTAACTATGTCACATATTCCCATTACCATCCTAGCCTACCTGTTTAATGCCTTTTCGGTCACCATCGATAAATTTTTGCTGACGGCTAAGATTCCTCAACCCTTGTCTTACATTTTTTATATCTCACTGGCCAGTTTATTGTCACTTTTACTACTACCGCTGACCCATATTCCACCCTCGTCGGCCTTAATACTCGCGTCTTTGTCAACTATCCTTTGGACAACCGGCGCCTATTTAATGTTTAGCGCCCTAAAGATCGGTCAGACCACTCGGGTTATTCCGATCATCGGCAGTTTAACACCAGTCTTTTTGTTTTTACACTCAATGCTAACCGGCAATATCACCGGCTCCCAAGGTCAAGCTATTTTAATCTTAATCCTCGGTATGATCGTTCTTACCTTACCTAGCTGGAAGGGTAAAGTCATATTCCGGGAGTTTTCCCTGGAATTTTTGGCAGCTCTGTTTTTTGCCGTCTCCTATTTGATCCTAAGGCAGGCTTATTTACAGACCGATTTTTTAACCGTCTTTGTCTGGTCGCGTTTAATCTTGATTCCACTTTTAGTTGGCTTGGTCTTAATTCCTATTACTCGCCGGCTGATCTTTTTAGCCCAATCTAAATCAGTCAATTTACTACCTGAACACCACCGACATACAACTGGTATACTATTTATCATCGGTCAGATCTGCGGTGGGATCTCTGAGCTTCTTTTAACCTATTCCATTTCTCTGGCTACTCCAGCTTTGGTCAATTCACTCCAAGGCACCCAATATGTCTTTTTACTGCTGTTAACCTTTTTTCTGGCTAAAAAATACCCAACCATCTTTAAAGACCGCGGCACCACCTGGAGTGTAATTCTAAAAATTACTGGTATTATATTCATAGCCCTAGGACTTTACGACCTGGCTTTTTAACCTATGTTGACTGCCGTTAAAATATCAGCTGTGTTAATTATAATCTTGGTTATAATCAGTCATTTTTATTTAAAATCTCACTATCCCCACAACAATAATATTAAACTTGGCGTCTCTTTCTCTTTAGAGTATGCCCAAAGTTTGGGTTTAGATGCCAGAACAACATATCTGGCCATCTTAGATGATCTAAAAGTTAAAAACTTACGACTGCCGAGCTATTGGTCATCGCTCGAGCCCCAGATGAACCAGTATAATTTTGACGATCTGGATTTTTTAGTGGCTGAGGCGGATAAACACCAGGCCAAAATTCTGCTGACGCTCGGCTCAAAACAGCCCCGTTGGCCGGAGTGTTATCTGCCGAACTGGGCCTACCGGATGACCTCTAGTGACCGTAAAAGCCATCTCCTTGGGATAATGACCAAGATTGTTAACCGTTACAAAGATAGTTCGGTTATCTGGGGCTGGCAGGTCGAGAATGAGCCGTTTGTCAACTTTGGCAAAAATTGTGACAACGACGATTCATTAGAGTTTTTAACGGCTGAGATAAATTTGGTGAAGCAGCTTGATCCCAGGCGGCCGGTAATCTTAACCCACGCCGGTGAAACTTTAACTTTACCGATAAATTTTATCCGCCTGGGAGATATTTTTGGCACCACTTTATATCGCTCGGTTCACGATCCAATCTGGGGTGACGTTAGACTATTTTACCCGACCGATTTTTACTCTTTAAAGCCGATTTTAACCGGTAAACCGACTATTATCACCGAACTGCAGGCTGAACCTTGGGCCACTCAACCCTTAGACTCCATTTCTTTAAGTAATCAGATTAAATTATTCTCGATGGATCATTTCCGGTCAAACATTAATTTTGCCAAAGATACCGGTTTGGATCGGGCCTATCTCTGGGGGGTGGAGTGGTGGTACTGGATGAAGACTAAAAATCAGCCAGAGTACTGGGACCTAGCCAAAACCCTAATTAAAAAATAAAAACTGATAATTTTAAACTATTGACAAAAGAACTTATTTAAACTATCTTCTGGTAAGTAATTTATGGAGCGTCATCGATTAATCCCTTTAAATCAGAGTGTCATTATAGCGGCTGATGTCAGTCTGGACAAGTTTATCGCTTTAGTCCATGCCACCGCCGATGTCCCCGGTATCAGCGGTTATAAAGTCGGTTTTAGCTTGGGACTGCGTTACTCTTTACCTCAAGTGGTTGAAGCCGTCCGAAAAAACGATAAAACCGGTCGGACCAGAATCATTTATGACCATCAGAAAGCGGCTAACGATGTACCTGATCTCGGATCAGAGTTTGCCAGCGTATGTAGTGATGCCGGTGTCGACGCGGTTATCTTATTTCCCCATGCCGGTCCAACGACTCAAACCGCCTGGACTAAAGCCGCTCAAGATAAAGGACTACATGTTCTACTTGGATTACACATGACTCATCCCCAGTATTTAAACAGTGAGGGTGGTTACGTTAATGATCGAGCACCCCGGCGAGCTTTAGAATTGGCGGCCAGTATGGGCGTTAGTGATTTTGTTCTTCCCGGCAACAAGGTAAAGTTTGTCAAATCTTATCGGCGACTATTAGACAAAACACTCGGTTTTGGTAATTTTGATGTCTATGCTCCGGGCTTTATCGCCCAAGGCGGCCAGATCTCGGAGTACGCCTTGGAGGCTGGACCGCTCTGGCATGCCATAGTTGGACGAGGTATTACTTTACCACCAGATATGCGAGCGGCGGCGGAGTTAAATACTGTTCAGTTCAAATAGAGTCTTTATATGACCCAACCAGAATTTACCCCCACCCAAGCTAGATTGGCTAATCTTTGTATTACTACCAAAACTTTAGGCAAAGTTACTCGCCGTGAAGGAAATACCCCTAAGACTTATCACTTAGTCGAAGTTCCCAGACAATTGGGAGTGGTAGATTTTGCCACCGATGATCATGAGTTCGCCCTTAATCTCCACCGTCAGCCAGGAGGAATTACTAAACCCCTGTCGCCTTTTTATTGTAATTTTCGCAATTTGGGTTCGGAAGTTCTGGAAACAGTCGGGCTGGTCTTAGCCGAATTACCTAAACCAGAAGGGGTGAAGTTTTGTACCGGCATTCCCAAGGCTGGAAATGCCATCGCTGAAGCTTATTCCAGAGTGACCGGTCTGCCTTATCGCGAGTTGATCACCAAATTGGGTGAGGGGCCGGAGGCCAAACTTGTCCCACATCCTGAGGCTATCATGGGTGAAGGAGAAGGGGTACTCATTCTTGACGACTTGATTACCGGGGCACATGCCAAATTTGCGGCTGGAAAAGCAATCACTGAGTTGAGTTATGATGTGGTTGGATTTGTGTAATTTTGGACCGGGAACAAGGAGGAGTCCTACAATTAGAAGCGGCCGGATACTCGATACTGTCTGCCATCCATGTTAACTCACTAATGGATTATTACCATCATGCGGGATGGATTAGTGTGTACCGCTATCGAACAGTCAAAAATTATCTGGCCCAAAACTTTATTTAAGCCTTCAGTCGGGCTTTGACGGTGGTTCTGAATTCAATGTAACGCCCGATCATCAGCGAAGTTTGGGCATCAATGGCTGGGATGCTGGTGATAGTAATTAATACAATCGGCACTAAAAACCATTGAATATACGACCAAGCCCATATGATAAACGGCCAGTTCTTTGGTCTGGGCGGTGCCACCTGTTCATTGACAAAAACGGTGGTAAATAGCCCGATAAAGGCTAAAGTTAAGATCCAGGAAGAGGTGACCGACAGATTATAATAAACCACCGATTGGGTATAGGCCGGATTAATCAGCGGAATAATTAAACCGCCGAAAGTAATGAAGAGCGCCAGTGTACCCCACTTAAAATACGCCCACATGATAAAAGTCACCTTATCAGTCCGGTCCCAGAATTTCATGTCCCGATTCTTAAAATACTGCAAAATAATAAACGGCACATGTTCGGCGCCGTAAGCCCAGCGTTTTAACTGCAGATACTGATTCTGAATAGTCTTCCAAGTTGTCACATCTAACACTGTATCAGCTGTGATCGGCAGATAATGCGGGATAACTTTATAGTCACCTTTAAAATGATAATAGGCCTTCCAGAAAAAACCCGAGTCATCGTTGACTTTATCCGGGATCCAGCCGCCGATATCCAAGAGTGATTTTAGATTCATTGATAATGAGGAGAAATTAATATATTTATCACTGCCCACCATCTCAGACAACTGCCAAAAAGCGGTACCGGAGGCGATTACCCGCATCGGCGTCGGAGCCGACCAGTAATTATTGTTGTATAAAAATGTGCCGGTAAAGGAGCGTTTATCTCGGACATTTTCTGGGGTCGACAGATATTTGTGTAATGCTCCGGCCAAAAATTGTGGATGGATGACAAAATCCGCATCCAGTGTCGTCACCAAAACATCGTCCGGTAAAATGCCTTTTTCCCGGAAAACTTTGACGGCATTTTTAATCATCCAATTGCGATTAGTGCCCGGTCCCGGCACCTCGCCTGGCAGATTGACCGGGTGAATACTAGCTAAAACTCCGCCGACTTTATCTTTAAAACTGTTTAAATAGTCAATATTGCGGGCAATTTTATCTGGGTCTTTTAACTGCATCCGTTCCTCAAAGCCGACGCCTAACCAGATCTTATTCTTCGGATATTTAGAGTTGGCGACGGCTTGGAAGGCCGGCGCCAGTACTTCCAGCGATTCATTGTACGCCGGCAGGACAATCAGATGATAAAATCTTCCCCACTCATCTGGAAAATCCTCTTCCAGTCTTTTTTGCCAGTCAACTTTTTCCGCCTGCTTCATCTTTTTCAGACCCATGAAGGTCTGAGTCGAGATACGAACTGCCGTAAATAGCCAATAAACATCGGCCAGTAAAATTAAATAGGCGACTGCTAGTGGGAAAACAAACGACAGCCAGATCGGGGTGGTTAAAGCCGTCCAAGTTAGCGCCCCGGGCAAGATCTCCAGAGCCCGTTCAATCTTGGCTTCGTGGCGACGTAAAAAGCTTCTCTCAATCCGATCGGACAGTAAAAACCCTTCAGACATTAAATGATGCATCATGAGACCTAGTCCGACTGCCACAGATATGGTGGCCAAAATTGGATTAAAGAAATAGAGTGAGAGGCCGGTGAAAAAAAGTACCAGTCCTATCTGACTGTGGTGAATCTTCCACCACCTCACTTTAGATAAAACTTCAGCCAAATAGAAGCTGACTCCAAAACTAATCACCAACACCGCAATGTAGCGCATTACAAAAATAATATCACAACTGGTAAAAAGTACAAAATTGATATTGTGGCTCAAATATATTAATTTGATATTTATTAATATATAAAGATATATTTAATCATACTTTCAAGAGTAAAATTATAAGGCTACAATGAGCCTGGAATGAGCCAGAACCCCCTCGTTAATCTGTTATTTTTGCCGCTGATCCTAATCGCTTTAATTTTAATTAAAACTGGTCAGATTACTAACAAGCTATTAATTTTTACTGTAAAACTAATATTCACAGGTCTGAGTGCTCTCTCACATCTCAAGTTCCACTTTCCAAAAATCCGTCTACCCACCATTAACAACCAACAAAAGCCTACTCGACGAAAAACCGCCCCCTTTGCAACGTTTTATTTTAAAAAATTACACCAGTCCTGGAATTGGAAAATGACGGTTGGCTTGGGAGCAGTATTTTTATTAATTTATTCCCTAACTCTAATTAAACTGGCCGCTTCACTACCATCACCCAACCAGATTAGTAACTCCAACAACCCATTGACCACTCAAATTTATGACCGGAGCGGCAAATTACTCTACCAATTTTATGAAGGCCGCAATCGAAAATTAGTTAAACTGGCTGATTTGCCCAAGATCTTAATTCAAGCCACTATCGCCATGGAGGATAAAAATTTCTACCGTCATCCAGGCATTGATCTGGGCGGGATCTTACGGGCGGTTAAAAATAACTGGCAGTCGGAGGACGGTCTGCAGGGTGGCTCGACTATCACCCAACAGCTAATTAAAAATACTATGTTAACACCGGATAAGACCTATGTCCGAAAGATGAAGGAGATAATTTTGTCACTCTGGGCCGAGAAAGTCTACACCAAAGATCAGATTCTACAGTCATATTTTAATGAGGTGCCTTACGGCGGTCCGGCCTGGGGCATTGAAGCGGCCAGCGAGATGTATTTCGGCAAAAGCGCTCATGATCTAACTCTGGCTGAAGCCGCATTTTTAACTGGATTGACCGCCGCCCCGACTGAGTATTCCCCCTACGGCACCCATCCGGAAAAAGCCCGCGAGCGCCAAAGGGAGGTTCTCCGCCGAATGGTCGAGGAGAAATTTCTCAGCCTGTCTCAGGCTGATGAGGCCTTTAACCAGAAACTTACCTTAAAACCGCCGACCCAAGATATTAAAGCCCCACACTTCGTCATGTATGTCCGGGAAGTTCTGGCCAATAAATACGGTGAGCGGGTGGTCTCTCAAGGGGGTCTAAAAGTGATGACTTCTTTAGATCTGGATCTCCAGCAGATGGCTGAGGTGGTAGTGGCTGATAATGTTCAGAAACTAGATAATCTCAGAGTTGGCAACGGCGCCGCCATGATCACCGATGCCAAATCCGGACAGATTCTAGCCATGGTTGGCTCCCGAGATTATTTTAGTAACGATGGCGGTAATTTTAATGTGGCTCTGGCTCTGCGTCAACCCGGCTCCTCGATTAAACCGATCACCTATGCTACCGCTTTTAAATTAGGCTACACCCCCGGTACAATTTTACTGGACGCTCCGACGACCTTTAAAAACGCCTGGGAAAGCTATTCACCGGTTAATTATGACGGTAAATTTCACGGGGCTGTCAGTATCCGTACCGCCTTGGGCTCCTCTTATAACGTGCCGGCAGTCAAGATGTTAGCCTTAGTCGGCATTCCGGCCATGTTACAAACCGCCCGCGATCTCGGCATTACTACCCTGGATAAACCCGATCAATATGGCCTATCGTTAACCTTAGGCGGCGGGGCAGTTAAATTAATCGATATGATGAGTGTTTACAATAGCTTTGCCACGGGCGGCCTCAAGTATGCACCTCAAGCGGTCCTCTTGGTTAGTGACTCAAGCGGTAATATCCTAGAAGATAACCGTCATCCAGAAGGCAAACGGGCCTTGCCGGAGGAGGTGGCCTATTTAATCAGTCATATTTTATCCGACAAAAATGCCCGTCGGCCGGCTTTTGGTGTAAACTCTGGCTTAGAGATTAAGGATCATCCCAGTGTGGCAGTTAAAACCGGAACTTCCGATGATAAACGGGATAACTGGGCGTTTGGTTTTACTCCGGAGTACGTGGTCGGGGCCTGGGTTGGCAACAACGATAACTCACCGATGGATCCGAGGTTAACTTCCGGTATCACCGGGGCCACCCCCATCTGGCATGACTTAATGACTAATTTATTACAAGACCGGCCAAATTTGGCCTTTCAAAGACCAGCCAGCATTATCGAGACCGAGACTGGCGGTACCCGTGATCTCAGTCTAAACGGGCTTCAACCCAAAACCACCGTTTCCTATTCTAAAGTCAAACAAAAGGATAAAGAGACTGGAGCTGAGAAAGAAGTCACCGCTTACTCTGACCCCTTCTCCAGCTTCATTCCGGAGATCACCCCCAAGGCCAATAATTAGATCTGGCTCAATCCCTTAGATCTGATAATTTTAAGACTTCCAATTGTTTAAAACTCTTAAGTCTGGCATCATTGGTGATAAAAATTTGGGCTTTGGCATTTACAGCTGTCGCCAGTTGAACTGCATCAGGCAATCTAAATCCATACTCTCGTCTAATTTGAGCTGCCAGAAGCGAGATCTTCCAATTTATGTCTATAATCTTCAAATTTGGGATACTGTTAAATGATTCAACTATCAGATCTAATATTTTTGGGGGAGACGGATAGGACAAAGCCTCAATAACACTAATGATACTAGTGATACCTTGATACTCACCCTGGTCTAATCTGTTTATAATCTTATTAGTAAAAATAGTGAACTTTACGTTCTGTTCAAATTGATAGATAAAAATATTACTGTCTAGAGCTACCTTTTTAAACTTTCTGTTCCCACTCATTTCTCAAGTCCTCAAGATATTTAGTTGTATTAATTCCTTTCCATGCTTCTTTAGTAATTCCACTAGTTCTTTCCATCCAGCTTTTTTCTATCTTTTTGATCGTTAAAGTATTTCTACTCTTTTTTTGAACCATAACCTTAGATCCCGGTATTAGACCTTTGATACTTTTTCTCACTGACTTCGGGATAACTATTTGATATTTCGGTCCGATTGTAACTTGTTGCATACGTATAACGATATTATATCAATTCGTTATACGTTGTCAACTCTCTATTGGCCAGTAACGCTACACCCGCCGCCGTTAGTATTGGTACTACAGACTCCGCCGATAATTTTACCATGACACTTCATCAGACCAAGCTTAGTCTCATCCCCCTGATCATTACCGATATAGTATGTACAATTATTGCCTTCATTAAGAGGTATCAAATCCGGACATTGAATTATATCGCCGTGCTTAGCCTCACCCAGTGTCCCATTTGGATAGACCGGATGCAGCCACCAATCATATCTATGGTTTGAAACTGCCTTGACAACCACTCCGCCGCCGCTTGAAGCAGAATCGACATTGACCTGGGTTTTATCAGTCTGATCGTAAACTCTAACTGCACTTGAGACACTGTCGACGCCTTTGGTACTCCAGGACAAGATTAGACTTCCCAATTGACATTGAGCTGATAAAATTGAGTATGGACATTGACCACCAGAACAGTTCTCGGAGACTGGTCTTGAGCGGTTGGGTTTTGGCTGACAACTTGAGCTTCTACCGGTAATTACACAAGTACCGCCCGTAGGAATCTTACCCCAACCTTCATTCGTACCGCTCCCGGGACCCTGTCCGCTATCACAATCTTCAATCGCCGAGTAACAAGACGGAGTATTAGCCGGTAGACTGGAGCTGGCGACGAGAGTCGGGGTAGGAGGTACTGTGACTGGGCCTGGATTGATATTAACTGACGCGGCGGCCACCTGATTAGTTAAGTCATTTTTAGTAAATATCCGCCACTGGTAATTTCCGACCGACAAACTTTGTGGAACCTGCAACGGACACTTACCAGAGGCCATCACTGCCCGTCCAGGATAAGTACTACAACTAGAGGTATAAAAATAACTGACCGATTTGGTCGGGTCATTTTCACCTATTTTATACAGTCCAACCAGATCGGTAGTCGAGGCCGGAGCGATACCCGACCAGGCTACAGTATATTTTTCCCCAGCTTTAACTCCGGAGGGTGAGATAGTTAAGCCTTTGGGCAGTTCAGCCGCCCGAGAGCGAAAAATCTGTTGCGTCTGCACCAGATAGATTCCACCGATTAGACCTAACAGCAAAACTACTACGATTACTATCTTGAGCATTACTTACAGACTATCATATAGTGGAAGTAGTGTCCAAACTGCTCATTATTTTCTTACTGCTAATCTCGGTTCCGATCGGCGTTTACTTGGTCACGCACCCGACTTTCTTTAAATCTAAGGCTGCCCAAAACGGCGGGGTTAGATTATACCGGCCGGACGGTTCAACCATCACCGACAATACGACCAAATACCGATTTATCTATCTTGAAGTCCAGAAACCCGACTGGTCTTATGGTCTCAGCCCGTCTTTAGTGAAAACGGCCCTGGCTCAAATAGACACTAACGTGACTTACCCAGTTTTATCCCATGATTTAGGATCCGAAGCCGTACCCGGAACCGCCTTTCGAGTCTATTGGAGTAATATCTCCAAACCTCATCAACAAAAAATCGGTCTGTTTAGATACAGTGCCCCAGATGATCAGTATGAAAGCGGGCAGTGGTTATATATCTCCAGTTGTAACCAGACTCTGAATGAAAATACTAATCCGGTGGCCGGTTCTTGTCCGGCAACTTTACCGGCCAACTTAAACTTAGGCACTTATCAATTAAGAATGTTTACCACTGAGCCTTCCGGATTAGTCCTAGTGGTAGCAACTAGTCCAACTTTTAATATCGTTTCTAGTATTTCGACTCCAACCAGTCCGGTGCCGACAACTATCCCAATTACTCCGGTGGTACCGACCGCTCCGGCCACCGATACTTCCGGCATATCCATGTCCATCAGCCCCAATCCGATCGTACTGAGCAATAAATTTACCCTGTCTTGGCAAGGTATTCCAAATCCGACGGTCTTAGATTGGGTCGGACTTTACCGCATCGGCGACGGTGATGATAAATATTTCTCTTTTGTTTATACCTCGAGTTGTACCAAAGATCATCCAGGCGTAAGTCCGCTGTCTCAGGGCAGTTGTGAATTTACGGCTGGCCCCCAGGGTGGTAATTTTGAATACCGGCTATTTAAAAATAATTCTTGGGAAAAATTATCGACCTTAAAATTCCAAGTCGGTAGTGATACCTCTTCCCTGCCGGACAGCCAGGCTTATACCCAAAAAATTAGAATCAGTTTGGATCCGAGCGCCGTTAAACCGGATGGGATCTGTAACGATACAATCGTGTACCAATCAGTTGGCCAAGCGCAAGTTCCGGTCCCAAATAACGCTTATTGTCGGGAGATTAACGCCACTGATTCAGATATCTTAAAAAGGATCTCTTGGGTCCTGCCGGAAAATAGCGGTGACTATACCATTTATGTCGGTTTTATCTCTAACACCGGCGGATTTAGAACCACCACCGGACAAATTCGTTACAATGCTCCGTCCGGTGATCCTACCAACGGCGTAGCCTTCTCAGCCGGGTTAATTTCAGTACAAGTCTTTCTCGGTCAAGTTTCCGGGGTACTCAGACAAGTACCAGGCACCTCAGCAATAAACGCTGGTATCGAGCTAATCACTAGAGTTCACCAGACTGGTGAACAGATTATTACCCTATCTCAAGCCAAGCAGATCGGCATTCCGATCAAATTAGACTATGACGCTGACGGTTTACCGGAACTAGTTTTAGATAAAAATACTCTGGCATCGATTGGACTTTCGGCAGATTTTTACCCAGAACCGGATCCAATTACCAATGAATCAAGAATTATTTTATATCCGGCACCGGTGCCGCTAATCGAAAATGAGACTAGTGAGGTTTTATTTGAGACCGCCGTTGGTGAATCAGCCGGCCGAGCACTGTCGAAAATTGCTCAATCGGCAGTTAAGAGATTCAGATACGGGAAGTCGGCCAACGCTTTTAATGAACAGACGGTTATCGATCTGCCGAATAAGGCTCCGGTCCCGATTAAAAATGCTGATATTACCGATCTGATTGTTTCAAACAATCCCGAAGCCATTGGCGTTAAATTAAACGCTAAATATTTAGGTGAGGCCGGATCATTTGGCTGGGGTTATAAAAGTAACACCGATGGGTCGTTTATCAAGATCTATCAACGGCCACCGCTCCAAAGTGACATTTACCAAAAGGATTTCTATGCCGCCAAAGGCGGTACCGGTGAAGTTGCTAAATTCTTAGGTGAGATTAGAGACAGTTCCAATAATTTAGTTGGTTTTAAACAGGAATTTATTGAAGGTGTTCAATTAGATATTTTTTTAACGGCCGACCAGCAATTTACTAAAGCAGAAATTCGGGATGCCGTCTCCCGATTTGCCGCCACCACCCGCCAAATTGGACATGCCCACGGTGATCTGGTCAGATTCGGCAAAGGTTGGGAACAAAAAGCCAATTTTTTACATGCCGGAAATATTAAAGTTCAATCTATTATAGGTGCAGACGGTAAGATCTTTCATAAAATTAAATTTATTGACTGGGGCGGATTTGATATGACTGTCCGGGCCGCCAGCATTGAAAATCTGACTGTCACTGATGCCTTAAAATCTATGGTCTTTATCGACAACGAAATAGAATTTTTAAACCATAATCTGTTAAAATACGCATACTGATATGGAAACAACTATGAGTGAGGAATCCAGCTTAACCAAATTACCGCTGATTGTCCAGCAAGCTTTAGCTGAAGCGAGTAAAGAACCCTTGGATAAAGATAGTATCGCAGAGTTGGCTCAAGATTATTTAAAATCCACCGATAATTTAAGCTGGCAGGCTAAATTACTTAAATCGGCCGCCCGGAAAGAGATAGATGTGAACGGTCTGACATCTTTATTATTATTGACCCTTTTTGCTCCAGATCTAACGCCGGATATCAATCAAAAACTCTACCAAAATATGGAAAAAGGCCGAACTCAAAAAAGTTTGACTGAGGAGGTGTTAGATAAAACCGCCTTTTTAACTCAAGTCACTCAAGAATATTTCACCATCCAAGCACAACCTTTTGATCATGTTAAAGCGGCACCTATCAAAGATCCACTAGCAACTTTAATCATTAATTTAAAAGAACAACAGATAGTTTCAGAGCTGAAAAACCGTCCTGATTTTAAAGATAATCCTAACTGGGTGATTGAACTTTTTACCGATCCCAAGTCATCTCAAACTGGCATCTGGATGAGTACTCAAGGCCTGCATTTTGATCCAACTAAACTTTAAGAAATCTACCTTTTTCTATTGACATAATGTACATTAGATGATAATATTAATTTCATGACTACCATTAGAATCTCTGCCACCAAAGCTAGAAACAATTTTTTTGATCTGTTAAATCAGGTGGCTTTGGGCACCCAGGTAATTATTGAAAGAGACAAAAAAGAGGTGGCTATCATCTCTCCCAAACCTAAAACTGACTGGGCGGGTTTAATAAAGGCCTCCAAAGCTGCGCATGGGATTTTAAAGGGTCTAAGTGTTGAAGAGATAGCCCCGTTAAGAAAAAAAGGTGCTTGGGGAAATTTTGGAAATTGGGATAAGGATTTGAAATTAGATACTAAAAAATGAATCTGGTTATAGATTCGAGTATTATTATTGATTATTTGAGAGGTGGTAAAGTTTGGAATAAATTACTTGCAGAAGTTTCTCGGACAGCAATCTTTTATATTCCCACCATAGTTGTGTACGAGCTTTTTTCTGGACAGAGTACTAAACAGCCTGAGATAGTCAGAAAGATTGAAGGCTTATTAGGATATTATGAAAAGATAGAACTAACTGAGAGAATAGCTCGAAGTTCTGGGGAGTTGAGACGAGATCATGGTAAAGAGCTCGGTCCAGCTGATTACATCATTGCGGCCTCCGCCCTAGAGCTAAATGCTCAAATCTTAACCTTAAATCAGAAACATTTTGCCCAAATCCCAGGTCTAAGCTTATATCCTATCTAACCTTCTCCAGCTTCATCCCGGAGATCACCCCCAAGGCCAACAACTAAATCTTAGGTACAAACTTTCGAACTATCAAGGGTTACAGCTACCAGCTTTGAGTTCTGGTAAGATCGTATAAGTGGAGCAACCGTAAGGATTACCCCGACAGATCTTTAAATATTGACCACCAGCAACAGTATTGACTACAGGTGAGGCAGGATCATCAACCCCCCGACCTAATTTAATTAAACTGTTGTCCCAGCCTTTAATCTGTGCGGCGACGACTTCGTGGGAACCACCCCGGCTATAATAAATAGTCCCGGCATTACCAAAATTAGAACCTCTGATCTCAATCTCGTTGTCGGCATTAGCACAAACTGTAGAAGTAGAAAAACTCGGTGGTCCACCGACTACACCAGTCGGCATGACCGTTGGGGTTACCCCAGTATCTCTTAACTCAATTAAGGATTGATAAATCCGGCTTTTCTCACCGCTACTAGATTTAAACTGAACATATAAAATATTAGTTCCTAAACGAAGTGAATAAGGTAGGGTGAATCTATATGGGTGGGCAGAATAGGCTTGCCACTTAACATTATTTCCATCAGGGTCATTATTAATAGAATCAGGATCAGCAGCATACCTGTAAAATCCAGAACTAGGCTCCGCCAAATCCCCTAATCTATATATTTTTAAGTTATCAAAGTATCCTGTTGTGGTAATTTCCCGATTATTATCCTTTGGTTCAGTTCTTATTTCAAAACCAAAGTTAGTCCCTGGTGTAGAGATTGAAGCTGAATAATTAATAAATTCCTGCCAGCTAACACCATTGTCAACACTTATCCATCCTTTTATTTTATTTTCACCCTTATCCACCCTCATCTTAAACCACTGATCATTTGGGATAACAATTTTTGAATTTTCTGAATAATCATATACTGTACCTTCCCCATAGGTTTTAACAGTTCCTAAAGATATACGTCCAGAGCTGTGAATCATCAAATCAAAGCATCCAACTGAAGAGGTATAGACACACTCGTTAGAATTACCTCCAAACATAACTCCCACATCATGGACACCCAAGCTTCTATCACCCTGCAACTTTGCGTCAAACACAGCACTAAACTCCTTGGCAACTTTATCGTAACCACCATCCTCAACAACTTGAACCTGAGTTCTTTGAGTTAACCGATAAACTCCATCAATATAGCCTGTTTCTTTATATACAAATTTACTTGGATCACTTACAGGTCTACCAGTACGTTTCTCGCTTCTAAATACTGGGGCTTTATATTTATCATCGAAATTCTGTTCTAGAATTGGTCCAGCTTTTGGGATTGGGTTGCCTGAAGACTGAAGACCAAAAGGGGAGGTTAGTTCGACTTCCACACCTGAGGAGGTGGTGGTAACATATTTATCTCCTTCCAACTTAACATTGGCTCCGACAAACTTAACCTCACTGCTGGCGGCTTGAGATTTGAATAATTGAGGCACACTAACTAATTTAGTCCCGACTAGGATCCCTACTACTAAAACACCAAGGATGATTAACGGTAAAATGGCACCCTTCTGACTGTGGACAGAATTTTTTCTCACTCATTCCAGTCAACCAGATTTATGTTAGGTTGTCAACCTGGTTGAGTAGCCTAAATTAATGAGCTATGAGACGACGAAGCATTATATAACCCTTATCTACAGCCCTAGTCTGATAAGAGTTCTCAACTTTAAAATCTTCAGTTAAAGCCATATGACTAACAAATATTCTGGGAAGAAAGTGCGGTAAAAATCTCCAGAAATTAATCCTTAATTCTTCGGTATAGATCGGAACTCCATCTGAATTTAATCGATCTGCAATAACCACAATTCTCTCCCAAACTGGAATACTCATGTCATAAGAGGTGTAGATATGGTTATCCGTAAATCCGTCCAGTCGTAGTACCGATAGGCCTAATTTAGTATCGATATCAGGATGGAGAATTCTTATCGGCGGATTTGAAAAAGACAGTGATAGATTAAACATGCCTTCACGGAAACCAGATAATAATGAATAAGCCTGTTTATCAAATGGGCGCATTAAATCAAGTTCAGAAATCATCCTCTTATTATAGGATATAATGCTGTTTTTTGCAAGTATTAATCCAATACCACCCAACCTCGGCGGTCGCTTTTTTTAATCTTAATTGGTGAGGTGATTAACCGCTCTGATTCGGTGATAAAGATGATGGTAGCAAATTTAGCTGATAATTTAGAATTAATCTCTACTTTATATCTTTTAAATATCTCGGTTACATCATTGGCTTCTAATCCTTCCATAAAGATCACTTTTTTTACTCTAAATTGACCGATTATCTCTCTCCCAGAAGGCTTAATAAAGACTAAATCTCCGACTGAAATTACCCCATAGGGAGCTATTTTATGTATTGAAAACCTAGTCTCGATAGTTTTTTCTCCAGCTAAAACTGCCTCGGCCAAATCCGGCCGAAAGATTGCCAGGTGCTTTGTAAATTTAGATTTCATCTGACTTGAAATTTAAATCCGATCTTTACCTAAGATGACTAGGATATCCCCGTCTTTAGGTTTAACTTCACCGAGCGGCAGATCGGATAAAGTTGTGATCCCGAAAATTTTGGCCAGATTATCCGCTTGAGTTTTAGCTGAGTCATTTAGTAGTACGACCACTGTTTTATCATAACTTGGCTTTGCGGCATTCTCCTTTAAAATCACACTGCCTTGGGGAAAGCGAGTCTTAAGGTCAGTTTCTACCTTAGTAGTTAAGCCGTTAGTAGTAGTACCATTCCTAAGTACCAACCTGGTGGTGGCAGATGGGGTGGGTTGATTAGCTGTTGGCACCGGCACGGCTGAGGAAGAACCGATATTAATTGGCGCAATATCAATGACTTTTTTTAAATTTGGATCATATAAAATGACTTTTTTAGAATTAGCGTAGATTAAAACCTTATCGCCATTTTTGGCTTTCTGAAAAAATGCTTGATCTTTTAACTTCTCAATATCCGAAACAGTGGCCACCGTCGGATCTTCACCGTTTGGCAGATCAATTAATTTTCCCACTTCGGCGACCAACTTTTTAACCTCTTCGGCCGCAATTTTCTGGGCGGCAGTTGGGTCATTTCTCAAATTAGCCAAAGTTTTTTGAGTTTGGGAATACTGATAGAAAAAATAACCGCCAGTCCCAAGACCGATTAAGCCTAAAATAAGCACCAGCGGAAGTAATTTTTGTAGCTGTGAATACATATGCCAACAACTTACCAGACTTTCCCTCAGTTTACAAGTTTAATTGTTTTTAAATATCTTGCCAGTTGTGAGATATTGATAGACAATTCTGGAGATTGATACCATTCGCTCAGTCGTCAAAGTCTCGTTAAATTGAGACATCATACATAAAGCATATGGCTTGTTTGGTAGATAAATGATGCCACAATCTTGAAAGACTTTATTTTCATAGTTGCCGATTTTATGGGCGACTTTAATATCTTTGGTGATCGGGTTTGGTAGTTTATCGGAAAATTTAGTTTGACTTAAAAGAGTTAGAATATATTGTGAATCTTCACTGTTTAAAATCGAGGAGTAAAATAAGGCCTTCATAATCGAAGTGTATGATTTCGGTGTTAGAATTATCTCATTATCTTTGGTATCAATCTCCAGATCTAAATTATTATAGATGGCATTATATTGATCAATTGGTACCCGAGCGGCTAAGATTCGAGCGGCGGTATTATCAGAGTCAGTTAGTGTTAATTCCACCGCCTGCCTTAAGGTCAGTTCAAATCCAGCCCCTTTTTTGTAAAGATCACCAAATCCAGGATCAAGATCCTCTGATCTTAACACTACTTTGGTGTTATCGATATCTAAATTAGTCTCCCGATCGGCTTTGATAAATGCCATCACCAGTGGAACTTTAACTAAGGATGCGCCGTAAAAATTATTTTTCTCATGAACTCCAATTGAGGTTCCGGTCGGTAGATATTCAAAATAGAATCCGAAATTTTCGCCCCAAGCATTGACCAATTCCCTTAATTTCTGCCTTAAGGGCACAAAATTAACTCTTAAATCTTCATTTTTTACAGCTAGGACTTCTGGTGCCAGTAAAGAATATTTTTGCATATCTTGCAAATTCGGCTGGACAAAACTAGTCGGCTGTTTAGCCTTTAATTGACTCCCTACCAGCCAAAAAGTTACTCCAGACGTGATTAACCCAGTCAGTAAAATAGCCATCAATATTTTCATCAACGTATTCTAACAGATAAATAAATAGAAACATCTATTGACTCATATAGCTACCTAAAACCCAACCTCGCTGACCCGGGCTATATTCAATCTGGTACCAACCTGATGACTCCGCTAAGACTTTAAATTGATCGCCTGGGTGTATTTGTGCGACTTCAGCTCCATCGGTGCCGGATTTATCTCTGACTCTTAAAAATCCCAGATCGTTCGGACGAACGGTGATTATTTTCTCAGATGGAGTTGGAGTAATGGTAACAGCTGATGATGTACTGATCGAACTGGCTAAATTGAGCGGGGTTAGATGGAGTTGTGAGATCCAATCAGTCGCAGACAGAGATTGGGCCGCCGCGGCAGCGGCCGCACTGGCTTCACTAGTCGATTTAGAGAGTGAGGTCTTGGCATCTTTGACGGCTAGGGCGTTCCAGGAGAATTTAATATCAATCGGTGCTGGTTTATTGATCTTAATCAAAAATCCTCGAGCACTTTTTTGGGTCACGATATAGCGGATATCACCGTTTAGAATCTGACTTTCCAGTTGAGCCTGGGTGGCGGAAGCCGAAGCTTGTTGCTCAGCGCTCACTCCTAAGACATTAGGAGTTGCTAGATCCAAAGCAATACTAATATTGACTTGTGGTGTGGTTTGATACTCTTTTTCAAAGGCCACCTCAACTTGATCAGCATCTTTTTTAATGACTGCACTGCCGGCGGTGTCTTTATTAAAGGTGACTTTACCTTCAAAATTGACATCAGCGTGGAAGACAGAATTAGCAAAAAACTCAGCTATACTCAGGAAGATTGAACCGGATTTGAAAGTTGTGGTGTTATTAAATTCAGCCGGGCCGTTGACAATTAAACTGCCATCACTGATTAATTTTCCTAACACCCGATTATCGACTTTAATCTCCAGGTTTTGGTTAATATTTAGATTTTTTAAGATGGTCAGACCATCATCTGAGATTAAGATAAGCTTTTGTAGTTGTCCAGAACCTGATGCTTGTTCAACTAATGTTTTCAAGTTAACTAAATTAGCACTACCAGAAGCGATTGAGGCTGATAACACATCTAGCTTTGATGCTAACTGATCCGTAAAAATCTGATTAGCCATGATAGTTAGACCTTCAATTTGACTGGCGATTATTTTATCGACGATTAGTGTGCCCTTAATGGTTACAGTATCTTTTAACGGAACAATGGTGGCTAAATCTATTTCCTCTGTTATCACTTTGGGGGTGATTAGCTCCAGCCCAGCTACCACCCGATCGGTGGTTAGCTCGGATAATTTCTCCGAATTAACATAATCTAATTTATGGGCTGCGTATTCGGTTAAAATCAACTTGGCTGGATCAATCCCCTGGGTCTCCAGTCCAGCTAAGATATCAGTTGATGCTCTGGATCCGTCGTAGTATCCCAGATGAGCAAAAGCTAAAATCTTGCCAATCCCTTTTCCGGAATAGTTTTCGATCGCGATCCCGATGACCGGACCAGCTTTAGTAGCCTTCATCGCCACCCCGGGAATTTTAGATGCAGTCAGATAATCGCCGATCTTAATCACCCCATTTTGAGTTGAGACTTTAATTGGCACTTTTCCGTTTAAGGCGACGGCTGGTAATCTAGGATCAGCCGTTTCTGGATAAGCATTGGCCTCACCACCCAAAGCCACTTGATCCCCGTTAATACCGAGTAATAGTCCAGGCGAGCTGGAGACGATACCGATTAGACTTTCACCGGATTGTCCGTTGGATAGATGAACCTGTCGGGAATTTTGCGGATCAAAGGCTAAAACATCGCCGGGTGAGACATCTTCTGAGGCTTGATAAATCTCTGCCACATCCTGGTTACAAGAGCTGGAAGCAGTAGTATTAAAATTAGTAGTTAAACATTTACCGTTATAACCGGTCGCTCGGACCAACCCAGCTACATCTAACTTATAAGCTCCGGGTGAATTAGATGTACCGATTCCAACGCTACCGAGGACTTGTAGGGTATTGAAAGCCGGCGCCGAAGTTCCAATACCAACATTACCGTTTTGGAAGATGGCGCTATAAGCCGATCCGCCTGCTCCCCAGACTTGTAAGGCCGCATTAGTAGTAGTGGTGCCAATCCCGACGTTACCTAAAACACCTAAGCCGTTAGTTGGGCCAACCGCTGAGCCGAACCTGTTACCGATAACCGCATTACCTAAAACTGCCAACGTTGAATTAGCCGTGGTCGTTCCGATACCGACGTTACCTCGAACACCCAAACCGTTAGTTGGACCAGCTATTGAGGTTGTTCCCCAACCAAAGATTCCGTTACTAGAGACCGACAGTGCTGATCCTGAAGAGGAAGTTCCGATACCGACGTTACCAATGACTGAAAAAGTTGATCCAGGAGTGGTGGTGCCGATGCCGACATTGCCTCCAGAAGTTACTACAAACGGATTAGAGGTTGATGAGTTGATCTGGAATAAGGCCTGTGGATTAGTGGTACCAATTCCAATATTTCCTCCACCCGGCTGGAAGATTAAATTATAAGCAGTAGCCGTAGTTCCAGCCTGGATAACTCCATAGTTATTGGTGGTATCAATTCCCAATATTAACCGCTTGGCTAGTCCAGCCGCTGATGAGCCATTAATAGCAAACTGGGAGCCGTTTACTCCCAATAAAGAATTTAATGAGGAAGTTAGAGTCATATCCGAAGATAGTTGAAATAACCGATCAGGCGATGAGAAACCAATCCCAACATTCCCTTGAACTAGTAGTCCGTTAGTAGGAGCTACAGATTTGACAAAGCTGACATTCCCGATTACTGAGTTACCTAAGACGGTTAGGGTTGAACCGGCATTAGTTACTCCAATGCCGACATTACCAGAGACCGCGAGACCATTAGTTGGTCCAACTATCGAGGTAGCTCCCCCAAAACCGATCACCCCGTTACCGTTAATCTGAAGTTGTGAGCCAGGATTCGTCACTCCAATCCCGATATTACCAGCGGAGGTAATGACTACCGGGGTACTATTACTATTATTAACCTGGAAGATCTGTGATGGTGAGGTAGTCCCGATCCCCACCAGTCCAGCAGCTGTTACCGTAATTCCTGAAGTTCCAGAGTTATTGGTAGTTAGAGATAGAGCATTGACACTGGGTGACCATAGTCCAGTAGAGGTAGAGGAAGCAAATGAGTATGAAGGTAAAGTAACGGTTCCACTCACTCCTAATATCTGTCCTCCAAAGGTGGCTGCTCCTGAGATATTAGAGGTCCCAATTACAGTTAAATTAGATCCAGCTGTTGATGTTCCAATCCCGATATTACCTGAGACTGCGAGTCCATTGGCTGGAGCGATGACATTTTGAGCTGCATAGCCGATGACAGTGTTAGTTGAGATGGCTAGTCCACTCCCAGGTGAGGTAATGCCGATCCCAACATTCCCTTGGACTAATAGTCCGTTGGTCGGAGCAATATATCCCCCATATAAAGCACCGATAGTTGTGTTGCCGATAACTGATAGATTTGAATTAACGGTAGTGGTGCCAATCCCCACATT